>Ga0182030_10002163_pt1 | contig 41579 bp, 28 predicted proteins | sample 812S3MmetaG_FD_121299 | JGI IMG/M metagenome (GOLD analysis project Ga0182030, IMG submission 121299) | Permafrost microbial communities from Stordalen Mire, Sweden - 812S3M metaG (Illumina Assembly) | ecosystem: Environmental > Terrestrial > Soil > Wetlands > Permafrost | place: Sweden...
AAATCTGCGCTACGGGTTCCGGCGTGCCGGCGGTGTCGGTGCCGGGGGCTACGCCGTGGCGGGGGAGAACTGGCGGGCCAGCTCGCGGGTTTTCCGCAGGTCGAGCTTGCCGGTGCCGAGCAGCGGCCGGGCGTCGGGAGGCTGCCAGCGCCTGCCCTGGCGGGCGGATAGGACGGGCTGGACGATTTGGGTGCTCGGACCGTTCGCAGGTTTGGAAACCTGCGACACAGCAGATTTGGAAATCTGCGCTACGGGTTCCGGCGTGCCGGCGGTGTCGGTGCCGGGGGCTACGCCGTGGCGGGGGAGAACTGGCGGGCCAGCTCGCGGGTTCTCCGCAGGTCGAGCTTGCCGGTGCCGAGCAGCGGCCGGGCCTCGGGAGGCTGCCAGCGCCTGTCTTGGCGGGCGGGTAGGACGTGCTGGACGACTTGGGTTCTCGGACCTTTCGCAGGCTTGGAAATCTGCGCTACGCACGTGGCCGTCTCTGCGCTACGGGCGCCACCGCGTTCTACGCCGGGGCGGCGGAAAACTGGAGGGCCAGCTCGCGGATCTTCCGCAGGTCGAGTTTCCCGGTGCCGAGCAGCGGCAGAGCGGCCACGGGGAAGAACTGATCGGGGCGCGGGCGCCAGAGGTTCGGCAGATCGAGTTGCGGGAGCTTGGGCTCGAACGCGGCCCAGTCTTCCGGCTTGAGCTTGTAGAGGACCACCAGGCGCTCGCCCTTCTTCTCGTCCGGCACGCTGGTGACGGCGAAGAGCTGTTCCGCGCCGCCGGCGAGTTCGTGCAGTTTCTCCTCCACGCGGAGGTGCGGCACCATCTCGCCGCCGATTTTGCTGAAGCGGCTGAGCCGGTCGGTGATTTGGAGGAAGCCGTCCTCGTCGAGGAGGGCGACATCACCCGTGGTGTACCAGCCGTCGCGCAGGACCTCGGCGGTTTTTTCCGGGCGGCCGAGGTAGCCTTGCATGACGTTCGGCCCCGAGACGAGCAGGAGCCCGGCCTGGCCGTCGGGCATCGGGGCGCCGGTGTCGGGGTCCACGATCCTCACCCCCATGCCCGGCAGCGGATGGCCGATGCGGCCGCGCTTCACCCCCACCTGGTGGAAGCCGGCGGCGCGGTAGTCGTGGGTGTTCACGGCCACGGCGGGGGAGCACTCGGTGCAGCCGTAGGCCTCGAACGGCCGGATGCCGAAGTGCTCCTCGAAGGCGGTGGCCAGGCGGTCGGGCAGCTTCTCGGCCGCCACCGCCACCACGCGCAGGCTGCCAAACTGCTCGGGCTGGCACCCGCGCAGATAAAACTGGAGGAAGGTCGGCGTCGCGAGCAGGAAGGTCACCCGCCAGCGGCAGACCAACTGGCCGATGCTTTTCGCGTCGAGCGGGTTCGGATGATAGACGGCCCCCACGCCGAGGACCGCCGGCAGCCAGAGCGTGCCGGTGAAGCCGAACGAATGGAAGAAGGGGAGCGCCCCGAGGAACCGATCGTCCCGCTCGAGCGAAAACACCTGTTCCATCTGCCCGATGTTCGAGAGGACGTTGTAATGGCTGAGCATCACGCCTTTGGGGTCACCGGTGCTGCCGCTCGAGAAGATGATCGTGGCGAGGTCGTCCAGGCTTTTCCAGCCGTCACTGCCCAGAGCGTGCTCCAGCCAGGCGGCCGGCAGCAGCCAGGCCATGAGCAGCGCCACGAGCTTTTCACCCGCTGTCGGGGCGGCCGCGAGATCCTCCAGAAAGACCGTCCGCCCCGGCACCGTGAGTTTCACCTTTTCGAGGAACGCCTTGGAGGTGATCACCGTCTGGAGTTCGCACTGGCTGGCGCAGGAGGCCAGCACCGTATCCGAGACCGTGTAATTGAGGTTCACCGGGACCTTGCCCAGCAGCAGCGCGGCATAGTTCACCAGGGCGCCCGGCACGGAGGGGGGCAGCAGCAGCCCCACCATCCGCTGGCCGCCCCAGACGGGGCGGAGCCGGCGGGCGAGGAAAACCGTGCGCACCAGCGCCGAGCCGAAAGTGACCGCCGGCGTCTGGGCGTCGGCCATTGCGAACCGGCGCGGGTGGCGGCGCGCGGCGCGGACGAACCCCCGCTGGAGTGGGCGCATCCGGCGGCGGCGTTGGCCCCAGGCCACAGCCAGCAGATCCTGGACTGCCTGGCGGGCCTCGGTGGCGGTGGTGTGCGCCGGCTTCGGCGGGCCAAACGCCACCGTGACGGGGTAGGGGAACGCGCGGGGCATCTTCCAGAGGAAGCGCCGTTTTTCGAAGCTGAAGACGCTCCCCCAGACGCCGTCGATCGCCACCGGCACCACCGGGGCGTCCACGCCTTTCATGATCTGCTCCATGCCGCGGCGGAAGGGGAGCAATTGCCCGATGCGCGTGATCTGGCCTTCCGCGAAGATGCACACCACCTCCCCGTCCCGGATCGCCTGGCTCGCGTCATGCAGCGACTTGATCAACTCCCGCGGGCGCAGGGCCGACGAGACCGGGATGACGCCGATCATCCTCGCGAACGGCTTCACGTACCAGAGCTCGTAGTATTCCGCGAACATCATGAACCGCACCTGGCGGTCGGTGGAGGCCAGCAGCAGCAGGGCATCGACGAAGGAGGTGTGATTGCACACGAAGAGGGCGCCGCCCTTGCCGGGGATGTTATCGCGCCCGATTACCCGCACCCGGTAAAACAGCTTGGTCGCCGCCCAGAGCAGGAACCGGATGAGCGAATCCGGCAGCAGCCAGACGATGTAAACCGTGGCTCCCAGGGTCGCGGCCGCGGTGAGCAGGAAGATCATCGGGGGCGACAGGTGGGCCACCGTCCGCGCCAGATAGTAAACTCCCGAGGCGGCGGCGATGCCGACGAACGAGAGGAGGTTCGCCGCCGCCAGGACCGAGCCCTTCCGCTCCCTCTCCGGCCGGTGCTGCAGGAGCGCGGCGATGGGGACGATGAAAAACCCGCCAAAAAACCCGAGGAGTGAGAGGTCGATGGCGACCCCGAGGAAGCTGAGGGTGTGCCGGCCGAGCAGGGCCGCGAAAATCGTCATGCCGGCCGCCCCGAGCGGGATGAGGCCGTATTCGATCTTGCCGCCCGAGAGGTAGCCGGCGGCGAAACTGCCCAGCCCGATGCCGATGGCGGTGGCCGCTTGCAGGTAGCTGGCCTTGGCCGGGTCCGTGATGCCGAGCACATCATTGGCGTAAATCACGATGACCAGTTGGATCAGCGCCGCCATGCCGAAGAAGAAGGTGTTTCCCACCACCGCAAGCCAGAGGACCCGATCCTTGCGGATGAGAACGATCTGCCGCCAGAGGTCCCCCACGAAGTTGACCTGGAACCGGCGGGTCGGGTCGGCGGGCGGCACCCGGGTGATCCCCAGGCTGGTGAGCAGTCCGAACCCCGCCAGCCCCACCAGTATCAAGCCCGACCACATCTGCCGTCCGGCAAACGCCGTGCAAAGCCACGCGCCCACCACCGTGCCGCCGATGATCGAGACGAAGGTGCCCAGCTCGAGCACTCCGTTACCCCAGGACAGTTTCCGCTCCGGCAGCAGCTCCGGGAGCGAGCCATATTTCGAGGGGCCGAAGATGGCGCTGTGGACCCCCATCAGGAACACGCAGGCGACCACGAGGTAGAGGTGCCCGCCCGCCAGCCCGATGAGCGCGGTCAGCATCACCCCGATCTCGAACATCTTCACGCCGATGGTCACCGACCGCTTGCTGAACCGGTCCGCCAGATAGCCCCCCGCCATCGAGAAGACGATGAAGGGGACCGCAAACAGGGCGCCGACGATGCCGACGAGCCCGTCGCGCTTTTCCTGCGAGAGCCCCAGCGTCATGATCCAGGAGATCGCGAGCCACTTCAGGACGTTGTCGCTGAAGGCGCCCTGGAACTGGGTGATGAACAGGCTCCAAAAGCCTCCCATGCGCTGCGGTTCGGGCGCGGGCGTTTCGTTGGGATGAGTGGCCGAATTCATACGGGGATAGTCGCACCCGGGGGAGGGGGGGGGCAATTTGATTAAAAAGAGCGGAGTATTGAAGGGGCTGATGGTGTCCGGGGACGGCAATAATGCGGCGTAGCGGCGTCTTGCCTGCCCGCCGTAGCCCCCGGGGCGAAGGAGGGTCAAAGCGCCGGTGGATCTCTTGCCCCAGCCAGCGGACGATGGCTCGGGGTGGAGGATGGGAGGTGGCGTCGGGTTTGGGGATTTCAGGATCGCGGCGAAGGGCGGACGCGGTGGGCGGACGGAATAGTGCGGCGCTTTGCCAAGACGCCGCTACGAGAAAAGGAGGGGCGTAGCGGCGTCTTGGCAAAGCGCCGGTGGATCTTTTGCCCCAGCCAGCGGACGATGGCCCGGGGTGGAGGATGGGAGGTGGCGCCGGTCTTGGGATTTTGGGATCCCGGCCTGGTCGGGCGCGGCGGGCGGCCGGAATAGTGCGGCGCTTTGCCAAGACGCCGCTACGAGAAAAGGAGGCGGGCGAACGCGCCGATCTGGCCATTTTCACCCTTAACGAGGCCCAAAATCGCGTTTCCGTTAAGACGCGATTATGTTACTTCCACGATCACACGAGCAGCCTTATCGAAAATCGAACCAAACCCCGCGATTTTGAGGCCATTAACGTTTGCGTGATTTTTTCGCAAAATGATCTTGAACCCCTACAGGTTGGGGGTAAGCTGATTTTAGTCCCCCACTAATAGGGGGCTGCGGATTCTCCCGGACGAGATCCCAGACCGCTTAACAACCAACAGATTTTTCGCTGAAATGGGCCGCCTGCCCCCTGCAGGTTCTCGCCCCGGGATCCCGGGTTTCAGCCAACTACACGCAGAAAGAGCCATGATCGAACCCAATCAGGAAGTCGCGCCTCCGACCCGTCCCGCCACCGGACGGCGGTCCGCGCCGGAAACCAAACGCCGGACGGGAGGCAAAACCCGCGCGCTCCGGCGCATCGAGCGCGTTTTCAGCGATGAAAAAGTGACCCCTTACGACCAGGTGGTTTGGGATCGCCGGTCGGCGGAAATCACCGACGACGCGGGCAAGACGGTGTTCAAGCAGGAGGGAGTCGAGGTGCCCCAGGCTTGGTCGGTGCTGGCCACCAAGGTGGTGGTCTCGAAGTATTTCTACGGCGAGCTGGGGACCCCCGAGCGCGAGACCTCGGTGCGGCAGCTCATCCACCGGATCGCGCGGACGATGGCCGACTGGGGGGTGAAGGACGGCTATTTCAGCAAGGAGGACGGCGAGGTGTTTTACGACGAGCTCGCCTGGCTCTGCCTGAACCAGTATGGCGCATTCAACTCGCCCGTCTGGTTCAACGTCGGCCTGTATCACCAGTACCACGTCGGCAACCGCTCCAGCAAGGGCAACTGGTATTTTGAGCCCAAGACCCGCCAGACCCAGCGCGCCGCCACCCAGTACGAGTACCCGCAGTGCAGCGCCTGCTTCATCCAGTCGGTCGAGGACGACATGGAGTCGATCATGAAGCTCGCCTACAGCGAGGCGATGCTGTTCAAGTTCGGCTCCGGCACGGGCACCGACCTGACGCCGATCCGGTCGGCGCGGGAGAAGTTGAGCGGCGGCGGGCGGCCGAGCGGCCCGATGTCGTTCCTGCGGGTTTACGATCAGGTGGCGAATGTGGTGAAGTCGGGCGGCAAGACCCGCCGGGCCGCCAAGATGAACACACTGCGCGACTGGCACGGCGACATCGAGGAGTTCATCGAGGCCAAGATGAAGGAGGAGAAGAAGGCCTGGGCGCTGATCGAGGAGGGGTATGACGGCTCGTACAATGGCGAGGCCTACGGCAGCGTCATGTACCAGAATGAAAACCTCTCGGTGCGCGTCAGCGACGAGTTCATGCAGGCGGCGACCACCGGCGGGGAATGGTGGACGCGGTCGGTCACGACGGGCAAGCCGATCGAGCGGAAGAGCGCCGCGGCGCTGCTCGACAAGGTCGCCGAGGGCACCTGGACCTGTGGCGATCCCGGCCTCCAATACGATGGCGCCATCCAAAAATGGCACACCTGCAAGGGCACCGAGCCGATCCACTCCACCAACCCGTGCTCGGAATACGTTTTCCTGAACAACACCGCGTGCAACCTGGCGTCGCTGAACCTGCTCAAGTTCAAGCGCGAGGACGGGGTGTTCGACGTGGAGCGGTTCAAGGCCGCCGTGCGGATTTTCATCACGGCCCAGGAACTCCTGGTGGACAACGCCAGCTACCCGACGCAGCAGATCGCGGAGAACTCGCACCTCTTCCGCACGCTCGGCCTTGGCTTCGCGAACCTCGGGTCCCTGGTCATGAGCTACGGCCTGCCGTATGACTCGGATCCGGCCCGCGCCCTCGCTGGGGCGATCAGCGCGATCATGACCGGCACCGCCTACGCGCAATCCGCCGCCCTCGCCTCGGACATGGGGCCGTTCGCCGGTTACCGGGACGCCCGCTGTGCGCACGTCAGCAAGCCGCTGGCCCCGGACAACGTGGCTTCCATGCTCGCGGTCGTCGAGGCCCACCGCGCGGCGGTCGAGGCGATCCAGCCAAGTGTGGATTTCCACTACCTCAAGGATGAGGCGCGCCGTTCCTGGGATGAGGCGCTGGCGGGCGGCCGCGCCCACGGCTACCGCAACGCGCAGGTCACCGTCCTCGCCCCCACCGGCACCATCGCCTTCCTCATGGACTGCGACACCACCGGGATCGAACCCGACATCGCCCTGGTGAAATACAAGCTGCTGGCCGGCGGCGGCATGTTGAAGATCGTGAACCGCACCGTGCCCGAAGGGCTCCGCCGGCTCGGCTATTCCGCGGCCGACTGCGATCGCATCACCGACCATGTGGCGAAGTACGACACCATCGAGGATGTGACCGAGGCGGGCGCGACGGCCGCCAGCGGCTTGAAGCCGGAGCACCTGACCGTCTTTGACTGCGCCTTCAAGGCGGCGCGCGGCGTGCGCAGCATCCCGGCCCTGGCCCACCTCCGCATGATGTCCGCCGCCCAGCCGTTCATCAGCGGGGCGATCTCGAAGACGGTCAACATGCCCAATGCGAGCACCGTGGCCGACATCCGGGACGCCTACGTGCAGGCCTGGCAAATGGGGCTCAAGTGCGTGGCGATCTACCGCGACGGCTCGAAGCGCTCGCAGCCCCTGAACACCGCGCGCACCAGCGACACCCCGGCGGTGGTGGCGGCCACCCTTGAGGAACGCATCAAGGGGCTCGAGGCCGAGGTGGCCGAGCTCAAGCGCCGCGTGCTCAAGCCGTTGCGCCGGCGCCTGCCCGACACCCGGCCCGCCGTCACCCACAAGTTCGACATCGCCGGCCATGAGGGTTACCTCTCGGTCGGCCTGTTCGAGAACGGCCAGCCCGGCGAGCTGTTCATCACCATGGCCAAGGAGGGTTCCACCATCGGCGGACTGATGGACGGCATCGGCACGCTCACGAGCCTCGCCCTGCAATACGGCGTGCCGCTCGAGGCCCTGGTGCGCAAGTTCGCGCACGTCCGGTTCGAACCGTCTGGCTTCACCAAGAACCCTGACATCCGCAACGCCGCCTCGATCATCGACTACGTCTTCCGCTGGATGGGCTGCCAGTTCGTCCCCGGCTACCGCGAGAAAATGAACCCGCCCGCGTTGCAGGGGGAACTGGCCATGCCGGGGCTCCAGGCCGAGATCCAGAAGCAGATCAACCGTCCCGTGGCTGACCTGGAGGTGACCGGCGACACCGACTTTGTGGAGGTGGTGGCGAAGCCCGCCGCCAGCCCGGCGAAGCCCGCGGGCCGCGAGGTCCGCACCCTGAACGACGCAGTGGCCCACTTCCAGCAGGACGCGCCGACGTGTCCGAATTGCGGCCACGTGGCGGTGCGCAACGGCGCCTGCTACAAGTGCCTGAACTGCGGCGAGAGCCTCGGCTGCTCCTAATCCCAAGGCCGTCTGGGGGTTCGAGCGGGCGGGTCGGTGACATGCGTCATCACCCCCGGCAGGGGGTGACAGACGGTAGCCGGGGGTTGGGCGGAGCGATACCCCCGGGACAGAGTGAAATAGGAACAGCACCCCGGATGGGGTGCCAGAAGGTTGCGCCGTCGGGCCAGGGCGCACGACCAACGCTGGCACCCCTCCGGGGTGCACTGGGCTTCTCGCACCGGATCCGGGGGCGTCGCTCCGCTCAGCCCCCGGCTACCGTCTGGCAACCCTCCAGGTTGCGGCCCGATCCCCGCGCGAGCTCAAGCCGTCTTCTCGCCGCCGCGTCCGACCTTCCAAAGGTAGCCGATGATCAGCAGGAACGGGATCAGCGCGAGGAGGTCGGCGCGGGGGCCGGCGAATAACGGGTTCGAGGCCTCCGCCCACTCGTTCAGTTTCCCCGTGGCTCCCTTGAAGAAGGCCTCCATGATGGTGATGATAATGCCCGTGATCGCCCCGCCGGCGATGTAACCACTGGCCAGGAGCACGCCCGGACTGCGGTCGCTGTCCGCTTCGATCTCGGCCTCGTCACGCCCGAGCTTGCGCGCCACGCCATGGCGGTGGCGGTCCACCAGCCAGCGGACCGCCCCGCCGACAAAGATCGGCGCGGACGACGAGATGGGCAGATAGACGCCGACGGCGAAGGCGAGTGAGGAGACGCCGCAGAGCTCCATCACCACCGAGATCATCACCCCGAACATGACCAGGCCCCAAGGGAGCTTGCGGTCGAGGATGCCCTTGATGATGTAGCTCATGAGCACCGCTTTGGGGGCGGAGAACTTCTTCACCGGGGTGCCGTCCGCGCGCTTCAGGTGGGTGCCGTTGATCCCCGGGTCGATGAGCCAGACCGCCGCGCCCTGGGCGTCCACGAGGTATTTGCCGGCCGGTGCGCCCGCGTTGTCGGTTTTCTGCCAGACGCGGTAGGTCCCGGGATCCTGCGCCAGACCCTGGCGGCCGGGCAGGTGCTGGGGCGCGCCGAAGACGGTTCCCGCCGGGGCATGGAGCCCGGGGGCGACCTCAGCGGCCGGCACACAGACGGTGCTCGTGTTGTTCAGCATCAGGAGCAGCGGTCCGAGGGCGAGGGCGCTGAGGGAGGTGCCGATGATGATCGCGATCTGCTGGGCGGAGGGCGTCGCCCCGAGGAGGAAGCCGGTCTTGAGATCCTGCGAGGTGGCGCCCGCGTTCGAGGCCGCCACGCAGACGATGCCGCCGACCGAGAGGGCGGTCACGTAATAGGCACCACCGGTCCATCCCACCAAGAGAAAGCAGAGGCAGGTGAGGAGCAGGGTGGCCACGGTCATGCCGGAGATCGGGTTCGAGGAGGAGCCGATCTCGCCGCAGAGCCGGGAGGAGACGGTCACAAAGAGGAACCCGAAGACGAGGATGAGCAGGGCGCCGAGCAGGTTCATGTGCAGGCCCGGGGCGGCGAGGATCGCGAGCAGGAGCACCACCACGCCGCCGGCGACGAGCTTCATGGAGAGGTCGCGCTCGGTTCGGACGACCGAGGCGACGCCGTGCGTGGCGGCGCGGAAGTCGGTGAGGCCGGAGCGAATGCCGTGCAGGATCAGCGGCAGCGAGCGGGCGAGGCTGATCAGGCCACCTGCCGCCACGGCCCCGGCGCCGATGTAAAGGATGTAGGCGGAGCGGATGGCTTCGGCGCCCATGGTGCTGATGAGCTTGTCGCCCGGGGGCAGGGGGCTGGTGAGGCTGCCGCCGAAGAAGATGATGAGGGGGGTGAGGACGAGGCAACTCAGGATGCCACCGGCCATCATGGTCGAGGCGATGCGGGGTCCGATGATATAGCCGACCCCGAGCAGCTCCGGGGAGATCTCCGCGGCCAGGAAGCCGCCTTTGATCGGCGGCCCGAAGACGATCTCGGGGGTGTCCTTCCACCCGCGGAGCGCCCGCATCAGGGTGTTGTAGGCGAGGCCGATGCCGAAGCCGGAAAAGATGGCGCCCGCGCTGAGACCCGAGCCGGCGCTGGCGCCCGCCACCCCGGCCTTGAGGACCGTCGCGCAGGCGGTGCCCTCGGGATACTTGAGTTTGCCATGCTGGGCGACGATGAGCGCGCGCCGCAGGGGGATCATCATCAGGATGCCGAGCAGGCTGCCGAGCAGCGCCACCATCATCACGCGCCCGGCCTCGAGGTCGAAGCCGAGGATCAGGATGGCGGGCATCGTGACCCCGGTGCCGAAGGCGATCGATTCGCCGCCGGAACCGGCGGTCTGGACGATGTTGTTTTCCAGCAGAGTCGCATCGCGTCCGCCGGTGATCCGCGAATAAAGGCGGAACAGGGTGAGGGAGATGACCGCCACCGGGATCGAGGCGCTGACGGTGAGGCCGACCTTGAGGACGAGGTAAAGGGAGGAGGCGCCAAAGACCAGGCCCAAGAGGGCGCCGACGACGATGGCGCGCAGCGTCAGCTCGCGCTCCGGCCCGGGCGGCCCGTCCCCGTCGGTGCTGCCAGTTGGGCTCGATGAGGGCTGGACATTCATGTCGCCGGAACCTCTAACCCATGAAGCGGGCCGGGGCAAATGGTTTCGTGGCCGCGCAGTCCTGAAAGGACGCAATTCGTCAGCCCGGGGCAGGCGAGTCATCGAGCGCAGCCCCGGGTACGCCGGCCCACGAGACTCACGCGCCCTGCATGGGCGCCATCGTCCCGGGGCTTTGTCCACCCCCCTCGGGCCTTCGTCATCCACATCTCCACAACGGGGAGCTCCAGAAACCTGCAGAGCAGTGAATTGGAGGCCCGCCCTCACCCCAGCCCGCTCCCCCAGGAGAGGGAGGATCATCCCCCGCGCCAGGGACAGCCGGGGCACGGCGGGCCGTGGTCAGTCCCTTTCGCCCCGCCTCCCAGCGGCGGACGCCTGACGTGCGGCATCCGATCCGAAAGAGGCGTGCATAGCGGCTCCCGCTCCCATCGGATGGGAGAGGGTTGGGGTGAGGGCGAGCCCCCCCTCACTCAAAGATCTGGCTGATGACAAACCTGCCGCGGGACTCCCGTGCCCGGAAACGCGCTCGGCAGGTTGCCCGCCCCACCTCCGCCCGCCTCAAAATGAGGATCGCCGTTCCCCGCAAGAGTCCATTGCGAATTTCCCGGCAGGCTCTAGGATGAAGGGATGCCTACCTTACCGGTAATGCTGGCGGGCGGCGGCCTCATGCTCTGGTTGATTTTCCTCCTGAGCGCCGTCGCTGCGGCGGTTTTTGTGGAGCGGTTCCTGCACCTCCACCGCGCGCAGATCAACTCGGCCGAGTTTCTGAACGGGGTGCGGACTGTGCTCAAGCGGGACAAGGTGGTCGAGGCCCTCTCGATTTGCGAGGCGACCCCCGGGCCCGTGGCCCGGCTGGTGCGGACCGCCATCCTGAACCGCGAGCACGGCCGGGAACGCGTGAAGGAGGCGCTCGAGCTGGCGGGGCTGGCCGAGGTGCCGCGGCTGGAGGAGAAGCTGAACCTGCTGGCGACCATCGCCCAGCTCGCGCCGCTCTGCGGCCTGCTCGGCACGGTGCTCGGCTTTATCCAGACCTTTTGGCGGATGCAGGAGGCCGGGCTGGGCGCGCATCTCACCCAGCTCTCCGATGGCGTCTGGAAGGCGCTGGTCTGCGCCGGCGCGGGTCTGGCGGTGGCGATCCCCGCGCACGCGGGCTACGCCTACCTGGTCAGCCGCGTGAATTCGCTGACGCTCGACATGGAGCGGGCCGCCACCGAAATCGTCACCGTCGTCACGGGAGGCCCCAAACCGTGAAGTTCCCGCGCAACGCGCGCATTCTCAAGGGGCGGCAGGACGCGGCCCCGTACGCCGCCGTCTTCTTCCTCCTCGTGCTGTTCGTCCTGCTCGGCACGCTGGTGTACACCCCCGGCATCCGGGTGCCGCTCGACCTGCCGGCGGGCGGCGACCTCCCCGGCACGGATCGCCCCTGCGTCCCGGTGGCGGTGGATGCCAACGGCCAGTTTTATTTTGAGAACGCCATGGTGGAGGATGCCGATCTCGGCGCGCGGCTGCGCCAGCAGGTGGCGGCAGTCCGGCAGCCCCTCTGCCTGCTCGTCCAGGCGGACAAGGGGGTGCGGCACGAGCGGCTCATCCGGCTCTCCACCATCGCGCGCGAGGCGGGCATCCACGAGGCGCTGCTGGCCACCCTGCCGCCGCCGCCGGCCCCCGGGGGCCCCGCCGCCGCGCGATGAACCCCCCGCCCATCGAAGGGGAGGGCTGGTCCAGCCGCCGCTGGTGGTCGTGGGTGTTCCTCTTCTTCGCCATGCAGGTGCTGGTGGTCTTGTGGCTGGGCGTGCGCGGCCCCCCCAAAGTCCGCCCCGCCGGGCCCGAGCAGATCCTGCGCTTCCTGCCCGCCGCCTCGAGCGAGTGGCTGGCCTTGAATGACCCCACCCTCTTCGCGCTGCCCCACGCGCAGGGGTTCTCCCCGCGCCCCGGCCCGGGCTCCGCGACCAGCGCCGCCCCGGTGTTCGAGTGGGCGGAGGATCCCGACTGGCTGCTGATGTCCACCACCCGGCTGGGGGTCATCGCCTCCGCGGACTCGAGCGTGGGCGATTTGGTGCGCGCGGTGGTGCCCGCGGCCCTGCCCGCCTTTCGCGCCGCGCCCGACCTTTCGCTGGAAGACCCGCTCCCCGAGCATTCGCGGCTGCGGGTGGAGGATGATCTGGCCGCGCGGGCGATGCTCACCCCGTTCGCCTGTCCCGACCCCACCAACGGAGATCTGCTCGTCAACACGCGTCTCCAACTGCTGGTCGATGCCTGGGGCCGTCCCCGTTCGGTGACGTTGCTCGAAAGCAGCGGATCCCCGGTCGCGGACGAGTCGGCGCTCGCGTTCGCGCGCTCGGCCCGGTTCGCGCCCCTGCCCGGCGCCGATCTTGAGGCGGAGACCAGCCCCGCCGCGCTGGCCCGGCTGGCCTGGGGCACGCTCATCTTCGACTGGCGCACGCTGCCGGTCCCCCCCACCAACAGCCCATCCGCTCAATAGACCGTGACTATTCCCTTGGATCCGTCGTGCTTGCTTGAGCTTTTTTCGCAAGAGCGTGCGCCTTCGCCCCCGCCTTCGCCCAAGGGGGGTGGACAACGTCGATTTGACCGCCGAGGACAAAACGGAAAGCGCGGGGATGCCGCGCCCTCCAAGCGCTTCGCGAGGGAGGGACACGCATCCGGCGTCGCGAAGCGCTTGGAGTGCGGCGCATTCCGCCGCTTTGGCGCAGGCTTCGTCAACGGCCTCGGCCTCCGCCAAGGCTTCCGCCTTCGCCCCCGCCTTCGCCAAGGCTATGGCGGACGAGACGGCGGACAAGTCCGTGGGATATGCGCGTGGGGACTTCCTCGTCTGGCGCAAAAATCTGCGGCGCAATCACTTGTCTCCCAAATGAACAGCCACGGTTGGCCCCTCCTGCCATGTCGATCGCGAACCTGATCCTGACCTACGTCGTGCTGATGCTCGGGGGTGTCGCCGTGGCGGCCGTCTATTCCGAACTCCGCCGCCGCAGTTTCGACCCGTCGCCGAGCCAGGACCGCCTGTTCCGCTGCCGCAAATGCGGCTACGTCTATACCGACGATCCCGACGCCAACCGCTCGCGTTGCTCGCAGTGCGGCCAGGTGAACGACGCGATTCAGTTCTGACGAGAGCTCCAAGAACTGCCACATGCCGCCCCCGAGAGAGACGCCCCCCGTGATCAGCCCGGTGGGTGGCTTCTCCCCGTCCGATGAGGACTCGGGTGGGGATGGCGCACCGGGCATTCCCGGCCCGGACGCTCCCGCGCGGCACCCGGCCGGGCTCGCCTCCCTCTTCTTCACCGAGATGTGGGAGCGCTTCAGCTACTACGGCATGCGGGCGCTGCTGGTGCTGTTCATGGTGGACGCGGTGCGCGGCGGGCTCGGGTTGAGCGACCGTGTCGCCACCGCGATCTACGGCATCTACACCGGGGCGGTTTACCTGATGTCGCTGCCCGGGGGCTGGGTGGGGGATCGCCTGCTGGGACGGCAGGGGGCGGTGTGGAACGGCGGGGTGTTGATCCTGCTCGGCCATCTCCTCCTCGCGGTGCCGCGGCCCTTGACCTTCTTTCCCGGGCTGGCCCTCGTCGTGGCGGGGAGCGGCCTGCTCAAGCCGAACATGAGCGCGCTGGTGGCCGAGCTCTATCCGGAGGGCGGCGCGCGGCGGGACGCGGGGTTCACGATTTTCTACATGGGTGTGAACCTCGGCGCTGCCCTTGGCCCCTTCGTCTGCGGGGCGCTCGGCGAGCGGTGGAACTGGCATTACGGGTTCGGCGCGGCGTCGGTCGGGATGGCCCTGGGCCTGGTGCAGTTCCGGCTGAGTCGCGGGCGGTTGGGTGGCGCGGGGCAGCGGCCGGCGAATCCGCTCCCGCCGGGCTGGCAGCGCCGGGCCGCGCCGATCGCCGTCCGGGCGGCCGCGGGGTTGCTCCTGCTGGGGCTCCTGGTCTGGTGGTTCCGGCCCGGCGCGGTGGTGATCGCGCGGTGCATGACCACCGTGATCCTGGTGGTGGGCGCGCTGTTCTACGGCCGGCTGTTCGCCCCCGGCTGCCTGGCGCGCGGCGAGCGTCGCGGAGTGTGGATGATCCTGATCCTCCTGGTGGCCTCGGCGCTCTTCTGGGCCGGGTTTGAGCAGGCGGGCTCCTCCTTCAACCTCTTTGCCGGACGCTACACGGACCGGGTCGTGGCGCTGCCCGGGTGGCTGGGCGGGCCGCGCGAGATCCCGGCCGGGTGGTTTCAATCCCTGGGCGCGGTCTTCGTGATCCTCTTCGCGCCTGTGTTCGCCGCGCTTTGGGTGCGGCTGGGCCGGCGGGGGCTCAACCCCCCGACGTCGGTGAAGTTCGGCCTGGGCCTGCTGTCCCTGGCCTCGGGCTTCGTGATCATGGCGGGGGCGGCCGTGGTGGTGGCCGGCGGCGGCAAGGCCGCGCCGGTCTGGCTGATGGCCACCTACCTGGTCCACACCTTCGGCGAACTGTGCCTCAGCCCGGTGGGCCTGAGTTCGGTGAGCCAACTGGCCCCCGCGCGGCTGGTGGGGCGCCTGCTCGGGGTCTGGTACCTAGCCACAGCGTTGGGCAACGTGGTGGCCGGCCTGTTGGCGGGCAGTTTCGAGCCCGGGTCACCCGGGACCTGGCCCGCGGTTTACGCCCGGATACTGGTCCCGCCGGTGTTGGCCGGCATCGCCCTGATCGCGCTGGCGCGGCCGCTGCAACGGTGGTTGCGGCGGGGCTGAGGTGGACTGCCCCGCGGCTCCGGGGCGCGGCTGGCTTGAGGGTCCGGCCGATCAGGTGAGCTGTTCGCCGTCCCCCAGGGCCATGATGTAGTCATAATTGCCCGGGCCGCAGCGTTTCTCCAACTGGCGGACGATGGCGGTGGCCTGCGCTTCGGTCTCGCGCGGGCCGCGGAAATAGAACGGCTTGCCGTCCTTCCCGAAGGTGAACCGCAGGGGGCAATCGGCGGCGTTGATCCCGCCGAACACGCGCGCCCCGAGCTTGTAGTCGGGATGCGGAGCGAAGCCCAGGTTCTGGGCATAATGGACGGCCTGCTCCACCAGTTTCCGGGCGCAGGCGGGTTCGGCCGGCACCATCGGAAAATCCGACTGGTAGTGGCCTCGGATCCGATGGAGGTAATCCTCGCGGTGACAGTCCTCATAAAACGCCAGCTTCACCCCCAGGCACTGGACATCGACCAGGAAAATGCCGGCTTGCACGCGCTGTCCTTTGGCCTTGAAGCGGGCGAGGATCACCCAGCCGATGCCCTTATCGAAGAGGTCTGACGGCCAAAGCGCTTCGTGAGTTGGGGGGGATGCCGGTTCACCCGTCGCTGGGTTCATGATCTGAACATAGCCGCGATGGGAGAGCGGAGGCAAGCCTCCGAGGTGGAGTTTGGGAGTTGGGCAAGAGGCTGGAGGTGGCGTTCTGGGCGCGCGTCCGGCAGGAGGCGATGGCGGGGGGCAACCAGCCACCACGTGATCGCGAACACGGATCAGGGAGGCCAGATCACCTCCAGCGAGTACCTCGAGGCGGTGCGGTGGGCCGGGGTGATGGTGAGCATGGGCGGTCGTGGGCGGTGGGTGGGCAACGGGCTTATGGAGCGCTTGTGGCGGAGCTTGAAGTGCGAGGACGGCGGGGAACTACGCCAGGGCATGATTCGGCCATTTCAATGAGGGCGGTCTGCATGGCGCTGGGTTACGCCCCACCCGCGAAGGTTCATCGGGTGTCAGAATCACATGGCGCGAAACGGCAAGTTTGCCGTGGAGTGAGCCTTGGGTTGGTGGTAATGACTGATGCAAAAGCAAAAACCGGATCCCAGGCGTTATCATAACATTGCAAAATTGCCCCTGGCTCCAAGAGCGGCGGAATGCCCCGCACTCCAAACGCTCCGCGAGGCAGTCAGCCGCGTAGGTACTCGCGAAGCGTTTGGAGTGCGCCGTGTTCCGGCGCTTTTGGGCGCTTCCGCTGACAGGGGACAGGAATTAATTATTGCACCGGCGCTGAGCGGTATCGGGCCAAACCCGTTACCGCATCGCAACCTCACCTCAAACACTTCGACCCCCGCCGCTGATCGGATGGCGCGAGCGCGAACTGATGAGCCACGCTCCAACCATGAAGAACAGAACCCCGTTCGCCAGGAAGAGCATGTCGTACAATAGCTGATGCGGGCTGCCGGGAAGAACATGGTGAATCCCGAGGCTCTGATGGTCAACGATGCCCTCGAAGAAATTGAACAGGCCGCAACCTGCCAGCATCGAGCCAAACAGAGCCGAGCCCTTCCCCGTCTGGCCGCCCTGGCGGGCGGCGCCAAAGACCATCGCCGTGCCAGCCAGCAGCACCAGCCAGAGCGCCAAATGGAAATAACCGTCCTGGGTGTTCTCAAGCTGAAGTTGCCTGATCGATGTCGGTTGGCAATGCGCGGAATAGCAGACCAAGTGATGCCAGCCCAGAATCTGGTGGAGAATGATCCCGTCCGCCAAGCCCCCAAAGCCCATGCCGAGAACGATCCCTGCCCGAACCAAGGGGTTTCTCAGGTTCACTGCCAGGGCACTGAAGGGTTGCCTCACAAGACGCGCAGAAAAGCCACGAGATCACCTTTCTCGTCAGCGCTCAGTTTGGTGGCGAGAATGAGGTTGAAGAATTCCACCGTGTCCTCCAGCGTCAGCAGCCTGCCATCGTGGAGGTAAGGCGGAGAATCCTTGATGCCCCGCAAGGGGAACGTCTTGATCGGCCCGTCCGCGCATTCCATCAGGCCGTTGATCAGTTTGGTTTTGAAGAACCGCTCGGCTCCCAAATTGTGCATCGAGTTGTCGGTGTAGTACGGGGGCGCATGGCAGACGGCACATTGCGCCTTGCCAAAGAAGAGCTCCTGACCGCGGAGTTCCGCGGAGGAGCCCTTTTGTGGATTCACCCTCCCGAAAAGGTCGAGTTTGGGCGCCGGGGGGAAGTCCAACAACTCCTCGAACTCCGCCATGAACTGAACCTGGCTACCCCGCTCCAGCGGATTGACGCCCTTCTTGGTCGCGGTCACTGGATCGCCGTCGAAATAAGCCGCGCGCTGTTCGAACTCCGTGAAATCTTCCACTGTCTTCAAGGCCCGTTGCGAGCCGAACAGGCGCTGGATGTTGACGCCGCGCAGCGACGGGGTCACGATCCGGTGGCGGTGTTCCTGCGGCCGCACGTCGCCAGCCAGGTGCGTCGCGCCGTTGGCATGGCCGTTGGCGTGGCAATCGAAGCAGGCCACCCCGCGGTGCGGCCGCTCGGATCGCCGGTCGCTGGTTTGATTGAACTGCTGTTGGGGAAAGGGCGTCAGCAGAAGCCGCAGTCCTTCGATTTGCTTCGGGTTTAAGATGCCGTCGAACAATTCGAAGTAGTTGTCCATGGTCAGCAGTTTGCCGTGCGAGACGTCGCCGAGGTCCGGACGCGTCGTCAAGAAGATGGGCGGCGGGAACTCCGGCAGAAGATGGTCCGGCAAATCAAAATCCAAATCGAACCGGGTCAAATCCCTCCCCTCCTGCTTCTTCAGCTCATCGATCTCAGACTGCGGAAAGACCATCCCTCCTTCCGCGTGGTTGGGATGGGGCAGCGGCAGAAAACCCTGCGGAAAGAGGTCGCCGTCCCGCACCGCTTCTGGGGTCATGGCGGCCAGCTTCTCCCAGGCCGCGCCGGATGGGAGCTTGACGCGAACGCCTCGTTGCACCGGCTTGCCGCTGGTCATGGTCACGCCGGGCGCGGGATCATTCTTCAAATCGTAGCGCTGTTCGAGGAGGTCTTTCTGCCGCTTCAGCACGGCCGCTTTCCCGGCTTTCATCCGGGACATCGTGGCGGAGAACTCCTCCTTGATGACGACGGGCGCGTAGCTCGATGTTCTCTCCTCCTGCCCCAGGCCCGTGCCGGCGCAAGCCAGGGCCACCAGCCCGATTTGAAGGTGCTTCGTGTTCATGAGTTTGCCGCAAAGTACCATGCAACACCCGCGTCAATCTGGCTATGGGGTGAACACCCCAGGTTCTTCGCGGAGGTGTATCCCGACGGCGGCGCTCGTGTCCCCGGGCGTTGCGGCAGTCGGCGACCCGTCGGCCCGCTTCCACAAGGGTGATGCAAGTGGCTTCCGCCTTCGTCCCCGGCTTCCGCCTTCGCCTAGGCTACGGCGGACAGGCCGGCGGACAGGCGGGCCGGGAGGGTTCGGCGGGATCAGCCTTCCTCGTCTTGCGCAACACACTGCGGCGCAATCAAGTGCCGTTGAATGGAAGAGGCACGCCGACGGGGAATCGCCCTTTTTTGACCTCCGCCTCTACGCTGTTGTGCTACCTTCCCGCCGCAATCTGTCTGAACCTCTATGGACTCAGTTCGTGAACTGGACGACAGCCTGGTGGAGAAGGCCCGGGGCGGCAACCTGGACGCGCTGGATGCGCTCGTGCGGCGGCACCAATCGTGGGTGTTCAATCTCGTGCTGCGCATGGTCTGGCGGCGGGAGGCAGCGGAGGATGCCACGCAGGAAATCCTCATCAAGTGTGTGACCAAGCTGGGCACCTTCGCGGGCCAGAGCACATTCCGCACCTGGCTCTATCGCGTGGCGGTGAATCACCTGCTGAACGTGCGCAAATCGGAGATGGAGGAACAGAAGATGACGTTCAGCGGCATGGGCGCGTCGCTCGACGCCGTGCCGGACGAGGACTTGCCGGATGAACGCGCGTTGCCGGTCGAGACGAGGCTGTTGGTCGAGGAGGCCAAGCTGGGCTGCACCACGGCGATGCTGATGTGCCTGGACCGGCGGCAGCGGCTGGCGTTCATACTCGGCGAAGTGCTGGGGGAGTCCGGCGAGGCGGGCGCCGCGGCGATCGGGGTCAGCCCGGCCAATTTCAGGCAGTTGCTGTCACGTGCGCGGCACGACCTGTATCAATTCATGAACGGCAAATGCGGGCTGGTGAACCAGGCGAACCCGTGCCGCTGTGCGCGCAAGGCGGGCGGCTTCATGCGCAACGGCTGGCTGGACGCCAACAACCTGCAATTCTCCAAAGGCCGCATCGCCGACGTTCGCGACGTGGCCGCCGACCGGTTGGGTGAATTGCAGTCGCTCGACCGGAAACACGCGGAACTCTACCGGATGCAGCCATTTCTGGCCGGGCCTGACCTCGCACAAAGGCTCCGGGAGAGCCTTTCGCAGTCCGGCTTCGACACGGACTGAAACCATTTACACGCGAACTGTCACAGTTGCTTCCGCTGGTTGTCCATATCATTGAAGCCCGCTACCGGGCAAAACTGAAACAATTGATACCGAGACAGTTATGAATGCGAAGATAATCACCGCGACAGCGCGCAAGACTTTGGACGGCACCCTGTCCTTCCCCGAATGCGTCGGCGAATTGCTCTCCGCCGGGGTGGAGTACTACCACGTGGATTACGTCGGATTGCGCAAGACGTTCTACAGCCCGGAGGGGGACTCGGTCGTGGCGCCCATCAACTACGAAGGGTTGCCGCCGGTCGCGTCGGAGTTCGACGCGGCGGCGCTGCGCGCCGACATCCTGGACAGCCAGCGGAACAATCAGCCGTATCGCGACTTCACCCGCCGCGCGATGGAAGCCGGCGTGCAGGGTTACTTCGCCTTTCTGCATGGCAAGCGGGTGACCTATTTTGGCCGCCAGGGGGACCAGCACACGGAGTGGTTTCCCAACGCGCAACGCACGTCGGTCACGGAGGCGGACATCCGGGCCGCGTACGCGAAGGCGCGGACGGGCGCTGATTGTCCGCGGTTGATCAGAGACCTGAAAGCCCTCGGCATCGTGTCGTATGAGCACCTGCTCGAAACCGGCTCAAACATCTTTCACGGTACAAATCGGCAGTCCGTCTCTCTGGACCAGATGGGGCCGGCGGTTCCGGTCAATCCGCAGCCGAATCTGGAATGGTTGAAAAAGTACATTTCCATGCACCAACGCGGGCTGACCAATTACCCCACCCTGTGCGGTCAGGCGGGCGAAGCCGGCGTGGCAAAATGGACCGCGGATCTGCTCGCGATGACCTGCACGTATTTCGACAACTCCGGTATCAAGATGCACTTGGAATTGATCCCCGACACCGAGTACAAGAGCTGATAACCCCGCAGCGCCTTCCGTGAAGGGGACCGAAAACAGACGACGCAAGAGGCACCTCTGGTGATGGCCGGCGGGCTCGTGCCGCAACCCGGAGGGTTGCCAGACGGTGGCCGGGGGCTGAGCGAAGCGACGCCCCCGGATCAGGTGCCACAGGTCCGGTGCACCCCGGCGGGGTGCCAGCGCTGGCTGAGAGCGGCGGTGTCACCGAGGGCTCTGGCACCCCTGCTGGGTGCTGTCCCCTTCGCCCTTTTCCGGGGGTATCGCTGCGCTCAACCCCGGCTACCGTCTGTCACCCCCTCGCGGGGGTGAAGGCACCGGCCATCCTCCCGGCAGCTCAAAGTCCTAAACTGCATCGAACCTGGCAGGTGAAGCAACCTACCGGCAAACCCACCATGGGCCTTGCCCGGCGGAGGTTCGATCGCCCCGGCGCAGCGCCGGGCGATCTTGCCTCCCGCGGCCGCAGGGCAGTTCCTGTGCAGCACGCAACGGATCCGCCACGCTTGCGGGAGTATTAGGCAGCGGACTTCGACGGAGCGAAAGCAACAAGTTCCGCTTGCAATGTGCCCTTGGTGGTGGTAAGGGTAGAATGCCCCCGGAAGCGGGAGGGAGAAAACCGTGCTTCGGGGTCCTTTCTCCTGTTCAGAACCCCGGGGGTTGGGAAGAGCAGCGGTCAACCAAACCGTCCGTCAGAGCCAGGAGGTCATAGCGTGTTCCTGGCGATCAGTGGTTCGCAAATGGGGACGGGCTTGGGTATCGCACAATCAGGACTATGCCGTATGAGCACACCCGCCGACCACGCAGCCAACAGCCCGACTTCGACGGTGCTTTGGCGCGATCTAGTGCCGCTAACGAATCGCGAAAAAATATCGGAGTTGTTCTTGTCAACGCCGTGGCTGTTGGCATCGCTCTATTGTTACCAGTCGGGCCATCTCGTGCTCGGGGCCGCCTGTTCGTTTTATGTTTTTCTGACCGGTTTGAGGCAGTCCCACGGAGCGCAGCACTATTCTCTCGGCTTTCCCAAGCTGTTTCAGGACGCGTTCATGTTCGTGTTAAGCCTTTGCATGCTGGGCAGTATGCACGCGGTGCAGACAACGCATGTGCATCATCACCGGCATTGCCTCGACGAGCATGACTCCGAGGGTTGGACGGCGCGTTTGAAGTGGTGGGAGGCAATTGCAGTTGGGCCGCTGTTCCTTCTCCGCCTCCATCTGAGCGCGTGGCAACTTGCCACTTCCACCAAACGACGTTGGATATTTGCCGAATTGGCAGGGATTGCCGGGGTTGTTCTGGCGGCCATTTCCATGCCAGGCCTGCGCGGGCTCCAGTGGCATGTGTTGGCCATGCTCACGGGAGAGTGTCTGACCGGGTTCTTCGCTGTCTGGACGGTCCATCATGGGTGTGACCCTCACCACACGCTCGCACGGACGCAACGGGGACGATGTGTGAATTGGCTGGGCTGCTCGATGTTTTACCATGCCGAGCACCATCTCTTCCCCCAAGTGCCGACCTGCCATCTGGGGATCCTCGCTGCCCGTCTCGACGAGGCAGATTCCAGGTTTGCCCACCAGCAAGTGATTGAGGTAAACACACATCGACGGCCCAGCCCCAATGCCGTTTAGAGATTTGAGCTGCTGAACGCGCGGCAGGTGCCATCAGCGCCGGCGGCAGCCAGGAGTCGAGCGGAGCGATACCGCCGGATCCGGGCAGCGCGCTGGCGAGCACCGTCCTCTCAGCACGGCCCCTTCCGGACGCCTGGTTTGTCTGAGCATGAGGTCAGGTGTCCCTCCGGGACGCGGGTCCTTTTATCGCTCGAACCCAACGATGACTCGTTGGGCTTTGTATCATCTGTCCCTCCGGGGCAGGGGCCTTCGCACCCGACGTATCCCGCAGCCCCGGCGGCGGTCGATCCTTCTGGTGGGTCATCACACCCGGGGCACCGGCGAATGTATCGTGCCTCGTCGACGTTACCTCGGAGCGCCCCGCGATCAGGTGGTCCCGGAGGGACCATCGAGTGTAGCCCAATGTTTCAACCTTGGGTCACCTCGCGTGTTTTATCACTGCCGTCCCGGAGGGACGGTTGACGGCGCTGGCTCTGACGGCACTCCCGCCCAGGCGGCGAAGCGGGGGTCGGCGCGGAGGCGGGCCGCGAGGACCTCGTAGCCGGCGGTCAGCGGGTGGCTGGCGTCGGCGTAGAGTTCGGTGGGGAGGGTGTCGGGGGCGAGGCAGTGGATGTTGTGCTCGTTCAGCCACGCCTGGACGCCGTCGCGGATCTGGCGGTACGCCGGGCGGTTTTCCTCCAGGAGCATGTGCTCGTTGAAGGGGCCGACGATCACGAAGACATCGTTGCCCCGGGCGCGCAGGCTCGTGACCACCTCGCGGAAGGCGCGCCACTGAAGCGACTGGTCGAGGCCCACCCACTCGAACCGGGTGGCGGAGCGGTTGGCGGACCACGGTTGGTGCCGGGGGCTGGCGGGGCCGCGCGCGGGGTCGGGTGACGGGGCCGGGGGCACCGTGAGGGTGATCTGGGCGAAGGGGTTGCGCCAGGCGTTGGGGCGGTGCGGCGGGCTGCTGCTGTCCTCCTGGAGTGTCCAGGCGGGCAGGCCCTTGTGGTCAAAGTAGGCGGTGCGGAGGTGGCCGGCCCACGCGAAAAACGGGATCGAGCGGTCGAGCACCACGCCGATTCGCGCGTTGGCGTCGGCCCGGTAGCAGGGGATGCGCGGGAAGAATTGCGGCACCAGCCCGGTGTGGTTGAAGGACTCCTCCTTGGTCTCGCTGAGGTCCACCTTGGCGCTGGTCTGCCAGAGGGGATTGTATTGGAGAATGAGTTTCCGGCCGCGGAGGGCGGTGGCGTAGTCGTGGAAGAGACCCTCTTCGGCGAGCGGGAAGAGGCCGTTGACGCCGGCGTTTACGAAGTGGTCGCCGCCGCCCGATTGTTGGTTCAGGAAGTGGGAGAGCGTGCCGTCCGGCGCGACGTACTCGCCCCAAACCACCGAATCGCCCAGCAGCAGGATCTGCTCCGGGCGGGTGGTCTGGCGCACCCGCCGGGCGTAGAGCCAGTAGTCCTCGCTCAGGGAGTAGGGAATGCGGTAGTCGGGGCCGGTGTCGAAGCGCTCGATACGCTCCCAGAGCGGCGGCAGCCCGCCGACGATGGTGGCGATGAGGAGCGCCGCCACGAGCCACTGGCGCGGCGTGAGACGGAGTTCGTTCACGGCGAAGGGGGCCGGTGGTGCGCTGGGTGGAGTGGGCGGCATGGCTTGGCTGTGGCTTTTCACTTGGGAGGGAAGTGAGTGCGCAGCAGATTTGTGCGCAAGACGAGGAACGAGTCTCGCGCATATCCCTTGTGGATCTGTACGCGGCGGCTGACGACGTGTCCGCCGTGGACGCCGACCACCCCAACAGGTCGTGCATTTTGGGAAGGAACGCCGAGACGCAAAGACGCCGAGACGCCAGGAAGAGAGGACTCCGATCCAAGCCCCGCGCCTTTGCGTCTTTGCGCCTCTGCGTTGATCATCGTGCTGCCTCGGCGGAGGCCAGGGCCGTTGACAAGGTCTGCGCCAAAGCGGCGGAATGCGCCGCAGTCCAAGCGCTTCGCGACGCCGGACGCGTGTCCCGCCCTCGCGAAGCGCTTGGAGTGCGTGGCATCCCCGCGCTTTCCGTTTTGTCCCCGGCGGTCAAACCGACTTTGTCCACCCCCCTGGGCGGAGGCGGGGGCGAAGGCGGAAGCTCTTGCGCAACAAGCTCAAGCAAGCACGACCGATCCAAGTGAATAGTCACGGCCTAGAATTGGAAGTAGATGAACGCTCCGCCGCCCGAGGGGCAGAGGCCGAGATAGAGCACCATGAGCACCGACATGGACACGCGGACGAAGCTGGTGGCCAGGAGCGGACGGAGCCGCGATTCATAGAGGTACTCGTAAACCCAGACGAGCGCGACGAGCAGCAGCATGAGCGCCGGGATCTCGGGGCTGGTCCAAGCCCCGGCGGCGATCCCGCGGAGGATGGCGAAGGCGTCGGTGAGCGAGCCGGCGCGGAAGAAGACCCAGGTGAGCGAGACAAACAGGAACACCGCCGCCTGCTTGAGAGGGCGGGGGACCTGCTCGCGCCAGGCGGCGGAGCGTTCGAGCCCGCGGGTGGCGAGCACGCCGAGGCCGTGGAGCGCGCCCCAGATCATGAAGGTCCACGCCGCGCCATGCCAGATGCCGCTGATGAAGAAGGTGAGGAAGAGGTTGCGCGAGGTGAGCCAGGCGCCGCCGCGGTTGCCGCCCAGGGGGATGTAAAGATAGTCCCGGAACCAGCTCGAAAGGCTGATGTGCCAGCGGGACCAGAACTCGCCCAGACCGGTGGCGAGGTAGGGATGGTTGAAGTTCAGGATGAGGTGGAACCCCAGCAGACGGGCCACTCCCCGCGCCATGTCGGTGTAGCCGCTGAAATCGAAGTAGATCTGCCAGCCGAAGGCGAAGGTTCCAAGCAGCAGCGCGGCGGCGCTCTGGGACGGCGGGTTTTCGTAAACGCGCTCGACATAAAAGGAGAGGTAGTTTGCCAGCGCGACCTTCTTGAAGAGGCCGGTGAGGAACAGTGACGCGCCTTCGGTGAAATTGTCCAGCCGCACGGGCGGGAACTGGCAGAACTGCGGCAGCAGATGACGCGCGCGCTCGATGGGGCCCGCCATGAGCTGGGGGAAGAAGCAGACGAAGGTGGCGAACCGGAGGAAATTGCGCTCGCGGTGCACTTTGCCGTGGTAGAAGTCGATGGTGTAGCTCAGCGACTGGAAGGTGAAAAACGAGATGCCGGCGGGGAGGAGGTAGGGGAGTCCGAACGGCATCAGCGCGGAGGGGTCGGAGAGCTTGAAGGGCAGGTGCAGCCAGGCTCCCGCTACGTTGAGGTTTTCGACGACGAACCGCGCGTATTTGAAGAAGAGCAGCAGGGCGAGGTTGTTCACCAGGCTGATCAGCAGCCAGATGCGGCGGCTGCTGGAGAGCGCGCCGAGGGCCATCAGCAGCAGGATCACCGCGCCGCCCAGGGCGGTGGCGCGCAGGCCCGCGGGGCCGGCGCAGGCGAGGATGATCGCTCCGAGCGAAGCGGCCGCGGACCCGACAAAGGCCGTCCGGAGGACCCGGTCACCGAAGTCGAGCCGGAGCAGGCGTGCCCGGAGGTCGGGCGCGCGGCCGTCGAGCGGGCAGTGGTCCATGAGCGCCACCAGGCCGAAATCGAGGATGGTGGAATAGACCACCAGCACGAGGTACCAGGGATTCCACCAGCCGTAGAAAACGTAGGATGCGAGGGTCAGCCACGGCAGCCAGAGGCGGGTGCGGCTGAGGGCGTAATAGACCGGCACGACCAGCGCCAGGAAGATGAGGAACGGCCAGGTGTGGAAGAGCATGGCGGGCAGGTCGGGGTCCGGGACGGGAGGCGGCCGGGCGCGGAGGCGCGGGGCCGCCCTCCGGGGCCGGTCAGCGGGAGCCTCCCATATACGTCATGCCGGACATCTCCTCGGGGGTGGGCCGGCGCACGCAGCGGAAGCCGCAATAGTCGGTGGAGAAGCAGGCATCGGTGTCGCCGGTGCGCTCGCCCTGGCGGGCGGAGGCGCGGCATTGGGCGGCGCTCGCCTTCCAACTGCCGCCGCGGATGACCCGTTTCACATCCTTGCCGGGGCTGGGCGGTCCCTGCGGATCCGCGGCCGGGCTGTGGGCGTAGAAATCGGCACGGTAAACATCCTCGCACCATTCGGAGACGTTCCCGAGGAGGTCGTTGATGCCGAAGGCGTTCGCCTTTTTCTGGCCCACCGGATGGGTCCTCTGATCGGCGTTGTCCGCGAACCAGCCGAGCGGGCGGAGCTTGTCCGCGGCCGTGTCCGCCGGGGCTTCGCCACCGGCGCGGCAGGCGTACTCCCACTCCGCCTCGGTGGGGAGCCGGTAGCCGTTGGCGGTGACGTCGACGTCCCAGTCGACGGTTTTCTCATTGTAGCACGGCTTGAGCCCCTCGAGCAGGGAGCGTTCGTTGCAGTAGCGCTTGGCGTCGCGCCAGCGGACCCGCTCGCCGGGGAGCTTCGGGTTTTCCTGCCAGTGCGACGGGTTCGGGAGCTGGACGCGGGCGAACATCTCCTGCGTCACCTCGAACTTGTCCATCATGAACGGGGTGAGGCGGACGCGGTGGGCCGGCTTTTCGTCGGCCTCGCCCTGGTCGGAGCCCATGGTGAACTCGCCGCCGGGCAGCCAGACCGTGGTGATGCCGGACTTGGTGGTCATTTCGCGCGGCGCGCCGGCGGGGGTGGCGGGCACAGTCGCGGAGGCGGCTGTGGCCGGGGCTTTGGCGGCCGCGGCGGGATCCGCCCCGGGTTTCGCCGGGTCGTTCTTTTCGCAGCCGGACGACAGGATTCCCACCGCCACAAAGGTTAGCCAGGGCAAAGTTTTCATGCGCGCGCGGGGAGTCTAGGGGCGGGCCGCCCTTCCGTGCAAACCTCGATTTTTGATGGACGGGGGGGCTGACCCGTTCGCGACAATGCGGAACACGAGCCAAACGGCGAAGGAACGCCACAGAGCCCGCCGAGCCCGCCGAGGATGGTCGCTCGGTGCTCTCTGTGCGCTCGGTGGCTGGACGGTTACAACCAAGGAAGGCCCGGCGATGCGGGCAGATCACCCTCAGTGGACGACTCTCCCCTTTTCCGATGGCGACAGTTCGGGGTACACCTTTAATCGTGCGGAAGCCGCCAGGACGCGGGCGTTGGAATTCGTGTCAAAGGACAGGAACCAAGTGCAACCGGCCATCTGCGCCAGGGCCACATGCAGGATGTCCAGCGTCCCGCAATTGACTTTCACCCGGAGTTTCTCCATCAACGCCGCGGCCCGATCCTCCGCCTTGGCCCACTCCACGTCGAGGCGGAGCCATGCCCCTCCATCGAGTCTCTCCTGGAACCGAAGCCAGTTCTCAGACTGGCTGTGACCCGCGCGGCGGATGAACGCGCGCCGGCATTCGAGTTCTCCCAAGCCGCTGACCACAAAAGGCAGCGGGGCCTTGCGCACAAACGTCTCGGCGAGGTCCGTGTGTCCCGCGATGTTGAAATGCAGGGCCGCGATGAAATTGGCGTCCAGGTAATTCACCGATCCTCGCTCGCACGAGCCTCATCGACGGGGTTGACCGCAGAAACCGGCTGAGCGTGCAACCAGGCAAAATGGGAATCCCAATCCACCACGGAGCGCTGCCGATCCTCGGGCGTGCCAGCCCGCAAGGTAAGCGGGGGATGTCCCTTCGAGATGATCACGATGGGCGTGCCCTTGCGGGCAGTCTCCAGCGCCCAAGCGGTGCGGCGGTGAAACTCCCGCGCCTTGACTTCAATTGCCTTCATGTCAGACAAATGTGCCAGACACATCTCTGGTTGTCAAGCGCGCACCTTGCGGCCCAACCCGCAAGTAAGAAAAAGCACGTGAGAGCGAAACCGCGTTGAGCACATCGGTGAATCCCGCGGCCCGGGGAGGTGGCGCCCAGGCAGGGCGCAGGCATTTTCTGGGCCGGCTTACCCGGGGCTGCGCTCGCGGATTCGCTTGCCCCGGGCTGATGAATTGCGTCCTTTCAGGACTTTGCCGGACTTTGCAGGACTTCACGGGCTTGCCCTTGGATCACGGCGCCGCCCGCGGCTGGTTTGGTGGATGACACGCGGGCACGATTTGCTAGATTCCTCCCATGCGAGCCCAAGAGCAACGGGGAAAGCTCGGCGTTTACGCGGGGAGTTTTGACCCGCTGACCGTCGGGCATCTGTGGATGATCGAGGAAGGCGCGCGCCTGTTCGACCGCCTGCTGGTCGCGGTGGGCGAGAACCCGGACAAGAAATGCACCTTCACCCTCGAGGAACGCCTGAGCATGTTGGAGGACTCGACGCGGCAGTTCAAGAACGTTACGGTGAGCGCGTTTTCAAACCGGTACCTGATCCGCTACGCCCAGGCGGAAGGGGCCACCCACATCCTGCGGGGCATTCGCACGGGGTCCGACTATGAGTTCGAGCGCACCATGCGGAACATCAACGGGGATCTGGACGCGGGGATTTGCACGGTGTTTCTCATGCCGCCGCGGGGGATCGCGGAGGTGAGTTCGAGCATGGTGCGCGGCCTGATCGGCCCGGTCGGCTGGCGCAGGGTGGTCCGCAAATACGTCCCGGATGGTGTGTATCAACGGCTGGTCAAATTGCACTCATGAAAACCCCGGTTCGAATCGTCCTGCTGGTCAATTGCACGCTGCTCGCGCTGCTGGGCGTCGTCGTGCTGGTGTATCCCGCCACGCGTGCGCTGCTGAATCTGGGTGATCCTGCGTTGCGGCAGCCCGGCATTCCCCGCCAGGGGTGGCGGCTGGCGGCGTGGCTCACCCCGCGCCAGACGGCCTGGGCCCGTCAGCCGGCCGGGGCGGAAGCCGCCCCCTCCGACGAGGCCGCGCAGGCCGGCACGAGCGAGTGGCCAATGGTCGGCGCGGTCCTTTACCTGTGGGGCATCGAGAATCTCCAGGCGGCATGGGACGCGGGTGATCACGCCGGCGGCGTCGAGCCGCGCGCCGCGGCGCGGGAGGCGATCGTGGCGATCGCGGAGCGGGCGGCGGCGGCGGTCCCCCCCGCCGGGACCAACCGGCCGGGCCTGCGGGGCGGAGGGGGACCGGGGCTGCTCAAGCAGACCTTGGTGCTCGCGGCGCTGACCAGCCGCGAGCGGCTGCTGAAGGATGGCGCGCAGACCAACCGGCTGCGGGACGAGGTCGCCGCCGTCGCACGGGAGATCGAGGAGAGCCGGTCGGGGCTGCCCGGCGACGCCTCGGGGCGTGCCCACCCGGCTCAGGTGCTGGCGGCAGTCGCGTGCGTGGAGCGGGCGGACACCCTGGTGGGGGTGCTCACCAACCGTGCGTTGTTTGTGGATCGCGCCCTGCGCGGGTTCACCGGTGCGCGCGCCACGAAGCTCGGGCTGCCGCCCATGGTGGCGCAGCCGCAAACCGGCCGTCCCGCCACGGACGCCCGGGGCGGGGCCTCCGCTTTGATGTGCCTGTTTTCCGCCGATCTCTGGCCGACGCAGTCCCGTCAGTGGTTTCAGGCCCTGGACCAGAACTTCTGGCAGGAGGGCGGGACCGCGGCCGGGTTCCGCGAGCACTTCATCGGGGGCACGAGCGACGAATGGGCACTCGACCCGGAGGCCGGACTGATCGCCCGCGGTTTTGGCGCCCAGGGGTCCCTGCTGGGCATGGGAGCCGCGCGCAAACACGGGCGTTTCGACCGTGCCTACCCGGTGGCGGCCGAGGTGGTGGCGGTGGCCTGGGAACTCCCCGGCGGCTTCCTCACCGTCCCGCGGCTGCTCGACCCCGCGGGCGCCCCGTTGCTCGACGAGTCGGCGTTGCTGTGGCTGCTGACCATCCAGCCGGACAAGGGAACCGCGGTGAAGCCGGCGGGCGCGCCGCCGCTCTTCCCCCGCCTGATCTCCTGGGGGGCGCTGGCGTTCGGCCTCCTTTTCGTCGTGGAGTCCCTTTGGCGTTATCGCACCGCGCGGAACGAGCCGGAGCGCGAGTATCCCGCCGCCGCCGGCCAGGCGTTGCTCTGGGCCGCCCTGCTGGGCGGCGGCGTGGCCTTGCTCTGGGTCGGGGAGACCCTCCCCGGCCTCGCCTGCCTCGTGCTCACGGTGATCTTCCCCCGCTCCAAAAAGCATCCGCGCGACCAGGGCAACCGGCCCGAGGATCTGCCCCCGCCACGGGAGCCCGGACCCTCCGCCAACACCTTGCCGGCCCCGCCCGCCCAGTGAAGCTCCCGCCGACTCTCCGGACCTGGCTCCGCCGGCTGGCTTGGGGCGTGCTCGGCGCCGTGGTCCTGGTGATCGTCGCGCTGCTGGTCTGGCTGCGGACCGCCCTGTACCACCGGCTGATCACCTTCCCCCGGCAGGAGGCGGCGTGGGCCGCCGTCCGCGCGCTGCGCCAACCGGTGCCCGAGGCGGGGGGCTGGACCGAATACCGCGGGATCCTGCACAGCCACTCGAAGATCTCGCACGACTCCGAGGTCCCGCCCGAGGAGATCCTCAAGGCGATGCAGACCGCGGGCCTCGATTTCATCTGCCTGAGCGATCACGCGGTGAAGGGGCGCGCTGATTTCGACTGGCAATGGCGCGGGCTCCACGAGGGCAGGCTGTTCATCCCCGGGTTTGAGTTGAAGGACGGCATGATGCCCTTCGGCGTGCGGCCCGGCGTGGTGCTCGAGGAGGCCACGCCGGACCCGGCGCTGGCGCGGCAGATCCAGACCAACGGAGGCGTTTTGTTCTACGCCCACTCGGAGGAGCCGCGCAATTGGGACGAGCCGACGCTCACCGGCATGGAGATTTACAACATCCACTCGGATCTCAAGCGCCGCCCCGGCGGCGTGGGCGCGATGCTGCCCGAGATTCTGGTCAATCTCAACCGGCATCCTGAGAGCCTCTACCGCTCCCTCTTCATGCGGCCGACCGATTTTCTGCAACATTGGGATGAGCTGAACCGGACCCGGCACCTGACCGGCATCGCGGGGAACGACTGCCACCAGAACGTCGGCCTCCGCGGGTTCTGCACCGTGTCGAACACGCTGCACATCGAGGACACCAGCCCGCGAACCGTCGCGGAGGTCCGCCTGGGCTGGTTCACGCGCCCGCTGGCCCGGCTGGCGTTCGGGCCGCTGGAGCCCGGGCGTCGTCTCTTCCACGTGCAGCTCGATCCCTACGCGCGCAGCGCGCATTTCGTGAACACGCACGTGCTCGCGAGTGAGCTGGGCGAGGCGGCGATCCTCGACTCACTCAGGGCGGGGCGGGTGTTTGTCGGCTTCGACATGCTCGCGGACGCCCGTGGCTTCCGCTGGAGGGCGGTGGGCAACGGTCCGCCCGTGGTCATGGGCGAGTCCGCCACCTTCAGCCCGGCAACCCGCTTGGAGGCCCTCTCGCCGCTCCCGGGCCGTTTCACCGTCCTCCGCGACGGGAAGCAGGTTTACCAGACCACCGGCCGCGGGATCGAATGGGCTCCGCCCGGTCCCGGCAAATACCGCGTCGAGGTGGAACTGGATCTCGCCGGTGAATGGGTCCCCTGGATCTATGCGAACCCCATCGAACTCCGTTGAGCGCCTCCTCGCGCTGGTGCTGCTCGGCCTCGGCTTGGCCGCCCCCGGCGTGGGTGCCGCGCCGCGGCCCAGTTTTGTCATCCTGCTCGCGGATGACATGGGCTATTCGGACGCGGGCTGCTACGGCGGCGAGATTGCCACCCCGAACATCGATCGCCTCGCGGCGAACGGCCTCCGCTTCAGCCAGTTTTACAACACGGCGCGCTGCTGGCCTTCGCGGGCCGCCCTGCTGACCGGGTATTACGCGCACCAGGTGCGCCGGGACACTTTCCCGGGTCTCGGCGGCGGGGCCGACGGCGTCCGGCCCGTCTGGGCGCGCCTGCTCCCCGCCTATCTCAAGCCGCTCGGCTACCGGACCTACCATTCCGGCAAGTGGCATGTGGATGGTCCGGTGCTTGCCGGGGGGTTCGATCACTCGTACGTGCTGTACGATTACGACCGGAACTTTTATCCCCGCGACCACCGGCTCGACGACCGCCCCCTCCCGGCGGTGGCGCCGGGGAGCGGCTACTATTCGACAACCGCCATCGCGGACCATGCCATCGACTGGTTGAAGGGCCACCAGGCGGGTCACGCCGGCGAGCCGTTCCTCCTTTACCTCTGCTTCACGGTGCCGCATTTCCCCCTGCAAGCGCCGCCCGAGGACATCGCACTCTACCGCGACCGCTACACCGGTGGCTGGGATCGGCTGCGCCAGGAGCGTTACGGGCGGATGCGCGCCCTCGGGATTGCGAACTTCGACCTGCCGCCGCTGGACCCCGGGGTCTGGCCCGGCTGGAATCTGACGCCCGAGCGGCTGGTCCGCGAGATCGGCCCGGACGAGGTCGCCCGGGCCGTCCCGTGGGATTCACTCACCGCGGGGCAGCAGAAGTTCCAGCCGGTGAAGATGGCGGTGCATGCCGCCATGATCCACCGGATGGACACCGAGATCGGCCGGGTGGTGGGTCAGCTCAAGACGATGGGGGTGTTCGATCAGACGCTCGTGCTCTTCCTTTCGGACAACGGGGCGAGCGCCGAGCAGATTATCCGCGGGGATCGCCACGATCCCGCCGCCGCGCCGGGGAGCGGCCGCAGCTATCTCAGCCTGGGGCCGGGGTGGTCGAGCGCGGCGAACACGCCCCTGCGGCTGCACAAATCATGGGTCCATGAGGGTGGCATTAGCACGCCGCTCATCGCCCATTGGCCCGCCGGGATCTCCGCCCGCGGCGAATGGCGCCACACCCCGGGTCACCTGATCGATCTGGTGCCCACGATCCTCGACCTCGCTGGCGGGCAATGGCGCGCGGCCGACCCGCCGCAGGGAGCGCCCCCGCCTCCTCCCCCGGGCCGCAGCCTGGTGCCGCTCTTCACGAAGGACGGCACCGTGAGCCACGATTACTTGTGGTGGTATCACGATGGGAACCGGGCGGTGCGGGTGGGCGACTGGAAGCTGGTGGCGGATCATGACCACCCCTGGGAGCTGTACGATCTGAAGACGGACCGGGGCGAGTCGCACAACCTGGCGGCGGCGGAGCCGGCGAGGGTGCGCGAACTGGAGCAGGTGTGGACCCGCCACGAGCAGGAGTTCCGCGCCCTGGCCGCGCGCGACCTGCCCGCCCGGCCCGCCCGGCCGGAGCCCAAGGCGGGCACCAAGGAGGATTAGGCCGGGCGGGGAAGCGGGAGGAGGGTTCACGCGAAGACGCGAAGACGCGAAGGCGGAGAGACTGAACCGAATTCCTCCCTCCCCCCCGCGGGATCCCAGGGCCGCGGGACGCAATGAGTCTTGACGCCGGGGTGCTATTTATTGTTTTCCACCGGGCGCGGGTGTGATATAAGCTGGGCCAGCAGGTTACGGAGGGGGGCGCTTACAAGGTTCGCTTGTCATTCGCATTTCCCGACGCCGCCTGCATGACAAACCGTTACAACCTCAACACCCTCTCCCTTATGCAAAATCCCCAAGCTGGCGGGACATGTCGTCCCGTCCGCCGTCTGGTTGCCCGATGCCTCGCGGTGTCGGCGGCGGTGGTCAGCCTGGCGGGCGCCCGGGCGGCCACCGTCTATGTCACGTGCGATCCCGCGCAGAACTGGAACGGCTACGAGAACGTCTATACCAACGGCGTCTCCAGCACCGTCTGGCCAGCCTATTATTCCACCTATCTTGGCGTGGGGACCTCCTTCCCCAACCAGGCCACCATCGATGGCTCGGGCAACGTGACCATCTCCCCCGACATCCGCATGGATGAGCTTTACCCCACGGACCCGCTGCTCTGGGCGGACACGTCGGGCACGAGCCCGGCGATCTCGGACGTCGTGAGCGACATGTACATCGACAGTTCTGCGGTGGCGGCGGGGGGCGACACGGTCGTCTTCTCGGGCAGCCTGACTGCGAACACCCTCGCGGCGCCGTACTCATCCACGGCGGTCCTGTTTATCAAGGATTATGATTCAAGCTACAACTATAAGGGGATTGCATCGGTGCCCGTGAGCACGCTGGCACCCGGGCAGACCTTCACCGTGACCTATCCCGGGATCTCGGCCACCGGCGACCACGTGCAGTGGGGCCTGGAGTGGACCGGGCCGCCAGCGCGCGTGGCGACGGTGGGATCGCTGGGCTCCGCCACGGTCTCGACCAACGGGGCGAACGTGACCCCGCCGCCGTCCGTGGTGAACGTCTATATCGATCCCTCCTGGCCCTGGAACGGCTACGAAAATATTTACAACCAATATGGCGGCTACGTGACCGGCAACTATTTCGCCCCGGGCAACACCGCGCAGGTGCAGGGGAGCATCAGCCACTCGGGCGTGGCGGAGATCGCGCCGGACATCTCGGAGTCCATTGGCAACCCGTACGACACCACCATCTGGGCCGACGCCTCCGGCACCAGCCCGGCCATTGCCAGCGTGGACAGCAACTTCTACGTGGATGAAACGACCGTGGCCGGCGCCGGCCAGACGGTCGTCTTCAGCGGCACACTCGTCACCAACAGCCTCGTCGAGCCCTACGCCTCCTCCGCCGTCGCCTTCATCAAGGAGTACACCTCCAGCTTCGGCTTCATCGGCGAGGTGACGGTGAACCTGAACACGCTGACCAACGGGCAGTCGTTTTCCATTTCGACCGTCGTCGTGAACACGGGCGACCATGTGCAATGGGGCTTTGAATGGCAGGGCCCGCCCGTCCGCACCAACCTCGTGGCGGCGGCGGGTTACGCGATCCTCTCGAGCAATTCCGTGGTGACCACCGGCCCCCAGATTCTCACCATCACACCCGCCACCGCGAATGTCGTCGCGGGCGGGAGCCAGACCTTCACGGCGAACGCGGTCGGCACCGGGCTGACCTACCAATGGCTCAAGGACGGCGCCCTGCTGTCCAACGGCGCCGGCGTGGCCGGGGCGACCACGGCAACCCTGGCGCTCACGGCGATGCCGCCCTCCGCGGAGGGGGCCTACTCGCTAGTGGCGACGGACAGCAGCAACCGCAAGGCGACCAATTCGGCCTATGCCGTGGTGTACAACCCGGCCTGGCTCTACTTCGATCCCATCCTGGCGCCCTTCAACGGCTACATCAACGTCTGGGACAGCCCGGCGCTGACCTCGCGGCCGCCCAGCGGCACCGCGGGCACGACGCCCCCCAGCAACTTCGGCTTCGGCGTCTCGCCCACCACCCTGCTGCGCGCCAGCATGAACAACGGCGTGGTGACGCTCCAGCCGAACACCTACGTGTTTGATGGCGCGACCAACACGATGAATCCCGCCTACATCAACCCCGACGGCAGCGCGGCGGCCTACCTTGAGCAGGATTATTATGTCGCGGCCGACTTCCTCAACGGCCAGACCCTCACCTTCGCCGGCTTCTGCCCGAGCAACAGCCTCAACTCCGCCTATACCGCCGTGGCCTGGATCAAGGACCTGACCCCGAGCTACTCCCTGGAGCACCGTTATGACGCGCCGCTCGTCCAGGGCCAGCCGTTCAGCATCACCGTGGCCACCACGCCCGGCGACCACGTCCAGTACGGGTTTGCCCTCTTCGGTCCGGCAAACTCCTCGACCAACCCGATCACGGCGGGCGCCGCCCAGGCCACCATCTACTCGCCGCTCAGCGTCACTCCCAGCAGCCCGGGCGTGAAGCTTACCTTCCCGACCGTCGTGCACCGCGGGTACAACCTGCAGTACAAGACCAATCTCACCGACGCGACCTGGAGCTCGCTGGTCTTGACCAACGGCACCGGCTCACCAATCACCGTGCCGGACGCCGGCGCCGCCGCGCGCCGGTTCTACCGCTTCCAGATCGAATAACCACACCGCGGCCCTCACAGGCCGCCCTTTATCCCGGCAGGATTGGTCCGCCGGACCCGGGTTCCCCCGGGCCGGCGGACCCGCTTGTCCGGGTTCCCTTTTCATACTGCCTCTGCCGTCGCGACTCCCCGGCGCCCCTGCCGCCGCCATCCCCCCCGATGCCTCGTTTCTTACCACTACTCCGGTCCCTGATCGCCATCGCGTGTGCCGCCCTGGCGGCTGGCGCCGGCACTGCCGTGGCGGCCACCGTCAACGTGGCGATCGATCCCACCGCCGCCTGGAATGGCTACGAGAACCTCTACTATGCGAACGGCGCCTACTGGCGCGGGGACTATTTCGTCCCTCCCACCGCGGGGATCATCCAGGGCAGCATCAGCGGCAGCGGCCTGATCGTCTGCGCCCCCGACCTGCGCATGGAACGTGATTTTCCCCTCGACACGAACGCCTGGGCCGACGCTTCCGGTTCCAGCCCCGGAATCTGCAAGGTCGACAGCACTTACTACGTCGACACCGCCACCCTCGCCACCGCGGGCGACACGGTGGTGTTTTCCGGCCGGCTCCTGCTGAACACGCTGGCCCCGTCTTATTCCAACTCGATCGTCGCGTTCATCAAGGACTACAGCTCCGACTACTCGGTGCTGCGCGGTACCTCCGCCCTGAACCTGAACCGCCTGACCAACGGCCAGATCTTCCAAGTGTCCCAGGGGATTCCCGCGGCGGGCGATCATCTCCAGTGGGGCTTCGAATGGGCCGGCTCGCCCGCCCGCTCGAACACGGTGGCCGGCCTCGGTTTCGCCCTGCTCTCACCGCCCACCCCGCCGCAGGGCGCGTCGGTCCCGTGGACCACCTACGAGGCGGAGCAGATGACCGTTGCAGGCGGGGTGATCCTCGGCCCCCAATACACGGCCAACACCGTCGCCTCCGAATCCTCGGCGCGTCAATGCGTGCGGCTGGCCGGCGCGGGGCAGTATGTCCAGTTCACCGCCCGCGCTGCCGCCAACGCGCTGGTGGTGCGCTGCAGCGTGCCCGATACGGCGGACGGCGCCGGGGCGGACTACACGCTCAGCCTGTACCAGAACGGGAACTTCCTCCAGAAGGTCCCGGTGACCTCCCGGTACTCCTGGCTGTACGGCGCCTACCCGTTCACGAACAACCCGACCATGGGATCACCCAGGGACTTCTATGACGAGGCGCGGGTGGGTGGCCTCGTGATCAACCCCGGTGACGTGATCCGGTTGCAACAGGACCCCGACGATTCCGCCGCCTCCTATATCCTCGATTTGGTCGACCTCGAGCAGGTGCCCGCGCCACTGGCCGCGCCGCCGAATGCGCTTTCGCTCACCAATTACGGGGCAGTGGGCGACGGGGTGACCGACTGCACCGTCGCGCTGCGGAATTGCATCGGTGCCGCGGTCTCGCAGGCCAGGCCGGTCTGGCTGCCCCCGGGCAACTTCCTGATCACGGGGGCGGTCAATCTCCCGACCGGCACCACGCTCCAAGGGGCGGGCATGTGGTACACCACGCTGAGCGGCAGCGCCTCGCTCTACAACGTGCAGCCCGCCCGGCGCGTCAATCTGTACGGGATGGGCAGCAACATCCACCTCGCCGACTTCGCCATCCTCGGCCGTCTCCAGTATCGCAACGACACCGAGCCGAACGACGGAATCGGCGGCTCGTACGGCACCGGTTCGTCGATCTCCCGCCTCTGGATCGAGCACACCAAGACGGCGGCTTGGGTTCTCAACTCGCAGGGGCTGGTGGTGGACAGTTGCCGCTTCCGCGACACCATCGCGGACGGGATCAACGTCAACTTCGGCATGCGCGGCTGCGTGGTGACCAATTGCTCCGCGCGCGGGACCGGTGACGACGGCTTTGCCATCTGGCCGGCGCCCGGGACGGAGACGTTCGCCTCCGGGTCGAACGTCATCACCCATTGCACCACCCAGGGCGGCTTCCTCGCCAACGGGGGCGCGATCTATGGCGGTGCGGGGAACCTGATCGAGAACTGTCTGGTTCAGGACATCGCCTACGACTGCGGGGTGCTCATCAGCACCACCTTCCCGGTCGGGGCGAATGTGTTCAGCGGGATCACCTCCGTCCGGTATTGCGACCTCGTGCGGTGCGGAAACAACGCCGGCCTCCAGGTCTGCCTGCAAAACGGGAGCCTGACCGGCCTCCGGCTGGATCACCTGAACATCACCGACAGCGGGGCGGACGGCTTGAGCATCATCGCTCCCGGGAGCAACCCCGGCGCCGGCAACGGCCTGCTGCGCAACGCGGGGATGACCGGGGTGATCATCCCGAACTACGGCCTCGGCGGCGCGGGGAACTGCCTCTGGGCCCGCAGCGACGCCGCCGGATCGCTCGGCGTGACCAACAGCCTGATCGCGCAATGGCGGAACGACTCGGCGAACTTCGCATTTGTGTTCGGGGGCCCGCCCACCCTCCCACCGACGGTGGTGCAATGGACCCTGCCCGCGGTCGGGGTGCTGGCCGCCGGCTTCGCGGGCGCCCCGGACGCCGCCTACGTCATCTCGAGGTCCGCCAGCCTGTCGGGACCGTGGGCGCCCTTCGCCACCAACACCTCCTGGGCGGACGGCACCTGGTGGTTCAGCGACGCCGGGGCCACCAACCTGCAGCAGTTTTACCGCGCCACCCCGCGGTGATAGGGCCGGTTCAGAAGTCCGTTGGCGTCGGGATTTCGCGTCCAGGTGATTAGTATCCACCACCGGAGGAGAGCCGCAACCCCTGCCAGCGTCTGGTCATTAACCACATCTTTAGGGGGGCTTGACGTCCTGTAGGCCCGGTGCCCCCACCGGGCGTCTTCGGCTTCCACGTCGAGGGCGATGATCTCGACATGGCCCCTTTCTACCGGGTGGGCGGCCTGGTCCGGATGTTTCAGCTGTTCGGCTACCAGGTGGACCCGTTGCTGACTGGGCTGAACGGGGCGTTGGCGGGATGCCCGCGGCTTTCTGACGACAAGCCTGATGCTGCAGGCCGCGTGTCCCCACGCGGCGGCGGCTCGAATTCGCCGGGTGAGGGCACCCGGCCTACAACATGAGCCGCCGCCACTCAATCACTGTGCAGGTTTCTCAGAGCCTGTCTTAAAAATAGGCCGACGGGCGGATTGCGAGCGCGGCTGGCTGGATGGCGAGGCGCAACGAGGGAGCATATTCGGGAGAAATCTGTGACCGAGGCGCAACGAAGCCAGCCGGCCGGCCCCGCCGCAAGACGCCCCGGAGTATTTTTAAGACAGGCTCTTAGGATCCCTGTGATGGAGCTGTGTTTAATGACAAGCCCAGGGTAGGAGGGATCCAGACGGCCTCCACCCAGGGCAAACGTCGGGGCGCCAACCTTGGGCTGGGAGCCGGGATCGGGTTGGGACTCGAGCGGGGTGCCGCGGCTGGGAATCCCGCCGGCACCATGCCGGGTCCCGCGCATCCCCCGATCCCAAAGGGATTGCGCAACAGAGCCCGGGGTTGCGCGCCGGGCGCTACCCTGGGTAGGAGGCGTAATACGCCAACAACCCCAACGTGGGTTGCGCCTCACCGGGCAAGCGGGCCCAAGCCCGAAGGGCCCTGCGTCGAGCCCGCATGCCATCCGCCCGAACCGCCGCCGGACCGGGCGAGAGTGCGCCCGGGAACCTGTTGAAACAGGTCAGGGGATCTTCGGCAGGCTCCACCACCGCGCTTCAGCGCGGTGATCCACGCCAGCCAGAACTCCCCCACCCGTTTCAACGGGTTTGCTGGCGCGGCCGCCGGCAGGAGCCGGCCGGCCAGGTCCTGGGCGCGCGCCGCTCCGCACCGATGTGGGGAGGGCCGGGCAGCCGCTGGCTCGGCAGTGTCGGTGGTTGCGTGCCTTGGAGTCCGCTCCGGGCGGGGCATCCGGCTCCGCAGGACCAACCCGCATGGCTGATTAAGCACTGCTTCCTCATCTCATGGTTCGTCGTGTCCCACTTCCATCGGCATGAGCAATTGCAGGTGACAAATGTCATAGCAGTAATCATCGTAGAAAGGCCGACCAAACCAATCTCGCGTGATCGCCGCTCGAGCCGGCGCATAAAACTTCCACGACCACGTCTGCTTATAAAGGTGGCCTTTCAGATTGAGGCTCCACTTTGTATCCCACAACAGATCCAGCATCGCTGGGGCGGTTGGAAAGTACACGGCAGGTGGAAAGCCGACCAGCCACATCGCTAACTTGGTCAGACGCCCCAGCGCTTTCGGTGACGTGGCAGGTCCGCGTTTTTTCATAAGCGGCTTCACCAGCCGAAGGCGGCGTTCTTCAGATTCCTCAGACCTTGACTAAAACCGTATCTCCAGTAGGAGCCGTCCGTATCCGTCACGGCGGTCCGTTGCTTGGCGGGGTTGTCTTGGCAGGAAAAACTGACCACGGCCCCCAGCCGCCGAAGGTTGCGCAGCCCCTCTTTCACCGGTTGACCGCCCGCATCCCCGCCGCGGGATAGCGCTCACCCGCGGCCACGCCCGGCGGCGCGGTGGCCGCGATCTCGGCCAGATCCTCCGGGCTCAGCTCCACCCGGTCCGCGACGCAGTTTTCCTCCAGGTACTTCCGCTGTTTGGTGCCCGGGATCGGCACGATGTCCGGTCCCTGCGCCAGCACCCAGGCCAGCGCCAGTTGCGCGGGGGTGCAGTGGCGTCGCGCGGCGAGGGCGGCCACTGCCCGCGCCAAGTGGAGGTTCAGCTCGAAATTCTCGCCCTGGAACCGCGGCATGTTCCGCCGCCAGTCGCCCTCGGGGAGATCCTCGGGCCTCTGGAACCGTCCGGTGAGGAACCCGCGGCCGAGCGGGCTGTAGGGCACGAAGCCGATTTCGAGCTCGCGGCAGAGCGGCAGGATCTCCCTCTCCACGTCCCGGGTCCACAGGCTGTACTCGGTCTGGAGCGCGGCGATGGGATGGGTGGCCGCGGCGCGGCGGATGGTCTCCGGCCCGGCCTCCGAGAGGCCCAGGAACCGGACCTTGCCGGCCTTGACCAGTTCCCCCATGGCGCCCACCGTCTCCTCGATCGGCACCTGCGGGTCCACGCGGTGCTGGTAGTAGAGGTCGATCAGGTCCACGCCGAGGCGGAGCAGGCTGGCGTCGCAGCAGGCGCGCACATACTCCGGGCGGCCGTTGACCCCGAGGAAATTCCCCGCCGCGTCGCGGACGTTGCCGAACTTGGTGGCGAGAATGACTTCCTTGCGCCGTCCCTTCAGCGCCTGTCCCACGAGGCGTTCGCTCGCCCCGCAGCCGTACATGTCGGCCGTGTCGAGGAAGTTCACGCCGATCGCGACGGCGCGGTGGATGGTGGCAATGGCCTCCTGCTCGTCCCGGCCCTGGTAAAAATCGGACATCCCCATGCAGCCCAGCCCGAGCGCCGACACCCTCAACCCATGCCTCCCGAGAACGCGTTGTTTCATGCCCTGATGATGGCCCTGGGGCGGCTGATCTCAAGCCCGAACCGCCCGGTGGTCGGGCGGTCGGTGCCACCTGGATTCCCCGGTTGTTCGCGGCCGCGGCCGCCCGTCCGCCTGTTCTTAGGACCCATGCAGAAACAAAAGCCGGATTCCAAGCGTTATTCCAACATTGTGAACTTGCGATTGGCTCGAAGAGTGGCGGAATGCGCCGCATTCGTGCGCCTGCGAAGGCGCACACACAGCAGGGTGAAAGTCCCTGTCAGGCGGAACGTTCACCCGCCTGTAACCGAAGGCTACTGCGTCGTGGCGACACGGGGTGGGGAGCTGCCGGAGGTGA
>Ga0182030_10002164_pt1 | contig 41572 bp, 42 predicted proteins | sample 812S3MmetaG_FD_121299 | JGI IMG/M metagenome (GOLD analysis project Ga0182030, IMG submission 121299) | Permafrost microbial communities from Stordalen Mire, Sweden - 812S3M metaG (Illumina Assembly) | ecosystem: Environmental > Terrestrial > Soil > Wetlands > Permafrost | place: Sweden...
CGGTTGAATATCCCACGCTCGCCCGTGTGGCTCTTTGCCAACGCGAGCCATTCCTCCATGAACTGTTCCGCATCCGGCTTGCGCGTATAGACGGCGGAGTTGTTCGCCATCGAGCGCTGAGGATCAGCGAAATAGAACTGGCCCGTCTTTGCCGCCTGCATCTCCTGATCGTCGAGGTCGGAAAGCGAGATCATCGCACTGCGCCGCACGCCGCCCGCCACCACCACTTCGCCGATCTTACAGCAGATGTCGTGCACATCGATGTTCGAAAGGCGGCGGCCCTGCTTCGTGAGGATCTTCGCGCGAGCGAACGCGAGGAGCGAGCGGAGCGGTTCCGGCCCGGAGCTCTTGCCGCCCATGGTCTTCAAGCGCGCGCCCGCAGGACGAAGTTCGGAAAGATCGAAGTCGACATCCCTCCCGTCGAACCACGCCTTTAAGCCGAGCGTGAGCGCGTCGGCCCATCCCTCCTTGCTGTCATCCACCACATGCGCTTTAAGCTTCTTGCCGTGCTGACGCTTGATCTGGGGGAGTTTTTGCACGTTCTGGCTCTCCACGGAAAAGCCCGCGCCGGTGCCGCACATCGAGATGTACATGATCTCCGCGAAATCCTCGAGTCTCTGCGGCGCGGTGAACGAGCAGTTGTACGCGCACACGTTCGTGGCCCGCGCCGCTACGCCGGCGAACTGCAACAGCCGCATCGACGGCATCGCCTCCTGGTGCAGGATCGCGTCCTGCACCTCCGCATACTCGGCATCGGTCAACTTGTCACCGAGATTTTCCTTCATGAACGAAATATAGCGATCCACCGTTTCGATCCACGTCTCACGGCGTCCTTCCTCCGGGATCCAATTCGCATAGGTGCGATAATATACAAATTCCGCCAATTGGTTCCGGAAATAATGTTTGCTCGCCGTCGCAAGCTTCCGCACGTATTCCGGGATCTCCTTCGTGCTCTCCCGGAGCTGGTGCCGCTCGTTTCGATAGAGAATATATGCCTTCGCGGTCTTCTGGAAGTCCATGAGGATCAACTGGGTCTCTACCACATCCTGGATCTCTTCGATCGTCGGAACATGTCCGGCGGGATATTTCTTCATGAGCGCCCCCACGACCTGCTCCGAAACTTTTTCCGCGCTTTGCGCGGACCCCTCGCCCGTGGCCGCCATCGCACGCGAGATCGCGCTCGTTATCCTGTCTTGATCGAACGGGACGATGCGACCATCCCGCTTCCGAACCTCCGCGAAGTTAATATTTTTTGTCATGGTACCTGTATTGTCATCTTGAAACTTCATCCCGCCTAGCAAGTGGTCCCTGTGCATAACCGGATCGGTTTGTCACATACGGAGGATGTCTCGGAAAAACCTTTATTTTTTCTTAATATATCGCCTTAAAAATGTGACAACATTCTTGTCATCTTTTTTGTAAAATGTGCTATAATTTTCAAAAATACATCATCATGCACATAAAAAGCGTCATTGAACAGCTTGGCCATTCCCCGCAGGAAGCCTCGGTATACCTTGCGGCGCTTGAGCTTGGGGGCAGTACCGCCACGGATATCGCCGCCAAGGCTCGTTTGCCGCGTACCACGGTCAATCTCATCATCAATTCCCTCAATAAGAAGGGCCTTATGAACGCGTATATCCAGCGCAAGCGGAAAATATGGGCGGCGGAGAACCCGGAACGCCTGCTGATTACCCTCAAGGAGCGCGAGGCGGCGCTCAAGCTCGTTCTTCCCGAGCTCCAGTCCCTTCGCCACGACACGGGCGTCAAGCCGACCGTGCGGGCCTACTCCGGCGTGGAAGAGATCCGTCAGATCATGAACGACATCCTGGAAGCAAAGCACAATATCTCCGCCATCCTCTCCTGGGACGAATGGAAAGCCCTTCTCGGTGAAGCGTATATGGATGATTTCATCGAAACCCGCTACCGCCAATATCTGCGCATCCGCATCCTGACGCCAAAATCAAAATCCGCCGCGGCGCTCAAGGCGCGCGACGGCGAAGAGCTCCGCACAACGCAATTCCTCCCCTCTTCCGTCGAGATCAACAACTGCAACTTCATCTACGCCAATAAAGTGGCGATCATTTCGCTCAACAAAAAACGCCCGGTCGGTATTTTGATAGAAGACCAGGATATCCACCATACGATGGAAGTGTTGTTTGAGAGTATGTGGCGCCAGAGCGGCGGGGTTTAAGCGCGCGCGGCTACCGGCCCGCGTCTTTAAAGAACGCCTCGAACATTTGCCGCGCCGGTTTGCAATCGATACCGATCGTGTTCACGAGCATCATCAACGGGAACGCCGCCGCCTTTTCCTTTCCCAATCGCGCGATGAGGGATGGCAGAGAAGTCAGCCCTTCGCCCTGGATACTGCACGTACCGGTCGTCACGATCTCCATGCCCGTCTCCCGGTTGCGGGAGTACACGCTGTATCCCGTGGCCACGAGATCGCCCATGCCGGCCGTGCCAAGCATAACCTCCGGATCCATGCCGAGCGCCGCGGCGATCGCGGGCATTTCCACGGTCGCCCGTGCGACGAGCCAGCCTTTTTGATTTCCCGAAAGCATCAGCCCGTCCGCGATGCCGAGCATGACGGCATAGATGTTCTTGAGCACGCCCGCAAGCGCAACGCTCGCGGGATCAGCGGAGATCTCCACACGGAAGCGTTCATCGGAAAAGAGCGCGGTCATCTTTGCGAGCGCGGCCGGGTCTTTTGAGGCGAACACCCCGATCGCCGCCGTGCCGGCCGCGATCTCCGCGGCAAGCATCGGGCCGCCGACCACCGCAAAAGGCTGACCCGGAGGCAGAAGCGATGGCACCATCTCTGCCATCGTCTGCAAAGTATCCTTCTCTATCCCCTTCGCAAAAGAGACTACAAGCACGCCGGGGGCAAGGTGCGGCAAGACGCTCGTTACCGCCGCACGCATCGCCCAGGAAGGAACGCACAGCATGACGCAATCAGCGCCCGGAACGAGCGTTTCCAACGGCTTTTGCCCGGGAACGACCGCGGGGTTGGCATCCCACAGATCGACCGAAGCTTCCCTGCGTCCCACCACCATCCCGACCGCCTTCCCCAACTTTCCGCCTCCCACGACCACCACGCGAGAAATATTTTCCATACTCATATCATACACCTATGCACAGTTTTGGATTTTCTTTTCTGTGTGAAATGCCATACTGAAGGAAGTAAGATCCGGAAGGTGCCCGATGAACTCGCAGAGGAATTCTGTTCCACCTCCCTCTTCTCGACCCGCGCCGATAGGACGCGCATTCGATGCCGGCAACAGTCCCGAATCCCAAAGCGCACAGATCCATCTGGATCTTCACCGCCAAAAAGAAGGCGAAAGAATCCGCCCGTACGGCTCCCTCGCATCCCAGCTGATGGAACGGTAAAAATAACCGTCCAGCCCAACCCAACGGCGACATAGCAACAACGTGCCGCCTTTTATTTTCCCTAGCGAGCAGGCTAGTTGATCTCCACAATCTTTTCTTTGGCGCTGTGTCCTGCCACGATGCGCACGCGCGACGGCGGCACGTTAAAGCGCGCCGCAAGCGCGGCCTCAATGGCGCGGTTCGCCTTGCCGTCGATCGCCCGCTCGTTCACCGCCACGATAAAGTGCCGCTCGGCGCCCATGCCGCCAAAAAGATCCGTCGTTTCTCTGACGTATGTTTTCTTGACGCCCGGCTTGGCCCGCACGACGATCTTCATCGCACTATTCGTTCGCTTCGCCGTTATCGTCCGTCGGCGTGTCGTCCGTGTTCAACTCCGCATCGGTGACCTCTTCCTTCACATCCTCCGGCACATCCTGATCGTCAATTTCGTCTGCCATGAAAATATATGGTTATGTTTATATCCCGCCCGACGACCTTTCGGTATGCCCTGTATTATACAGTATTAAAGATTAAATCTTTCTAAAAAGATATTTGACGTAAGAGGTATTTTCGCTATCATAAAAGTAGGGTCATGGGACCCCTTAAGGGCTTCGGCCTCGCCTCCGCGCAAGCGGAGGAAAACAAATCAGGGGAAAAGCGTCCTTTGGAGGGCGCTTTTTAAATTTAGAAACGTCCGTTCTTCTAAAATTCCACCCTTTCTTATCAATCGTTTCGTATAAATAAAGCGTATTTGCGAAAGAATAACCGATGCAGGCCTCCCCTCAACTATCCCGATAGGAAAATTGAATGGGCCAATTTTTTTCTTGCTTGTGAGCGCCGCTCCCCAAAATGCATTTTTGCCAAAAGTCCGCATTATTATCATTGGTCTATCAAAATATCCTCCGGTGCCGTCTTGCTCGAAACCAACATTAATCCCAAACCGCCTCTAAAAATCCGCCACGGGCATCTCGTCGATGTCCGTGTAGTCTATGCGCAGATCGTCAAAGACGGTGCCGGCCCCGCGGCCGCCAGCCGCCGCACTACCCTTCCCGCCCGATTCTTCGCCGGCGCGGCGAATGAACTCGCTCTGCGCGGCACGCAGTTCGTCCTCGCCAAGCGCCGTCACGTCCGCCTCGGCGCGCGCGGACGCGGCTTTGAAACCGGCGTCGAGCGTCAGCACACGCGGGCTCACTTGCAAAGCCACGGCGTTGAAGTCTATCAAAGAGATGTTCTTAAGCTCCCGCACGCGCGAGAGCGCCACGTAGCCCATGCCGCGGTCGAAGGCGCGGCCCAGGTCGATCACTGCGGCGTCGAGCGTCATCCCTTGGCTCTTGTGGATCGTGATGGCCCACGCGAGCTTGAGCGGCAACTGCGACACGCTCGCGCGCACCTTGCCGCCTTCTTCGATCTTCCACTGAAATCGCCCGGGCGTGATCCGCTTTTTATCGAACGTCATGATGACGGGGTTCGCTTCCGTGGCGGCGGCGCCCGCTGTGGCAGAATCGCCGTCTCCCCCGTTCTCAAACCCGATCACTTCGCCGAGCGTGCCGTTTACGTATCCCGCGCCCATATTATTTTTGGTAAACATCACGCGCGCGCCGATCTTGAGCAGGAGCTTGTCCGGCACGTCGTTATCTTTTTTTAATTTCTCTTGGAGTGCGGCGGTACCGCTCGCGTACACGTCATAAATCACCTCCGGCCCGGTGAGCTTGCGCAGTTCCGCAGAGTTGATCTCATCCACGTTCTCGCGATGGGTGTAGAGCCGCGCGATGCCGATCGGCGCGTTCACCGCCGCCCCGATGCGCGCGTCGAGCTTGACCACGATATCCGGCGTCACATCGCCCGCGCGGATCGCGGCGAGGATTTCGAGCAGTTCGCCGCTACTCGTGCTAGTACTCTGGGCGCCATTCGCATCCCCAGCAACCGCCTGGCGATGCTGTTCGTGCAGATAGCAGATCTTCATGTCGGCGTTCTTCCACGCGGCTGAATCGATCACAAACTTTTCACTCTCGCCATTGACCGGCGGGATCTGAAAGAAGTCGCCGCAACAGATAAGCTGAAGTCCGCCGAACGGCGCGGGATTGTTCCGCGCGGTGCGGCAGATGAGGTCCACGCGATCGAACTGCTCGGGGTGGAGCATGGAGATCTCGTCTATAATAAGCACCCGCGCGCGGCGGATGCGGTCGGTCAAGTACTCATTCGCGCGCACGCGATCCACCTCCTGCGCGTCCTCATGCATGGGCCCGCGCGTCAGCCCCGCCCACGAATGGAGCGTCCGCCCGTTGATGTGGCTCGCCGCGATCCCGGTGTACGCCGTGATGGCCACCTCCACCTCGTGATCCTGCAAGAACGCGATGTACTGATTGAGCACGTACGTCTTCCCCGCCCCCGGCGCGCCGGTCAGGAACACGTTCTCGCCCGTCTTAAGGATGGCTAAAGCGGTGGATTGGAGCATGTGGGGATAGTATAGCGCACACTAGACAGCTATTGACAATACTATTTTAATGGCAATATTATCTAGACAGGAGGAAATTATGTCAACAACCAACGAACACAACTCTGGCCCACTTGGCGTCGGCTATACCGCAGACGACCATAATGGACACACCGGCACCGGCTATACAGCAGAAGACGCGCAGGAGGCATTGGAGGAGGCCCAGCGCGAGGGAGCAGCTCACGGAGTCCACGAGTTCGGCACGAACTTCACCTTCGGCCACGAAGGAGAGTGAAGCTCGGAACCTCTCACCGCCCAATTTTCGGGCCTACGAGCCAATAGCATCCGCTGTTGGCTCTTTTTTTATGAAAGTCGCCTACCTACGGGCTTTAAGTTTACGGATCAGGAAATCGTTGCAACTCTCACGCACGAAAAACCCTTGTTCGGTTTTAACTTTTAATCCCAGATAGTAGCACTAATTCTATTATCTTTACCCCACCCCCACTCGCTGTACCCCACGCCTTCGCGATAACAACGGATCGCCTCGCGGATGTAGGGAATCGGAAAAAGAAAAGAGCCATCGACTTTCGCCGACGGCTCCAATGAACCAAATAAATTCCCCAACTTACCCCTCAACCACGCCGTAGCTGAGGGAAGGCGTGATGGCGCCTTCTGCGACATCGACGCCAATGATGCCACCGACGAAACTCATCTTGAGCTTCTCGCCGAGATAATGCCATGTGAACGGGACGCTGCTAACATGGCTTGGCTCCGACCCAGAGTTGATCCCCGAGGTGCGGAAATCATTCTTCGGCGTTTGCCAGTTCCAGGCACCTTTGTCCTTCACAACAAGATCGGCTTGCTTGTCGCCGTACTTTACGTCGTTGACATACCAGAGAAAGGCTGAGAGCCAGCCGGAGTAACTGTCCGTGCCGCTCATGTGGAACTGCTTGTAAGCCTTTCCCCAGAAGCCCGGATAAATCTCCCCGGTTTCCGCTGCTTCTGCAATCTCCTTGAGAACGGGCAGAAGGCTAAAGAAGTAATCGCCCAGATGCTTGCTGAAGATCTCCGCAAGCCCGGTGGCGGCGCTCACAAGTTTCTGATAATCGGCCGGCTCGCCGAAGAGCACGATACGCGGGATACCGCACAACGTGTGAATGCGATAATCATAATACGGCGATGCCGCATCCATGAATGCAACGAGTGATGCCGCATTGGATTCGGCGTCCGCGGTCGAGAAGCCCGGTAGCATATCGTCCATGATCTGCGACGGCACAAGTTGGCGAAGCGACTCGTCAAAGAGAGGCATCACTTCTTCCCATGGACTGTTAGGATTGTCCTCCTCGAGACCGTCGTGGCGAACATCGATGTCAATCTTAACGTTCGAGGCGGTAAACAGCGATCGGTATTCTTCCGGATTGCGCCGGACGGTTTCTGCGACCACCGCGTTGATGAGGTACATCAATACTTCTGGCCGGAGACCGAGCGCGTGATGGCCAGCGTAAGCGCAATGCACTGCCTGGAAAAACAGGCTCGATGGTGGCGGTACGTCCATCCACTTATGAAGCTTCATCATCTGCGTCCTGCCGAGATGCACGATCTTCCGGTTCGGGCATATCTGGCCCACAAAGCCGGCAATGTTGATGAGTTCGGTCGATGGGGGCACTTCGGAGATAATCCCTCCTGAAGATTTCTGCTCCCGAAGGGAAAGCGCGATCGTCCGGGCGATGGGCGTTTCGATTTTCAGCATTCGAAGCTCCTTAAGACGAGATTTGGGTAAATGAAAACAACTGCCAAGAGCATAGCAAGATGAATTGACACAGTCAATTATGCATGGCGGGGCTATCCCACCCCCACTCTGAATACCCCATGCCTTCGCGGTAGCAACGGATCGCCTCGCGGATGTAGGGAATGGTGTTGTCGGGCAAGGCGTCGAGCGGGAACCAGCTGAGGTCGTCGCACTTGCCGGGCTCCATGTTTTGCGGCTCCCCCGTCCACGCGGCGGGCGCAAAGAAGAAATCGAGGCGTTCGTCGTCGGCAATGCGATGCATGGTGACCGCGAGCCGCAGGTCCGCCGGCGCGATTGTGACGCCCGACTCCTCCTTGGCCTCCCGCGCGGTAGCCGCCGTGAGCGGCTCATTGCCATCAGCGTGACCGGCCACCAGGCTGTAACTGCCATCCATGTATCCCGTGTTCGCCCGGCGGAGCATCAGGATCTTCCCGTCCTTCACGAACAGTACGTATACCGAGGCGATGAGCTTGAAGCGGTCTTTGGGCATTGATGTGCCTTTATTAAACCACTTTTGCCCTGCCAAAACAAAAGACCCATTGCTGGGTCTTTTGCGAGATTCAAACACGTTGCCGCCCCGACTCGATAATATAACCATTGTACCGAACGGAATATATTAGTCAAACTTCTTTTAATAAGAATTTAATCTGGGTTTGATATATTGCTCTACGCGGTGGGGGTGGCACGGTTGCCGACCCCGACTCGATAATTGGGGTTCGCGGGGTTCGACTCCCCGCACCTCCACCGCCCCAATAAAAAGTGCCCTCCGTTTTCTGGAGAGCACATGAGCGTCGGTTGATCACCGGTTAATAAAACTTCTGGTTGTAAACCTTGAGGACGAGCTTGCCATCCTTTCCTTGGTCCGGCTCCCCCCAATAGGTGGTGAGTCCGCAATTCACGGGTTTCTCATTTTCATCCAAATGGATGAACTCCTCGGGTGAAAGACGTTCGTGATTCGCCCGAGCAGCAAGGATGAACAGGTGGTGGGTCATCGCAAACACATTCCGCCCCGCCCATTCGCGGACAAGCATGCCCGCAAAGTCCCGCGCGCGTTCACGCACCTGCGAAACGGATTCGCCTTGCGGATACTGGTACCAATACGGCCCCATAAGTTCGCGAAACTTCCGCTGTTCGGGATGGAGCGTTTGGAAAACGCACCAATCGCTGTACAGCAACGAAAGGCCGTGCTCCTGTTCGCGGATACGATCATCCGGAACTCGTTTCACGTCCCCCAGCTCCTTCCATTCGGTCGCAAGGATCGCCAGCGTCCGCACGGTGCGCCGATAGGGCGAATAGAAAATAACGTCCGGCAGTGCGAAGTTCCCCTCGTGAAAAGCCTTCGAGAGAGCCCTTCCCGTATTCGCCGCCCGCTGTTCTCCCGCAGGCGTGATGTCCGTCTCGTAGTCGCTCACCCTGAGCGCATACTTGTCGGCAACCGTCTGAGCGAGTTCGCGCGTTTGGAGAGAATCGGGATCGCGCGCATATTGTCTTGAAAAGACCTTATACAGCGGATCTTCCGTCTTCTTCACTCGCAATTCGTTGTAGGCCGAATCGGCGTGCCGCATAAACGAGAGTCGTGATGGCCACTTCATGGACCACCTCCTGTTTGGATTTAAAAGCCCCTATTCCGACTTTCTGCCCATATTCTACATTTGGAAAGCAGTTGCGTCAATCGGCCGTAGGTTCGGCGGCGCAAAAATAAAAAGCCGTACCTTACGATACGGCTCAGCATGCCTTGAAATTCAACCGGGCAGAAAGTTGCTTGATGGATTGTGCGAGGTTTTCCCTCGCCCGCTCTTCAAGCTTCTTCTTGAAAAATTCCTGGGAGTAGATGGACGGTCGGTCGAGGAATGACTGCAGATTCCCCACGTGTTCGCGACAAAACTCGGAAATGGAACCTTCGTATTCCTCGCGGATCTTTAACTCGTACATCTCGAACTCGTGCCGCGGCCGGCCGAGAATGCAAAGGTCAAGGTCGCAGACGATACCCGCAAGTAGATTGTGTGGAATGGAATCGTGCTTCGTGGCCAGCATGGCGGAACTCACCGCCGCGACGAACTCACTGCTCCATTTTTTCCGTTCGGCGATCTGTCGAAAGAGTGCGACGCTTTTTTCCTTGTTGTCCTTCGCCTGAGGGTTATGGACCACGTGGTGATACCACACTGCCATCCTGACGACGCCTTTGTCGGCCGGATCGAGTTCTATTTCCCGTAGGTAAGCATCGAATTCTGCCAACATGAACTCGATGTGATCGAGCGAACGGTATGAGCGCCAGGGTTCCCCATACCGCGATTGTAAGTCTGCGTAGAGACCTTCGGCCTCCGGTATTGATTGGCCGATATCCACGCACAGATCCATCCATTGGTAATGCAAACGTCCCATAACACCCCTCCGGTAACTACTGTACTTTTATAACAAATGCAGGGTTTTTACAAGAAAACACAAAAGACCCATTGCTGGGTCTTTTGTAGGATTCGAACACGGACCAGCCCAACTCGACAATGGGATCCGCGGGGTTCAACTCCCCGTACCTCCACCGCCTCTAATAAGATTCATTCCTCTTCTTCGTCCAAATGTTCCTGCATCACCTTCTTTATTTCCTCACGCAACCGGATCGCCCGAGCCCTGGCCTTGGGGTCGGCATTTTTTTGGGAATATACCCGGTTGAAGGTCTTCTCGATGATGCGGTCGCGGTCAAAAGGATAGCATCCTTTCTCCGGCCGCCTACTGGTGATGTAAAAATCGGTTTTCACCTTTGCCGAAAAACTGTCAGTGGGATTTACGGATCCGATTTCAAGATCTGTGAATCCCGCGGCCTCAAGGGTTTCCTTTACCGGCGCGAGCGTTTTGCCGCTATGGATGCACGAGTCAAACACCAACACCGGCTTTTCTTTATCCTTAAAAAGAAGTTTATACGTATCCTCCAGGTCTTTCATAATCTCTTCCCTGCTCCGGGCCTGTGGCACCTCCTCGGCGTCACCTTTCATGGCGCATTCCATAGCGATCTGGGCGATCTCCTCCTCGCTAAGGTCTTCCTTTGCTTTGAACCCTTTCGGATTCATGAAATAAATGCCCGGCATTTTTTCCTTCGGATATTTGCGCCGCCAGTATTCCATGACGCCCACGTACAACGGACGAGAGCTTCGGTCTATGAGCACCAGGTCGGCGAATTTTCCGTCGCGCAGATGTTCGGCGACCGTCTTTGAATATTCAAAAAGCTCTTCCCGCTCTTTCTCGTCATCGAAGAATTCGTAATTGCTCCCGGTAAATTTCTGCCCGGAAGCTTCCAATACCCTTTCGAAGTCGCCAAGCATCTTTAATAGATCATCCGCTTCCGTTTCCTCCTGTTGATCATCCCCCCAAGAATCCTCAGGGTCATATTCCATGGAAGCAATATCTTTTTCTTGTTCAAGGGAATCGTCCCCTTTCCAATAAGGATCCTCCTCAAAACATTCCTCGTACATTCTTTGCAAGGCTGCGGGGTCGGCATCCCGGCGAATCCTCAGGATTTCTTCTTCCCCGATTCTGCCCAATCCGCGTGAAGCGACCTCTTCGCATATGGATTGTATCGCGGACTCGATCACCGCGATCTCCTGCGGATCGGTTGAGCGATTAAGGATATACGATAACGTCGTGATCCCGGCACCGGCGTCCCGCCTTTTAAACTCCTTTTGATTGCCGCTCTTTTTATATGCGTCGCTCTCGAAAATTTTCGTCAGACATCGTTTGATGTCTTCGGCACTTTCCGCGTTTCCTATGCGCCCGATGATCTCTAAAAGCGTCGCTTTAGAAGATCGATCGTCGTCTTCTACTATGTATCCTTCGCTGAGCAACTCCCCAACCCTCCATGCATCCTCCGGCGATGCGGCAAATTTCAATAAAGATACGTATTGATACGTTCTCCAGGTATCTCCATCCTCTGCGCTTATATTATCATCAATCTTTTCGATCAAATAAGAGACCGCCTTTTGGCCTTCATGGCGAAGCTCTCTGCGCCAATATACGGTATTCTCATCCACGCCAAAACCGAGGGATTCATTCCCGATCTCATCAAGCAAATAATCCAACTGCTCCCGGTCCTCTTTGGTAAGCAAAACCTCCTGCTTTCCCGCCGACGAACCCAGCCATTCAAATGTGGGCGCCCCGCTTCTCATAGCCTTAGATTAATCCAAGGAAAATAAATTGTCTATATTATGGGCGGCGAGCCTAATGCGGCCACGGATGCCCGGATTCCAGCGCGCGCTTGCGGGATTCCTCCCCCTCCTTCTCCCGCTCGACAGCCCGCTCTTTTTTATACTCGTCCAGTTTCTTCTCTAGCTCCGGCTGGATCTGCCGATGCGCCTCGTATTCGATGGTTCCTGGCTTATCGTAGAGCGTTTTTTCATAGGTCTCATTGAGCGCCTTCTTATCCATCATCGCCCGATACACAACCAAAGCTATATCCCGTATCGTTAAAAGATCGTACCGAAGCGGTTTATTATTCCACTGTTTTCCATGAGCGGTTTCCGAAATAAAATCCTCCGCAATGTTGCTATCGGGATTCGGAAGTCCCTCCTCGTTGGCAAACTGAAACGTATATGCCGGGTAGTTGATATACATCGTATTCGTCCCGCCGTCATAATGCGCCCTTCCCGGATTCATCTTGAGAAGCACTTCGAACTTATTTTCTTCCGAAAAATCTTCAAATCGGATTTTGGGATTTCCGGTCTCGCGCTCTATCGCCCAAAGAGCCTTATAGAATTCCGCGTTATAGGCATACTGCGCGGGAACAATCTTTTTTAATTGCCCTTTTGTATAATACCTCCTCAAAAGTTTATACTTGTCGTACAACGACCCTTCTATGTTGTCCCATAATTCCGAAAGTTGATCTTCACTGAAGTCGTTTAAATTTTCCGGCAAATCAACTTTATTTATATCCCCCATCCGTTTTATATCTTTGATCTCCATCGCCCGACGATCGGCCTCGGGCAAAGCCCCTTTTCCGGAGAAATAATCGATGATCCGCGTGGTCTCCTGGTCCTCGTGTTCAAAGACGGCCTCGCCGTGCCCGTCCGCATGCTCCGAAACGGTATACCGCGTAGATTCATAATCCGCAGCATCGGCGGCAAGCGCGATTGCGGCGCCTATGCCGATTATTCTGGCGATGCCCAGCATTTGCTTTTGTAATTTCTTCGCACGGTCCCGCAAGGACAGCGCCCGCTCGCGCAGTTCCGGATCATGCTCCGCCAGCGCCTCCGCTTGCAATGCAACCTCCTCGACCAGCACGAACGCCGCTTCGGTTTCGCCTCCCAATGTTTTATCCAAAAGTTCCGCGCCGGGGATTTCCGGCTTCCCCGCTTCACTACGGTCATCGTTATCGCCGGGAATCCTATGCGCCTTCTCAAAGTTATTTGCCATGGCCGTTCGCTTTATCGTTAGCATTAACCTTACCGCCGCGCGCTTTATCTCGGGCCATTTCGGCATCCAGAGCCGCAAGTTCCGCCTCCAGCTCTTTTACGGCGCGGTTAATACCCTTCTTGTATTCATCAATGATAGACTGCGCTTTTTGAGAAGCCTGGGGCATGGTGTTTGTTATATTCTAGCCTTTTCTCCGGGCAAAACAAAAGACCCATTGCTGGGTCTTTTGAGGGGTCTAGCCGCCGCACGTCCACCACCGACGAGGGACTCATTCGCCAAGATTCTTAACATCCCTCCTCGGCTTAAGATGATTCCCACTATTCACTACTTTCTTTCCCGTCTTTGCCTCCAAAGCTTTACGGGCGCCGCCGGAAATTATACCGCCCGCATGCGCCGCACCTTCATTCGGCACATACCCTTCGTCCTTCTCCGCTTCGGCAATCTCGCGCGTAGAAAGCTCCGCGAGCGCGGTAAAAATAAGCTCCGCGTCGCTCATGTGATCACGCAAATTCTGCTCGCGTAGGCCTTTCAGATTTTTATGCTCTTTCACGGAAAGCTCGCTCCATTCTTCATGAATAATATTCGTCAATTTTGCGAACTCATCGCGCTTTTCAATGCCGTGATCCGCCCAATAATCCGTCAACTTGTTTCGCGTTTCCACGCTGAGCATTCTCTGCTCGATCCACTTCTTGCTATGGCCGAGCGCCTGCCAATTCTTACGCGCTCGACTGACAGCGCGTTCCGGATCTATCGTCTCCTGCATGCGCTCATAGCCAACGCGGGCAAGCCATAACTTGAACGGCTCTGCCTTGGGCGATGGCACGGACTGGACGAGACGAAGAACCGTCTCCACATCGGCAACGTCAGTTTCACGCTGTTTGCCGTCTTTTGCGACCATCTTCAAACCGTGACAATTTGTCACGGTTTCACTTCCTTCTTCTTTGAAACGCTCTTTTAGCTTCCTCCAATATGCTGTCGGATCAACGCTTTCGGTTAATATCGCCACGATATCCACCACACTGAACCACCACTTCTCTTCTTTTTCATCCCAAACACGCCGGACGGGTTGATCGCTAAAAATTGCGACAAGCTCTTTTTTGTTTTCCATATCGTCATTGTCCGCCCGTGCCTCATCGCCGTCAAATACCATTTAATAAATTTTTAATAAACAAGTCAAGAAAAAGCGCCCGGAAATAATTCCCGAGCGCCCACCAACACATCCAACAACAACCATTTAAAGAGCGGCGGCAAATTCGTACCATCTCCGCCCACAGTAACGGCCCCAGCTTTTGATACGAAAACCGACGGTAAGATAGAACTGCTTTGCACGATACGCCACCAAGGAGCTGACGGTGATCCGCCGTACGGCAAAACTCCTTCCAAGGAAACAAGCGAATCGCACCAACCGTTTGCCGATCCCCAGGCCATGAAAGGAGCGTTTGACCGCAAGCGTCCCGATCTCCACCGTGCTTCGGTGACGAACCACGCTTACCGCACCAATGATGGTGCCGTATGCCTCGGCGACGTAATATCTGCCTTCGGCGATCACTTCACGGATGATCGCCATCGTATGCCAATTGGCCCACGGAACTTCCGGAATTTTGAGAACGAAGAGTACTCGCTGGATAGCTTTTGCATCTGCCATGCGTGCTTTCCGGATTTTCATATTCCCCTCCCAGAAACAACCGATAGTCAGTTTAGAAAAAATATTTCCGGAGTGCAAGAGGAAAGGAAAAGGCCGAGCATGTAAATGCTCGGCCTTGGTAGAAAGCAAAAGTGATAATAGAGGTCAGTGCGCGGCGGTGTGCGCGAACACATACCGCGCCTGCACTTGCGCACCACGCGGCACGTGTTGGCACCACAATTCGAGCGAGCCGGCGTGCGTCGAGAATGTGACCGTGCCGAACGGTTTGTTCTGCACCGGCTTGCCGACCTTCTCGTACGCCGCGTATCCCCCGCCTGCCTTTACTGATTTCGTAAAAGCGTATTCCAACTTGGACCGTTCAAGAACCTGCTGAAAGGTTCCCGCGCGATTCAATGGAATATATGAAAGATATCCGGTCTGCCACGTAAACTTCGGCGTGAAGCGCACGTTAAGGATCGGATTCCCCCAAAGGTAGCGGGCACTGTGCGCGGCCGGACCCGTGTCCTGCACAAAAAATCCTTCGCCGGTCAGAGTGGCCCGCTTCCCGTTCACGAACGTCCACCCGCCACCACCGAAAAATTCCCGGTAGTTGTTGGTGGCAAAATCCACATAGCCCATGTCCGGTAGCAACCACTTGCCGCGAATCTGAAGAAACTCGGCGAGATGATAGGTTCCCGTAAATGGCGCTTGCAGATTCTGCCCCGTGCGAGCAAGGAAGATCGATGTGGTTGGCATTGGAGTCGGTGCCGGTTGTGAAACCGCCGCCGAAACCGATGCCACCGCCGGAGCCAATGTCGTCGCCGAACTCTGTCCGTACGCCACCGATCCCGCAACGCCGGTAAGTGTCGCCGCGAGCACCGTCGTACGGCACGCCACCGTGGAAAGCTCTCCGGCTCCCTCCGCGACGTACGTCGCAGCGGATCCGATAGCGTCACAATGACGATCAACGGATTCCGCACGACCGCGCGCGATCTCACAGGCAGTATCGCCGCGCATACCGTGGCGATGGTGAACGTTATAGAGCTCGTTCGTGACGTTCGAGATGTATCCACGCCGTTGCGAGTCGAAGAAACAAGCCACGGCAATCGTGATCGGCCAAAAGATCAACTTCATCAATGCCAGGCCGGGCCTGAAGAAATACACCATCTCCCGAGACATGGTGGTATCCCTGTCACGCCGGGCGCCGATCGCCGCGGTTACGGGAGCGCAGGCTGCCATGCCAGCGATCCAGAACCACCACGGGATGTTGTTCGGAAACGGGGTGAACATCGCGGCTCCCAGGATCGCGATGACCCAGAGGGCGACGCAGAGTTCCATAAAAATCCGCTCCGTAACGTCGATCTCACAAGTGGCAGGTTGGGATATATACCCGAAACAATCCATCTTCTTTCTCCCTAACGCGAAATTTGACCTCTATTACCTTCTGAAAGGTCTGGCGGAATTATACTATATTTTTATTTTTCCGTCAAAAATACGTGCTACAGCACAAGCTTTTTTATGATCTCAGCCCACGATGTGACCCGTTCCACGCTCGGAGGAAACTCTCCCTGCCGGTTCCACGGATGGTCGAAGATGAAAGTCCGGACGCCTGCACCGGCGACATCGATGATATTTTTTGGATCGTCGTCGATAAAAACGTCAATCTTCAATTCCCGACACGTTTCGGATTTTTTACGCGGGATCTCTTCCGTGCGGGAAGGACTCGCAAAGTGAACGCCCGCGAACACGTCGGGGAAATGGTTCTCAATCCAGATCTCTGTCTGCTCGATATCTTTATTCGCCCGCCCGGTGATGATGTATATCTCGTGCCCGGCCGCCTTAAGCTCCCTGATCGCCGCGAGCGATCCCGCCATCGGATCGATCTTACTCAATTGGTCCGTCGCAAAGAACTCGTCGATCTCCCGGTTTCGTTCCTCGCGCGGAACGCCCCACGTGTCCTCAAAAAAGAAATTCTCGAAGTCCTCTTTTTTGAAATGAGTGCCGTGCTTCTTGTTGTGCATCTCTATGATGGCGATCCCGGAATCTGCCACCACATCGTCAAAATCGAGTCCTATGCGCATGGGATCATTATTTCATTCCCTTCCTCAGCTCGCAATATTTACAATCCGGTTCGTGACAGCCCTTGTTCCAAAAGCTTAGGTCTAAAATTTCACGCGCCACATCCATGACCAACTTTTCAAGCACCTTCACCTCACCCGGCGTGATCTCGAACTCTTCGCGATGCATCTTGCCGCGCTCGTCGGGTTCGATGAACTGGATGACGCCGTCCCGCATATCACGCTTCCCTTCTTTATCAAGCAGAAGCTTATAGAAAACAAGCTGGCGTTTGTAATTTCCATCGCTCGACTGCGTATTACCCTCGATGTCGTTACGCGTCTTCGGTTTGCCGGTCTTGTAGTCGATCACGCGGACGGATTCGCGCGCGGCGGCGCCAGCGGTCGCGGGGCCTGTTGCGCCAGCGGCGGCCAAAAATTCTATCCTATCCAGCTTGCCGTTAATAAGCGTGCCGTCCTCGACCGGAAGCGCTTCCACGCGCGCTTCGTTCAGTGCGCGAGGCGACCACGACGCGCGGTACGTATCGTAGAACACCGGCAGGGCGCGCCGGCCCTTTTCCAACGCTTCCTCGTATTCGCTTTCTTTTATTGGTTCATGCGCCAACGATTCCTCAAAGCGCCGCACAAGATATTCCTTGCCGCGGTCCTCGCCGGGTGCGCCGTCCGTCCCGCTAAACGCGTCGAAGTAATTTTTGAGCGCAGCGTGCACGGCGTTGCCGAACGAAAGATTTTTGTTCGGCGCTTCCGGGATGCGAACAAGATTGCGATAAAAATATGCCCACGGACATTCCAAATAATTATTGAGTGCCGTTACGGAAATCCCCTGCGCGCGGAAGAGCTCGTTCAAAAATTCTTTATCTTCCAGCTCGGGCGTCTTGGGATTCACAAGATGCGCGGGCGTAAACTCGATCGTGAGCCGGTGCTCCGCGAAATCTTTTTCGTACGCCGCCGTATCGTACGGCGCGAGGATGTCCTCTTTTAATTCCGCGATGAACTGCGTCGGCAATTGCTCCTTCCCGCTCTGGTCGGTTTTGGAAAGCGTTAAGAACAATTCCTTCCGCGCGCGGGTGAGCGCCACATAGAACACGTTCCGCTCATCGGCGAGGTCATCGGCTGCCTTGGCATCTTCATCGTCCGCAACGCCGCCGCCCGCGCCCGGCGCGTCCATCACTCCCCGATAGATCTTCGTCGGTAATTTTATGGATTCTTTGTGCGAGCGCGAACCCCATTTGCGATCCAGCGCATTGATGATGAAAACGTATTCGAACTCCTGACCCTTGGAGCCGTGCGCCGTCATTAAGCGCACACGGCCGGGCAGGCGCACCGTGTCCTTCCCCCTGACGGCGATGTCGTGCTCTTCCATAAGGTCCAGGTATGCAAAAAAATCGTCGAGTGTGTAATTTTTTTGGCGTTCTATGAACGATTTCAAAAGATCGAACAGCGCATGGAGCTTTGCCAGTTTTTCCGTCGCGGACGGATGCTTCAAAACCGCCTCGATAAAACCGGATTGATAGACGATCGTCTCGAACGCCTCGCCGGCGCCTTTGTTCTTGGATGCCCGCTTCCACTCCGAGAGGTGCTTAAAGAGCTTTCCATACGCCACCTGCGATGCCTCGCTTACGCCGGCCGCGGCGAGCCCTGTCGGATATTGCATGACCTCGTACATCTTCCGCCGCTCCTTGAATGCATATGACGAAAGCTTATAGACGTCGATCGGTGCGATGCCCAAAAAGTCCACGTGCAAAGCCTCCGAGAGCCACACATCATTGCCGAAATGCTGGACAGCCCGCAAAAGCCGCACGAACTTTTTTATCTCCTCATCCCCCAGCACGTCCTGATTCGATTCGATGTTAAAGCGCACATTCTGCTTCTCGAGCATCTGCGCAAGCGGGACGACATCTTTATTATTATGATAGAGCACCGCGATCTCTTCCGCCGCAACGCCCTGCGCGATAAGCTCCTTTATTTTCTGCGCGATGAAATAATATTCCACGCCGGGCGAAGAAAGCACGGCCAGGCGCGCCGGAACCTCAGCATGCCCGGCTTTTGCCACAAGCGCCATCTCGCGTGGCGAAACGTTCTGCGCCATATCGAGGATCGCCTGCGTGGAGCGGTAATTGTTCCGCAGGGTGATCAGCTCGACATCTTTATAGTGATCGCGGAAATAATGAAAGTTCTCGAGCGATGCTCCTTGGAAGCGGAAGATCGCCTGCTTCTCGTCCCCCACCACAAACAGGTTCGGCCGCGCGGCGGGTGCGCGGGCGGCGGATACGGCCGAGCCGCCGGCCGTATCGCCGCCCGCGATCAGCTCAATGATCCGGTTCTGCGCGTCGTTCGTATCCTGATGCTCATCAACGAGAAAATATTCGTACGCATCCTGGAGCACTTGCGTGAGTTCGTCGTCGTGCTCGAGTGCCCGCGCCACGTACATGATCATATCGCTGTAATCGTACTGCCGCGCGGCTATGAGCGCCTTTTGATATTCCGCGTAGATCGTCGCGAGTTCGATATTGCGCTCCGTTTGTTTCGCCGCCGTCACATACTTGCCCTTCATCTTGCCTTCGAACTTGCCCGATTGATTGATCAAGTCCGGATTCTCGTAGAACTCTTTTTTTGCATCCGCAGCGATGGAAGAGAACAGCTCCGGCGTCACGCCTTGTTGTTTCAATTCGTTGATGGAACTCAGAATGGAACGGAGGTGATAATACCGGTCACCGAACGGGCGCAGGTCCTTGAGCGGCACGCTGTCGATCAGCTTCCGTACCGTGTCCACCTGCTCGATCTCCGTGATGCTCGTGGCGCCGATGATGGTCGGAAAATAATCGGGATAGTCGCGGATGATACGATTTGCGAAGCCGTGGAACGTGGATATTTCCACGCGGTAGGCGTCGGCACCGATCAGCTCCACCAAACGCTTGCGCATGGAGATCGCGCCGGACTCCGTGAATGTGAGCGCGAGAATGCGCTCCGGTAGCACGGCCTTCCCGCCCGCGCCGCCCGGCTCGGGCGCTACTTTCCCCTGCCGTAGGATGTTCGCGATGCGCATGGTGAGCACTTCCGTCTTCCCCGTTCCCGGTCCGGCGATCACCATCACGGGGCCCGCGAGCGTATCCACCGCCCGGCGCTGTTCGGGATTCAACGATTCGTAGCGCTCTTCGAATGTGGCGGTTTTTTTGGGTTCCGGCATCCCACCAGTTTATCTCTTTTTTGACCGGGCCGCGAGAACGCCAAACGCCGGAAAAGGGATATAATAGAGAAGATGACCGTTCAAGAGACCGCAAAAATAGTGAAGTATATAAAATATGCGATGATCGCCTGTGTCGTTGCGATCCTTTTGCTCGGCCTACTTTTTGCGTGGGACTACGCGGCGCTCATTCGAGCCCGTCTTGTGAGCGCCCGAGAGATCGAGGTCTCCGCGCTGATCCATAGCCACGGCCCACTTACCGCAAGCGATGTCGGCCTCATCCGGCCGTGGATGACGTTCAACTATATCAATACGCTCTTTAAGGTCCCTCCGGATTATCTCAAGAACAATCTTTCCATATCGGACCCCTCCTACCCCCGTCTCTCGCTTTCGGAATACGCAAAATACCAACAAACAAACTCCGCCGTGGTATTGAGCCAGGTGGAAGATTCGCTTGCCACGTATCTGATCCTGAGCGCGTCAGCGACCGGCACAAGCACGCCCATCATTAATAGCACCACCACCAAATAGATGGATGCCCTGCTGAGTCCCATCCTGTCTTATGTTTTGCTCTATAAATATTTTGCGATATTCTTCGTAGTCTATACGGGCGCGGTCATCGTACCGTGGCCCGCGAACGCGATGCTTCTTGCCGTCGGTGCGTTCGCGGGCCAAGGGTACATCAGCTTCTGGCTGTCGCTCGTAGTGGCGGTCGTCGCGAACACGCTCGGCGATCTTACCGATTATGGCCTGTCGCGAAAGTTCGGCGAGAGGTTCATCCATAAGTTCCGGATCGACAAGGTCCGATTTTTTATCCGTCTCAAGGAAGAGCTCATCACGGACGCGGCGGTGACGGTGTTCATGACGCGATTCGCGGGGTCGCTCAGCTCGATCGCCAACTTTCTCGCGGGGCTCGTGGAGGTGCCGTTCATGACGTTCCTCTGGTTCGATATTCTGGGAAACATCGTGGAGCCGTTCGCGGCACTCACCCTTGGCTATGCGGTAGGAAATTACTGGAGCGATTTCTCGAACATCCTCAGTCTTGGTGCCGCCATCGTTGCGGCGGCGGTTCTGCTCTTCGTGCTGGCGCGGATATATCGCCGCATGATGCGGAAGTATGAAGAATAGCTATTCTTCATATCGCAGAAACAAAAAATCCCTCTCGAAGAGAGGGATTTTTACCAGACGGAGAGACTAGAAACCGAAGAGGTGCTGGAAGAATCCGCCGATAGAACCGAAGAATCCTCCGATCTTACCGCCGAGCCCTCCGATACCCGCCTGGCCTGAACCTCCGGCCGAAGCGCTTTGATCAATGATCGAGGAAGCCGTCACTGACGTTCCGTTCACCGTGCCCTGCACGATGAGAGTATCGCCCACGGCCACATTCGAGAGCACGGAGCTCGTTCCGCCCTTGACGACCGTGGCACTTGCCGCGTCGACCGTGTACGTAACGTTGCTCTTGTTCGTCACCGTAAGCATTGTGCCGCTGATCGCGGTCACGCTTCCACCAACAATCGGCTCACCATTTCCCTGGATCGGCGGAGTTCCCGATGCAGTGGAAGTTGAACCGCTCCAATGACCATCGCCTATGCCCGGCATATCGCCCGGGCCACGCCCCATCATACCTCCGACGCCGTCACGGATGACGGTCGCGGCGACATTCGTGCCGGTCACCGTTCCCTGCACCATCACCGTATCGCCCGTCGCGATGCTCGAGATGGAAACCGTCGTGGTCGCACTGCCCTTATATATCTTTGCGTTGCTCGCATCAACCGTATACGTCACGGTTGTGGTCGCCTCACTTCCCGTCCCAAGCGCCTTCGGCGGCGCTGCCGATTCCGGCGTAGGACGCGCCGCGCGCGTAACCGCTGTTACCGTAAGTGACGTACCGCTGACCGCATTTACCGTACCGACGATCCCTGCCTGCATTCCTCCACCGCGCCACATGCCGCCGCCCGGACCACCATGGGCCGAACCCGCCTGAACGCTACCACCGAGACTTACGTTTGCGTTCACACTCGTCTGCGCAAATGCCGGCACGATCATCGCAAGACTTGCGATCACCGCCATGCCCGTCGCGAGCGATATGGTATTTATTTTTTTCATGGTATTTGATTTACTTATTTGCTTTATTTGATCGACAACCTTTAGCGCGCACCGTCCTGCTTCGACCGCCAAGTCCGGCGCACGGCTGTCATATACTACGCCCGGCGGCCGTAAAAAGTTTCACTGCCTGATTTACTGCGGAAAACCAGGCGCTCCACAGGCATTGAGATCCTGCGCCGTAAGCGGAGTGCCGCTTGCCGCTCGCGCGGCCATGGTGGGGCACGGCAATGAAAGCGGCGCGGGCCGCATGCCCGCGGCGAATTGATCCGTATCCAAACCGCCGCGATATTCGAAGTGCGGGTAATCCCCGACGCCGCCATTTCCCAATCCGCAATACGCGCCAATCGCAATCAACTGCGGCCAATCAATGTTGTACCCCTTGTAGCGGTCCACGATGTCCACCGCGAATCCGTAATTATGCAGACTGTGTCCGGGCGGCGCTTCCGTCACCACTGTGCCGTCCTCCAGCCGCCCTTGATCGTAAATCTGTTGTTGCTCCGCAATACTCCGAAATCCAGACGTGATCCTGAGAGTATATCCGTACACCGCGGCGGTCGGGATAAAGCATTCGTCCACTTGCGTGATGAAATTCGGATCGAGTCCCGTGGGAATAGGCGCCGCTTTCACGGCGTACGTCGCCCGCCAAAAAAACAAAACAAGCGCGGCGATAACGAGCGCTCCCACAAGGACGAACGCGACGATCCGGGAACGCCGGAGCGCGAAGCCGATCACGATAAGCACCGCCTGTAAAACAATATTTGCCATGATGAGCCCGACCGCGGCAAGTCCGAACTCGGCGAGAAACGATGATCGCACGAAGAACAGCAGGATGAACACCGGCCAAGCGTTCTTGAGGTCCTGCGTCGACGGTCCGAGCATCGCGCCGACGTTGAAAAGAAGGAGCACCATCACCCAGCTTTGCCACTGGAGAAGATTTATTTGTAAAAGAAATTTCACCGGCGCGCCCAGCACGCTCTTCCAGTCCTGCCAGTTAGCCACTTGCGGCGGCGTGAAATAATTTCCCAGAAGATATCGATTGATCAGGAACAAGAATAAAAGGCCGCCGGCGATCGGCGCGGTGGATATCAGGAATTCCCCTATGAACGGCAATCTGGACTTCCGGTGCACCACGCGGGGCTGGTCGGAAAAAACGGTGAACTCCTCTATTTTTGCGCCCGTCAAAATGCACACGATCGCGTGGGATGTTTCATGCACCACCGCACCGATGTAATAAAGAAAGCGAATGGCGCCATAGTTAAGATAGCGCCAATTCAACGTGTTGCTCAGATAACCAAGGGCGGCGATAACGATGACGATCAGTCCGAGGCTCAGCATGAAAACATTCTACCATCCCCGCGCCGACTACCCAATCCTGAATCCCGTGAACGTTCCCTCAACGTCGGACCATTCCGCCTCGACGCGGCTCACCCGCGCGGTGACCGGCCCCTTGTGGCACCATGTTAAAAAATCTTTGAGCGCGGCCGCTTCGCCCTCCGCCTCGATATAAACGAATCCTTCGGGATCGTTCATCACAAAACCGGCGATGTGCGTTTTCCGCGCCGTCCAATAGGCTGCGTCCCGAAAACCCACACCATGCACATCGCCGTAGATCTTTATAATGAGGCGCTTCACTTACCAGTAGATAAGGAATACTCCGATGACGAGCGCGACGATCCCGCACACCACCAACAGCCACGGTTTATTGAACTTGCGATAGAGCCACGCGGCGGCGTTGGGAAAGAAAAGAATGAACGCTCCTTTTATGAGCGCCAGCCATCCGATGACGGTGATAAGCGCCTGCATGCCCGTTGCCCACGCGTCGTTCAATGTGACGATGACCGCGCCGATCAGGAGCGCCAGTATTCCCCACGCGAACAAGATCCCCTTGTTCTCCACCGACTGCTCTACGGCCTCGGCGACTCCCTTGCTGTTCACGATCATCGCAATGCCCGCCACTGCGAAAAAGATCCCGACGATTTGAGCGATAATGACCGAAATATCCATAGTGTTATTAAAATAATTATTTTTAATGAAATATGTCCAGGGTCGGCCTTTCTATAATCATAACAAAAATGGCCCGCATTATTTGCGGGCCATTTTTGTTAGTTGTATTGCTCTATACCGGAGGCGGTACCGGTTGGGCTCACGCCAACGGGAAGAAGCGGGCCTCGGATCGGGAGCGGCGGGCATTGCCCGGTCGAATTCAGCGCTCCCCCTCCCGGGCACATGATCGGAGCCGTTGAAGTGGAAGGATTAGGATTAAGCGGCATCGGCGGGCAGGCGGTGGTTCCACCCGAAGTGGCAACGCACGGAGGCGTAGATGTCGTTGTGCACGGAAGATCGCTACCCGAGTTGATCACGCACGGCGGTTCCGGATGCGAAATCGGACACGCGATGTTACTGCCCGGCGCGATGATGCACGGCGTCGGATTCGGCGGCGTTGATGTGGAAATGATCGGAGGCTTTCCGCCGCAACCGAACAACGAGTTGAGCTGTGTTCGCGTTGACGGGCCGACATATCCGGTACTGGTTTGCAATCCGCTCGGCGCCAATATCTGAGGAGCGTACTGGCTTTGGAAGTTCATGACCGCGGACTTGGTTTGCGAACCGTAATTCCCCGTGACAGGCACTGGAAGACCTTGCGTTTGAAGAGCGGTCTGGAGCGCGGTCACGGCAGGGCCAGTGCTCCCGGGGCCGATATTGGAAGAGAACTGATAGCACCATGCGGAGCCATGGGCCGATCCCCCACCACCATTCACGATTGTGGACGTACCATTGCCATTCCCCGAACCGCCGCCCTGGACGATCGGCTGAGGCATGCCGGGGCCGGCTTTACCGCCCGCCTGGGTTTCTAATGTTTGTATTTCGGCAAGCAGGCTCTGGATCTCCGCCTGCAAGCTGGCTATCGTTGGGGCTGTCGACGTTTGGGCAAACGTCATGCCCGGCACTACGAACGCGGCGATCGTAAGCGCCGCAATGAGCTTGATTTTAATGTTTTTATTCATGGTTATATTATATATTACGGACCAAGCATGGGCAAAGTAACACATCGTGCCATAGCAAAAACAGCTCCATTGTGGAGCTGTTTTTAATGCTGTTCAAGGCTACGAATTTACAGCGCTTTCAGCATAGCCTCCAGCTGATTCAATTCGGCTTGAAGCGCCTGATTCATGATCGCGGTCTGATCGGGAGTGGCAGTATCGGACACCATCGGCGACGAAACCGGGCATGCCATATTACTGCCAGGAGCGACGAAACACGGCACCGCGGATACCTGAGCGGAAGGACTCCCTATGATATTTCCATTGCCGTCCACTGCGGCAACAATGTAGTAATAGGTTCCCGCCTTAGGAATTTTCGCGTCGGTGTACGAGGTCCCGCCGACCACACTGGCAATCCCGTTGACCGTGGCGTTCGGCAAAAATCCCGGGGTCGTACTGCGATAGACGTTATATCCCCACATGCCAGTCGCCGTTACCGAGGTCCACGATAAGTTCACCGTAGCCATTCCGCTTACCTTTGCGGTAAGGACGAGGGGCTGTACCACGGCCGGCGCCACATTCACCTGAACGCCGCTCTGTACGCTACCGCCGGACGGAGTGGAACAGGTGATCTGGTACAGATACCCCGTCGATGCGCTCGGCGATTGAGCCACTATTTCCTTAGTTCCGTTGCTTGCAACCGATCCAGACCAGGAACCCTGGTTGTTGGTGTAGCAGTTGGAAACGCCATTCGAAAACCACGAAAGATCCAGATTCGCTCCCGCAGCGACCGAAATGGGTCCGGCGGAATTATTGACCGTGAGATGAACCGATGCGGGAGAGGGCGCCACCATCATGGTATCCCCATAAACCGAATAGTCCGGACTCATGGTGGCAAAATTTCCGGCGCCACCACCAATTCCCAGATTCAGCGGACCGGCCGCGGAAGCGGTGAGGTCGGCCTTGAGTGTTACTGTGATGCTTTGACCGCTCGTAAGAGTGATCGGCGATCGAAGCGTAATATTCGTATAACCACCGGGAACGCTCGGGTTAGGCGTTAACCCCGTAGAAAATCCTATTTCTGTAGACCCTTGATAAATCGCGATATCGGCAAGACCATTGACCGCGTTCGCGTCGTTCGAAACGGGCGTCAAGGCTTGTATTATCACATTGCCTCCGATCGCCGTGAGATCCAACGTCGCGAATGTTTGATTTGTCCCCGCGTAAGGCAGCGTTGCCGGTGCCGGCGTGTTAGCATCGAGGCTCACAACTACCGTTCCGTTATAGGTCGTGGCGCCACTCGCGACGCTGATAAGATTCCCTTGAGCGTTTCCTGTGATCGTTCCCGCAGGGGTGATCGTCACCAAGCCACTACCGGGGAACAACGACCACTGCATCTGCTGGCCGACCGGCGCACTCGCCGGAATGTCAGCATACACTGCCAGCGTCACCGTCTCGCCCGCAGGAATAACAAGGTTGGGCGTGAAGACCTGAGGATTCGACGCGGAACCTGTCCACGTCACCGCGGAGATTCCCTGGCCATTCACCACGACTTCCTCCAACCGCAGATTGGTAACTCCGCTGGTGCACGCATAACCACCACAGCTGAGGTTTACCGTATTCACGGTAACATTCGATGACGCTCCCGCGGTAAGGTCAACATTTAATAAGTCGACACCTCCCTCCCCCGGAGTCACCGGGGCGGAATCCTCGCCGGAGATTTTGCTCGGCGAAACAGTGAGCGAAGCGGAGGGCTGCAAACCGGAAGTCACCGTGAACGACCCTAACTGATTCGTAATGACGGCCGTTGCCGCTTGACTGTTCACCGCGACAAGCTCGTACGTCCCTGCTGTAAATGTAGTCGGGGTTTTGAATGCTTCCGCGCCTCCATCTGACCTGGCCGAAACCGGGCTTGTCGGCGTAACGACGTTTGATCCGCTCTGGACCCATTCAAAGGTGTTATAGCGATCCTGTGTGCACTGTCCCGCCGGAATAGAACTATTGCAGATGGTGAATTCCGGCGTCAGTGTCAACAACGTTCCGGCGGCGCCGGACGAAGGAGACAAAGAGTACGCCGGAGTCGGGGTCGTTGTCGCGGTTATCGTGAACGGCTCCGAGTTGCTCGTGCCGTTTCCGTTCGCCACATAGATCCAATACGAACCGGGGTTGAGGGTCATCAATGAACTACAAGGCAGACCGGAATAGGCGTTGTTTACTTCACACACCGCCCCGGAGATCCTTGCTGTTATTGATGTATCGCTCTGAGCCTGATATGACCCGAGAACGCCTTTTACCGAACCGTTCGTGATCCAGACGGTATCATTGCTATCGCCAATAAATGCGCTTCCCTGCTTGAAACCCGAACCGGTGATCGTAAGGGTCGTACCAATAGGACCCGAAGAAGGCTGGATCGAGTTGATTGAAACTCCGGATACTGGCGTCGGAACGATCGGGCAGGTGATGTTGCTACCCGGAGTGATGCCGCACGTCGAAGGCGTGGAGAAAACCACGGTGGCAAAAACGCTGTTCAGCGCCGAGGTCAATACGGAATCGCTAAACGGCGATTGCGTTACGCCATCGGGCGTAATATCGCTGTACTGGGCTCCTGCGTTAACTTCATAACAAATTCCGTTGGTATATCCCGCGCCATGCCCTTCGGTATTGCTCGTGCCTGCGGCGGCGCCTCCTCCGACTACCCAGTTAAACGTGACGCCATCAACAGATTTGGTCCCCTGGCTCGGTCGGCCCGAAACGATATTCGGATTTACAAGCGCATAGCACTGGGATGAGCTCAAAGAAGGATTCACACTTACGTTCAAAGCCGCTCCTTCAAAGCCGGTATTCGGATAGAAGCTTCCCGGCATCTCGATCGTCACGAGCGAGGTCGCGCTGGTATCTTCCGGATAAATGCCATAGTTCCCTCCTTGGAGTCCGGCACTGCCACTCTTCACCGTATAACTGCTCGGATAGCTGAACTGTATCCCATATTGGCTGTTTCGATACAAAGCATTAGCCGTCGGAGTGATCGGGCAAGTAATATTGCTACCTGGAGCGATAACGCACGGGGTCGGAGAAACCGGTCCGGTTATCGGAGTGCCGGTACTGCACCCGAATAACGTATTAAGTTCTGCGCGCGTTGCCTTTCCGGCATAGCCGGTGCCGTTCGTAAGGCCGGCAGGCGTAAGAATTTCCGCCGCATACTTCTCTTGGAATCCCGTCACTGCGGCTGCTGTCTGATCATCAAAAGTTCCTGTTATCGTGACGGTCTCGCCATCTTTCTGAAGCGCGGTCTGAAGCGCGGTCACTGCCGCACCAGACATGCCGATAGAGAGGTTGCTATTAAAGGTGTAGCACCAGGTGGCCGAGCCACTACCTCCATTGCCACTGCCGCCGCCAGTCGAACCAGAGCCCGATCCGGCAGTTGTCTTTCCACTCGCCTGAAGCTCCAACGCCTGCAATTGCGCAAGGAGGCTCTGAAGTGTTGCCTGTAAACTGGCGGTCGACGGGGCCGTAGTTTGGGCAAACGAAACACCGGGCAATACGAACATTGCGGCCGTTAGCACTGCGACTATCTTGGTTTTTATGTTTATATTCATGTTTATGTTATATATAACGCAGGAAATACCTGCAAAGTAACATTTTATTGCTCCGGACGAGGGAGTATTTTAATATCATTATTCTACAATATCTAGATATATCAAGCAAGTTTCTGTGGATAAATATAAAAAGGGCGCCACTATATATATAGGGGCGCCCGACAAAAGAGCTATACGGCGATATGCTGACTGTCCGCGAGCCGCCGGAACGTCGGAGAGATCTGATAGAGCTCCTCGAACGAACCGGCGATCGCTTCAACCTGCGAATCACCATTCTGCACTTCTTCCGCATTGCGAAGCACGACGAACCGGTTGCAAAGATTACGAACGGTCGAGAGTCGGTGCGCGATGATAAGCGCTCCGATTTGATCGCTCAAAATCTCTGTCAGGCCGCGCTGAACCGCCTCTTCCGTATTGGAATCAAGATTGCTGGTACCTTCATCAATGATGATGAATGGCGACCGCTTGATCACGGCGGCGCCGATGCTCAAGCGCTGGGCCTGACCACCGGAGAGCTTCGTCCCCCGTTCGCCAACGACGGTATCAAGGCCGTCAACCAATCGCTCGCCGAAATCAATGCGCAACTTGCGCATCAATTCCCACATGCGATCGTCATTCCAGTATTCTCGCTCGTCTTCGGAAAGTGCGTACGCCAGATTATAGCGTATCGTGCCCTCGAAAATCTGCGGGTTTTGCGGAATGTACGCAACGGTCCCCCACCATGACGGAAGAGCTATGTCGCGCAGATCGGTGCCATTGATGCGGATCGTGCCCTGCTCCGGGTCCATAACCCTCAGCAGAAGCTTCATGAGCGTCGTCTTGCCGGCCCCGGAAGGACCGATCAACGCAACCCTGTCGCTTTGCCCGATCGAGAACGTCACTTTCTTGAGGACAGGTGCCGGCACCGAAGTGCTCGTTCCGGCATCGTTGCTCTCCGGTGGATATCCGTGAGTGATCCCGTCGAAGCAGATTTCGACCGGCTCTTTTTGGGAGAGCACGACCGCATCCGGCTTTGAGGTGATCGCGGGCGGAATGGAAAGCGCCTCGATCATGTGGCGAACGGCCGGCAGGAACCAGTTGAGCTGACGCTCGATGTGCCCCACCCGCCATACGTTGTTCACGATCTCCAAGCTCCACATAATGAGCGGGAAGAACGCGGCAACGGTCCAACGACCGGTCCATGCGAGCCATGTCGCGTAGAGCAGGATCGACATCATCCCGACGACGAGGATCATCCCCCGGCGCAAGGTCTGCTTGATATACCAAAGCCAGAAGGAGCGATCTTTTCCGATCACCGCCTCGAAGTCCTGCTTCATGATCCGTAGTTCATCGGTCTCCCGTGCCGATATCTTCACCCGTTCTATGTTCTTCATCCGTTCAAAGCGGTACCGCTTCAGGCGACGCCATTCGACTTCGAGTGGCGTGCATGCTTCAAGTACCATTTGATTCAAATAGAGTACATAGAGGCCGTAGAGGGCAAGATCACCCGTAAGGCCCAAACCGATCATCCAGTCTTGGCACCACAGCAGAACGTACGCAAAGACCAGCGCGACGGCCACGGGAATAGCTTCGAAGAACAACAACGACTGGGTTGCGAGCAAGCGCTCGCGCCCGGTCATGATGCTTTCGGGGTTCAGGCGATAATTTTCCTGAGTGTGCTGACCGATGGATTTTCCGAAGAACCGTTCCGTCATATTATTGTCGAGCTGGCCCATATTGGACCCGAGCAAGCATTCGCGAAACCTGTCGTGATGATTGCCGACGACCCGTTGCATGACGAAGCAGATGAAAAATCCCGTTAAGCCCACGATCGTATGGTGTAGGTCATGCCTGCCTATTCCATCGACGAGGATCTTGAGTGTTTGTGGAAGCAGGGTCGAAAAAATGGTTGCGATCGTTACGGCAACCGCAAGCCACCGATACCACCGGAGGGCTTCCGCGGTTTTGAAATCCCGCCAGGACCACACGATAGCACCGAACATTTCCTTGCTTTGCCGCAGGTATTCCCGCCACGTTGTCGGGGCTTCCCGTGCATCCTCCGGATCGTACATAGCACTTCCTCCTTGTGCAGTATTGAGTTGTTAAAGTTCGTTCAAAAAACATATGCCTTGCCGGAATCGGCAAGGCATATTTGATTTCAAGAGGGTGTATAGAGGTTTTCTACGATTCTATGAGATCAAATATGCACTGCCGAGAGGTGCGGACGATATCCAAGCCAGTGGTGGCCTTAAATACGCCTTTCGGAGAAACAGCGTTCGCCGGGCGGGTGAGATAATTCATGATGTTCTGGTTGTTGCACATGGTTTTATGACTGTCTTAGGAAGATAACATATCGGATGATAGCCGTCAAGTGCCTGCGTCGGGATGCGTCATGTTTACAACTCCCGCGATTTACGGTATAAAAGAGACGTAAGCAGTCGATCTTTGAAAAGGAGGCCTAAGGCCTATGCTGATCTGCACTAACGCCTGGAACGTTTTTATAGAATGGAAAGACCGCGTGCGGAACCAAGGCGAACGCCCCGACGGCCTCGCCATGGACATCTACAGCCAAGCGCTCGAGCACATACGATGCTGTCCCCTATGCATCATAAAGTTCGCGGATTTTACCCGGGTTCGCCCAATACACGAGGACGCCTGGAACGGAATCCTTCCGTTTATCGCCGAAGCCGCGGGAATCTCCATCAAGGAGATCTCTCCGGACACGGTTCTCAGACCGCTTCAGATCGCGAACGTCATGATCATGCTCTACCGGATCAAACGTTGCCGCATAAGATGTTTTACCGATCGGATGACGATCGGCGAACTTGTTCTCCTTTGGGCATCGCCCCTATTGCAACGAAGGCTCTGACCCGTCCACCGCATCACGCGTAAACGGGTCTTTTTTTATGAAAAACCTGGCCTCCTGTCCAAAATGAAACTTATTCCCCTCCTTTTGCGTAGTAGCTTATGTGAGTAATCATCACACCATCAGCAACTTAACAATCCATACCGGAGGGACACCCATTGAGGTATCTGCTAAAGGGGCTATCGTTCGCGATCATTCTCTTCGCGCCATCGCTCGTCGGTGCTAAAAACGATCACCCCCGCATCTCGCCGCAAAACTCCCGTACCATCGTTACCGTCCCCGCAAAACAGCACATCACGCATGCCACATGGTATGCGGGACCGTGCATCGGCCGCACGCTGGCCGACGGGAAACGATACGACCAGGCCGCGGTCTTCGTGGCAACCCATGAACCTTATCCGTTCGGAACAAAGCTGAGGGTCACAAACCTTCATAACCATCGGAGCATCGTGGTCTCCGTAGAAGACAGAGAGCCATATCATCCGGGACGCTCGCTCGACCTTTCCCTTGCCGCGGCGCGACAGCTCGATATAGTATCCGTCGGCGTTGTCTTGGTTTCATACTCCAAACTACCCCCGTTCCCGAGGAGAGGCTCCCCACAATGATCCCACTTGGAATAAAACACCGACTCATCGGGTCAAAGCACTGGTATTCCCTACGCATCACCGGACGACCGACGAAAATGCCGGACATCCCAAGCGGACATACGGTACTCTGCGGATACGGCCCGGCCGAGAACGAGCTGATCTTCGCTTGCGAAAATCTTAAAGCGATGCAGATGCTCTATGATGCACATGTGAACGATGCCACCGGCGTATCGTGGTATCACACGGCCGTCTTCGTGATGCCATACCAACGCATCTCCCGAACCTCCACCGCTTGTATCGCATGATACGAATAACAAAAAAGAACCCTTAAGCAAGGTTCTTATTTTTTATGGCGCGGAATATTATTCTACCCCTTCGGACTTCTCAAAAAGATATCGCTCCTTCCCTGTACCAACGATCTTTATTTCCTTTCCCTCTTCGGCGACCGCCTCAAAAACACCCTTGCCGGAAACAGGGCCTCGAAAATCCCATCCTTCCGCTTCAAGCTCTTTTATTGTTTCTTCGATCGGGCGATCTCCAATCTTTATGTTTTCGGCATCCCCCATCTGAACGGCGGCACTATATACCGCCTTATCTATGTCTTCTTGCGGCACCTCAACCACCTCCGAGGCCTTTTCCTCCAGCTCCTTTTTCCATTGATCAAATTTCTCGCTCATAGGTATATTATACCAGATTCGCCCCAGAAACCTTCACCAACTTATTGCGTGACGAAACAAGCGCATACGCAACGTAGCCAATATACACAACGCCCGTCACGCACACATTAGCCATGGGAACCGGATGCGCGAGCACAAGCCAAAAACCGCTCGCGAACGTCAGAGCCACCAAGATGGCCGCCGTCCGCATCCCTCGGCGCGACGGAGCAAAGAATAGATACGTCGCATACGCCATGCTCCCGAACGCGACGGTAAGATGTACTAAAAGGATCATACTCTCTATTATATACCGGTTTTTATCCGGAAGTGACTCTCTACGGGCTTCCGCCCGTAGCATCATTAGAGAGCAAGCTTCGCTTGGCCGCTGTCTTCTTTCCCTTGCATATCGATATAGCGCTTGACGATGGATTCCGTGATACCCACGGTTGATACGAAATACCCGATCGACCAAAAGGTTTGTTTGTCAAAATATCCGGTGACGAGGAACGGAAATTTCTTTTTCATCTCATGGGCGGTATTGGCCTTGATGACGCCGACCGCCTGTGCCACGGACACCTTTGGGGCGATGGAACAGAGTATGTGGATATGATCCTCATCCGTGTTTACCTCGACAATATGGATCTCCGGATGGTCACGCTCAATCCCTTTGACCAGTTTCGCCATGTATCGGCCCATACCGCCCTTCAAGAGCTTGCGACGGAATTTGGTCGAGAACACGATGTGATATCTCGTGTGGTACACCGCATGAGTCTGCCTTCGATACTCCATCTTCTCATGGTATCAGAAGACAGCGGCACCCATCCATCTGCGGGCTTCCGCCCGCAGTTTTATGCGGGTAACAATAAAAACGCGCGAAGGACAGTGTATCCTTCACGCGCCGCATGCGAGCACTACGGACCTCGGTATCTTTTCCGGAGGTTGACCTTCCCATACAATGAGGGCAACCTTCGGATATTTTGGATGCCGTGCCCACCACAGACGTTTTGTCCGGTCGTAAAACGCGACTTCGAATCGATACTGCTCCCGGGGAGACAGGCTCACAAAATGTTGGAACGTCTCCCCCGTCGCAACGACCCGTGTGAGCGTACCGGAAGAGGTCGCCTGCGCCTCCGTCGGCTGAGGTCTTTCCAAACGATACGTCAGCATTCGCTGTCTCCTTTCATATGATGTGCCACGCTGTACCGCGTTCGTTCGACGGTGACAAGAGAACACCGCTCTGCCCCGCGAACGATCACGAAACGCCATCCTGAATTTTCCCAATACTCCGCCGGCGATCGGTGTTTCGCCTCGCGATGAACGAAGCGAAACGGGTCTATCTTTTCCCGACGGGCGGCATTGAGCAACCGGGACAGCGTGCGAAGAGGGTCGCTGGGGGTAGCATCGGGATTGAAGCACTCCCATTGTTCCAGAAATCGTTCAAGAGCATGCGCGGTGACCAATAACGGCACCACGTTCGTGGTCGGCATATTCAATTTCCTTTCCGAGCAACGTGCTGGCGCTTGCTCGTCATCACTGCTTACAGCCTAACGCGCCGAAGATTGCGGGTCAAGAAAAAGGCCCGGAACGAATGTTCCGGGCCTTTTTCTTCAATGATTGTGCTGTTCAAACCTGAATACGTGGGCTTCTTCCGGAGAAGAATCTTCCGACAATAAAAGGAGTTCCGAGTTGCCGAAGTGAAATTGCATAAGCACCGTTTTCCAATCAATATCATAGTAAGCGGCGTAGATCATCTTGCCGATATCGCCGTGGGCAACGAGCAGGATACTGCCGTCATGATGACGCTCTTTCATTTTTGCTATCAGCCGATGCGCCCGTTCGACAAGTTCGGGGAACGTCTCCGATCCTTCCACGGAAATAAAATAGACGATGTTGCTACCATTCGCGGCATGCGGCGTCTCGATGATGTCCGGCGCACACAACGCTTTGATGTCGCGGATGGCCTTCCCCGTCATGACGCCGAAGTTCCGCTCGATAAGTTCCGGATCCACCACCGGCTTCGCCATCCCAAGCTCATCGGTAACGGTCTCGGCGGTCTTATATGCGCGACGCAACGGAGAACTATACACGGCACCGAATGTGATGCCCGCATTCTTGATCGCTTTCGCGAGCGTCGCCGCCTGTTCCAAGCCAAGCTCGGTAAGCGGCTCGTCCCGGTGGCCGTTCAGAATGCCTTTCACGTTGTCACCGTCCTGTCCGTGCCGCGCGAGATAGATCTTAAGCATCGTTCTTCGCCTTCTTGATCTTCTCTTCGTTCAAGAAATTCTGGATGTCGGTCACGGTGCCCATGAGCTGTGCCGGGAAGATGATCGTGGAATTCTTTTCCGTGGCGATCTCGGTGAGCGTCTGGAGGTTGCGCAACTGGAGCGCGATCGGGTGCGCCATCATGATGTCCGCCGTGTCGGCCAGCTTTTGCGCCGAAAGGAACTCCCCTTCCGCAGAAATGATCTTTGCGCGCTTCTCACGCTCGGCCTCCGCCTGCTTTGCGATTGCCCTCTGCATATCGTCCGGCAACTGGATGTCTTTGATCTCCACCGCGCTCACGACGACGCCCCACCGCTCGGTAAAGGTATCAAGCATTTTTGTGATCTCCGCATTGATCGTCTCGCGCTCCGAGAGGATCTCGTCCAACTGAAACTTTCCCACCACGTTGCGCAACGACGTCTGCGCGATCTGATCGATCGCCTCGCGGACGTCCTGGATCGCAACGATGCTCTTTACCGCATCGACGATCTGATAGTATGACACCGCCGAGATGTCGACGGACACGTTATCCTTTGTGATGATCTTTTGCGCGGGCACCGGAAGCGTGACCGTCCGGAAATCGATGGCCCGCAAGGATTCGAATATCGGGAACACCCAGGTAAGGCCGGGCTCGCGCATGCCGATGATCTTCCCGAAGCGGAAGACGACGCCTTTTTGATACTGCTGTACCACGCGAATGCCTCCGAGGAGGATCGCAACCACCAGAACGAGTAGGTAGATCATGCCTATAGTAAACAACGAAGGGCGGCAAAGCGCAATCCCGCGTCGAGATAAAGAAAAGGCGCATCGTTGTAGGCATTGTAATGAAATCCGGGTTTTTACGGCTTTTTATATGAAGTTATGTATTATCGATAAAAATAACTATTAAAAAAATATGAAACGTTCATCCATCGTTTGGATCGTCGCGGCGGCGGTCGTCATCATCGCCGGTGGAATTTGGTATTGGAGCTGGGCAACGCCCACCGCGGGAGTTCAAAGCACGAATACCCCCAGTTCGACGGCAAGCGCAGGCACTACCCCGACGAACAATCCGCCGACCGCCGCGCCGAAGCAAAGCACAACCAGTATTATCGTATTAGATACCGAAGCGACAGGGACTCTCGGCACGTATCTTGCCGCGACCAATGGTATGACCCTCTATCTGTCCAAAGCGGATAAGGCCGGCGTCAGCAACTGCACCGGCGCATGCGCGATAGCATGGCCTCCGTACACGGTCCCGGCAACGACGGCCGCGTCGCTTGTTGGGAGCACTTCCGGCATAACCGGAAAAGTCGGGCTCATTAAAAGAGCGAATGGAACATTCCAGGTTACCTACAACAATCTGCCACTTTACTTCTATGCGAACGATCGTTTCGTAGGCGACGCAAAGGGACAAGACGTCGGCGGGTTCGTGATAGTAAATCTATAGCGGACACAAAGAAAAGCGGCGCCCGATCATTGATCGTGCGCCGCGAATTACTGCTTGCTCGTTATTCTGCGAAGCGGTAGTTCGGAGCATCCCCAACGGCTTGGACGCCGTGAGGATGAGACTCCGCCATCCCAACCGCTGAGATGCGGTAGAAATCCGCCTTCTCCCGCAATTCCTGGATGGTTGCGGCACCCACATACCCCATGCCGGCCCGAAGGCCTCCAAGGTACTGGTACATGATTGTTGCAAGACCACCAATGTGCGGCACCGTTGCTTCGATACCCTCCGGCACAAGCTTGCCGGGGGCATCATCTGTCTGCCGATACCGCTGTCGAGAGCTGAGGTTCGCCTTCATCGCCGCAAGCGAACCCATACCCCGGTACGATTTCATCCAACGGCCGGAATGAAATTCCGCCTCGCCGGGAGCTTCTTCGGTGCCCGCCAACAACTTCCCCATCATGACCGTGTGAGCGCCCGCGCCGATCGCGATGGTGATATCGCCGGAATACTCGATACCGCCATCGGCACAGACCGGGACATCGGTTCCCTCAAGCGCGTGGACGACATTGTATACCGCCGTCACCTGAGGACATCCGATTCCCGCAATGATCCGCGTCGTACAAATGGATCCCGGTCCTTGTCCGACCTTGATGCCATCCGCACCCGCATAGACAAGCCGATGCGCAGAGCTTCCCTCGGAAACGTTGCCAACCACGACATCAAGATCGCTATTGCGCTTGATCTCCCGCAACGTATCGAACACCGCTTGCGAATCTCCGTGCGCGGTGTCGATGACGATCACGTCGACGTAAGACCCGAGGAGCTCGACACGCCGGAGCGCATCATCCCCCGTCCCTACTGCCGCCGCAACCTGTAGCCGCGCTTGAGCATCAAGACTGAAACCGGACGAGGTCCCCGACTTGATGCGCTTGAGATCGGAATAAAGATACATCCCCGCAAGGTGCCCTTCGGCATCTACAAGGGGAAGCACTTTCTTCTTTGCGTTCTGCATGATCGCGTAAGCTTCGTCGACCGTGGTCTCCGATCCCGCGGTGATGAGGTCCCGCGTCATGACCTGCGAAGTTGTCTGTGAAAGATCTCCGCAGAAATCAAAATCGTTCTGGGTGATGATGCCGACCAACTTTCCGCCGGCATCGAGGACGGGAAAACTGTGAAACGGAAAATTCCGTTCCTTGCGCATCACGTTGATCTCGTTGAACGTCATAGCTTCGGTAACGGTGATCGGCGAACTGATCATCCCCGAAAGATGATACTTCACCCGCCGCGCCTCGTTCCGTTGCTCTTCCGGTGAAAGGTTGCGATGGATGACGCCGATGCCGCCCAACTGGGCGATAGCGATCGCCATCCCGCTTTCCGTCACCGTGTCCATTGCGGCACTCACGACAGGCATCTTGAGAGACACCCGGCGAGAGAACCGCGTCTCAAGAGAAACCTGAGCAGGCGGGATTTGGGAAAAGCCGGTCTTTAACCGGACCTCGCCATACGTTACCGCTTGTCCAAGATCCTCCATGCGGGCAAAAAAACCATCGCACATTCTCACTTCTGCTCCTCCTTCTATGGTTGTTGTTACCGGTTGATGTCAAAGGACTCATAAACACTATCACCCTAGATGAGATGGCCGATTTTTGCAATCGGACAAAAATAGCTCTCCTTCTTATAAAAAAAGGCGCCACTTACTTGAAAGTGACGCGCTTGCTTCAACGCTCCTCTGTTAACGGTTAAGCTCCTTTGCGAGTGCGATAGTCTTGGCATGGTCTCGGCGATACTTCTGCCGATCATACGTCCAACCAAGAGCGGTACGTGCGGCGTCAAGCCCGCATTTCGAGAACGCGAGTGGGTTCTCATCGTCGAACACGCGATGTCCCGCGATCGCCGATGCATATCCAAAGTTGATATCTCCCCTACCCTTGAATTCCGGCGGCGAGACGAGCTCGACGTCGATCCTCCCGGGATTCACGAAGACGATCTTCCCCTCGATGACAATCCCTTTGCGGCGAATCGATACGGTGACGTCGGGATTTCGTCGGAACGCGATGATCGCGTCGAATCGTTCTTTCCCCTCCGCGATCTGCCGTTCCACATCCGCTTCCGCGTATGCCCGTGCCTCTTGCTTCCCTTTTTTCACGATCTCTTTTGGCACGAACCCTTCCGCGACGAAGACGGTCATCGTACCCGTATCCTCCTCGTGGTGCTCGTAGTGCAGGTTTCCACGCTTTACTTCGTACTTGATTCTCATGATTCCTCCTTTAGTTCAACCACTTGGTTTGGGTTCTACGGAGCGATCGCCGTGCCACTTCTTCGCGATTGGCTTCCGCTTCCTTTCCGAAGAGATAGGCGAATCCCCGTTCGATCGATCGCCACGCCTCTCCGCTTCTCACATGCTGCACGGCAAGCACAAGCACTGCCGGATGAACAAATCGTGCCAGCTCATCCGGCGAACGCAGGATGATCCTCGGCTTGGCAAATTCCCATCGTCCACTGTATTCGACATACAATCCCCGCGGCTCGATGCCCAGCCCGAACCATTCGGTATCCGGCTCGGCGTCACCGAAGAAAAGGATGTTCCCGTATGCGGTTGGCGTATGGGAGATCCCTAGGAATACGTTCGCTTCTTCGGTCTTGGAAAGCGCTGCCGCCCACGCAAAGACCTCTTCAGCGCTTTGTATCCCCGCATCGTGCCATTCTGTGTGGAGCCGGTCCGCAAGCACGTCCGATCGGAGCTCTTCGGGCTTAAGCTCTTTTTCTTCCGCATCCATCGCAGAAAGCATTTGGGCAAGCGCTATGATCTGTTCAGGAACCTCGAATTTCTCGCTCATGACATTCTCCTTTTGTGTTGAGCATAACGGTTGGTAAATCGTTTGAAACAAAAAACACCATGCACGAGCGGGTGTTTTCGAATAATTTCCTTTATTGAACAGCGCATCATCGTTCCCGTGCGGGTTGGAAGCACCTTACTGAGTGAAGCAGGTTGCCGGAGCGTCATAGGGCCAAATCCCTCGGCTCACTCTTGATAATATTCTGTTCTCAAGGAGCGATGAGTTAATGATAGGGTTGCCGAGGACGAGTGTCAAATGCTCACTTACTTCCCCTGCTCGGCCACTGCTCGATCACATCAACCCCGAAGCGCTTCAACTCTTTCACCAGTTCGTAAACCGGCAAACCCATAACGCTAAAAAAATCTCCATCGATTTTTTCGATAAATACCGAGCCGAGTTCCTGAGCCGCATATCCACCGCCACGCTCAAGCGGTTCACCGGTTTTTACATACGCGATAATTTCCCGCTGGGTCATCCTGCGTAATTTCACCTTGCTTTCGATGGCGCGAGAAATGCTCTTGCCGGTTCTCGTATCAATGATCGTAAATCCCGTTATCACGGAATGAACCTTCCCGCTCAACCGCCGAAGCATTCCGATCGCCCGAACCGGAGTATGCGGTTTACCCATGACTTCATTCTTATAAGTGATGAACGTGTCCGCGCCGATAATAATGGCATCCTTGTGCCGCCGAGCAACCGATTCAGCTTTCCCACGCGATAACGTCTTCGCAAGCTCGATAGGCCGAAGCTTCATCGTCATATCCTCTTCGTAATCACCCGGGTCGACGACGAACTTCAGACCGGTTTTGGAAAGAATTTCCTTGCGGCGGGGAGAAGATGAAGCGAGTACGATTTTTCTCATAGCTTATATAGTAACAAAAAAGGGCGCCACTTACTTGAAAGTGACGCGCTTGCTTCAACGCTCCTAAGAGGCCTCGTGCAATTTTTTAGGAAACCCCTCGTCTAATTTACCGCCGCCGCAGGCGTGAGCCGCTTTTATGCCAATGCTTTTACACCTTCTTTGTGATAAGCGCCGTAACCAACCCCACCACCTTCTCTTTGTCCTTTGGATTACTCTCAGCGACGAGAAGGGTAAGCGCAGTGAGCGCAGGAGGCGTCAGCTTGAATACGTCTAAGATATTCGCCTGCCGCAAAAACCAGACAAACGAATACGCACCGCTTCGCTTGTTGCCATCCACAAATGGGTGGTTCTTTACCATGAAATATAAGAGGTGCGCTGCTTTCCCTTCTGCGGTTTCGTAGACATCCTTGCCACCAAAAGACTGCATCACGTTGCCCACGATACCAGAAACACTTCCCACATCACGCACCAACCCGAAATGTTCCGCTGCTTCTCCCTTTTCTATGAGCGCTGTCCGTAACTCTGTTAAACTTTTCTCGAGTTTTTCCGCAGTAAGCGCCACCCGTTTTTTGGTTACCCCTTTTGTAACAAACATGCCCTTGTCATAGGCGTCAAGCGAAAACCATGTATCAGTAAACAGGTTTACTAGCTCGAGCACGCTCTCCGTATCAATGGTGGCGCCCGGCGGTAAAATCTGCTTTACGGTTGCTACCGCTTCCAAAAACTGCTCATAGTTCTTAGCGATGCGCTGCTTGTTAATGGCATACCCCCCAACGATATATTGGCGAAGGGTCTTCGTTGCCCACTTACGAAAATAGGTTGCCTGCTTTGAGTTGACGCGGTAGCCAACCGAGAGCACGAGGTCAAGATTATAATGCTCCACGCTTCTCTTTATCGTCCTGCCTCCCTCCTTTTGAACTGTTTCCATTTTGGAAATAGTTGAATGTTCTTCCAATTCGCCAGACGCAAAAATGTTCTTTACGTGTTTTGAGATAGCGGCCTTTTGAACATTAAATATCTGTGCTACCTGCTGTTGGGTAAGCCAAAACGTGTCTTGTTCCGCATCGGCTCGTAATTCCAGAGCGCCGGATTTTGCTTGGTAAATGACGATTTGATTGCCTATCTTCTTCTGTTTCATTATTCGTAATTGTAATGCTTTGCAATCAACTGTTCAATGAAAAATCTAGTGTCACAAGCATGAGCTGGTTCCTTACCTATGCCTGCCAGCTCTTTATCGAGGCCTGCTCCCCAGAAGGTCATCAAGCGTTGCCGAGACAGCCGCCTCTCCCCCATTAGTAGCTTTCCTGCTCATGCTCATATACAGATCTTTTTCATCTATCGCTAAAACAAAATACCCCTCTCATTTTGGAGCATTTAATCTTCCATGCTCCAAAATGAGAGGGGTATTTTGTTTTAGCGTTTCGCCCACTGGGGAGCGACATTTGCCTCTTTTTGTGAGCCAAAGCGATAACTCTCGCCTAACCTAAGCTTTTTGACACACGGAGACCCGATGTATTCTTAGAGGCACTATGAAATATCCAA
>Ga0182030_10002165_pt1 | contig 41562 bp, 43 predicted proteins | sample 812S3MmetaG_FD_121299 | JGI IMG/M metagenome (GOLD analysis project Ga0182030, IMG submission 121299) | Permafrost microbial communities from Stordalen Mire, Sweden - 812S3M metaG (Illumina Assembly) | ecosystem: Environmental > Terrestrial > Soil > Wetlands > Permafrost | place: Sweden...
AACGTAACTCGAGGATATTCGTAAGGATACGACTGCCAGATGTGAGGATAGTACCAGGAGATAGCGTCTTTGCTATCAATGCTTATAGAATTGAGATCTTTAGGAACTAAGGTGATAGTTAGAAGAAGAAGGTTCCAAAACGAACTAAAAAGGGGCACAAACTTGGAGCAGCTAGAATGTCGGATAAAAACTCAGATGTGATCTTTCGCGGCGAAAAGATTTTGTAGAGATGTTCCTTCTCTAACGTTTTTGGGTTGATGACTGTCCTGAGGGTACTGATGCTAAAGAAACCGGCAGGTCCGCATCCATCTTCAGGATCAAGCGGGATTTCGTCGGGTTGAAGGGTAGTGAGGACCGTAGTCGGAACTTCGGCTGAGGGTGTAAGGTTGAAGAACAACGGATTTAAGGTACGAGTCGAGGTAAATAATGTAACGTGTAGTGTAACGTAAGGGATATTGTCTGGAGTGTACTTGAGGAGGTCTTTCTCAATTTCAAGATCCGAGAACTGAAGGGGTGCAGCAAGAACGACGGTATCAAAGGATTCCTCTTGACTCTCTTTGGTGGTGGAACTGCTATTCTTGGAGGAACTCTTGATCAAATATTTACCATTCTGCTTACTCACCCCATCAACGGTCGTGTTCAGGCGGACAGTAGCATTTGAGGCTGACAGCATGCCGTCAAATATCTGCCAGTTGCCTCCTTCTATTTGCATGGCACCTTCAATCGCCATACAGACCATGGTCTCTAGCCCGTGAATGGAGAATAAATTTTGACCATAGTTGACTCGTGTACTTGCTTGAATTATATCGGTAGTGAAAGGTGGTCCAATCTAGAAGATATTAGGCTTCGTTTTGTTAGAGATTGGAAAGACGGACATTATTGGCAGCTAATAACTGTTCCCCCGTCACCGAAGTTACGGACAGTAAGTCCAGGTCTTGTGCTCTATCGGACAGAGATCTGAAAGGAAAGAAAGGGGTCTCGTAAAGCTGCCGGAATCTGCCAACAACGCTCTTCATGAGACGTTGAGTTCGATAAGGAGCAAGACCATATTTCCAAAACAACTTTGCGAGATTCCACCAGCTATCTCCTTTCTGCGTATATACGAACTCTTTCCCATTCCAGATGCCAAGGATTTCAACATCTTCAGTTTCTGAGTCTCGAGGCTTCAGGCCAAACCGATCGGTTGAATTTTTGAGAATAGTATTAACTTCGACAAATATACTTGCCCCCAATTCAACGGGGTATGAGGAGTTGTCATAAGCATTTACGGTTGCGGAACGACCTCCTACATATGATGCTCTTTCGAACACGGTAATGTTAATAGGAACTCCTGAGGTTGCAGCAAATTCATGGAGATGAAAAGCCGTAGAGGATCCAGCAGCTCCAGCGCCTATCTCAAAAAGTCAGCATCTCCCTACTACCCACGGACGTATAACACCCCGGATCTGATTAAGGGGATGATAGAAAAGGCTGAACTCGGAATTGTCTTCGGGGTTTTTGATCTTCTGATAATTAAAGCAATGTGAAATATAGAATGTTGCGAGTGGATAGACCGGCCGTAAGCCCAAAATTTAACTGCTTATTTACGAGGCTTGAAGGAATTATAAGACGTCTCTCGCTTTTGTAATAAAATTTATCGCGTGTCTCAAAATCAAGGAGCAAAGAGCTTTGAGCAATAACCATAAACCTTCTCGACTCAACTTTTGCCCCTGAGCTAGCGACATCATAATAGGATTGAGGCGGACCTCAATGTCAAAAGGCACACAAAATTACTTGAAAAGTAGAGAACGCATGGCTTTTAGAATGACTTAATAGCAGAAAAATAATTCAAACATACCTATGATTGCGATACGTTTGATACCGGTTTCTGAGGAGCTTGCCTCTGGGGCCTCAGATGCGGCAAAGATATGAAAGGGCCAAAATCCCAAACTCTGACCACAGAGAGCACTTAAAATACATACGAATATCAGGTTCCAGCCTGAGCGCATTTTGGAACTATAGTATTGGAGTTTGGACAGAAGTTGTGAAGGAAGTCGAAGCAAAGTCGTTTATGGAATGATTGGTACTTGTAGTAAGCTCAGCCTTGCCATGTGCTTGAGGCAGGCAAAAATTTCGCGTCGAATTCCAAACTCGCGTCGAGAAAATTGATCTGTGTAAGCTGCTTCGACATCTTTTTAAACATACCAATCCGCATACTTCCTTTAAAGATACTCCACTGCCAACATGTCTGCCGCGCAGCTTCTTAACCCGAAAGCTGAGTCAAGAGTACGTTCTATGCTGGGTTCGACAGCTTCAATACTAACCATTCCTTCAGCGAAGAGGAGAAGCTCTACGAGTCAACATCAACGCGGGAGAAGGTCTTCAAGATGTCTTAAAATCAAATCTGGGTCCGCTAGGAACTATCAAGATGTTTGTATCCTGCCTTGTAACTTACATCTTGTCGCTAACGTTTCGCGAGGCTTGTTGACGGTGCTGGTGCGGTATGAAATTTGCTTCCGAGCTTCTGAGTATATGTTTCTAACGGCGGTGGAAAAATAGATCAAGCTTACGAAGGATGGCAACGTCTTGTTACGGGAAATGCAAATACAAAATCCTACGGCGGTAATGATCGCGCGAGCAGCTACAGCTCAAGACGATATCTGCGGCGATGGCACCACCTCGGTGGTTCTTCTCGTGGGTGAGCTTCTCAAGCAGGCAGACAGATATATTTCCGAAGGACTACACCCTAGGATTATTACTGATGGATACGAGATTGCAAAGACGGAGGCTCTGAAGGTAAGTGTTGGATGTTTTTGTGTGTGAATTAGACTGATATGTTCTCCCAGTTCCTGGATACCTTTAAATTGGAGAAAGAAGTCGATCGAGAACTGCTTCTTTGCGTTGCTAGAACTTCTCTATCTACGAAACTCAACCATACCCTCGCTGACAAACTCACCCCTGACATTGTCGATGCTGTTCTATCCATCTACCAACCTCCTGCGAAACCCGATTTACACATGATTGAAATCATGAAGATGCAACATCGAACTGCCTCAGAGACTCAGCTCATCCGAGGTCTAGCGTTGGATCATGGTGCCAGACATCCTGACATGCCCAAGAGAGTCGAAAATGCTTTCATACTGAGTCTAAATGTGAGCTTGGAATACGAGAAGTCTGAGATTAACTCTGGATTCTATTACTCAAGCGCGGAGCAGAGAGATAAGCTTGTCGAGAGCGAGCGTAGATTTGTGGATGAGAAGTTAAGAAAGATCGTTGAACTGAAGAAGGAGGTCTGTGGCAATGATCCCAAGAAAGGATTCGTCATCATCAATCAGAAAGGAATTGATCCCCTCTCACTCGATGTGCTGGTCAAGAATGGTATCTTTGCTCTGAGACGGGCGAAGAGACGGAACATGGAGAGGTTACAATTGATTTGCGGTGGTACAGCACAGAACAGTGTTGATGACTTGACACCCGATGTTCTTGGATGGGCAGGGTTGGTGTACGAGCACCAATTAGGAGAGGAGAAATACACTTTCATCGAGGATGTGAAAGAGCCAAAGTCCGTCACGATTCTTATCAAAGGACCAAACCAGCACACGATCACACAAATCACGGATGCGGTTCGAGACGGCCTCCGAAGCGTCTACAATATGATCGTTGACAAGAGTGTTGTGCCAGGTGCCGGAGCTTTCCAAGTCGCCTGTGCTGCTCACCTAAATAGTGAAGCCTTCCGCAAGACTGTGAAAGGCAAGGCGAAGTGGGGGGTACAAGCATTCGCTGATGCTCTCCTAATCATTCCAAAAACATTGGCAGCAAATGCTGGGCATGATATCCAAGATTCACGTGAGTCCTCCCCTTCTAGCGTTGCTGAACCATGCTAACCAGTCATAGTTGCTACCTTACAAGATGAACAAGCTGAAGGAAACATTGTTGGTCTTGATTTGAAGACTGGCGAGCCTATGGACCCCGTGTTGGAGGGCGTATATGACTCTTTCCGAGTGCTTAGGAATTGTATCGCATCAAGTTCGGGTATTGCGTCCAATCTTCTTCTTTGCGACGAACTGCTAAAGGCTCGACAAATGGGGCGACAAGGAGGTCCGGGTCCTGGAATGGATGAATAGATGAGTTTATGTAGCAGTCAGGCCACTATTTCGCGGTTGTCTCACAAAGCCAGAGAAGGTCTTAAAGGCACTGAGGTGTACTGTACAATACGGCCGAGCATACTTTGCCTGTATGATGATTAGATAAACAATTCACAATAATCGAGAATCTGAAAACTGAATGCCCGAAGGTCAGCATGAACGGTAAATGCGTTCTGGTTGGTACCGTCATCAGAAGACTCAGCCTTCCTGGCCCATCGCAATGCAGCCCGACATAAGCTTAAACTACACTGAGCGAGATCTGCTTTGGGGTATGGCTGTGCGTGCCTTTTACGATCCTACATGCCAATACTAGTGTAGGGAACATCAATCGTCGCTTACCTACGCGGCCCAAGCCAGGAACGCGAAGTCCGCCAATAGGTGCCATGTGATGTGAGAACGGGTCAATTGGAGCTGGCTTTTCGAGAGTCATTTCCAATTCATTGATTTTGCAGAAGACACCAACGAAGGCCGGCACAATACTCCTTGCCGCTACATGCGACGATGAAGCTGCGAAGACCACAAAGGATCGACGTTGAAATTATCAGCGTTCCTTAGGACGCGCGACCCAATCCCCCCCAAACCTACGACCTTCGAAGGCCGAGGGAAGCCTCTAAAATGTTACATATGTTTCGATTCCGTCGATATCGAGTCTACCTTATATTCGCGACTGTAGTCGTGATACTACTGATTCGATTTACACGTACAAGTCAATGGGAAAGATATGGGCAAGCTGATGTGAATTTGGCATTTCCAAAAAAGGATGTCCCCGTGGCAGGAGGATCAACGCCTCATAAGGACACACCACCAGAGATAGGGACGGAGAAACCCCAGGGGGTGAATGAGAAACCACAGGAGATAGTAAAGGAAAAACCACGGGAAACACGAAAGTCTTCTATCGCACAAATTCAATCCTCGAGCTCCTCGACGCTGGCAGCAATTCGCACTCCGGCCCCCGTCCTACCGAACACAGATGCCATTGCCACTGAGGTACAATTTGTGCCTCAAGTTTTCATTCCAGACAGGAAGATTCCGCCTCCAAAATCTAACATAGTCGATGAACAAAAGGCCGAGGATCTTCACCCTATTGCTCCAGATGGAAGGCAAGATTTGCCAGTCTTCTCTGCCGCTCCGACCACAATCCATTGGAAGAAGCAGACCGAACACTTTCCTGTTCCCACAGAATCCATGATTCATTTACCAACCGGTCCTCCAGCTACAATACCAAAGATTCAACATAAATTCAACGATGAAACCCCTGATGCCAAGATCAATCGCGAGAAGAGGCAATCTATGGTCAAGCAAGAATTCAAAAAGGCATGGACCGGATACAGAAAGACTGCGTGGTTGCACGACGAGTTGTTGCGTACGTCTTTCTTCCTTGGAATTTATGTATTTTACTAATATAGTACAGCCCTGACTGGCGGATATCGAGATCCATTTTGTGGATGGGCAGCGACCCTTGTGGACTCTTTGGACACATTGTGGATAATGGGATTACAAGAGGAATTTGAAGAAGCAGCCAAGGCCATTGACAAGATAGATTTCACAACAAGTCCGCGGAGCGATATACCCGTTTTTGAAACGACTATCAGATACTTAGGTGGGCTCTTGGCCGCCTACGATGTCAGTGGTGGTAAATACAAAAACCTGCTGGAAAAAGCAGTTGAGCTTGCAGAAATCTTAATGGGAGCATTCGATACACCGAATAGGATGCCGATATTATTCTATCAATGGAAACCTGCTTTTGCCTCCCAACCTCAGCGGGCGGGCCAGAGGGCCAACTTGGCTGAACTCGGATCTCTGTCGATGGAGTTTACAAGATTAACACAGTTGACTAAAGATCCACGTTATTACGATGCCGTTGCTCGCGTTACCAATGCTCTTTCGGAATTCCAAGATCGTGGTACAAAACTTGATGGAGTATTTCCTGAAAATGTAGATACTTCAGGATGTAATCGGACCGTTCCTTTCAAGCCTCAGCAACCCATCGCAACGTCTCAGTCCATAGCAATCAGTCCCGCAAGGTTGGACCAAGAACCTCAAGGATATAAGCCAAATATGCCGCAGACAGTAGTAGAACCTAAGCCCAAAAAGAAGCAATCGAAGACCGGTCCTGGTACGCTAGAAATAGACATAGTACCAGGTGAATTGAACAAGGCTCATATAGTTGGATGGGACGAGAACAGGCAGAGCAAAAGTAACAAAAGATCGTTTGAAGAGGAGATACCGAAAGCACCCTCTCTACCAACCGAGACGGATTCAGCTCTATTATCTAGTGCGAAAGCCCGTGTTGAGAGTTTGTTGGACAATTGGGACTGCATACCGCAAGGACTGGAAAGTTCAAATCCATCTGGCTACGATAAATTCTCGATGGGAGGTGGGCAAGATTCAACATATGAGTATTTCCCCAAGGTACGAGGCTGTCATCATTGATACTCAATACAAGGCTAATTTCAAAAGCAATTTTTACTCCTCGGAGGTCGGGAGGAAAAATATCGAAAACTATACTACAAGACCGTTGAGGCTGTGCGTAAATGGATGCTTTATCGCCCTATGATTCCTGATAACCGAGATATTTTGTTCTCTGGAGCTGTCACAACAGCAGGAAATCCAGACGAAGATTTGAAACTGATTGCTGAGGTGGAACATCTCACTTGCTTTATTGGTGGTATGATTGGAATGGGCGCAAAGATATTCGACATCAAGGGCGATTTAGAACTTGCCAAAAAGTTAGCTGATGGTTGCGTTTGGGCATACGAATCGACTCCCATGGGCATCATGCCAGAAGGCGCTACGGTACTACCATGTCAGAGCGTAGAACATTGTACCTGGAACGAAACAGCCTATTTTCACTTCCTGGATCCAATGGCAGAGGAAAGAGATAGCTTTCTGGAAAAGTATAATGCTAACAAAGATTTTCGCGAGGCTGAAGCCAAAGCTCAAGCAAAGGCACTAGTAGAAGAATCCGCTGCAACTCAACCTAGGTCCAACGCCACCATGCAGGCAAAAGTAGCAGTGGATGAAAAGACAACTAGCGTTGATGTTGAAGAAGTTCACACCGCCGACAATGGCTCCGAACCCGAACAAGATATTGTAGGATCTTCAAAGGCTGTTCCTCACGGTCCTGCAAGTAGCCCAGTGTCTCTGCAAAAGCGTCAAGACAATCCGAAGCCAGATTTGCCTCGACCTGCCACGCACAGCTTTAAGGACGATGACAAGAAAACGGATGCGAAAGTACAAAAAGATCCTGGTGCGCTTAAGGGCGTATCAGATGGGTCGAAGACTGCAACTCAAAAAGCTTACGCGGATAGACTACAATCCACAGAAGCCGAGCTAGAAAATTTTGCATTAGGACGTCAAAGTAAAGCTCCTTCGTCGGAAATACCGCCGACCGCAACGGTGGATGAAGATTTGCTGGAACCCTCGCGGCCACTCTCGCATAAAGAGTTTGTTGAGGCTCGGATCAAGAGAGAAGCGTTACCGCCTGGATTCGTTGGCATTCGAGGTCGAAAGTATATTCTTCGGTAAGTTTTTACAGATCTCTCACTAATACATTGTTAATAACTGTATAGACCTGAGGCAATTGAATCTGTGTGGTATATGTATCGCATTACGGGCGATGCATCTTGGCAAGATAAAGGTTGGAAGATGTTCGAATCGATTATCAATGCGACGTCCTCAAAGTATGGCCACTCAGCTATCTACGATGTGACTTCAGAGGAGCCCAACCAGATCGACGAGATGGAGAGTTTCTGGCTGGCAGAAACATTGAAATATTTCTACCTTCTGTATTCAACACCTGATACGGTTAGCTTGGATGAGTGGGTATTAAACACCGAAGCCCATCCTTTCAAGAGGGAATTCTGAGAATATACTGTTGTATGTGCTATCAAGACGCGTTTTGGAGTTAAGATTTCTTATATGCAAATTAGCCTTTTGGACGGCCAAGGTGTAAAACTCTGGATGAATGCATTTATAGGCGTTCACAGGTACGGTAGATAAGCATAGTCTAAAAATCTTGGAATCCTATTAAAGTTCTTATCAAACCTACCCTCTCTGCGTTGCTTGTATATCTATCGGTGTTGTCGCCCCCCCAGGCAGCCAGTTAGTTAGCTTGCGAGCTAATTCTTATACCTGACTCGGGACTTATATGATTTATCAACCTTTACGTGTTGCACGTACGAAGAGGTGGTCTCGGTCACCCCAGCACCAATAGTCAGAGAAAGGCAATCTTGTCCATCGAGAAGGTAGTGGATAAGTATTTGTGGACTTCTCATATATACGTCTAAATCAGACATCAATTCCTCACAGCTAATGCCTAAGAACAGCAAGATACCTAACATAAATCCTGCCTAAGTCCGATGGGAATCTAATGAGTTCTCCATCCAACGACTCAAAATATCGGTAGGCAATAGGACCCTATAAAATAAAAAAAACATTGCTGCACTAGCAGGTGAATCTGACTCCAACCATCCTCCCCAGAATCGTAAAGGACATAAAATCGCTCAAGATACCGTAGCACATGTTGCTTCAATATCAGATACATCTTCGCTCCTACCATTCACCATACACCTAATTCCTCACCCCACCATCCCACTTTACCTCCCTAACGCTAACCCTCGAAACTCTCTTCTCTTCCCTCCCTCTCCTCCAATCCATCTTATCCAGTCCCATCTTACTCAATCTCCTGCTCCCTTTGCTCTCCCTCTCCTTTCCCCCAATATCACTGCTTTCCTTAGTCTCGGCTTCGCTGTCACTGCTGGCAGATCCGCCTGCAGCGCTGCATTTCGTGGAGTATGTGGATGTGGGAGAGTAGATGTATTCGCCATCTACGTATTGGGCTTCGGAGACGAAGGTGCTGCGGCGGTTGCGCCGGCGTGTGTAGCGTTGTTCGAGGCGGAAGAGCTCCATTTTTTGGTGGAGGAGGTCGAAGAGATTCATTGTGATTTGCTTTTTGAGGAGTTCAGGAAGAATTGGTATGCGGGTTGGCGATTCTGATTGAAGATGATCGAGGCAGGTATCGATAGAGTTTGTTCTGAATTTGGAAGAATGATTGTGGTGGGAAACAACTCTATTGATCCGTCGGGTTGAACCTCCTTCAAGGATACTTTAACAATTGAAACAGCAGTCGTCAGATTGCCTCGATAAGAATAGAATAAAGGTATATAACACTCGGCATATAAAGAGATGCAATGCCCTGATCCAAAGATATATCCTCCAGCACTATAAGATCAAGATACTTGACTTGATACAATCTACACACTCTGTCGTACAGCAAAAAAGAATAAGGACGGGGCCCGGTCACTAATAAGCCCCAGATATCACCCTGGCATCTTCGGCCGGCTCATGGCTACCAACCCTTTACCATATTAGCAGGTGCTATTACCCGCCATCAAGGCCAAGTCCGGTCGGTCTTGGGACGTCAAGGGCCATGTCAAGCTAAAGTGCAGATTTTGAAGCGATGGTCATTTCTAGCCAGGGGCAATGGTTTTCTTTGCCCTATTGGGATGGGCAAATTTTCGGGGTTGGGGCTGGAAGTGTCAAAGCTACAGCACTAACGATAGGGGCAGATGTCGTTTTTCGGGCTAGAACCGTGCTAGAAGACGCCATGGGACGCCCAAAGCCATGTCTCCTGCAGCAATGGCAGCATTTGAGAAGGTGACTCGTGGTCGTCCCACAAAAGGGATGAGTGGTTGAAGAATTTCATTGACATGATTTTAGAAGATACATCTTCACCAGCATTGGTATGTAGGTGGACTCAAATAATGATGATACTGGCAATCCTCAATATGTGGCATTGAGCACCTCTCAAATTTAATCCGTTATCGTTGGGGGAGGGGTTCATCCCGCTATCATGCCGCAATATGCATGCAAGTCACACACGTTACAGTTTCAGCATCCTTGTGGCCATGCGATGAGCTTAATCTTTGTGGTATCTTTCATCATCTAATGGTTACATGGGTCGAATCTATTATGAGGGGGGACGATCTTCCTTCTCCTCCTCTATGTCAATATCGTCGATATCAACCTCTCGTTCCCCACCTTCCTCGTTGAATAGTGTCTCTTGGGCTATACTATCGTTAGAAGCGTTGGGCAGGGAAAAGGCTGAGAACCTACCACTCCATAGTTCAGAATATACACCAGCAGAGTCAATCAACTCACGATGTGTACCGCTCTCAGCGACTTGTCCTTCTTTAAGGACAATAATCTTATCGCTGTCATAGATGGTCCGCAGTCGGTGTGCAACGAAAACGCTTGTTCTAGCCTTCTCCTTCAAGATGTTGTTGATGTTCTGCATAAGAGCCTGCTCGGTATGTGTATCTAGAGCAGAGGTAGCTTCGTCAAAGAACAACAGAGGCGGGTCCTTCAAGATCAATCTCGACACTGCTAATCTTTGCTTCTCCCCACCTGATATCATCATACCTCGCTCTCCAACCATAGTTTTATAGCCATCCGGGAACGTGGAGATAATATCGTGAATCTTCGCTCTCTGAGCAGCAGCTAGCACTTTCTCTGGAGAAGCACTCATGTCACCGTATCGAATATTGTGTTCGATAGAGTCGTTGAATAAGGGCGTATCTTGAGGAACCACGCCTATAGCTTTCCTCAAAGATTCTAAGCTGACGTCTCGAATATCTTGACCATCGATGAGAATTCTTCCTTCTTGAACATCGTAAAAGCGGAATAGCAGTCTCAAAATGGTCGACTTTCCGCAGCCACTAGGTCCAACTACTGCAATTTTCTTGCCAGCAGGAATTGTGAGGCTCAGATTCCTCAAGATCGGCCGATCGGCGTGATATCCAAAAGTGACGTTCTCAAATGTGATCTCCCCCCCTTTTGTGAGCTGTAATGGTTTAGCATTTGCAGGCTCTTTGATCGCTACATTGACTTTCTGGAGATTGAATAGGGTTTCCATATCGAGAAGAGACTGGCGGAGTTCGCGGTATACCGATCCCAAGAAGTTCAGGGGCACCGAAAGTTGAAAGACAAGCTGGTTCACCATGACGAGGTCACCGACCGTCAAAGTTCCACCAGCAACACCCTCCGCGGCAAGGTACATCATCCCAGTCAAAGCAGTTGAAAATATCAAATTTTGCCCTGTGTTGAGAAATGCTAGTGATGTTGCAACTTTGATTGAAGATTTTTCGTACTCTTTCAATGCCAGGTCGTACCTGCCAACCTCAAATTTCTCGTTGTTGAAATACTTGACGGACTCATAATTGATCAATGAGTCGACTGCTACAGTAGAACCCTTATTATCAGCCGCATTGGCTTGCCTGCGGAATTTGGTTCTCCAGGCCGTGGTCCAAATCGTGAATGCCGTATAGCCAACCATAGTCAACGCTGTAACAGCTGCGAACTTGGCTCCATATTGATAGGTCAGAATACCACAAACCATCGATATCTCCAAAGCAGTAGGCAAAATATGGAATACCATAGATGTAAGAACGAAGCTGATGCCCTTGGTACCGCGATCAATGGCCCTCGTCAGACCGCCTGTCTGCTTTGTTAAGTGAAAGTTCAAATCCAAGCGGAGAAGATGATCAAACACGTTGCAAGCCACTCTTCGAATTGCCTTCTGTGCAACACTTGCAAATACTGCATTTCGTACTTCTTGAAATACCGTAGCTCCAATCCTAGTCACCCCATACGCCAAAATCATGGATCCAGCTACAGTTGCAGCTGTACCTCCCAGAGCAGCAAAATCGACATTCATAGAATCGACAATGCTCTTGAAGTAGAATGGTACTTGTACATTCAGAACTTTGGACCCAACCAACAGAGCTACTGCAACCAAAACTCGAGCTCTAGTTCCAAAACTGTCTTTTGGCCAGAGGTATTTTACCATCTCCCTTAAAATTGCCCAGTCAGCTTTACGCTGCTCTTTATTCGTCTTGTCCCCTAGAGCCAGCGGATCTTTTCGAGTCGTAGTAGTACCATCAGGCGCACATTTCTGAACACTCTCCGGTTTTGTACCTGGGATATCGTCTGCCGCTCTTGGCTCACGTAGAGCTTGGTTTGTAATTGTGCTTCTCCTAGAATCATCCTTAGAGAACCTGCTGGTGTTCGTGATGCCCCTCAGGCACAGCCCAGGCTGCGCCCATAGTTGTGAATATCTACAAGAAGCTCTTGCATTTAAGCAAGAACCTCTTTGCAAGCTCCGTGCTATCATCATCGTCTCGAATTCCTGACTATCTTGCCCCCCTTGCAGACCCTCCCCAGCATTGTCCCCTTGAGCTTTGGAGGGGTAGCTTCGATAAGCGGTTCTCGATCGATACCCTGTTTTCTAGATTTCGGAAAGAAGGAACGAAAGGTATTCTCGAGAAGCTCCAGATTTCAGGAGAAATATGAGAACGTCCCTGGCAACGAACGCAACTTTAGGGGAACATTCGAAGCTTGAGAGCTTATTGCGCAATCCGGGCCCTCACAGCCCACCGCAGCCTCAGGCAAACACTACCGAACTTGATATTTACGGTGATTGAGCTCTTTATTCGAACTCTCACGCCAATTAGCCCACGCAACAGCCATGCGCGGTCGTTTACCGCTCGAGAGCGCTGGTAGGAGTATCCGGCAGCTTCGGAGTTCTTGGACTGGACTTCAATGTCATCGAGGCATACAGATCAGTGCAACACCTATCGTCGAGACGCCCACTCTCAGTGGAGATGTTTTAAGTCACTCAATCGACGTGTCTAAGGGTAATTTTGCCTGCTATTCATTACTTTTACTCTATACTTACACAGTTTTTTCTCGCAGATGCCGAATTTGAAGTTCTGGGGACTCCATATTCCCTTTTGTCCGTTTCATTATCTGCATCCCAAAAGCTCTATACCAGAAGAGGGACCTTGGTTGGACTTACCGGAAAGGCAGAAAATGTCAGTGTGGCTTCAACTGGCATCTCAGACACTTTGCTGACGCTAGACATAGGCACACTCGACTTTGTCCATGCTCGAACCCTTTCGAAGAGCCGTCTTTGGCATCCCTTTCCTGTATCAAAAATTATCCTCGACAAGCCCAATAAAGGCTTTAATATCTACAAAATCTCCTCTAACTTCCTTCGAAGTATTACATCTAAATGGCACCGTTGATTGGATGGTCACACAACGAAGTGCGCTCTTGGCTTGGACAGGCCATACGCTTTCAGTATCTCCTACGATCAATCGAGCAATGAACCTTGCTCATTGGGGCAATTCTCAAGTTACAGGTAGAGGTCTGGTGGCATTGGCTGGCCCAGGGCAAATCTATAAAGTTATATTGGAGGCAGGGGAAGAGTACGTCGCATATCCAGGCAACGTTGTTGCCTATACAATAACACAGCATCCGCCATTACCGTACCGATTGAAGTCAGCAAACCTTCGGTTTCAGGTACCGAGTCTAGGTCTGGGCTCTTTGCTGCTAGATCTCAAGTTTTTCAGAGTCATGCGGCAAACAGATACTTGGAAGGGAATTGGAAAACTGCTATTTAATTTAAGGACCGTGGCGAGAAGGACTATCTGGGGCGATCGGTTATTCCTCCAATTCCACGGACCAATGACAATATTGATGTCCTCAAGAGCATCACGCATAAGTGATGTGTTGACATCGAGGGATGTGAATGAAATTGCAGATTCGCCTACTGGAGAAGTCCAGGCTGCCATTACCTTGGCGAATAAGCCAAAGGATCAGAATACCAAGGAGCAGGTAGCAGACGTCGCGACAGGTTTCCACTATGCTGAGGTTAGTAAGGATGGGAAGGTCAAGTTTGAAAAGGCCCTTGATTCTAAGCTAGTCAGGTGATTGTAGAGCATGTATGATTAAATGTGTTTTACTATTCTACAAGATGACAGTATTATAATGTAAATGAACTGCCTAAGAAAGCATCAACTTCGTTTCCCCCGCATACTGTCGGAATCAGAAAATAAGACATCATTGTCTTATAATCTGTATAACAGTGATCTCCTTCCTGCTTTTCTTCTAAAAATTAGATTGTAATCATTTAAGTATCAAAGACTCAAAAAATTTATTGAGTGATATCTTTAGGGATTTTCATATTAATTGTCTTATACGATCTAAGACAATGTTGCCGTATTCCAGTTTCTATGGCATACTCCCAGATCTCACATGCTCGAGCAAGGCAAGTCTTTTGATCGGCTTGACCAGCCGAATCAACGACTTTAATCTCTTGAGCAAGTTATGAAGAAGACCTCAAAAAGAGTCTTGAAGATATTAGCATTAGGTAAGCTTTCCAAAGTATTCATGATTTCTCTTCAATTCCGCGGCTATGGGGTTACAATGCTGACGAGGCTGAGAATCTGATAATAAGTTTGATACCTGCGAGGCTGTCACAAAATTTGCAAAATGTCAGGGTATAGAATAGACAGAGGCGTAAGAATTTAGCTCCCGCTTTATTCTAGTGCTCAATTGGCTTCTTTGTGTGACAATCTCGGCCTTTCGGACTTGGGAACGAAAGAGCGACAACGCGAAGGACACAATAAGATCTTCGAGCTAGTTTAGAATTTGAACCTCAATTCCATGGCTTTAGGTGTTAGTATCAAGCTTTCTTCATGTTCTAAAATATCATGTATGCACTCAATTTCAGAAATATATATCTGGGAGGTAGTCGTTCTTCCGTCACTTGGTTCCCTCTGTAATTTAACACTGCACAACGATCAAACACAACTCTAGAGTCACGCCACCGTTGTTGATTCATACAATTCTTTGTCACATTTAAGGAGGGAAGGAACTACAGACCTCGACCTTTTTTACATTCACTTACATTCTCAAACATTCTGCGTCTCTCAATCAATTAAAAGGTTGTTGTCAACAATGGCAGGCGTTCCATCCTCTAAATCTTCTACCATTGTCGCAGACGAAAAAGTCCCGGAAACACCAGATAAAATGCCATATGATGATGGGGAGAAAAGACAGTCTACGGAGAGACACTCTCTGAAGCGCATAGGAAGCCAAAACAAGCAAACAGAAGCCAATATATTCCCCGAATCAGAAGTCGAAGCAGATGCAGATCTCGAGAGAAACGGAGTCATACCGAAACCCGAACCCGTGCAAGGAGGGATCAATCCAGCAGACTTTCCAGATGGAGGACTCGAAGCTTGGCTCGTCGTCCTTGGGGGTTGGTCCTGCCTCTTTGTCAGTTTTGGCTGGATCAATTGCATCGGTATTTTCCAGGAGTTTTACCAGCTTGATTACTTAAAGCAATATTCTTCATCGACTGTGTCCTGGATTCCATCTATGGAGGTATTCATGATGTTTCTGGGCGGTCCAGTCTTCGGAAAAGTCTTTGACAACTATGGCCCTCGATACCTTCTCCTTGCCGGAACTTTCTTTCACGTCTTCGGTCTTATGATGACCTCGCTATCAACAGAGTACTATCAAATCCTTCTTTCCCAGGGCGTCTGTAGCGCCCTTGGAGCGAGCGCGATTTTCTATTCTGCTATGAGCTCAGTTGGAACATGGTTTTTCAAAAACCGGGCTGCCGCGTTTGGGATTATGGCTTCTGGATCCTCCCTTGGGGGTGTTATATTCCCCATCATGGTGGCCAGACTGATCCCAAGGATCGGTTTCCCGTGGACGATGCGGGCATGCGCCTTTATGATATTGGGCCTACTAATAATTGCAAACCTCACCGTCAAGTCAAGACTGCAACCACGGCCGAGGAAGCTCGATGTTATGGAATTTATTCGTCCTCTGAGAGAGCCCGCATTTGCCCTCATTTGCATAGCCTCATTTTTCTTCTTCTTTGGTACTTTTCTACCTTTCAACTTCATAATTCTCCAGTAAGAACATGCCCATTTTCTCAGATAAAATACTGATTCCTGTTCAGAGCCCAAAAAGATGGCATGTCACAAAATCTTTCACAGTACCTTATTGCTATATTGAATAGCGCATCGTAAGTCAAGATGAGATGATTACCTAGGCCAAGCAAAGCTAATACAGAACAGAATCTTCGGACGAATTCTACCTGGTATTATTGCTGATCGTATTGGTCGTTTCAATGTCATGATCATGACAACTGGTTTCTCAGCTATAATCGTCTTGGCTCTTTGGCTACCCTCGAAGTCAAATGCACCCATCATCGTTTTCTCTGTCCTATACGGATTTTCCTCTGGCGCTTTCGTCTCACTTGGCCCATCCCTAATCGCCCAAATCTCGCCTATTAGGGAAATTGGAGTTCGAAGTGGAACGTTCTTCTTGGCTGTTGCAGTCGCTGGTCTGACTGGTAATCCAATTGGTGGCGCTCTCCTGAGTCAGGATAATGGCAGCTTCTTGTATCTTCAGATTTTCTGTGGTTTGACGATGGCCGTTGGTACTTTCATTTATTTTGCTTCCAGATGGGTACAGTGCGGGTTGAAATGGAAGGTGATATAGAAGGTGGTGGGGGGGGGGGTTAATTAAACTTGTAAGCGGTTTGTAAAGCGCATCGATACCATGGCGAGCATCGTTGGACTTGCTGTAGTTTAGATAGCGGCTCATAAATAAATAACATATCACTCTAATGACTACGTTCGCGATTTCCCTTTTGCATTCGCCTACTCAACAAGTATCTCATCGGCATTGAATTCCACCATGGCCATTGTCTGAATTAGGATCGAGGATTAATTCTCGTCCCAACCCAGATCTTTACCAGCCGCATGATCCGTAAGGTCTGTTGGCACAAGTGACGATGCGTTGGCGCCGGCGCACTAGAACATGGTTCTGTCGTCGCCATGGTGAACTGCTAAGAGACCCTGAATATGAGGTCATTCGCGGTAATTGGATGTCAAAACAGCCAAGCTTTTTCTTGTACCAAGCTTTTACAAGGGAGCTCCCGTCATGGGCGCTTCCCGTTGCCTAGCTAACCTCGTTTAGTGGGTAGCCCCTGACGATAGTAAACAATGTGGCAGGAGGCGAGAACCAAAAATCGAAGGCTGGAGAAAAACGTAGTCATACCAACCTCCCGAAATTTGAATCTGCGAATACGATTACTAGCTGAAGGAACTTCTTGTGAGCTCAGGAAACTTACAAACTTACAATCTGCTACGATTCTCCCCATTTTATTTCTCAATCAATTGTGCTGAAGTTATCTGACAACCAACGAGGTCTTTTGTAGCGTACGATATCATTCACGATTTCTACGATCTACGAATCTATACAACGAAGCCTCGAACTTACATTCCTGCATCGAGCGTCATCTGCATTCCTCGATCCTCAAACTTCTTCATATACGCCTCAAGCTTTGAAGCATTCCACGGCTGCGGCTCCAACGTCCCCTCCGAAAGACGGAGGACGGGAGCGATCTGAAGGGGTATCATAGGAGACTGTCGCAATGGCACAAAGGTTTCAGATAGGGTGGATGAGTATGTTGATATTGATTTACGGAGTACAAAGAATTTTGCTAATATTCGTCAGGGCTGATACCGTTCCTCGGATATCATCATGTGCTTATGATACTGATTGCTGTTGCCATCATATTACTCTGTATGTACTATTCTTCCAACTTTCTGAGACATTTACTAATGCTTTTACAGCACTCCTACTAGCAGGATGCTCGTCATCATCGCCCGTTATACCTGACATCTTCCTCATATCTCTCTACTACCAATCATACGCGCCCGTTCCTTCAACCGCACAAACAGACTTTAATGTCCACAACGCTATATCTAATATCGTCGGCGGTGCTACATTATCTGCAAGAGTCGGGTATTTTGGCATTTGCATAAACCCAGATGGGGGAGCTTGGCTGTGTAGTAATAATGCTACAGCATTGGCAAACGAAGTGAGCGTTGATCAGGATCCATTGAATCTGATCTGGCTAGCAAGTCAGTTCAAGGATATGATTGTGTTCCCATACTTAATGTAACGACTCCCCAAATTAATAGTTCCCTGAGCATACTAACAAGTTATAGTATCGTCGCCATTGTCTTCGCCTTTATCTGCCTCCTGCTCTTAGCAACTTTCCCAGGTTGGCACGAAGAAGAAGACGCCGCCGGGAGCGAAAGAGAGGTCAAACCATTTCCCTCTCGACCCGTATCACAAATCGCTTTGGCCATCATTTTCATCGCCTCTATCTTCGTTCTGGTCTCCGTTCTGTGGCAACACACCGCCTCAGTCGCTGCATCTATAATAGCGCAAGATCTAGGCAACGGAAGTGTACGAAGTGGAGTCGGAACATCAGCAATGGTACTAGGATGGTTCAGTTTCGCATTACTGATCATCGTCACCATTGGCTTACTGGTCATGATTCTGAGTATAAGAGTTTTGGCCGAGACATTCGCGGACGGATAGTCACAAACAAAAGTTTTTGGTATTTGACGAGAGATGGAAGGAATGAGCAAATTTGACGAGTACTTTCAGCATGCATGATGATCTGATGATGGCCATGAAAACCATGATTAGTTCATCGATATGAGTTTTGAATCGGTCTTGCCGGTCGTGTATAAAGAGATGAGCATTTGGGACGGAGTTGGTCAGATGGTTTGGAATTTGGACATTTCTTCTACCTTCTGGACGAGGTTGGGTGAGGCTTCACCTGGATGTTAATACCAAATTGACGCGGTCGAGATGTTGGGATATCCGACTTGTATGTAGTTTATGAGCATGGACGAGTGCGGAATTTATGAGCACACACATCCCTGAATTTCGACTTCTGCATATCAAATTGAGTTGTAACATTCCCTAGCAATATATGAACTTCTTCAATCATCACCTCTTCCTTCTAAAACGACTACCATGACCCGGTCCCCCCTTCGCCCCTGAATTCCTTAATTTCAACCTCTTGAAATTTTGATGCGCAACAGCCGTCACTTTCCTCGCAGCAGTCCTAATCCTCCCATCCTTCCCAATCCGCTTCTCCTTCCTCTGATCCGGTCGCCTATACCTCGTGCCCCCCTCGGAAGCCGTATACTCGGACTGCGAATCTGAGTCGAAATTCCGCGTATCTGCAAAGCCGGTTGTCTCATCTACTTGCGTCTCTGGTACAGCTTCTTCTAACTGTGCTAGATCGTCATCGCTATCTTCTTGAGCTCTGGATTCGGAGTGACTTTGGAGTTTTGTGCGTGTGGGTTTTAGGTTCACTCTGCGGGTGGTTCTTTTTTGACCTTTCTTCTTGTAGATTTTGAGGGGTTGGCCGTCGCGTCCTAGGGTGGGATTCTTGAGGTCTTCGGGCTCGCTGTCGTATTTGGCTTCGTCGTCGAATCCTCCTAGTGGTAGGCGGGGTTGGTTGTCTTCCAGTAGGACTGCCTCCACTACTGTTGGGATACTGGTTTTGGGAACTGGTTGAGAGACGGCGGCCATCTCTTTCTCCATCTCGTGGAGCGCTTCTAGATCTTCGTCTGCTGCTTCTTCTTCCATCTTTCGGAGCCCGGCGAGCATACTGCTTAAACCGCGAGCTAAGGGTTTCCGGGGTATACGAACCATAGGGGGTGAGAGGTTGAAACTTTCGTTTTCGTTCAGTACGGGCATTTGGGTGCGTTGGTTGTCTCGTCTTAGGAATGAGGGGGTCGAGAAATGAAGTTTTGACACTGAGGATGGTGTCTTGCCTCCTTGGTCATTGGGATGTAGACTCTTTAGAGGCGTTGCAAACATATCTAGCATGAACCTCTTTCCAGTAGACGCAGGCGTCCTGCTGTGCTTATGGGTGGAAGTCGGTGCACTAGTAAGCTTGCGAGGTGTAGCTTGAATAGAGCCCTTGATTGCTAGAGCCTCTCCCGCCTTTACAGGAGTTACATGCTCTTCGAGAAGGTCAAATAATCCTAGGACTTGTCCATCTTTCTGCGGTGTAGGCCCAATGGCGGTTTTCTTGGACGGAGTGAAAAGATCCCGTACGGCAGAAGGAGATTCATATGGGTCAATTTCCCATGGTTTCGTAGATGTCTTCGAGGGCGTCTTCATTATATGCAGACGTTTTGAAACACCCTGGGCATGTTCATCCGCATGCTTTCGTTTTCGAGGGGTTTGGCGGAGTGGTGGTTCTTGTATTTTCCCCGATAGCAGGTCCCGAATCTTATTATATTCTTTGTATTTTTGGGCTGAGATTCAGTTAGCATTAGTATATAAGTATAGTAGGTAGAACTCTACCAATCTCAGGATTCTTCCTGATGTCTTCGCGCGAGGCTTTTTGACCATTGTTCGCTGCTGCAAAGTTCTTTTCCCATGATTTCAACTCAGTCCTTAGGGAATTAGACTTTTGGGTCAACTCATTCCTCTCCTCCTCCTTCATATCTTATGATTTGGTTGAATTGGTCATGGAACTTCGGAATCGAATCTTGAGCACGCGACAGACGCGTTTTAAAGGCTTCAATGGTAACTGCCGCTCTCAAGATATTTCGTAGGCGCTTCTGGGAAGCGGTATTGATTAATTATATATCAATTTTCGAAATACTAGATCCTCTTCAAAAACAGATAATTCTGAACGTCTAGACGTTGTGTACCCAGCAATTTGTGACAGCCTTTGACGCGTTTTCTTCGACACACCCCTGCTTATCGCTTATCAAGAATGTGGCGGCCCGCAATCGCCTTCAACAAGATCTTCGACCACACTTCACTAACTCCTCTTCATGGAATCCGAAGATTTAGATGCGAGGTCAAAGATCCTACAAACAACACTCGCTGACGTCCGTGGTAGCAATACCGATGAAGGAGACTGCTGTGTGATATGCCTCGAGCGCATATCCGAACAGGCAGTTGCTCAACCTTGCAGGCACGAGAGCTTCGATTTCTTCTGTTTGATCAGTTGGCTTCAGGAACAACCTTTTTGTCCATTATGCAAAGCGGAGGTCAATACTGTTCAGTATCAGTTCACGGATGATCGGACGGATGATCGAACATATAAGACTTACGCCGTTTCATCTGCGAAAGAACCACCTTCCTCCAGTGTTCCGAACACTTTGAGACCACACAACTTCGATTCTCGAGCAAGAAGACCCTATCGCCCAAGACGCTATTATACCCCACGGCCCCAACCTACCCCTAACGAGGCACTGCTCAGACGCCGTCATATCTACCAGAATCAAATGTTCTCATTGCACGTTGGGTCGAACCGGGTTTCCCGCTTCAAAGAATTAACGCCTCAAATATTCAGCAGAGACCCAGAACTAGTCTCACGAGCCCGAAAATGGATACGAAGAGAGCTTCAAGTCTTCGAGTTCTTAACTCCTGACAAATCTTCTTCCTCTGACAGACGTGCAAATAACGCTGAGTTCTTACTGGAATACATTGTGGCGATTTTGAAGACTGTGGATATTCAAGGAAGTGGAGGTCAGGCTGAGGATATGCTACAGGAGTTTCTTGGAAGGGATAATACGAGGTTGTTCTTGCATGAGCTACGGGCTTGGCTGAGAAGCCCTTATACTTCTTTAGAAGATTGGGATCGCCATGTGCAATACAATGAGGCAGTAGCGGGGAAGGTACAGCCTGGGTCCTCTAGCGGTAATGATGTCAGAAGAAGCAGTAACCTTCGAGGGAATTATAGAGCAAGGGGCCGCTCGTCACATTATACTTCACATGAAGATAGGAGGTACTCGCCATATCAGGGAAGCCAGCCCAGAGGCGATGGGTGAGGAGTAGTTACTTGACCAGCAAGTCCTTTCACGCACATCAATTATTCGAAAGTTCATGGCGGAGCATTTGCCACGTGCAAATATGTTGATGTTCTCGACAGTCATCCGTACGAGGCTCCGCCTATAATTACACTACACATCTGACTGGGATCCCTTCACAAGAACCTATATGAGATTGCTTACAACCTAGCCGATGACTCCTTTGGGACCTAAGTTCTATATTATGAAAGACTCCATGATAGTTGAGTATAGGATCTCAGGGACGAAATTAGGGAGAACGAGGAGGTAGCCGGATAGCGCTATGTCCATTGCGGCAGTCCTGTCTGAGCGTTCGATGAAACTCTGCACAATAAGGATTACACTCAAGTGATTGGACGATTACAATTTAGACAATCAACAGATAGGGCCCCTTGCCCGTATCTCCTCAAAAACCTCCTCTATTCTCACCACAACCTTGACCTCAACCCGTTGCCCACTCTCCAAAAATCCCTCCCCACCAAACCCCCCTCTCTCACTCTCAAGCTTCCGCGTCATCTCCTCCCCCATCCTCACCTTAAAATCCTCGAGCCTCCGCCTCAAAAACGCATTCTCATACCAAACCTCTCCCAAAACTGCAACCATCGGCGCAGGATCGGCCAATATAAAAACAACCTCCAACCCCGCAGCACAAATCCTCCGTGTCTCCAACACCATGTCCCAGAGCGCGGCGGGTATGACTATGAATCTAAGCCTTTCATTGAATGAGAATAGAATGGAGACATTATTCGTATTGCAGACGGAGCGGGCATCATATCTGTGTCTAGGTTCATTAACATGCTCTAGGAGCACAATGTCGGTTTCTGGGTCCCAGTATAATTCCGAATTGAGAGCTGAAACTGTTGATGAGCGCCTACATACCGAGACTTCTTGATCCTCACCTTCGAATGGAGGAGCAGGATATGACCAGTTGTACAGTATGGTGAAGCCAATAGTAGTGTAATATTCCAAAGTCGCGGCGCGCGACTCATGACATGTAAGAAGTAGAGCCGGGATCTCTCGACGAGGGGAGGGTATATGTTTCCATGCTCTTTCATTGGTGAAGGAAGAGGGGGAGGGGCTTGTGACACAGAAATTGATGATCTGGTTGTGGCAGATGGGGACCGCGAAGGCCCAAATCAAGCGTTGGATCTCAAGGGGGAGACTGGAAAAGGGGGAGAATTCGCGTAGAAGATTGAGAGAAGACATTTTGATTGTCTTTATTTGGTAAAGAGAATGATAAAACGAGAAGGAAGGTCCGAGAAGTTGGTAGAGGAGGTTGAGAATTGTATGGGAAATTGAGGATGTCATGATGTCAACGGACGTGAGATTGATGATGAAGGAAAGCAATTCAATCATTTGACCGCAAGAAGACAATTGAATTGATCTAATAACACCGGATTCTTCAGTTGATACCGTGGCAGAAGTTTAATAATATATCCAACTGCTGCGGCGGCGGCGCAAGAGGCGGCTTTCAATCCTTCGAACCTAGACCTAGTGAACCTATCGCTATTTGAACCTCGTAAAGCTAAATTGAAGAGTAAGCCAGTTCTAAATGCCGTGACAAGTGACCCATATTTAGAGTCAATTGTTCTTGGTTGAGACATTTATGAGGTTTGTCCTCGAGGTCCTGCCAAGACAATGTTTTGATGCTACATGGCAGGACTCTCGGGACGGTGCTTGAATCCCACTCTGGGTAGTGATTCACGCCGTAAGCTACGCAAAATGCGTGTCTGCTCTGCATGACGATATAAAAGGAATAGCAGGTTCCTCGTAATCTGCTCGTTCACCTGAGAAACCTCTGTATCTCAACTCTAGCGAAGACCAATTTTCTAGGAAAACTCGTCTTAACAATGATCAATTCCTACCTTAAACTGAGCCACGACCCGCTCTATTGCTGCTGTGCCATTCTTACTAGCGAGAAGACCAACGTTATCAATTGTTGCAATCATCGACGCACCCATGTATCCACAGCACTGCGTGAACCAATCTATCAAACCAAAAAGCCACTAGCGGACTATGATGCAGAGGCCATGAGTAGTCTTTTGTGGCGGATAAGAAGGGAAAGAGAGGATAGGCAGGCCGAAGAACTGGCGGCTGAGAGGAGATTGAGGAGGGTCAGGATAAGCGGTGTTGGTAGATTGGGGTCCCGTGCCCAAGAGTTGAATGATACTGACGGGGATGATGAAGATGAGATTGGGGACGAGTCGTAGGCGGGAACGAGGCCTCTTGCTTGGCATTTGTTCACGAGTAGTCGTGGAGACAGTACAATGGAATCGATACACTTCACAGTGGTTGTTCAACAATTGTGAATAACAGCCAAACAAAAGCTTGATTCACACCAGTATCCTGTTCTACGGTATGTCTTCCTCTCGAAGCTTTTGCAAATAGTACATCGAACAGATCAGAAGAAGCCCCTCCCACTAGCATTGGACAGATCATTCTTCAGAAGGAAGATGGCCCCAGAGGCAGGTAGCAATAAACGTCCAAGCCTCCTCTCCTACTTCTCCCCCTATTCCTGCGATAACCCTCGACATGAATTTGGTTGTCCATGCCAACGCGAAAAGCCCAGGCGCAAGAGCTTTGTAGTAGACATCAAGAAGGCCTTCAAAGATTGGGAGAAAGAGCGGAAGGAGGTAAAGAGGGATAAGTTGAAGGAAGACGAGACAGAGTCGGAGGGGAAGGGGAAGAAATAATATTTGGACAGGATTTGAATAGGATAGGGGTCAAGTCTGAATTTGGTATTTTGGTATACCCAATCATAGGAGCCACGATCGTTGCCATTATGTACAGATGAACTGTTTCGCATTCAGAAGTTTGGAACACTGGACTGTGGCACTACAAGCCCGTCTTGACCCCTGTAAGTGCTACATGGCATGCCATTATACAGATGATATACCCCAAATACCCTTAAAATGACGTAGAACTTGTTCCCCTGAATGTTGGGATATTTCGAGAAGTTCATTCATGAAATTCTCAAAATAATTATATCTCGGCACTCGCGAATAACGTGCCTTGCCAATACGAAAATAGCACTCGTATCCATCCAGGTGAGACCCTGAAAGCCCCCCGCGGAGAGGAAATGTGAGGCTTAATTCCGAAACTACGGAACGGAAGGGGCTAAAATGCGAGATATTTGGATTTGGGGCTGTGCAAGAATATGAGACTTCGAATTTCTTTGTTCAGTCTCCCTAAATTATGGGATGCAGAAAGTGTGTGGCGGGAAGTGTAACTGCATAGATTACCTTGAGGTCCTGGTAATATAATTTCTGTGATGATGCAGAAGGATTGATTAACGATGGCGACTTGGCGGCGACGTGGACGATTGAGACATGTTTGGGATCACTCGTTCATCCCAGACATGTGATGTTCGTATTGCCATTTGTGCAAGGAGTGGAGTCTAAGCAGTCAGCCAACACTTCTCGGTTGAGAGCTTTGTTCCCCTTGTCCCGCGCATTTGCGGGTTCTGGATATTGCTGAAAATCATGAAAACGACGACGCCGAAAGGCCCGAAGGTGAAGGTGAAGGTGAAGATTTCTCGATGCCCCATTCCTGGCGGACAGGCCCTTTATTATGAGGTATTATTAGGTACTTTATTAAGATAAGGTACACCAGGTAGTCTGAATCAGTCGAGCCCCGTGCCTGCATAAGTGCATAAAATTTTAACAAGTTATGCGGGGATTTATGGTTGATTGGAATATACTTTAAAAGGAGGTATTTAGGTACCTAGGTACTACCTAGTAGGTAGTGTGACGGCTTGAGTTAGATCATCAGCAAGAGACGGGCCACGACCCAATTGACCCAGATCTGAGTGACGCCTTGACGCCTTTCTCAAAAGCCATAGCAGAAGTCAACGTAGACCATGGCCGTGACCTTTGAATAGAGAAATGGTTGGTTCTTATTTGCGAATAGGATTTGGTAGAGATACGCTACGTAGCAATCATGGATTGCTGAATCATCATCACCATCATCCTCTGTTCCCTTGTTGACGATAAAATCATCGACTAGTTTAGCCATTTTAGCCATTTTAGCCAACCAAATTGGGAGGGTGAACTTAGAAATATTCTGTCCAATTGAAAGTCATCTTTGTCCAGGGTACAGCCAATGAGAAGGGATTTATAATTGTGCCTGACTAAATGTGATGCTAATACCCTTTGGGCGCCCGATTTGCTGAGCTCATTTCCCACTGTGACCCACCCGAAAATCGTCGGCCTCCCAAGCAGGATTCCCTCCTCCCTCTCCCAATCCCATCCGTCGTACTCCCATCGAGAGAATCCATTCCATTCTCCTCCCCCCCCCACGATCTTTTTGACCTGTTATGTTAATAATCATCTTCATTGATGAATTACATTCACTTTCTCTAATCCCATCGATTCTTTAAGGCACACTCGTTACGGCCTCCGTTCAACCCCTTTTTGCATTCCACTACCCATCGCGTGTTTCTTGAGGAGACAGGAGATCAACCCTGCGTGACGTTTCGCACAAACGAACACTCGAAACAAAGCGACCCATCGATCATCCTATCTATCGACACCTTCGAGGAACATTCATCGAAAGGATACTTGCAATCCATTCACGCATCGGAAACCCCATGTACTTCTCGACCTAAGGGGAGACATCAACAACTTCACGTTCACGACCGACCGACCCACAAACGCGATAAAGTGGAAAACAATACTATCGATCCTGATCTAACCTTTTCGTCGACCAAGAGGCCACGGCCATCCAACCATACCCCATCATGAAGTCAATATTCTCTCTCACGGTCGCTGCCACAGCACTTCTTGGTGCATCGACTGTGGCCGCCGAATCCCTATCGGGTGCAGCCCTGGCATACCGACAATATAAGACACTCGTTGAGGAAGGATGCTACTCATCAAGTACTGGATTGACCAAGAATAGCTCATATATTTACAACTCAAAGGGATACTGCCAGCTACAATGTGTTCCTTTAAACAAGGCCGTGCAAGCGACGTCCAACGCTGATGAATGCTGGTGTGGAGATGAGATCCCACCAGCATCGAGCAAAGTTGACGACTCGTTCTGCAATAGCCCATGTTCAGGATACGGCGATGAAATATGTATGCGTATTCAATTAGAAATTTTGTCAATTGCTAATCACGTCATAGGTGGTGGTGATAATTACTGGACTGTATACCTAACTGGGACGACGACCAGCGCTCCAAATGCCGCTTCAGGCTCTTCCTCTTCGACGACATCAAGCGCAACCTTATCAGCGACCCCCGCAGCCTCATCTACAACTTCAGCAAAGCCATCTGTTGTGACAGTGGGAGGTAAGACTGATATTTGAATTTCCAATTCCAATTTTTAACAGCGTATTAGGACAAACCATCGTCGTGACGGCTTCTGCATCATCAAGCACATCATCAGGATTCTCCAAATCCGGCGGAGGAGGAACGAACAAGGCTGCCATCGCCGCAGGCGTCGTTGTCGGCATCGTTGCCGTCGGAGCAATTGTAGGAGGATTATTCCTGTTCCTACGTCACCGAAGAAGGCGTGAAGTCGAGGAGGAATACAGAAGAAATGCTGCAGTCAGCAGCTTCGTTGCTGGTGGTAAACCAACAAGCAGCGCCGGAGCATCATTCACAGATACTCGACTTGACCCTGTTATGGCTCAGAGAAGAATGAGTGATGGTAGTATTGCCGACAACCAAGACTATTCAAGGAGGATCCTTAAGGTATGTATTCTATCCAACGTTGCCTTGTCAATTTTCTAACAATTACTAAAGGTCACCAACGCATGATACCTGACGAGAACGAGTGCCTATGTCCTTTAGCTTCCCCTGTCATCACGGCGTTAACGGTTATTGCTCTCCGATGGATATGGTCTACTTTGGTCTTCACCTGTGTTTAGGGCCCTGGTGTTGTGTATAGGTGTGGCGTAGGATGAGCATACGAAATGATATACATTTCCAACTGGCATCATCTGCGATACACGAGCGTTTGGTAACGCTTTGTCACACCGTCCTGTCCTTTCAAAGACTTTGCTTTTTTCGCGTCAACCCGCATTCTCCTTTCAAGCGATCCCCAGCCACAACCCACCGCGTTATACCCGAGTTGTTACTCGGGCAACTCTCTCGAAGTCTGATTGCAGATATCATCCCGCCTCAGCTTCATCTTGGTTCTCTAGGCCATTTCGGCTTAAAGAGCTGTGTACTTTAGGCTATCTGGTGATAGGTAGCTGGTCGGAGGTGGAACTACTAAGGGTACCTGCAGTAGATAGATCCGATGTAATGAAAAGTTCAGTGCATTGAGGATAATCGTCCTTCGTAATATAACCTTTTTGAAGAAGTGCTCGGTCGTTTAGTAGTCCCCACCTTTCTTTAGTCGTCCATTGATCATCTCTCTGGTAAGTGCCAAGTTATGTTGGTGGTATCTACAGAACTTTACCATTGCCCAAGTGTCTTATCAAATATCTCCATCCTACTCGGCACCAATGGTAGCTTCCTCATTTGCCGCAAGTTGGACTTTCCGCAAGTGAAACGACGTTTCTCATCGACCTATTCAATCGGCCGCGTCCACTCACAATTTTCCTTCACTCCTTCGAGCTCAATTCAATCTCTCGTCCCCTTTTTCTTTTTCTTTCCTTGCCCGAGAATGGAGCGTTCTGCAATATGGGCGCTATAACGCTCTCACACTATAAAAATATGCTTTTTATTTTCGACTTGAAAGTCACTACTTCATGGCTTCATTACTTTGGAGACTTCAAAATCAAATATCTCAGATGTTCCCCCGGGGTCTTACCATCTCGAAAATGTGCAAAGCCCTAGCCGTGCAGAACAACATAAGCGGTTAGAAGAACGCCTCACAGGCCGCCTCGCACCTCACAGCCTTGCGCTTTAGAACCACATCAATCGCGTCGACAACCTCTTCTTTCTCATCCATGTTTTCTCCATCATGGACGTTGTCTCCTCTGTCTCGGCCATGATCGGGCTTGTTTTCAATTTCGCAACTGCAATCAAATCAATCAACGATGTTCGAAGCAGGTACAAAGATGCCACCCGCACAATCGAGAGTATCAGTCACGAGTTGGAAACGCTACAAGCCGCATTGCAGGAGTTAGTTAATCTTATGATGCATGATGCTTCTGCGTTGTCTTCACGATGGGATGCGAATAAGACTCTGCCGACGACTTTTGCAAGGGCTATGAAAGGCTTTGAGCGGACTATCAAGAGCTTGCAGGATGATATTGAGCCATTAGGCGGTGAATCCTCCCGACTGACTAGGATGAATAAGGCAAAGGTGGTTTGGAATGAAGATTGTATGAATCAACATGTAGGGCGGCTCCGTGGTCAGTCAAATGCTTTACAAATGCTTTTACTGGTCTTGCAGACGTGAGTAACAGCCCCTTCGCTTTCTTTGTACCAGCCATTTCTGACTAGATGCAGCTCATCGGTTTCAGATGTAAAAAGCAATCTAAGCAAAGTCGAAGAAGCTCTCATACAATTGTTCAATTCAACAAAAGCCAACGGTATAGAGGGAAATGAGAGCTTACCAACTTATGCCATACCCCTTAACGAGCAGCCCTCCCACATTTTGGACTTCGAAGAAGATTTATTAGACCTAAACTGGCCAGATGTCCCAACTACCATGACGCAGATGGCGGAACTTCAAGTTGGAGCGCGGACAATGGAGGAAGTATCATTCCAAGCAGACTTTGCAGCGCATGACTCTTCAAATACTGACCCCGAAGCCGTTGGCATACCTACCCCACAATCACCTGGGCAGTCTTCGGAACCCCAACTTAGAAGCACGAGCAATTCAGAACAGGTTCCGGGTTCGGTTTCGCTGCCTGTTTCACCCGATAGCCACACTCCACTTCTATCACTGACGAGGTTGAAAGAGCAGAGAATTTCGAAAATATACAATCTCCCATTAGCACCCTCGTAGAAGCTCCTGACGCCGTCGTGTCAAACGCACTAGAGGTGTCCATTCGTACTGCCGATACTTCTATTGTTTCTATGATTATGCCACAGTTACCCTAATTGATCTATGCTGTTATGAGGAACAACTTTGAGGAGGCGAAAATGCTACTAGAATATGGTTCTGATGTTAACGCCGTCCATCCCTCTACTGGAAGGACCGGGGCAATTCTTGCTACAATATACGGTCATTACGATATTCTCAAGCTCTTCCTGGATCATGAGGCGTCAATTGATGATATGGACAAGGAACATCGCACAGCATTGCATTACGCAGCATCCGAAGGTGATGATTTGTATGTCAATTTACTTTTATCGTATGGCGCCAAGGTTGACTGCAAAGACTTCTCCCTCGAAGTACCACTTCATCGAGCTGTACGTTATGGCTGAACGGACGTTGTTAAGATATTGTTGCCTAGGCATCCCAACCCTCTCAAACTACGAGCTCGATTTAGAAGATCAGCCTTACATATTGCGGTTTCTTATCAACGTGATGAGATTGTCAGGGTGATTTGTGATTACATCCGAACAAGAAACCACCGACCCACGTGTTCACTTAAAGAGGAAAACACTGTCCAACTTTCAACCTGTGATTGCCCTGTCATCTATCCCCTTGTGGATGAATACGATCTGTCAGGATCTACTGCGCTTCAACTTGCTATTGGGAGCGGTGAACCGTCTGTAGTCTCTACCTTACTGCGTTACTCGAGTGATGCTATCGATGCCCCTTACCGAGTACACATCCTTCCCAGTAACGATCTACTTTTGCGCGACCCTATTATCTGGGAAAGGCCCTTGCATACTGCCGTTCGGAATTCTCATACGAGGATTCTTCCCATATTGCTAGCAACTGGCTCGAATGTCGAACTTCTCAACAGCCGAAATCAAACTGTCCTTGAATATGCAATCCACCGTAAGAATTTAGAAGGTACCAGGGCCCTTCTCGCCCATGGTGCTAACTACAGCTATCAAAGCGTAAAGAGTGATGCCAAATCTCTATTGCATGAAGCGGTTACGACTTTCGGATCAATCATTCTGGACGATTTAGTCTCCCAAAACCCAGATGTAGACCTATCTTCTGTCGCAGGTCGAACACTCTTGAGAGTGATCCAAGACAGCGATGAATGGGACATGCTTCGAATGCTTGTGGAAAATCATTCTCAATCATATGAAACTGTCAAAATACTAGACGAAGAGCAGACACTCAAACTCGCCATTTATAAATCCACGCCTGAGATGGTCGAATTCCTCCTGGAGACTGGGGTCAACGCGAATGCCAAATTTCAGGTTAGGAACGGGTCTGGCTGGAAGCGTCCATTCCACTTTGCTGCACAGGCCGGAAGTCTTCCGGTTGCTAAGAGCTTATTGAGACACGGAGCGCGCCTCTCGGACAAGGCTTCAAATAGTTGGTTGCCTATGCACGACGCCATTCGTTTTAGCCACTTCAGTGCAGCTCAGTGGTACTTGAGCTCGTCACTGCGTCAACGTACGAATGTTCAACCATCAAGCGAAGATTATGGCTATGCAATTGAGCTTAGTTTGCAACTAGCTTGCAGGTCTGGAGACCTGGAAAAGCTGAAGCTCGTCCATAAGTACGTGGGCCCCTTAAAGGCGTCAGAAAAACCGTGGGAAGCCTTGCATGCGGCTGTCGCATATGGCAGGCCGTCTATGGTTGAATATCTCTTGGGACAGGGCCATAGCCCCCGGGATCTTAGTAAAGCTGGACTCTCACCCGCCGAGATCGCATTCGAATCGTTAAAAGCCAAAGGAGATGGTCTGGCAAACAGGATCGAGGACCATCGGAGTTGTAAGGAGCTTGTCCAGGATGCTATTGACCGAAGGGTACACAGAGTTGTTAAGGTTGTCCCAAGCGATCGAATTGACTCCAAAAGTAAACCCCATCTCACTAGTAAAAAATCAAAGCTGAATGGTATTGAAACCTCCAAGAATAAGACTACTCGAGCCTCCCGGCTCTCCAAGCTTCTACGTTCAAGTCAGTAAAGCTCTGATTTCTCAACGAAGGCCTTCGGGACTATGAAAACTTGAAGGCTAGGAGGTCGGAGCTATCTCTAAGATTTCAGTTTGTCGACGTATTGTACAAGGGGGGCGTTTGGTCTAACAAGTGTGGAAGTGGCCACTAAGGGTAGTATTGATAGTAGCATCTTCTCAAGCAATGCATATACAAATGTGGACTGATGCTGAGGAGTGGGAGCATGTTTAGTATGGAAAGTGCCCACGCAGTTCCGGGCAAAGTACCGAGTTATTAAAGCATCGAAATCTATTAAATCTGTGACAGGGTTTATGGAAGTGTTCGAGAATTTGGGTACACAGAAGTTGGATGAGCAGACAAGCGACAATATTTCGTTGGAGGAACCTAGTGACTATTCTTAACGGCGCCCACAGTTTCTAGTCGTCATATTGAAATATCTGAGTTCTCCTGACACTTGATCTAATGTCAATGTCAAAGTTGCCTCATTATCTTAAGCGTTTCTGAGACATTTACACCAGAGCATGATTATCCCCACAACATTACTACCTAGCCTATTACTTGAACCCAGAAGGAAAACTTCAACCAACAGACCTCGACTTCTGCAAAACGCTTTCAACCTACAGATCTAACCATAACCTCCATCATCCACTCCGGCATACTCAAAAAAGGGCCACGACCAGACCAACATCGCTCCACGAGATCGAAACCTGCCCCACACTCCCCACACTTCCTTTCTCATATAAGAGTATCGAACGCACGTACCCTAACCTCGTAAAATAAAAAATAATATAGAAGAGAACATCTGTGTGTTTCGTCCTGGGAAAGAGGAGAGGTTATAAGGTGGGGTTAAATCCGACCGTGATCAGTACAGTGTAAGAAATTTGATTTTGGGTTTTAGGGAATTGTTTAGAAAAAGGATGATCACGGTATGAGTCTTAGTGTCTTATTATTCTCTCAGCTGGGCTGTTGTTCAAGACTATATATACAATATCTGATTCTAGTCGCACATCTGAGAAGGGATCAATTCAAGACGTAGTACTTCATTGCCGCAAGACCTCTCAGACATTAACTTCAGAATCAATGGTCTAGATTATCAAAGCATTTGACCTACCTTGACCTACCTTAATTGTATTGTGTTGTATTGCCTTACGGTCTTTTAACAAATTCAAAGCATTCACTCACTGCAAAATAGATAGTTTGGATTTGAAATATTTAACCTCCTAAGGTCTGGTTGTATTCCATATTGCTTCATCTTCTCAGGAAATTGAGCCATTCAACTCGGGACAAATAGCTTTAGTTATCAAAACATTTGGCTTATTTAAGTGCCTGGTCTGATGCCATATAATACCAAAACTTCAGAAACCTGGAGACATTGTAAACGGTCCCATCCCGTAAGCCCCGCCTCACACCTTCGTCATTAAAACCTCTCATAGATATACAAAATACTGAATTTCGCAAGCATCTAAGGTAGGTATGCAGATATATACTCTCTCTTCTCTTACTCTCTCTGTCTCTATCCTTCTAACTGAACATGTCCACATGGTTCCGCAAGCCCGACATACTATATTTAAAACAACCACCGACATATCCCTTTCCAACGAACGCCAAGAACAATGATTGTGTAAATGTGGATGAGCGAACGCAATGCATACACATCCGCAGATGCGATACCCAACCAGGACTTTCAAACATATGGAAGTTCTCCCCACCTGACAGGCCTATTTCCATTTCCCCACCAAACCTCAAAAATCATTAGGAAGAGACGAAACTCCTAAGCACCAGTAATATCACTCTCCGCTAACTCCCACTCCCCCCTCTGCAGCCTTCCAAGTACCTCCCTCCCCTCTACCGTCAACTCCGGCTTGCCCAACGGCGTCACGACTCCAGTAAAAAACCTTGGTTCCCATTTCGTGCCCGTCTCCTCCCTCTGTTTCGCCTTCTCTCGTTGCCGTTCCTCTAGCTTTTGTTTGAGGGATGTGGCGAGTGAGAATTGACGACTGTGGATCGCGGACGTGACGCCGGACCAGAAACGGAGCGATTCGTTGGGGAGTTGTTGGGTTGGGGGTGGGAGGATTTTGGGCGCTACGGTTAGGGGGTGGAGGTCTATTAGGAGGGTTTGGGGAGCGTCCTTTTGGGGATTAGTATCTGGAGTGAGTTTTGAGATGGGGAGATGGGCCGTACGAGCTTGGGACCAAGAGAGAAATATAATTTCTCTTTCCAGTTTCCTGATATCCTGGCCAAAACATCTTTATCCGGCACATCTCGTATTCTCGTCTTGTCGTCCTTCTCTGGATCATAACGGAACACTACGCCCTCAACCTTATTCTGTGTCTTCCCTAGCCAGCCTTCCTCGATGTAGTGAAGAATCGTCTTGATTTTTGTCTTGCTGCAGGAGACGTAACATTGGTCGCCTACAGTGACGCTGAGGCTTCCTCGTAGGAGACCTCCCAAGTGGGCTGCCGGGTGCGTGAGCTGGTATTGCTCGTTGTCGCGCCTGGCAAGCGTGATGAAGATCCCGAGATTGTGTTCCCCGGGCGTCACTTTAATGCTTGTGCCTGTGAACTTGGCGGAGAGCTGGTCAAAGCCTCGGGCTGTGAGACCTTTTTCAGGACAGTCGACGAAGAAGGCTGAGACTGGTGGATGATGGGAGGTTTGTTCTGTTAGATAAGAGACTCGGATCTTTTTATCTGATTTAGGGGCTACGGCGGTTGGCGTTGCTGATTTCTCGGTCTTGGGAACGGATGTCGTGGAGGCGTTTCGTGAAGCGGAGAATTTTGAGGATTTCGTGGAAGATGCGGAACTGCTAGGTGCAGTCTGCATTTTGCTTGCTTCGATCGGAGGAGCGGAATCCTCGACATCCCAATTGCACTATCTTGAGATCAGAGATATTCTTGCCTAGCAGGTTGTGATTCCTTACCCTGAAGAATTCGCCCAGTGTGGAATTGTACGGTTTGCATGGCTTCCCTTTGACGTATTTTAGATCCTTGGTAAACCAAAATCGCAGCACTTCTAGCGTTCTATCCAATGGATCATCTGAGTCTCCAATCGCGATAAATGTGTTAGGTTGGTCGAGGTAATTCCAGTATTCGAGATTCGGGGTTGGTTCTAGAAGTTGGGCGGGTAATGAGAACCGTACAGAGGCAATATCTGCAACACCGATGAATCTGCAGAAGGGAGTATTTGTTAGTTGATGGAAATGAAGTGATTTATGATTCTTCAAAGGCGATTGACAAGGTGAGGGGAGCGACAACTCGGCGCATTGCTATGCCAGATCGCGGGGTGGGCCAAAAGCGCTCAGATATAGCACTCGGTCAGGCGGGGTACGTACTTTCGCAGAATACCCAAGAACATCCGCAACTTAGAGGTGTCATCAGGGGGCTTCTCTTGCGCAGTATTCTTGGGATCCACAGATGATTCAGATGCCGTAGACGCGGCTGTTGACACCGGCGAGTCCTCGAAAGAGCCTGATGAAGTGGAGGTCATGGCTGGTATTTGGGTAGGTAAAATGACAGGTCAGATTCCGCTATAGCTGTGTATGTTGCGACTCTAGTGTACAGGAAGGATTTGAAGGAGCAGAGGTTGAGCCAATGACGTTTTCGATAAGGAGATAGTGGACTAGAGACTGTGACGAAACGAATCGCTGACTTCTTGACAGATGAGCCGAATAAAAGTAAGAAAGCCCTTAAAACTAGGGAACTCCCGAAGAAACGAGCATGACTATAGATAGCATAGTAACGATAAATGATATTTGAACATGATATGTGTCAAGGTCTGCCATGCAATATTATGAATTATGACAAGGACGACCGTCAAGCTCGACAGTTGCGATCTAAAATACTACTTATGACTAAGCTAATAATTAGATGACTTATTATCCTATAATAATCTATCATTAATAGAAAAAGATTAATATCCTTATTGGATAATCTTTAGTAATAGCTGTAAATAATACTTGTATTCTTCTATTAATTACACTTTTTCTTCTTTGTTAAAATATACTTTTTACTTTTTTTCTTTGTAGTATTATCTTATTTAGTACTTTTTATCTGTTCTTTTTATAAGATTAGATTAATAAATATATATAATACATTGTAGTCGTCAATAAGCTCTTTGGTATAATCAAGTAGTAATATATTGTATCATTTACAAAATTTAGAGTCTAAATCTTTTTATTTAATTAGATATTTTAATATTGGTTTATTTTGACTATAGTAAATAATACAATAGTTAAGAAACAACTTAATTTCTACTGATTTCTATTTATTAATATTGCTATTAATCTAGACATATTTAGATTCTGATTTAATTAGACAATTAAAGGAGTCTAGACCTGGCTAATATTCTAATTAAGCTACTAATATAATTAAGTATATTTTGGTATGGTCAAGAAGTCTAAGCTTATATACTAAATTACTGACTTTGCAAATAACTTTGTATAGATCAGTCTGTTAATAAGATAATTTATCATTGAGCTTACCAGGTAACTTATAATTATAGTATAGTTAGATATAGGCCTTGTTTTTAGGTTTTAGATTAAGCTAAAGATACTTTTTGTTATAGTAGACTTTTATTGATACTTAAGTAAATATAATAGTATACTTGGCCTTTATATAGTGTATTTGTTGGTTTTGTTTAAAGTTAGCTGTCTTTTTGATTAGTAAACCTAGTTGATCTAGTTTATTTGACAGTTTTATACTATAGATAATCTTGTTAGGCAAATAACTAATTGTAGCTTAATAAGTGTTATTGAAATAATTTTGTATATAAGATATAATCTTAGTCCATGGCTTTTTCTGGATCTTATTACTAATTGTATTACGGATTAGTGAGTATAATATATAGTATTTTAGTGCAATTTTGAATATCTGATTTGTCTGTTTTAATTGGTTATCTGATTATAGATAGTAGACTGTTGATGTTAATAACTTTGTTCCTATATAACAGAAGATTGTCTACCAGAAGTCTAATATGAATTTTGGATTGTGGTCACTGATAATTCTATTTGGTATATTCTATTTAGTAAGACTATTTAATATTACTTTGGTCTAATCTAATGCTATTTAAGTGTTATAATTGTGGATAAACCTGATCTGCTTTGAAAACTTGTTTATCATAGTTAGTTCAGTATTAATATCGTTTTTGTCTAGGAGACTAAGGACAAAATCTATAGTAACTATATAGAATAGAATAGTAGATATTATAATTAATTAGAATTCTTTATAGAGCTTATAGTATTTAGTCTAAAGTAAAAGACATTTTAGGTAGTAGACAATATAAGACTATAGTAACTGTGCTAGATAACAAATATAAACTACATTGGTAATCGTCGCATATACTTAATAAAATTCTGTATAATTGGTATTATTATAGACAATAAAGAATATCTCTAGGGCAAACTTGGTTATAATATACAGTTTCTCTTTATCAAAGAAATCAACATAGTATAATAGACTATCTTTTAGAGCAAATAGTAATTTGGTTAGTTGGCCTACTATTATCAGAGTATCTAATATATCTAAGATTCTTTTTCAAATAGAGTCTTGATTGTAGTCCTTAATTAGTTTCTTACAAAACTTGTTATTAATACTAATAAGAAATATATAAAAGTAATTATTAAAGTTAAGGAGATTGATCTCTAGTATTAGCTTTATAGTTTTAAAGAACAATTATAATAGTGTGTTGGCAACAATGTTTATTTTGCTAGATTAATAGATAAGGTGTATATTAAATCTCTGAATATACTTAGATACTTGGACTAGTTGTAGATTTGTATAATTACTTAATATCAAAAACAATGTGGTTTATTTTATAATATCCACTATTACTAAATAGTTTGTGAATATAATAACTGGGTACTTTGATAAGTCAATTAGATACTTGACTTTGTATAATGATTAGATAATGTTTAAGATTTTTAACTTAATAGGCCAATAGCAAGTCTTGGCCAGAATTAATAGATAACTTAGGAATAGTACTGGCTTTATATTTGTTCTCTTAGAAATAGATATAGCTGTACCTTTTTTATATATAGTAGACGATTTAATATAATAGATTGCTGTACTAAGACCTTTGATACTAATATTTATATTAATATACAATTGTTAGTCAAGATCAAAGTATGTTAACCACAACAAAAATGCAAATTACTTTTAAAGTAGTCTAAATATCTTTTTCTTAGTATTACTAATCTAGTTAAGAAATATATGTATCAAGAAGTTTTTGTAAGCGGTTTCTTTTTGTAAAGATTTCTTAAGCAGGGTTGTTTTAATATCCTATAATAGTTTAGTAATAATAGTATAGTGTTTAATATAATTCCTGAATTACCCTATTAGACCTAGATAGTGCTTAAGTTGACATAATATGGTTAGAAACTGTAGTCTAGTAATGACCTTGATCTTGTCTTTGGTTATTGCTAGTTCAAAAGAACTTATATACTATCTAAGTAGTATAATAGACAAATATTCAACAAAGGTCTTTGTTGGCTTTAGAGAAATATTTTTTTTAGTAAACAAGAAAAAGACTTAATAAAGGTGGTTAATGTATTTGTTAAGTATTTTGAATACAATAATAATATTGTTAATATAAACTCTAGCAAAGAGAAAGGATTATAGGAATTTGTCTATTTGTTGTTGTATATAAGCCAATAAGTTTTTGAAGCCTATAATCAGAACTTTAAAATATTCTTGACTTTGGTAAATAATAATGATCAGCTTATAGTAATCATTACTATAGATATATTATTAAAAGAAGAATATACTAGTATCAATAATAGTAATATATTCTTTGTTTTGGACTATAGTAATAATATCTTTTTGTAAGGAAATAGAATAGATGTCTGTTATGACTACTCTATTTAGTTTATATATATTGGCTATAGGACAGCTAGATATAGTACTATTGGCTAGTTTTTTTTAGATTACAAAGACTTTATAAGAGAATAGGATTGCTTTATTGTTTTAGCTTATCTTGTCTTTATAGTAAAGCTTATTATAAGCCTTATTAATTACTTTCCTATCTTTAGCATCAACTAGGTAGATATGTACTAACTTAGGTACTTTGTTTTTCCAGTCTGATTATAGTAGTATATGCATCTAATTTTTCTTTAGGACATTGATAAACCCAGTTTTTTCCTATATTCTAGAGTATATTATAATAATATTGACTAGTTATTCTACAATTATGGCCTTGCTATAGACAATAACTTTGTTTAGTAGGACAGACTCTAGATCTAGTATTATAGCAAAGGTACTTAGTATAGTTGCTATAAAGATAGTGGCAAGGATACACTTTAGCTATTTAGTTTGGTGTATCTTTTTAGGCTTTTATAGAGTAACATTATAGTCTGTGTTGGTAAAATAACAATTATTATAGTTATACTTAGTAAACTTGTCAAGTATCTAGATTTTGCTGATTTTGATGGGCTAGTTTATATTATTACAGACGAAAATTGCTTTTGTTTTACTATTGATTAGATATAAATAGAGACTAATTTTAATATTGTTGTAAAATATAAATAAAAAGTTTTTAGTATTGGACAAATTATAATTCTTAATTATCAGTATCTTTTTACAGTATAGTAGAATAATAATCCATTTCTTAGGTCAAATGGCACAGATAATTAGAGCAGGTCTTTTAATAGTAATAAGAGCTTTTATATTATAGTTTTTGATATATAGTTCCTTGGTTAAGATAAGGACATTGATCTGTTTAGTATTTATAATATTGATATCTATTAAGATATTGGTATACAAGTTTTTAATAATACTAATAGTATGTCTAATCAATGACTTAGTTTGATATTCTTGGTTATTGTAGTCTTGGATTTGTAGATTAATATTAATGTAATATAGAAGTTTGTATTAGGAGTTATCTAGTTTGGCTACTTTCTTAGATACAGAATAGACACAAATAACTACATCAGAGTTTTGTTGTAACAGAAATTTATGGTCAATTAATATTAATAAATACCTAGTGTTGGTACAGCCTAGTTCTGGCTTGGCTATATTAGTTAGACAGAGTAAAATAAGAATATAAGACTATCTTCTAAATGTAAAGAATGGAATATTAGTACTTATAGATAATAATATGTTTAGCTTTTTAGATATATTCTTAGTAAGACTAACAAAGTTAGTCTTAAAGTTGTAAGCTACTGGTCAAAGTAACTGGGTTAATAGCTGAATTAGTTGAATTAATAGTGTTTATTTCTTGTTAAGATCATCTATTACTATCTTTGGTAGTAGTAGACACTTCTGTTACTTATACTACTAAGACTTAAGATATTGAAATAGCTTGTTTTGTATTAAAAAGGTTTTAAAATATTAAGTATATTTGAAGATACGTTTTAGGATTGGTTCTTAAACAAAGAATCTAAGATTATTGATTAGGGTCTACTAATTCTCATAGTTAGGGTTGTAATAGTCGAGATTCTTATTTTTGTAGACTATTATATTGGCTTAGAATGCACATTTAAGCTCTGTTCTATAGTTGTACTGGGTTCTGTTGTATAAACTTTTAGAACTGTTAGTGGATAGTACTTTATTGATTTCTATAAATGTAATACCTAGTATACAAAAATCTTGACGTAGTTGCTGATTATATTACTGTGAACCGAATACATTTAGTAGAACGAAAGTATCAGTAATCTAAAGTGGCTGTCTTACTAGTAATAATGTAGACACATTTGAACATTGTTTGTAAGGTAATAAAGGATTACAAAATTAGAGCTGTCTCTGCAGAGATATATAAGCATTTTGTGTATTTTGTTAGTTAATATAGTCAGTATAATTTGAAAACCATGGCTATTTGTAAGACAACTAGCCGTCTTGTATACAAGACAGTTAAGCTATAGGAAAAGAAGATAAAGAAAACACAGACTACTAAAATAATACCCTATTATAGTACTGATTATTGATAAACTAAGTTTAAATTGTTAGTATCAGTATTCTTAACGACCCAAACTCATTAAACTAATTCAATTGTTAAGACTATAAAGACAATATAAAACTCTTAATTGTAGCATTAGACTATGGCTCTAAAATAGACTTACAAAGTAGAACATTGATATGTATCCACACCTACATAACTTGGGCGAACATAGTACTACCAGCCCCGCAGACCTTGGCAGCGGAGACAATAGTGGATATGTACTTAGACAGTGATCATCAATTGTAGATGTTAGTGGTTGTATATTAGATATTATTAAACTTAAGCTATATATTACTAGATATTGGCTTAAAGCGATTTTTCAGATTCTTAATCTACTTGTTAATACTATTAGAATATATAGTCAGAATGTATTGTTAATCAAACAACATCTTACTATTCTACTAAGTCTCTGTTTTACTATAGAGATATATATTAAGATTCTGTTTAAGAAGGTATTTGCTGGTTTTGTTTTGAATATCTGAGATAACTCAAATACAATTTGTAAAAGTAAAAACATTTTGATAGTAGTTCTTTTTGTTTTTCTTAATTATATTACCTAGACTGTAGTTACTAGGTATATTAGGGTAAAAGTAGCTAAGAATTATTAAATGCCAGTGTAGTAAGCTATTAAGTCTGTTAGTACCAGACGATTTGACAGAATCTTGTAAATCAGCTAAATCTTGTGGACCAGAAGATAATTAATTCAGGATAAACTTTCTTATAATTGTTTATAAGGACTTAAGCTAAGTTGGAGTAAATACATCTGCCATAGCTAGAGGATTTGATTAAGGGTTATACTAAGGTAATGACAAACAGGATATTTTCTTGATTGTATCTGATATTCTTTGAAACAATTATATAGTTAATATTAATAATTATTCTGTAGAAACTAAAGTTTGTGATCCCAAGTTGAATAGATTAGATTTGGATACTTCTTCCAGTTAACTGGATACTGTAGTAATCAACAATGTAAAGGCAAGGGCTTGTTGAGCAGTGTTAAATATAGTATAATATAAGCTTTAATTAATCGCCTA
>Ga0182030_10002166_pt1 | contig 41555 bp, 45 predicted proteins | sample 812S3MmetaG_FD_121299 | JGI IMG/M metagenome (GOLD analysis project Ga0182030, IMG submission 121299) | Permafrost microbial communities from Stordalen Mire, Sweden - 812S3M metaG (Illumina Assembly) | ecosystem: Environmental > Terrestrial > Soil > Wetlands > Permafrost | place: Sweden...
CCCCAGTCCTCAACGCAACCCACACCACCGAGAACCTCACACCCCTCCCCAAACATGTCACCAAGAGCCAAGCCCTCGCCCTCCTCCACGACTACGACAAAATGATCCGCCTCAACCCCATCGTCAAAGCCCACCACCTCCTCCCGCCCTCCACCTCCCGCACCTTCTTCGCCTCCGAACCCGCCCAATACCACGCCCCCGACCCCGCCTCCCCCATCCCCGTCTACTCCGTCACCGAAGACCAATCGCACTCCCCCTCCCCGGACCACGAGCCTGAGCCCTCTGGAGGAGGAGGAACATGGCGCGGGGGCTGGGCGAAGCGTTTCGTGCCCGAAGAGATCACGTATGAGACGTCCATGCAGCGGGTAGAGGATGGCTTGGTCAGTATCACGCATGCGCCGATGGGGGTACATAGTGTGACGACTTGGAGCTTGAGGGAGGATGGGGATGGGGGGTTGGTTTTGGATGAGAGGGGTACGGTCACGAGTAATAGGATGTTGATGGGGTTTATTAGGACGACGTTGCAGGGGAGTCATGATAAGTTGGTGAGGAATTTTGTGGCGGTGTTGGAGAGGGAGATGCGTGGTGAAGGGGAGGAAGAGGGGGAGAAGGGAAGTTGAGGGGGAGGGGTGTAGGGTAGGTGTTGTCTTTGGGAGGTTTGTGTGAATCATAGATATCCGCGTCCTAGAAATCTAGACTTTTATGGGAGATTAAATGCATCGGAGGAATCGGAAATGCCAGAGCACGCCTGGTGATCGTGGCTTGGGTAAGCATTGGAGAGATACTTGTCTGAGTGAGCATTTCCATAATGTTTCTTGTCAAGTCACGCATGGGGAAGTTTCAATGTCTCACTGCAACTTACACAATGGGAGATGAGAAAAGACGAAGGAAGATTCTACATCGAAAATTCTCAAACGAGGAGGGGTACTCAAAGCTAGTCTGCTCCTTCTGTCTAATCTGTCGCTCCTTTCACTTCGGACACTTGGTTGATGATGAGACGAGCAACTTCTCTCACGAACCTATATCCACTCCTTCTCACGCAAGTTAGAACGCCAATGAAGACACTTTCCCCATCTTACTAGGACGTGTTACTTGAGCTTCCACTTCTTTCATTTTGAAGAGGGCGCATCACTAGATGTTCGAGAGCTTAACTCAATGCCCCACGTCAACTTTACAAGGTTGCACATCCCGCAATCCACCTTGGTCACTGAGGTTGTTGGGTGGCAAAAACACGGTGATGAATCATAATTCCTTCCTATGGATAGTGCGGTAACAACCTCAAAACACCGTCATCATCCTCCTCTCCTTCATTAGTGTTTAGAAGTCTCAACGCTCCTTCTCAACATCCTGATCTCTGTCCTCCCCAAATTCGCCTCGGGCAATGACTCCAACCCATCCTTGGCTTTCCAAATCACACCACTGTTTCCTGCTCCCGAATGATCGCTCTCCCTCTGTACGCTTGTGGATTGCACCAGCTCATAGTTACTCAGAGCCGGACTATTATACTTCCCTGTGCTCGCCACAGCAGAGTGCCATCCGATGGTCATCCTCGCCAATTTCAATACTTTTGCGACTTCTGAAGTGTCGGGATCCTCCTCAGTGCCCAAACCTCCATCATCGATCCGTACTCTCACAGAGCGATGGATAGCCTCGTTGGTATTTCTCAATCTTTGTTTGCTCTGCTGTCCATTTTCCGTGTCGATTCTGTAATATCGACCTGGGGTACGAGTGATTGGCTTCAAGGATTGTAATGAATCCGACGGAGCAGAATCATACAATCTTCCCAAGCCCCAAGGTCTTACGGGCTCAGGGACCTTCGCATAGTATTTCGTGTTCATATCTTGAACCCAGTCCAGGTATTTGGGCTCGAAGGATAAGATTCCTCCATCGGTGTCTTCAAATTGACTCACCATCCACGCCAAGGTGATGTTGGCAATTCCAGCATCTGGGTAGGACCCACCAATGTTGGAATGTACACCCGGGAACCACACTTGGGTGAGTAAATTGAGGACGTGTGGCTCGTCAGGTTGCTCCCAAAGTGTTGGCGTGAAGAGGTTGCGATGTTCGTCGAGAGCCATGGCATGGAAAGCATGTTGAACATGTTGACTGACTTTGGTGTTGACAAAGGAGTATTCTTTGACGTTCTTCTTGTGGAAGTCAATGGGTATACCCAAGGCACCTGGTCCATTAGGTCAGCTACCAGTCACAGCGGTCGTGAGTCGAGAACGTTTACCAACTGTGTCCCAAACACCAACAGCTCGAATAGGCATTCCCCATCTTGTCAAGCCAGTCTATAATTTGTCAGTCCGTACTCCATTGTGTGTAAATATTACTCACATCAATCAATTTCTGCCGGTATTTGGGATCCGTGAAAGCAATCTTCTCACCGTAAGTCGCCTCAAACCACTTACTCCCTTTCGTATCCTGTTTCATCCAATCTCCAAAAATCCCCCAGAAACTCTCCATCCCAACTCTAGTCAACAATCCCACATCGCTAATGAGGCTAGCAATAGCTCTCGCCGTGAAAGCACCGCGAGAGAATCCGAGCAGGACGATCTCATCACGAGGCTTCGTTTCATCATTGAGATCAGCCTGGGTTTCAGGATAGTAGTTGTTGGCGAGATACCCATCTATTCTAGCCGTTAGCTCCAATTATTTTGCTTTTTGATGAAGTTCCAATGGGAATACTTGCATGCTTCACGAATGTGCTCGCTGATATCGTCGCCCGTCATTCCACCAACAACTTTATCTTCCTCGGTACTATCTGTTCCAACACCACGCTGATAAAAGACCTCTTGTTTGACACCTGCTTCATCTATACGTTTAATTGCTCGGATAATACGAGTGACATTGGTTGGGATCTCTGGGAGGAAGTTAGAGTCTGCCTTGAAACTTAAAACGAGCAGCTTCCTGAATACATACGAGCTGTTGGAGGAGAGAACTCGGATTGATCGTAGCCCATATCTGAGTTCATCCAAGTTCCTGGATCTATGTTAGATATTTTGTTCCCAGACAAATTGAAGTTCTGATGTATTTACCATCACACCCAATCACATACTTCGTGCCTACCGGCCTCTTGACCACTCGACTGGGACTCATGTTGAGCTTTTGAGATTCTTCTTTCTGGGTTTGAAAAATCCAAATAGCTTGTAATCAGTTCTGAAATTTCTCGTGTCAAGAGTTCAGGATACCTTTTCAATGTTCAGGTTGTTTTTGAAGCAAGGATTGGGCAACGCAACCCAAGATATACTGAATCGTAACTGTTTGAAGAATTCACTAACAATGAAGAGCCGGGAAACGAAACAGTCTTCACTTCAGCTCACACCAGACGATCCTCGGGCAGCCTGACCGCCCTTTATGATCAAAAGCCCAATGTCTGTACTCCAAAGGTACACGCACCCCCCCATCCTGCATCCCACCTCAGCTCAGCTCACACTGAAACATCCACCATACAGGGTTAAGCGAGTGTCATCCACCCGCCTTATGGCGCAGATCTCTGCATGACATGCCCTACCTTATTTGCTGGGTGTGAGGGGTAACTACACAGTATGTACATTTCGGAGCTCCCGTCAGCCTCTCAAGTGAGGTTTAGATGTGACTGTATGCAGGTATATGTATGGGATGTTGTTGCGGATAGGTCAAGTTTGAGATGCCTCGATACGCGAGTTTTCAGCAAGGTTGGGCGGGAATTGATCCGTACTACATAGGCTGTGATAAAGAGAAAGCGGCCCGAGATTCGAGTAGTGAAAGTCATTGTGGAGAGTACCTTAAGGTGCGACCAAACTTTGTGGATCGGCAGTCAATTCATCTCGGGAACTATGAGAAGGGTGTAAGGGGTTCAAGATGGTGTTTGATGGAAGCCTAATTTATGACTTAACCCCCTTTTTGACCAATCCTTAAACCTAGCTATAAACACCTTTCCTATCCTCTGTTCAAAAGCTATTCCTTTTTTAGCCCCCTCCCAGTTCATCCATCATTCTCATGAAAGCAACGTAAACATCCATTCAACCACGCCTTGTCCTGAGCCAACCTGCAAAACCAGCGCATCCAGAAAAGTAATTACTAGTCATCAAGTCGAAAAGAAGCCCTAGCTGATTGTGGGAGAAGCTGTAAGAGCAGCTGAAAGTGAGTGTGGGAGTGTGCGTAACACGTGTGATGTTTCGTGTCGTCGAAAATGAAACTGGTATCGTCGGTATCATAAACGTGAAGATACATAAAAGGTCGCTTGATCTCATCCACCGATGCAAGATTGACTGAAAAGACGCCATTCCGAGATTCTTCACTGAAAAATTTCCCCACCCCTATGTACGAAGTGAACCCGATGAACGTAAAAGTTCGAAATCGCGAAAAATTCACGATTCAAATGCTGTACTTTTTACAAAAGATCCCTCAAAAACACTTTTGATGTGTAATTTTGAGCTCTCTTCGCTCTTGATGTTTCAAACACTTTTGGCGAGAGATCGAAAGTAGGAAACCATTATTCGCGTTGGGCAACAGAGTCCTCGGCTCGTGCCCTCATATGGTTGGCTTGTGTTTCTAGACTACGTGCCATGAGATGTGTGACTAAAATTAGAGTTAGTTCTGATTCCCAATTCGTGAAGAGATCCGCTCACCTGGCCACACCGCGGCTTTATCAAGCATATAAGCCGTGACTCTCAAGATTTTTGCACCATAACCAGAGTTTTCTGCGGAGTTCCTCTGAGCTGCATTCATTTGAGCAACAGCTCCCATACCTGCAAGCTCGTAATTCATCTTGATCTCGGCACTATTTAGTACCTCTTGTATCTTCGTCAGAAGCTTGCAATCTTCTTCTTCGAGTAGCATAATGCCAGGAACTTGGCTTAGATCAATATCGTCTTTGCCTAGGATTCCCAGATAGCGCCCAACTCGTTCTTGCACAGTGGCGATCCACTCAGCCAGGACTTGAGCACAATCAAAGGCGCACATTGCTGATTGTAACGGGAGCTCTCTAGATGTGAAGTCTGCAAAGGTGACCCCCAATTTATCGGACATAGAGAGGGAATCAGCTGCGTAGAAAGCAGCTTTGCGAAGGTGGCGTTCTCTTTTTGAAGTGGACACTCCCTGAGCTGAACCATGATGTCCATTCGGTAGTCGAGTAGGCTTAAATTCTGGCGATGATTCTGAGGTTGGAGGTGTATCAACGAAGACGGAGCTGGAGGCAGAGGTGTCAGAAGGATCCGTATATTCTGCATTAGAGTCGGGCGAATGTTCGGCATGCTGTATGATCTCACTCCCACGGGAAAGTTCTTCTGCCATACCATCAAAGTCTCGTTGCCAGAACTTCTCCTTCGATCGAGCTAAGTTTACAAACAACCGCACATAGGCGAGATCAAGAAGAGGAATTGAATCTGCAGATAAGGGACCGAACCCATATGGATTAGGTCTTTCCAAGCTGTGGTGAGGGTTCGAGGCCCATGCGGCTTGCCAAGCTTTCAAAGCAGGCTCAATATGACGGTGCATCTTTTCCGTTTCCTCGTTCGTCCAGACCTTATTATGGTGTCGTTGTCTTGTTTCCCATATGTAGTTATGCAGTGCGTTAATCAGAACCAGGCAGCCAAAAGTGCTGGGCCTAAGATCACTCTTCGGAAGATCTTGCGCACCAGGATATGGCTGACCATGTGCCATGTGGTGTTGCTGCTGCTTCTCACTTGTACGTAACAGTTCGCCTAAGGCATCGTGGAATGTGATCTGGTTATGATCAGCCATTCTTGCGCCACCTTTTGAATAGAAGCTACTGGCAGTCTCCGCAGCCCAGAACTCTTCGTCACATGGTAGGTCCAGCATGATCTCTGAATTTGTAAGGGCTGGAGTATGGTTGTAGGCGGAGACTAGGAGACTGGAGAGAATAAAGACAGCGTATAAGGTTCTCTTTCTCTCTTCCATCGCCTTCCAATTGTGCCATTCTTGATGATCATCCGGTATCTCGCTCCTGGTTCCATTACCCCAAGTCTCGGATGATGCGTCATCGTCACCCATCTGCACATCCTGCTGAGATGACCCGTGAGGCCTAAGAAGTTCCGCGGCGCGCGATAGGCTCACTAAAGCTGCACAGTGCGTGCTGGCAATATCGCCTGCAGTCTTATCACCGCAATTGTGGCCATACACGACATTGAGTAACATGGCTTGGACCAGCCAAACAGGTGTGTGGACTGAATTTTCAGGGAGCCGAGCACCGTGATCGACACCTGCTTTGCGATGATCAGCCTTTCGAACGTCGGCTTTCCGTCGTTCTTCTAGATATAGTTGAATCATCTTCTTGGCTGAGTCGAACAGCTCCCTGGACTGTACTTGTTCCATTTCGTAAAGAGCACCAATAGCAGCCATGGAAAGAATAAGGCAACCACGGCCACCGACCAGCCCAGCGGGATCTCGAACCCCATTGGTGTGAGCAGGAACGTCAAAAGTAAGAGTGGGTATGTGTAAAAATGGCAAATGGGGATGGAAATATCGAATATAAGCCCCGATGTAACGTTGAAGATCGTGGGTGCTGGGAAGACCACGGGAAGACTCGCTCATGCTATTTGCCCTACCCGGAAAGTGGGGTGATAGTGGGGAGCTCGTCGCAGGAAATGAGTATTTTCGGCTACCAAAAGGACTACATTGAGCAAGGGCAGCGAGAAGGGCCTGGCGGGTAGACTCTGTGATGGTTGATATTGCCAAGCTTGAGTGCACGCTGCCATTCATAGAAATGGGCGTTTCAGGGCCAAGATTCATTGGGGGATGGAAGCCCTGAGTATTGATTCCTGGCATCATGGATGATGGGCTGAGGGAGCTCATTGAGGGGGGCGGGGTTGAGAAATACGGATCATTTGCATTTTTTTGTGGCAAGCTGTGAGGAGATATCGGTCCACCATTCATTAAATCTGGGAATCCAGCGTGTCCCAAATCAAGTCCGTAAGGATTCGGAGTCATCAGAGGAGGTGCCATCATTGATTGCTGCCACATAGACGCTGAAGATGTTGCTGGGTTGTTCGAACCGTCCAACATCACTTCGCTAATACCACTTTGGCTTGCGGTACTGATGGCCGAAGGCGAAGAGCCATCGATGGCATTTTCATTCGCCTCTTGGAAGGACATTTGATGCTCGAAACCATTCATCCAGTCGAAGTTTTCCTCCATCGTCTGGTTTCCCGACATATCATGAAAGCTCTGGTGGTAAGGAGATGCAGAATCAATTGCCATGGATTGTGGAGAGTCATTGTAATGCAGAGCATTCGGATTGATAGTGGATCCAGAAAATAACAATCCTTCAAAATCAAAATCGTTACTGAACCCGCCTACGACTGGTGCGGTGCGCAGACCACCTCCAAAGTCCACGTTGTTGAAATTATGGGTATCCAGCTTTGGCAATCCGTGGCTAATTCCACGTTGGCCAAGGCTGGTAGACATGCCTCCGAAAGAATATTCATTGTGCATTGGTAACCCCACTAGGCTGGGATGACGACTGTGGGCAGGGACAATTCCACTTCTTGCAGCAGTAGCATTTGCAGCGGCCATTAATTGCATTTGAGCTCCATCAACATGGCTGATGGTATTTGCTCTTGGCCGCATTGTTGCAGCTCCATGTCCATTGGCTATTGAGCCTTTCCGAACTCTATTTGGAGCTGTTGCCGTACTACTGGCAGCGCTTTCTCGACGGTTCCTTGGTCTCGACGAAGGCGTAGTGGTCATATGAAGCTTCTGCTGGTGGCGTAATAACAGGTCTCGACGAGCAAAACATCTCGCACATTCTGGACATTCGAATGGCTTCTCTTTCGTGTGTGACCGCTCATGCCGTTTGAGATGTTCTAATCGAGCAAAGGATCTTTGACAAGTGCCGCATACATGTGGTCTCGGTTTGTCAGTCTTTGGTGGGGGAAAATTGTTCGCAGCTTTGGAATTGCCATTTGAGGAGGCGGCTGCAAGAGATTGAGTTAGCATTGGTATTGTAGGACGAGACAAAAGCAATACTACATGTAGAGCGCATTGAGCGTATCTTTCTACACCTATTTTAAATATGCATTGAGCTCTCACATACCATTCTCTCCATTGTTCACCCCACCATTGGACCCAGAGCCATTAGATGACGTTGCGGCAGGCATGACAGGAGCTTGCTGTTGATATATTGTAGCTTCTCTTAGCATGTCCGAGGGGAGGTGGTTGGTCGTATCTGCAAAGAGCTTCCTGGACTCGTTTTGGCATGCTATTGGGATCTTAATATTCCATTCGCTCTCAACAAGATCGTGGCAATGAGGTGAATGGATTGGAATGGAGGTTCTAACTCACGGCTTTTCAGTGGCCAGAGCCTGGCGGGTCCGTTACTGGGGACTTGCAGCGAGGTGCAGCGTTCAACCCACAGGCTGTCTTTGCCTGCCACTTATCGCTTCCGCGGTGCTGCAACCACAACCTTCGCCCGTTTGCAAGCTTTAGCCGACCGATCCTGATCCTGATCCTCGACCACAACCTGGTCGATTTTTTAAGGTAATATGTATGGCCGAGCAATATGCCACACGGAGTCTAAAGATTGAGGTCAGTTTGCAGTAGGATGTACCTCAACACGTTTTGGCCGTGAAGGAAAACGGTTTCGTACTTTTGCACAGTCAGGGTTCCACGCGGAATCGGTGACTGTAAGGCCCACCCACCAGTGTTGCAACTGTAAACGCCGTCTTAGTTCTGGCAGCTAGCCGTCTCTGAGACAGTGAGGGACAAGCAAGTACGAAGATGGATCCCTCGCACAAAGGTTCCACTAATTTACTAAAATTATATGGAGAGAGGCAAAGGCAAAGGGAATTGTCCAGAGCCATCAGGCTGCGCTTGAATCATGAATGACCAACAATCGGAAGAACGAGCATGCACTGCGAGGGCCGAGCAGGGGACGTAATTGGCGCACTAGGCTCTGAGACGCTTCTGGGTAGGGTTCGAAGGTAGACTGGGGCAGCAAGCTCTGTCTGATCTGGGATAGTCACTGTATGCGGGAACATCGCTAGGACAGGAACGAAGTGGGCTGGCTACTGGGTTGTTGGATAGAGTAGGTAACAATCTTTGTCGATGGATCAAGCACATTTGCATAGTAGGCCGAATCGACGCGCTCAACACATGCACGATGGACGGCAGAGCAAAGGAAAAGCGTTCGCACAGGGCTATTTACAGGAAGACTTTGAAGTCCCGAGATAAGAGGCAATTCAAAGAAAAGTGTCCCGAGTGGCTGGGGTTAGACGTCTCATAAATCAAGGGGGAATTGTGGAGAGACGAGACTGCCGCTGCTAAAATAGATATTAATAATTGATAAATAGAATGGGGATATTCGAGAGAATTTAATCCGACATGACATGGCATGGCATGGCATAGCATGGTTAGTAGTAGCATTCAAGTCCGGCACGCGGTGACCCAGGGGTCTTCTGCCTCTTCTTCCTCGATCCTTCTGTACTGTAGATATATATCCATGATACTTTTTTTTGGACGACATGGCTCCTATCGTTACATATTTGCATACACGACTGAGTCCTCCATCCGAGTACACTCCTTCACAACGGTGGATGTTCTGGGAAGTTTTGCAAATATTGATTGGCCTCGCATCAGCGGGACAGCAGCTTCAGGTAGGTATTCTGTTCTGGATTCGTTCGTATCCACCGGTATGCACAACTTCATGAGATCCTTCCGAGGACCGATGCACATAGGTGGGACACAACACAACACAACACATGAAAAGTGTCCTAGGATTTGAGGGACATACTTGATTTGGTCCTTGGTGCGTAGTGCTTGGGTGCTTGGTGCTTTGTAAAGGATGACAACGATGGAGGAATCTTTTTTCCTGCGAGTTCTGAACAAATGAAGGACCAAATCTATTTCTCTCTCCTTTCATTTCCCCCATTATTCGCATCCTCCGCTATAATACCCCAAGCTCTTTGGACTTGGACCCCGGAAAAAAAGTCAAGACGCTGAGTGATCAAAGCGCCTCCCACCGGCTTTCCTATCTTATCGTAGAGGGGAGGTTTGGCGATGAGATGAGTGATTTCTCGACGTTTCTCAGCTCAGTACCTTACATCATGACGACGACGATGATGACCATCTTTCACGGAACCTAGCTCTCATGTACATCATTCGCCGTCCAAGTTCCCATCAACCCTGCATCTCTGCTTCCGGAGTGTGTTCACCCTGGCAGGCAGATCAATTTGAGCGCGAACAAAAGCCGCCGCCCGGGCGCTCTGGAAAGTCCTGAGCCGAGAGACGACACTAAAAGAGCTTTTTTTTTTCTTCCCACTCATGTGATATGCTAAATGAAAAGCGTAAGGGAGGTAAGGTAGGGTTGTGGGCGACCAAGGGTAACCCCAGGAGGCCACCGTTCTCTGCTGCACACACGAACCGCCATGGGGGGGCGAAGAAGCGAAGAAGCGAAGAAGCGACGCAAAGAAAGGTTCTTACCAATCCATTCCCCTTGCCATGTCAGAGAGTGCCGTAGTGGCTTCTCTTCCTGCAACACAATGCAAAAAACGTTAGGTGTGTGCGCCACGAACTATCGGACTTCCTAGGACTATATATGACTATATATATGACTATATGAGACTAAGAAAAACCGTGCGCCCTTCCCTGCAGGTTCAACTCCAGCTAGCCAAATGCTGAGGAAAATTCCATGCTTCCTTGCAGCCCTCCGTCAGGAAATTCTTGCTCGAATGAAAGGATCCGGTGTGGTAACGCTGGACAAGGAGACCCTCGTTCGTCCAGTCAAGCCCCCGGTCATTTCCCCAGGTTTTTTCAAAGCGAGCGAAAGCCACGACGGGCGAAACTGTTCTGGTGTGCCGATCTTCTCTGCTGGCTGCGCTGCTTCACGAAAGGCCGATCAAACTGCATCTTGAAATGTTTTGAGAATTTTCCGGTCTGTGGTGTAGGACACGATCGCCCAGCATCCAGAGGACAATTGAGATGCCGAGGGCATTTCATTCTCACCGCGCTCGAGGTGTTACTCCAGGCGCAGAACCGAAGAAAAGCGGCTTACGATTCTTCCTTTCCGAGCTTACTAGTATGTGGCCCCCTGGGGTCATGGGAATACGTATCTCTGAGCTATGGTTCTCGAAAACACGAAGGGAAGGGATACATCTCGAGTGATGAGTAATGATCGTCTCAGTCTTCTGATCTCATCCCAGTAATTACTTAATTCCTAATTAACCAATCTCCGATTCATCAAATCATATAAGTCCGACCTTCAACCGTGGAGACATACCTTAATAAGAAGACAAGGATTCTCGTGTACTGATTACGGAGTAGTTTACCCCAGAACCCCGGAGTCGAAGACCTGGTGACTTGTGTAGCAGAGCACTAATTTGCGTAATATCAAACTCTCCACCACTGAATAGTACACCCCCAATTATACACACTAACAATAATGGTCTGGTATTGAGATCTCAGCTATGATTGACTTTTCTAAAATATCGTGGGACCCAGGACCAAGGCCCTAGGTACTAGTAGACGCGAACTTCACGCCTCTCAGTCGACTAGTATCACTGCTCCAAGGGGGCGAAAAATCATGGGAGGAAGGCTCTCTCTCCTCGTTTAATTATCTGCCTTTGCCGTCATATTGCAGCAAATCTCCTAGAAACAACTCCAGGAAGCTAATAAATTGTATATATGGACCGTGTGGCGGGACACCACCACACCTCCAGCATTCTCATTTGGGAAGACGAGGCTGAGAATTTCCAATTTCCGAAGCGATAATGAAACCCTATCTTCAATATTAAGGACCAGCTGGACCTCAACTAACGCAATCTAGCTGCGCCTTACCATCTATTGGGTTGGATTCTTAACCCGATATTTAGAGTTCCATCCCGCCTTCCATCGTCTCAAGTATAGCATCGATACTTCCGTCGGTCTTAAGCGCGCTAGGTTTTTCAAGTTCGAGCGACAGACTCCCGTAATCAGCGCTGACGATCTCATTGATCAGCCCCCTTCATCAGAAGTTGGCCTCACTAGTTTTCTAATTACCAGCCGAAGGTGAAGGTATTTCACTTCCCATGGTTGCCAACCGCCGTCCTTTTCAAGCCACCGTGTAATGATCGTCTTTCTAGCATATCGTCATATATCCCGTGAGGTTGTGGGCAGGTTTGAGGTTTTCCTTTTCCCACCTTCGCCACCAACCACGGGATAGATTTTAGGTCGGAGATTCCTCCTGTCTGGTATTGCCTGGAAATCCCGTGCGGGCGCTGAAGGTTACACACAGCCTTTGATGAATGGGGATGGCTTTTGATTTATGTAATAGGGAATTAGCAAGTTCTAGACGGGCTGCAAGTTTGCGCTAGTGTGATCCGTAGCAGCAGTGTGTGGATTTCAGGGTCCACTTTCGATCTTAGATCAGCGCCAGCCTTCTATTATCCTTTTGCGTCTTGGTCAGAATCTGGGAATTAAGTGCATGGGTAGAGTTTCTCAAATTATTTCTGATCAGTAATCTGGGGTAGAGTTACTTCAGTAGTTCAATTCTATCGAGATGTCTTGATATACAACTTCATGCGAAGTTTCTACATTCTTCAGTCAATCGCAAAATTAGGCACCTGTCCTCCATTGTCCAAGACTAGATCAAGCAATAATCTTGTAGAATAAGGGAAGGTACACTAGGATCCTGGATTCGATATGTTTGTCTGCCACATTCAAATCGGTGATGCCGAATTCGTCAAGTCTCGTGGTTGTTAGGAGATGAATTAGGAAGACAGTAGGAATTAAGGGGGTCCTAAAATGGCACACCACTACCAGGATACGCTACTTTCCATGAAAGAATGCCCGCGAAGTTGACGTGGTTCATATCTTCGTCCAGTTGCTTTCTCATTGTTTACGTCTTACATCAACCCCACTTTCCAGTTTCTCCAAAAGTCTTAAAACTGTATAGAGAATGAGCTTTTCCTTACTTGGGAACGAAATAGATGGTCGATGAAGATTAGGTTTACGATGTATCGGAAATTTTTTGATATTTATTATACTTCTTTACTTGGTTATATATAGATTTGCCTTGTGCCTATCTTCACATTTCACTTATTCAGAATTTCCTACCCAGGCCCTACTTAATTGTTATGCAGCCTCCTGGATTTCTTTGCAATTAAACCCTGAGTGGTGCTTGTTGTAAGTTCCGAAACAATAAAGTCGTATCACCAACAGAGGCAGGCAGTTTTAAACTCATGCATATGAGGTCTCGTAACCACATCCGCCAAGATAAAGCGTCAAAAAGTACGAGGAAGACAATCTTATTGGTGCTATCTCGTTTGACAAGGTTTAAAATATGCTCACTTGCTTCAAGTCTCCGAGATCACGTGTCGGAAACATTCCCAAATTCACAGCGGAAAATAGCATAAAAGGGTGGCTTCTATCCCAGAATGCTCTTCAATTACAATACAGATCACTCTCCAAGTTTCAAGCATAAAAAATCTCTAAACTTGCATCCCGACACCACTCAGAATCCATTCATTCAGCAACCGAATAACCAAAGACTCCAAAGCAAGTTTCACACATCAACTATCATCATGGCATCTAAATCCTTCCATGACACACATCCCAATACCTATGACCGTATGGCCAGTAACTCCACTCTCAACATCGCCAAGAAGTTCCTCCCCACCATCTCACCACCCATTACCCCTGATTCTTACAGTGAGCTTAGCTTCTCCTTTACTTAAAGTTCCCCAACCCTTTCCCACTTGCCCAGCTTTCTACCTCCCATTGGACTTTATGAAACCTATTAATCCCTCGGTTCTACCTCATCAATATCACCTTGCAAGACTAACCTAATCCTTATAGTCCTGTACGTACTACCTTGCCCTTCATCTCGCAATTCCTTAGGAGCCGACATCTCGAAATATCCTAAATGCTCCCAACTAACCTAAACATTTTCATCCCCTAATCTACTAACACCTACAGCGACAACGCCTGTGGCACCGGCATAGTCTCTTCCCTCATCCTCTCCCAATCTCCTAAAACCCGCATCCTAGGTGCCGACTTCGCTCCCAATGTGCTAGCCGTCTACGCCGAGAAAATGGCTGCCCATGGCTGGAGTGAAAACACAGCAACGAAAGTCTTGGATGTGAGGAATTTAGAGGGGTTGGAAGATGGGACGTTTAGTCATGTTATTACGAATTTTGGGTTTGCGCCTGATGTGTCGGATTTGGAAGGTCCGGGGAAGGCCGCGAGGGAGATGTGGTATGTGTTTTTTTTAACTTTTTGGGGGTGTTTTGGTTACCCGGGATGTGTTCCCAGAGAGACCGCTTATTAGTTCCGAAAACGTATATTATGAGTTTATACTAACCTGGCCACAGGAGGGTTGCGAAAGAGGGAGGGTGTGCGGTTGTGACGACATGGAGTGGTGAGCTCTCCCCCTTTCTCCCCGTCCCCTCACTCAGTTTTAGATTGAGTGTGCAGAGGATTTGGACCCATTAACCAAACTTGTCCCTAGAACGCAATTTCACCAAAGCATTTGAAGCCACCTCCCTACGTATCCGTCCCCACTCACCCCCCTTCGCCTGGAACATCCCCGACTCCTGGGCCCAAGGCTGGTGGCTCATGAAACAACTCCAAGAAGCAGGGTTCGGGAATAAGGTTGAGGTGAGGCTGGTAGAAGGGTGTGCGGAGGCGGCGACTGTGGAGGAGTTGGCGGGAAATATGATGTTGTTTAAGGATATGGTTATGAAGGGGTGGGAGGAGCAGGAGTTGGAGCGGGCGGAGGTGGTGCTGAGGGAGGAGTTGAGGGCGCTGGAGGGGTTTTTTGAGGAGGAGGGGAGGGTGGGTGTGAAAATGGTGGCGTGGGTGGGTATGGCTCAGAAATAGGGAGTTTGCGGGACACTCAAACAGTGTTTGGATATTTGGGTCATTGAACTTCGATGTCTTTGTGGTTCTAATTAATGGCTAGGTTTGATAAGTATAATATAATGACATTCTTATGAACATTGGTAAACGAATTAGCGGCTCTGTTGTACAAAGTGCATCTCATAAATAGTACAATCCCCCAACGCCTGCTCATAATGCCAACAGAGTCGTCCCCAACTTTTTCATCCATGAGAGCCGCTAATAGGATGCTTGCTGTCGTACTTATCTAACTCGCTTCCATCGCCGGAATAACCTATCCTATCCCGATTGTCGTCAATGATTCTTGCGTACTCTATGAGTAGGCGATATGTATATATCTGTTACAATTAGAGATATATCCCTATGTGCATGGAACGTTTGCTTACCTCAAGATCTTCCCGCCTCAACACTTTTGAAGCCCATTCCTTCCCCTGTCGACCTAATTTACGGCCCTCGAGATCATGCCTTTGCACGTAAGGCTCACCCTGCTTTCCTGCGCTCGATGGACTTCCAAGACCGATGAAGTAGGTCAAGATGCTGTAGAGCTCATCATATCGATTATCTAAAGGAACGAAGTGCCTCCATGCGAAGAGCCTGGAATCGTGCCATTCCCTGAAGATCGTGCTTTTGATACCCAGACTCTTGCTCTGGATGAAAGCGTGCCACCGTCCGGAGAAAGAATGGCCATCAACATCTATCACGAATTTGGATTCGAATTGCTGACTTAGCGTAGTCATATTCTTGTAGGTCCAAACGTCGTTATAAAAGTCGCAATTGGGGTAACATGCCAACGGCTCCGTAAAGCCAACATCTGTGTACTCTTTGGCGAATTCACTTGGTTTGAAATGTTCGAAGTTGCTATAGGCACCAGGCTTGGAGGGATTTTGACTCATGATACGTACTTCTTTGTCAGCCATGATGGTGGAATTTGTGAATAGTACGAGACGTTGGCGATGCATCCTTTTCCAGTTCTCGGCCGTGTTAGTTCCACCCGAGGTGACACCTCTCCAGATCATGCTATCCTTTTTATCATCCCAATCGAGGTCGTTGAGGCTATTATATTCATACCGCTCATCCTCCGCGTAGTACATGTTTGCTGGAAAGAGAATGTCGCTGTTGACGTTGACTTTACACTCCCCAAATATCGGCAGGAGACTTTTACTTGCGATTATAGTACTGGGCGCGAATAGAAAGCCATGCTTGTCCTGAATCTCGGGTCCGATAGTACAAAGATCTGAAGAGCGATTGAAATTTGTGATGAACCCTCCGCTGGGGTCCTTATACAAGGAGTCAGCTGGGCCAAGCGTAACATCGCCATCCCTAGCAGGAGAGCCTGGAGGGCATGCCTCCTTAGCTATCAACATGTACTGTTCTCCAGGTGCACGGAAAAATTTAGGATCCGTAATTATCGGACTGGTATCATTTTCCTTTAAAAATCCGGTCATGTTCTTGGTCCATTCAGCTGGAGCTTCAGGCAGAATACGTCTACTAGCAACTTCTTTTGCGAGAAGCGCTTGCATATCATCCCACGGCACAACTAATCGAGGCTGATCCAAGTTATTCATAGCAATGTCCATATCCGGTAGAAACTCGACAAACGGTGCAACCATTCTTGCAAATGTCGGCGCCCGCCAACCGTCATTGTGATTGGTCAATTTCCAGATCTTCTTGTCTCGTATGTGAATGCCCGCTATGCCGTGGTCGTCTACCTCACTCATATGAGCTGCTAGAGATCTTAAAACAGATGGCTCAACACCCCAGAACGGCCTCAAGTCATCCATGATCTGCTCAAAATCATCCACATTATGGACATTCTTATCTCTTGCAAAACGATACCAATCTCTAAAACCTGGTGGTGGATTCCTTCCATAGTTTCTCCTGTATTTGGCCACCGTCTCTTTGAATGTCATGGACCTGCTCTCTTCATATGCGTTCCATGCTTTGTCGGCCTCCTTCATCAGACTAGCAATAGGGTGCTCATCGATGATATCCGCGAGGGTATCCGAGTTCGGATCATCTTGGTTCCATGTTGGGCCCTTAGGTAGCTGGAATAGTTCTTAGCAGATATTCTTGAACAAAGGAGAAAGGAGTTTCAAACATTAGGATTGGTCTCGCCAGGGCTTGTAATTTTTGGCCTTCCAGGGATGGATATCTGCTTTATTGTTGCCCGTACATCGCTCCCCGAAAGCATAGAAAGATTAACAATAAGGATAACAAAGCCAAGGCCAGCCAGGAGAAGGAAAATTCGCCGTTTTCCTCGATCGAAGGCCACCATTGCGCCGAAGGCCTAAGGTTCTGATCCAGCTCTTTTCAAAAATATTAAGCAGCAGCTCCCTAGAAGCATTATTGGGATATATAACAGCACAGAGGTTCGATATTGATAGCCATTGGGTTATCTTTAGAAAGTCGTGTGCTTTTAAAAGGCCAAGAAACTGTCAACCTGGACCGCACGCTTGTTTAAGAGCCTTGCGCCGTAACAGGGGATTTGACAGGGCGTGAGGAAAATAAGGTTTATTAAAGCAGCGCTGCTTCGAACGAGGTGAAAGACGAAATTTGAGACTCGACAACACTCTTCAACAAGATTATGCCTCCACGATTACATGCGATCGCGGCCTATTGCCGGCCAGCACCTTCTTTTCTAAGCCCTTTGTCATCTCTCCTTTTGCCGTTATTTCAAGCCAGGAGCGCCTCAATTCTAGCCAGTCTCTCAGACAACCCAGGAGCCTATAATAAACGTATTCGACGCGGAAGAGGACCATCATCTGGAAAGGGAAAGACATCTGGTCGTGGTCATAAGGGTCAGAAACAGCATGGAAAAGTTCCGGCGCGCTTTCAAGGTGGCCAAACGCCACAGGATGTCGTTCATGGAGTGAGAGGCTTCATCAATCAGTACGGTTCCCCTTATTTTACTCTCACCTATTGAGAGTAGGCCAATCCAGAAGCTTGATTAACATATTCCTCAGGTTTTCAATTGAGATGTCTCCAATCAATTTAGATCGAATACAGTCTTGGATTGACCAAGGACGACTCGATCCAACCCGCCCAATCACATTGAAGGAATTGGCCGATTCTAGGTGCCTTCATGGAGTGAAGGATGGAGTGAAACTGCTGGCTCGAGGGAAAGAACAGTTCAGAACTCCAATCAATATTCTTGTCTCGCGGGCTTCTGCCGAAGCTATCAGCGCAATTGAGGCAGTGGGAGGCAAGGTCACAACCAGATACTACACAAAACCATCGATAAGAAGACTGCTGAGGGGGGAGTCAGAGTCAAGCTTTACTCCTCTTGCCATGACTGCAGCCGGTGAAGGGATATCCCCGACGCACGATACCGCCAAACCTTTCTCCTACCGTCTACCAGATCCTACGAGCAGAAAGGACCTGGAATATTATCGAGATTCTGCTCACAGAGGTTATCTAAGCCATCTAGTTGAGGAGGGCCATGGTCCCAGTTTATTCTTCAAAACACCAGGAATTGGAGTACGTCGGAAGGTATCAAAGAAGGGCGGATCAGCGGGGGCTGCTGGAGAGAATAGAATATGGTAGGCAGTTTAGTTACGGTCTCGTGTATCATAATATTGTAGATTATTCGTCCGAGGAACATGAGAGACGGCCAACTACATCCTTGATCGTTTCTCCATATCAACGTCCTGCCAAGTCAATGAGTCCAATTTCCTGCATATTCGACAATGCAGCGAGGCTTGCAAATGTCGAGTCACGATGAAGCGAATATGCCATACCTACCTACCTTACCATTTTGTGAACGCGAAAGGTAAAATTTATCTGATGCAGACTCTAGCACTAGATCTGTTACACACAATACTGATAGATATGATGACCTCGGTGATGAGAAGGAATATGACAGTCTACCATAAGAATTGGAATACAAGACATCATTATCTTACAATTCGTGGAACGATAAGCTCCACTTCCCTAAAATTTTGATGAGTTGGATAGACTATCGATATAACAGAAGTCCCTTTCGTATTCCTGTACTAATTATCTCGTACGATATAAGATAAAGGCATCTTCTATTCCAATATCCTATGGTATTGCCTTAAATTTAGAGGATGTTTCTCCAGTAGCAGAATGAAAGTAGATCGACTAGTCACTAAATGGAACTCGTAAATAAAATCTTGTACTATTTCGGTTCTACTGTTGAATTTGTGAATAGAATGTGGTATCACTTGCGTATCGTCGTCTCATATGACAGTGGTTGAAATGCCCTCTCAGTAATACAATTAAATCAAGTTCAACCTGAAGCTTGTACAGTATTTGTTTGACAGGGATGGCTTGACAGATGACGGCGCCGCTACTAGTAAGCGTGTTTAAACAGAGCTCCCATCTAGAGCTTCCTCATGCTAGCTATCCGAATCGCATTGGGAAATCTTTGCTGCGAGAGCGCGATTCTCGATCGTATTGATTAAGTGAAGTTTGGCATCATTCTTTAATTCTGCAATCATGTCACTGTTTGGATCGTCGCCGGACGAACCTTCCCCAATAGCAGCCAACGTCTCGAAGTCCCGCTCCTCTCTGTTTGACGACGAACCAAGTCCAGCCCCAGAATCGAAATCGTCTCTATTCGCAGACAATGATGCTCCAACCGCATCGCCGTGGGGTATGCCGACACCAAAAAAAGCTGCTCGAGGCGAATTGATCAAAAGTTTGCTCCCAGCTTCTGATGTGCCAGATTCCTACATAGATACGTTTGATAACGTGCTGAAGGGGCATAATGTCGGGGGCAAAATAAGTATTGCCGGAGTTACAAAGGTTCTAGGCGCTGGTAATTTGGGTACAGATGATCAGAGCCGTATCACCAGCATCATCTCTTCTGGTGGACAACTTTCAGACCTCAGCAGAAATGAGTTCAATGTTCTGTTGGCATTGATAGGACTAGCTCAGGAACGTGAGGATATCACACTTGATAGTGTTGATGAGAGACGAAGAAGTCAGTAAAGCTGATTTGAGACATTCGCTTGCTTTGTTGATAATAGCTGCAGATCTTCCCTATCCCAAGCTTCCGAGCCTCAGTACCCCGATAACACTACCTGGCACATCTGAGCTAGCTGCAAAGCCTCCTCAACGACCGACAACTCCTCCATCAGCTCCGGCAGCTGCGCCCATGTCAGCTCAAAAACCCCGAACGATGCGGAAAGATTCGCTTGATTTCCCAGAAGCTGATCCGTGGGGAAGTCCTGCTATGCATAGAAATCACGCCCACGAGTCGAGCCCCCCGAAAACAAATGGCAATATAAATGAGGCCAGAAATGGAATTCATGAGCCGATTAGGACGACGAGCACTTTCACAACTGCCTCTATAGAGGGCTCAAATGGAACGTCAAATCGACCTAGTGAAGAAACCCAATCTACTCCAGCAGCTGGTATTTGGGGATCTTACGACGCAAGCGCTAGCGCTCCTTTCAACCCTACTTCTGGGTCTACAATTGGAGGGGATGGGTTTGATCCTTCTGGGGGTGGTGGTGGTGGACCAGCGCAACCCGCCCCTTCTCGGTCCTTTGGAGGTGGGAGGGTCACAACTGGAGGCGTTGAAGAGAACGTGGTTGTTACACTCTTACCGGAAAAAGAGGGGATGTTCATGTTCCAGCACCATAATTACCAGGTTGTCAGTGCTCGCAGAGGAAGCAAAGTTGTGCGAAGATATAGCGACTTCGTATGGCTCCTGGACTGCTTACACAAAAGATATCCATTTCGCCAACTACCGCTTCTGCCACCTAAGAGAGTTGGAGGTATGTTCAATTGTCCTAAGATAAATTGTTGACAGCGCTGATGATTCTCAGTGAACGGCAACCATCTAGCAGCCGACAGCACATTTATCGAGAAGAGACGAAGGGGTTTGACCCGGTTTTCTAATGCCCTTGTCAGGTATGCAAATTGCTCAGAGTGTCTTATTTATTGGTGAGATAAATATTAACTTGAAGGTCGTCTAGGCATCCAATTCTCAGCCAAGAGCAATTGGTCATAATGTTTCTCACAGTACCAACAGTAAGTCACATTCTGCATATCTTTTGAATGCTATGGCTAAGGGCAGGCTAATTAGTATCAGGAGCTTGCTGTTTGGCGCAAGCAAGCAACAATATCCGTTCAGGAAGAGTTCATAGGAAAGCCATTACCGCCTGGACTCGAAGACTCCCTCCCGCCGACCTTAAATGACCTATTTGAAACGACACGCTCGGGAGTTCGTAGATCTGCTGAAATATACATTAATATCTGTAACCTTATGGACCGGCTTGCGAAGCGTAGCGAAGGGCTGGCTGCCGATCACCTCCGTTTGTCCCTCTCGTTACAGTCATTAACGGATGCATCTCAAGACACTTACGCTACCGACACGAACGATGTCCCATTATTGAATGAAGGACTTCATGCTACGGCGAAGCACTTGTCAAATAGCCAGAGTCTTTTAGAGGATGAAGCAAGAGCCTGGGATCAAGGTGTATTAGAGGACTTGAAGAGGCAGCGAGATACTCTTGTTAGTATGAGAGATTTGTTTGATCGTCGCGACCGCTATGACAAGGACAATATCCCAACCTTAGAGCGTAGAATCCAGGCCAATGAGACAAAGTTAGTGGCAATTCGGGCAAAACCAGAGGGTCTGGTCAAACCTGGGGAGGTTGAAAAGGTCACCGAGGCCATCATTAAGGTAAGGTCAAGATCTACCTACATTATAGTGTTATTAACAATCCTAGGACAAGGAATCGATAGTCGCTCAGCACGCTCGGGGAGTGTTCATCAAGGAATGCATCAGGGACGAGCTTCTCTTCTTCCAGCAATCACAATACCATGTTAGTCGATGGAACCAAGATTGGGCGCAAGAGCGCGTAAAGTATTCCGAGATGCAAGCGGATAATTGGAAGCAATTGCATGAGGAATTAGAAAGTATGCCTATTGGCGAATAGTAGTTGTTTGCAGGTGCTGGGTCGTAAGTGTAGTTTGATACTGCACAGTGTTACATATAGCAGTGTTCGATTCACATGAGGCAGTCTTTTGGACGCTCCGTTGGCGCTAGTATACATAATGATTCCCAAGAAACTGGTGGCGGAATGATGAAATGTGAAGAGTCCCAGCTGTTTCTTTGGTTTGACTCAACTTGGTGATTTGATGTCGTGAATCAACCCTACATATAAGAGAACTCCTTTGATTACAAGGCTATTGATGCTTTTGAATTTTAAGGAGAGAAATACCTCGATCCCCGTTCCCTTCTCAATACCTTAAGCATTCGTTTTTGCCCCGCAATTTAGCCCCTGTCGTCAACTCGCTTATGATAACGTCCTATCGCTGCCCAAAAACGCTGCTTCTAAACCAACTCCGCTCGTGATTCATCTACCTCCGCATCTTACACAATTTAATCCCTTCAACGAACCTGCAGTGGGCAGGCAAGACTGCCGACCGACATGCCGCCTCTCACGCCCTCCCAGAAGTCGACTCTGTCGCAGTTCATGAACATCACTGGGCTCCCAGAGAAGTCGGCTACGAAAGTGAGTTCACTGCTCCCAAGACTGAAGAAAAAGAAGGAGCAAGTTGCTGATCGCACATACCGGGATAGACTCTGAAGTCATCGCAATGGAAGTTGGAGCAGGCTTGCGACGGGTAAGTGATATCTCTTTTACAACCTCAACACTGGACCGGCCTTCCACAAATTGCTGTATCAATATTCTTGGTCGAGTCCTCGCACGAATAGATCATATACTCTGGACGAGCGGACGCACTTTTAATTGCTAGGCATGCTATGGCTTATTCCAGTTGCTCGAATACTCCTGAAGAACTCGCAGTAGAGAAGTTGGAGACGTTTCCTGGCAAAGTGTTACTTCCACAAGTCCCAATACACGCCCCTCACAATTTCGAGAGATATGTCTTCTCTCAAAAACCCAACGAGATTGTGACCAAGAGGGTCGATCTCTACAATGTGGATGTTGAAAGGATTGTGGAAGAAAACGCCGCAGAAACAAGCAAAGCCAAATGCGAGATTGTAATTGGATTCCAACAAACTCAAAGCGGGTGGCGACCTGTTCGACTAGGCAGGAGGCTGGATCATGCATTGTTAAGGATACGATGCGTGCGGTATCTGATTGCTGATCCCCCAATTTCCTGCCCTGTTCCTCCTGATGAAGAAGTGCTCCAACTTTGGCAACATCCTGGCGAACCTCTCCTTGTCTCGGCAGACGTTCAACGTGAAATTTGTCGTATTGCATCTACTGATGGCCGAGAACCCTCTTCACCACTTCGCCCTCAAGCCCAACATTTCTTTCATTCAACACAAACTCTGTATCCTCAAGTTCCCATCCAAGAGGACACTCTAGATAAAGCGAATCAACCACCATCTAGATTTGCACCCTACACAAATCTACTGCAACGGTCACAGAACGATAATTTAGGGCGTTTACAAGACGCAGCAGCCAGGATGGATTCAGAACCCTCTCTGCTTCAACTACTGAAACGCGGCCAAGGAACTGGGGGGACTTCTCTATCTTCATCTACGCCGTCTTTGGCCATGGGATCGCCTGCTTCTGAGGCTCTGCTACAAAAACTTAACGGACGACGAACTGACCCCATGTACAGATATTTTGCGTCAAATGGGTCCGCCCCCAGTTCTAAGGAAAGGGACACTCTGGCAAAGCTCTTTGAGCATTATCGAAGTCAGTAGACAAGTTCCATGTCTGTCTCTCGCGTCTCTAATACTTCATTGTAGATCCGAATACCGACGAACCAGACACAACCAGCGTAGAAGGCACTATGCGTTATCTTCAAGATATAGGTGTGGACCTTGAGAGCGTCGAAATCTTAGTACCCCTGGAGCTATGTCAAGCACCCGCGCTTGGAGAGCTCAGCAAGGACGCCTTCATTGAGGGATGGAAGACGGCAGGGTGTGTGGGCCACTGAATTAGAAAGTTGATCTATCGCTAATTATAAGGTTAGTGCGGATACGATATCAAAGCAGAAGGCCTACGTGGCCGGACAAGTCAAATTACTGAACTCGGACATGACTCTTTTAAAACGGGTCTACAGATATACCTTCGTTTGCTCTAAGGAAAAGGGTCAGAAGGCTTTACCCCTCGAAAACGCTTTGGTCTATTGGGAGTTGATTTTCAATAGCCCTGGAAAACCTTGGGTCACTGCTTCAACAAATTGGATTGACTTATGGGGCGAATTCTTGAGGGCGAAGTGGACAAAGAGTGTCAACAAGGACATGTGGAACCAGACCTTTGAATTCTTCCTTAAGACGATGCAGGACGAAACGCTAAGTTTCTGGAGTGAGGATAGTGCTTGGCCAGGGGTTATCGACGAGTTCGTTGCATATGTCAAGGAGAAGAGAGGAGATGTGCCAGAGAGCATGGAGACAGATTAGATTGAGTATTATCTTCCAGGTGGTGTGATTAGATTTCCCTTTGATCGCTTTGGCGAAGCATTGCACAACGGCGTCGATGGCAGGGGCTCCGCAGGCTAGATTCCCATGGGCGTAGCACGAACTTATGCAAAACTCATCTAGCTTTTCATGTGAGGCGTCTTCGAATAAGCAGAGATTCGGCAGTGTTCATTTCGCCTTGCAATGGCGTATGATACAATAATGCGTTCTTTACATCTTCCTCTCGCTGGGGTCGAGCTCACTCCAGGGTATCCTTCCACTAATCTTGCTTATACTCTCCAACGTGCCCTCTCCCAGTTTTACCGAGCTGAACTTGATCATCCGCGGATCCAATCCTAATGTAGTCCTAACATCGTCCTGCGCCTTACTTGACGCATCATATCTCATAACGAAATAATGGCCCTCGGTCCTTTGCTCTTGGTTTTTGCGAACCTTCTTGGGAAGGCTGAAGATTCCCCAATTCTTAATGCCTCGAATAGTGCCACCGGAGTTGAGGACAAGAAGCCCAGCTGTCTTTGCAATCCTGCTTGTCCATTAATATTTGTTAGGAGGCATAGAGGTAATACGCACTCTTTGACCTCGCCGATCTTGCCCGGCCGAACCTGTGAATGATTAATTATTGATTCTGTGCAATTATTTGGATTGCTCTTACAATTGCTATAAGCTCATATAACATATCTGGAACTACATTCGTGTTTTGGAGGCGCGTTTTGAAAATTGAAGAAGCTGGAGTAATAAATTGGTGGATCCCGGAAGCGGAGCTATTTTTCCGTACCCACAAAAAAAACCTGGCGATTGCGCTTCGATAAGAAAAATATGTGAATTTCAAAGTTACCTAATCCCCCGACTGAAAGTAGCATTGAAACAACGAGCAATCATGTCCAAACGACCAGCAGAAGATGATGAGAACGGAGGGGTTTCATTAAAAGGCGGCGATCGGCCAGCAAAGCCTGATCTCGAGGACGAGGTTGGTGAATTCGAGGATGAGTTCGAGGACGAATATGAGAGTGAGGATGAGATTTTAGAGGCAGGAGTTGATGGCAGACCGGATTCTGAAAGGGAGGTAGAAGAGAAATCTGGTTAGTTAAAGTAGACATTTCTACTGCGTCTGGCGCATAAGTTTGGTCTTTTCTAACTTTCTACAGAAGCTATGGATGTGGACCAACAGACATTTATAGTTGGCAGAAACAAACTCGAACCAGGCCAGACGTTGTCGCCAGATCTCTCAACCTACGAAATGTTACATGCATTGAGCACTCCTTGGCCCTGTCTTTCCTTCGATATTATCAAAGATAGTTTGGGTGACAATCGCAAGACATACCCCGCTACGATGTACGCTGTTGCAGGAACCCAAGCTGAAAGCAAGCGAGAAAAGGATAATGAGTTGATGGTCATGAAGTTTAGTGGCCTTAGTAGAATGGAGAGAATTCAGGATGAAGAGGATTCAGACGACGATGAGGAGGACGCGGATCCAATTCTAGAATCGACCTCAATACCTTTGAATACCACCACAAACCGAATACGGGCACATCAAACTCCTGCCTCGGACTCATCTCGACCTCCTACTACCTTAACAGCTTCAATGACCGAAGCAGGACAAGTTCTCATCCACAACGTTACCCCTCACTTGGCTTCTTTTGATACCCCTGGAACGATCATCACTCCACAACAAAACAAGCCCCTATCTACACTCCGTATGCACAAGTCGGAAGGCTACGCTGTTGATTGGTCTCCGCTCGTATCAACCGGTAAACTCATCACTGGTGACAATGATGGCAGCATTTATGTCACTACAAGAACCGCCGGCGAAGGTTGGGCCACTGATTCGCGTCCCTTTACCGGGCACACCGGTAGTGTCGAAGAACTCCAATGGAGCCCTTCGGAACGAAATGTATTCGCTTCTGCATCCAGTGACGGTACCATTAAAGTCTGGGATGTACGAAGTAAGAGTAGAACTGCAGCTCTCAGTGTGCAAGTCAGTGATACAGACGTAAACGTCATGTCTTGGTCTCATCAAACTTCACATCTTCTCGCCTCAGGAGCCGATGATGGGGAATGGGCGGTCTGGGACTTACGGCAGTGGAAGCCAAACACCTCATCCAAAGCTTCCAAACCGACACCAGTTGCTAGCTTCAATTTTCATAAGGAGCAGATTACTAGTGTCGAGTGGCATCCAACAGATGATAGTATCGTTGCGGTTGCAGCTGGAGATGATACGCTGACATTATGGGATTTAGCAGTGGAGTTGGATGACGAAGAAAGTAAGGATACTGGCGGCGTGACTGAAGTACCACCTCAGTTACTTTTTGTTCATTACATGGAACAGGTGCGGGAATTGCATTGGCATCCTCAAATACCAGGTTGTGTGATTGGGACTGGAAAAGAGTTTAATGTATTCAAGACTATTAGTGTGTGAAAATAGAAGCACGTCTGAATATGGTCGTGGACTTTCCTTTTTCAGCAGACCCTCGGTCAAGCTTATTCGCCGATTCGAGCGAATACGAAGCAGGTCATGGTGGCAGAAACGAGGTTTTCTATCCAGTAACATTAGAATTCTTCGACCTCGAAAGACGACGTCTGTCGTCGACCAGCATCGGTGACCTCCGGGGACCATTTCAGAGACGCTTCTTCCCGAGCTGCCCCTAACTGCTTAACAAATTAATCCCAATCTCTGAGAAGAAGTGAGATAATTCAAAGGAGCTCCCTGAAAGTATCTAAATATTCTGAAAGCTGATCTTCGTTCTCAAACAAAAGCAAAGGGTCCAAAACCATGGTCTTCTTCAGAGGATACAAGGGCAAGGGTGCACCCCTTCATATCATCCCTACTGGAAATTTCCCCAGATCCCAGAGTTTGAAAGAGTGCTGATCAGTGGCACTTTTTTTTTGACCCTTGTGCTCATCTGGCGACAAATCAATCGCCAGTCAGCCTCACGAAAACGTAAAAGTTTGATGGAAAAAGCAATACGGTCTTGGAGCTGCCTAAATCAGGAATGGTGTGACGCCTCCAATGTGTCTAGCCCAGTCAGAGATCTCGCCAGCAAGCATTTTGGTACGAGCGAAAAGAATTTGACAGAAGCGCGTGACCATCAGTCATCTTAGAGTGACTGGGTCGTTGATTCGTGGGAGCGGAAAGCTTTGTGCAGATGTGCAGGGAGCCCTAGTAAGATGTGATTTCCCCGCAAAACCCAGAAGTGCGGGTTGGGGAGATGCCCAATTTTGGGGACTAGTGTCTTTTCCCCCATACCCATAAGCCTCCTCTTCTCTTCTTTCTCTTCTCTCTCTACTATCGTGCATTGCCTTGAAAGTCATCTATTGCCAGAGCTGCTTCGCCTTTCTTATCACTTTCCAAATGAGCGAGTGTCTTCTCGTGTTGGTCTTTATAGAGGAGATGAAGACGCCTATTTAACAGGTCGTTTTCGAATATCCTGGTCGCAAATTGATCAATTTATAACCCTCCACCTCACACGTGAGCATGGTCTACATCTATCACGATAAGAACTCTCTCAAGGAATCTTTCTCTTTCACATTTTCTGCTAGTCCTAAGCTCAAGTTCTCCTTCGACGGGCCAATCTCCGTGCCAGTTCCTACCAACCGGCCCTTCAAACGTCGGAGAGCGCTATCCGATGTCGACGGTGAGGGAAATGAGGGGAGAAAGAAGAGACGCCTCCGGTTACACCTCATTACCTCAAGGCTCAGTCGGCCATTCTCTCAACCGGCTACGAACATCGTCAACCGCGGCTGTTCCAAGATCGCTGTGTGGGGAAAGAACAAAGCCCTTAGCAGGAACTTGCTAAGGAAAGCTGCGATCATGAACCGAGTCAGGCTGCAGATGGACGCAGCCAAAAACTTCATGCGTCAGCAGCAAGACAGGAGCAGGGAAACATTAGCCTTGAAGGAAATCGTCTGCCCAAAACCCAGGTGCCACGACTTCCCCTTACCTCCCTCGCCTTTGGGACTGTCCAACTATGATGCTTTGGACTTGGAAGATATGGAAGACGAAATACCAGACGATGGGCAGGATGGAGGTATCGGCAGGTGCTCTTCCATCTATAGTGATTTCAATATCATGAATCCAATGAGCGGCGATGGGGACTCCTATGATTATCTCGATGCACTTGACGGCATATCCCCTGACGACCTGCCGGATACGCCGCCGCCGCCCCCAGAAGAGAGTATCGTGGAAATGCTGAGGGAGAAGGAGAGGCAGGGTGATAGTTTCTTTGTACACGTAGGAGGATAGTAAGGACCATATCATTTGCCGGCTTCAATTGGAAAATAAATTGCATGGGGATAGGGGCGGGCAAAACTGCATAAGGAATAGATCACTGTATTGGTAAGGGATTGGGGGACATTTGGTGCATTTTTACGATGGCTGGAGTTTCATTGCTCGATCTGCGGCGATGTCACACATTGCCTTAAATCATGTGAATCAGCTTGTAGAATCTAATTGTCTCGGAGACTTTACCTTGATAGCTTCTGCTCTTTCTTGCTTGATGTTTCCTCTAGCTATTCTCTCACGCATGTTATCTATTATCACTGGGCGTGATCTTCCATTGACAAAGACGCTATCCAGACATTAGTGAATTTTCAGAACATAGAAAGGGACTACATACACATATCTCAGGCCAGGGAAGGTCTTCTCATATTCTTCATTCAGGTCTCGTAGTTTGGTAGCTTCTTCTTCCCCTCCAGTATTCAGTTGGGCCTGTTCAGCTTTCGACTGTGCACTGTCAACCTTCTTCTCGCCGAGTCTTGGATGAGCTCCTAAGATCTTATCAAGCCATTCTGTATCGCTTGTAGAAGCACTTTCGGAAAGATCCGTCAACTGCATCCCTATGCTCGCAATCAGATCATTGTATGACCCAAAAGTCTCTTTGTGAAGAAGGTCAAGAGAAAGGGTATGCAAGGCTGTGCAAGGCTCGAAGAGGGCATCGAGAACAGCTGCTCGTTCTATAGTGGATGACGCTGGAACACCAGCAATCGGAGGGAGAGAGAATCTCGACATGTTCTGTGAGATTATTCAATTGTGAAATAGAGAAATGAATTGAGGAATCATTGAAGTTGATCGCCAGCCTTGCTTCATATACTTGAATTCAATTACGACTAGTCTTTAAATAGCCTTAGCGCCGTCGCCCTCCAAAAGTTCTTGCTCGAGAGCAGACGCAATGCGCCGAACCCCATAACCCTCAACGACAACGTAATTCGAGATGTTGTGCTCAAGTAGGTGACAGATTATGGCATTACGATTCAGATTTTACGTGTCTAATTTTTTTATAGTTTCTGGTGAAGCCCCACAGCGTCCTGTTGCTTCTTCGAAGTCAGGTAAGATAAGCAGAAAACCTTCCAAACAAACCGCGAGATTGACGAAATCCAGGAAATATCTACGAGAGGCGGTTGATCGAAGCATATATTGCAGAGAACCACAAGGATCCTGTTAACGGAGAAGACCTTGAAGTTTCGGACCTCATCGACCTCAAGTCATCCAGAATAGTTACTCCTCGACCTCCAACCCTAACGTCCATTCCCTCACTCCTTTCTACCTTCCAAAACGAGTGGGATGCCTTAGCACTCGAATCCTATACAATACGACAACAACTGCACCAGACCAGGCAAGAATTGGCGACAGCCTTGTACCAGCATGATGCTGCGTTAAGAGTCATTGCTCGTATAACCAGAGAACGAGACGAGGCTCGGGATGCGTTATCGAAGGTCACAATAAATGCTGGAAGTGCTAGCAATGGAGATGCCATGCAAGTCGATAGTCAGGGTCTTCCAGAAGAATTGGCTGCGAAGGTTGACGCAACCCAAGAGCAGTAGGTTTTCTGAGATTACCTCGATTGGGTGATCCAATCACTAACTATTTACAGACTCACGAAGAGCCGCAAGAAGCGCCCAATCCCCAAGGACTGGGCAACATCTGAGGTCATTGAAAAATTTGGCGTGGCTTCTGCATCAGAACCTCTTTACCCTGGCTCATCCTCCATTGCTCTTGATGAAGCGGGGCAATTGGTCATTGTCGGAGGCTCCGATGGTGTCGCTGGAGTCTACTCAATCCCCGATAATAAGCTTCAGCAGTCATTCAAGGCTGTGGGTGCTATCACTGATTCTGTATGGTACGGAAACCAGCCTGTTGTGTCCACCTCTGCCGGGACCGTGAAAGTTTTCGGCGAACAAGAGGCCACATTTACATCACATGCTGGAAATGCGAATGCCTTAGCGCTCCATCCTAGTGGTGAAATTCTAGCTTCTGTTGGCGTTGACAAAAGCTTCGTATTCTATGATCTTCCTGGTGGAAAGGCAGTAACTCAAATCTACGCTGATTCTGGTATGATTAAACACTTTCGCATTGATCATGCAATACCTTACTAACACTAATATAGAGCTCACTGCTGCTTCTTTTCATCCAGATGGTCATCTATTTGCTGCTGGAGGTGAGGACGGGCAGATCAAGTTGTTTCACGTTAAGACAGGAGAGAACGCTGCAAACTTCGATTTAGGAGGACCTGTTCAAGACCTGACATTCTCCGAAAATGGTATCTGGTTTGCAGCTGTGGCCAAAGGCTCGACAAGCATCACAATTTTCGATCTACGGAAAGAAGGGAAGGCTGCTGAAGCAAAGGTTCTGGAAATTGGTGGGCAAGTGGATAGCATTCGATGGGATTATACTGGTCAATATCTGGCTGCTTCAGGACCCGGTGGTCTCACCATCTCACAATATACCAAATCCTCGAAATCTTGGTCAGATGTTATCAGCCTAGCCGTACCAGCAACTGCCGTGGCGTGGGGCCCTCAAGCTAGCAGCCTAATCTCAGTCAACAGCGAAGGGGTTGTCACGGTACTTAGATGAGGAGCGGGTTGCATGGAGTTGGGATTTTGAAAGGCTTGCAACAAAAGCAAATATCTGGACAGTCTTTCCTGAATGTAATTCTAGAAAACAGACTCTATTAGAGAGCGTCTTCAATGAGAACGTGTTTACGCCATTTTCTAATTTACTCTTGTTCCATGATCTTAAAATCTAGGCAAAAGCGTTATTTCAAGTAGCTTAAAAGAAAAAGAAGCTGGCTTACAGGACGTTGCATTCTGCCAGACGCCCAACCTACCTAAGGCGCTATGTAACCACGTCTATGTCTGCGAAATTCTTCTTGCAAATGCTAAAGGTTGATTCAGCCCCTGAATGGAAACTTCTTGGCAAGCCTGGAATATTGTGATGATCTTCCAAAGATATCAGGTACTTCTAGGACTTCTCCTTTGGCTTACAAGCTTCTAGAGACAACTGATCTTCCTCCTATTATCTCTATCAAGGTTTCGAGGCTGGTCTGGAGAAGAGAAAACACATGAGTTAGAGAAAGGCGGGTAGATTTCAAGCGGCTGCTATGAGAACACAGAAGTGCCAAATATTGAAAGAGCCGCTCTCGAAATGTATTCTGCCTGCCCATCCAGCAAAGAACGTGTCCATTTCACCCTATCCGCTGTAGGCGCCTGCCATTCTTGGACTCCGCGCTTGGGATGCCTATTTGTCGCCAATAGACGCCATGCGATACCTTGTTCTACCCGTTCATCGACATATTCACCTTTCACTTTGACCTCTCAAGTTTCCATTTGTTTTGGTTACTGTATATTATTTGCAGCAAACTTGGCCATTATCGGCGATAAGGTTTGGTGTTCTCGCAGCGGCCGAGCGAAGCGATAAACCGAGACGAGCATTGAACCTTCGATCTTCCACTTCACTCAATAACAACATTCCGCCACACCCCATTGCGGTGGCACCACAAGCTGTTCCGCCAGCAATATTGTACATTTCTGTTCCCTAACATATAGGAGAACTTCTGGAACTGAACTTTGACTTCAAAGCGATTTGTGATGGACGCATGGCCTAGAGCCTCAGCAGCGCGCCACAAGGTAGGCTTGCACCTGTGCCATTCATTCACAGTCCACGGTACTAATGTGAATTCACCACTTATTAGAGAACTTTCGACGAGATGTCTCAACAAGCCACACTCTCTCCTTCTCCCATACTACTTCGAAATCCCATATCAGCTACATTCACACGACTGTTCGGTTCTTCATCAAGCCGTAATACATCCACACCTGCACCCTCGGAACGGCGACGCCTTTCTCATCCACACAACCCACCACAAGAGTTTCGCCGATCTTCAGAAGATATGTCCGAACAATCTCAACAACAACGCCCGCAGCTACTTCATCAGGCCTCCCAGACTCTTATCGATCTAACCGACGATACTGAAGATTTTGTGGTTCCTCGAAATCGTGCACGATCACAGAGGCCGCCACAACTTGGAAGAAGTGACGCTCAAGCTATGGAGAACGTTATCGACCTTACTGAAGATAACGACGTCGAAATTACATCTGCTCGTGAACTACCCCGCCCAGAAGTAGCCCGACATGTACACTTTCCGGGAGGACATGTTCCAGCTCGAAATCCTTCACCACAGCTCTTTGTACCCCATCACCCGGCTCTTCGACATCTTCATCACGACCTACCTAATCACCTCAACGGCCATCAAGGATTAATCTTTGGCAATTTGAATGGTGATCTCGCCAATGATGTCCTTCACGATTTTGCACCATTTCTATTTGCTCATGCACACGCACAAGCCATGCCTGGTCAAATGGACTATCAAAGAGAAGCCTTTGCAGACCGAAAGCCAGATCATGTCCCGCCCGAACCTGCAAAGACAGGCTTCACCCGGTCCCCTACCGAAAACGATACCGTGATCTGCCCAAGCTGCGAAGAGGAGTTGGTACATAACAAAGACACAGATGAGCCAATAGTGAAGAAAGGAGGCAAGGCACCTACTAGGAAGGAGAGAGAGGAACATCCCTTCTGGGTGGTCAGAGAGTGTGGTCATGTGAGTTTGTTCCTGCCTCACTATCGTTATTGCTAACCAAAATATCAGGTTTATTGCAACAACTGCTACCAGAACCGGGTGCCATCCAACAAACAGCCAGGCTCGGTATCTTTTCCTGAGAAGACATCGAGCAAAGGAGGGAAGAAAGTACCTATCTGTGCAGTCGAGGATTGCGATTCTGAGATCAAGAATAAGGACAAATGGGTCGGCGTGTTCCTTTAACCTTTCTCTTGATAACTGGCGTTTCATCCTCTGCAGTACATATTTCCAAGCATAGCGAAGGGTACCTGACAGCATAGCATTTATAAGGTTCCAGCATGGAGTATAGGGGAATGGGTCCGAGATATTATCTCATGTGCTTTCGGGGCGTTGGGGAATTTCGATGAAGAAGAACGCACGCCATATGATACCAAGCACTTTTCCACGCGCAATGTCATGAGTTCGGGACAGTATGAAACGAGATCAGCGAGATCAGCGAAACAAATCATCAAGGTTTACTAATTCCTTTCTTGTGTGCCCTTACAATATGTTCTACGTTTGTGAATGACTTTACTGTATTTATTTTTTTGCTCTAGTCTCTGCTCTTTCCGTAAGGCCCACACCCTATGAAGGTTTGGTAAGGCATATACGCTACATGACGCTCGACTTCTGCCTAAACAACATCCATAGCTCGCCCTACCAACCCGTAGTCACCTTCCCAGTGGTGGAGACATCTGCCAGCCGCGATTCATTTTGCTAATAGTATCTATTTGGATAGTCTACTTTCCAACCACTAAAAATCTCCTAATTCGTAGTAGTATGGGTCCAAATAGGCTGCCGCAGGAAAAAGGCAATACGGTCTTCTATCAGTAGACGGAGCTCATGGAACTTATGCCTGGGTAATGAGTTGCTCTTGTTTTCTTTATAGTTTACTCAGCAAGGTCTTCTGGGCTTGACGTTCGATGATTATTGAGTACACTTGAAAGGCATAGATAGTGTGATCATGCGCAATCATGAGCCCGATATTCTGGTAGAAGGCGCACATTAATAAGTGCATTCATTCTTTTGAGGCTGATGTCAAGGGATGACGGCGATGCTCCTGCTCATTCCCTTGTAATTATACTTTGATATGCACCGTAGGTATTGCCCTCGAAGGTGTAGAAAATTTCTCAGCTCTTCATTTTCTTAAAAATTATCAAACATTAGTGTTTGTCTTTTTTCTTGTTGGCGAGGCATAACTCACTTGTTTCTTTTGTTTACCTACTGAACGCTACTTCCTCGCGTTGAGAAGTCTACAGATTCAGCAGAAACGCGAAGCACCATCTATATTTCGTATACAATTCAATTCGTACTCTATGCCGCAACCTTTTCTTGGAATTCACCGTTAGACCTAGCGTGACTGATACAATATTCTGCTTCTCCTCCTCAATCTCAATTATTCTCCAAAAATACGACCTACAATGTCACAGAACGAGGAAACCCGTGCTCAACTGGCTTCACAGAAGCAGCGTATTGAGCAGGGAAATTTCAACACCAGCACAGGAAATACTAAGGAGCAAACTCGTATGGAACCTGCGCAGATTGACCATCAAGCTGACTCGGAATGGGCGAAGCTGCACTCGAGACACGCAAGAGAGAGGGCGGAATTGGACACGAGGCACCTCGAAGAGGTGACAGCGTTGGAGAAGAAGTACATTAATCCTCGAACTACTACTATTTTCCAAGTGTTTTAACCACTTTTGATGCATTCGTAACAGGTCACCGCTAATATCATTATACAGACAGGAAGCAGAGTTCGACAGAATTAAGAAGCCCAACAGAAACTCCCGAATACAGTCGGACCAGCAAGATGCACAAAATGCACCTATTACTTCACCTAATCTGGCGACGCCAGCAAATATTCGTTGTGGTCCCCCAGAGCCGAAGTCTTCAACTCCTATTCACACTTCAGGCCACAACGCTTCTTTTGTTTCCAGGCAATCCTCGAGAGCCATCGATTTTGGAGACAATAATATTGACAAGTCTTTGCGGTCTTCTGCTCATTCGGGGCCCAGTAATTTTCGGCGAGAATTTGCAAGAGACCAGATGCCTTCTTCTGAAACCAGACAACGTACTTACGATGACCTGTCTGGATCTTTGCAGGACAGCAGCAAAGTTCGAGATGACGCAAAAGGATCTGAGTCTACCACTCCTCATAACCCTCACCCGGCTTCCACATTGCTCGAACTGCCCTCTCCCGCTCTCCGAAGGGATGGAAATCTTTCCTGGCCGACCTCTCCAACACCAGCTCTTGCAATGGGCATGGAACGACATGTTTCAACCCCACTTACAACTCCATCTTCCACTCCTCGTAGGCTGTGGGCTACCCCGAGTGTCTCAGAAATTTTCGTGCACTCTTCGCCCTCCAAGTACCCAAACAAACGTCCCAGAACTCGCAGTGCCTCAGCTGCAACCAGCGTCCCGTCAAAGCCAGTCTCACGAGAGAAACGTCACTCAGTCAGTCGAAGTGCGTCAATGAGCACAACTGCTCGCCGATCTCGTGTCAGGCCGGAGTCTGTAAATCTGGAGGAAGATTATGTTGAACCCGGAGCGAAGAAGGAAAAGTCAACAAGAGAGGCCCAACGATCTCTGAGACACCAAGACCAAGATGCCAGGTTACCCCTGTACGAGATCAACTTCTTGAGCTATACCCCGGGAGACGATAGTGGTTTTTCTACTACATGGCGCCAGAATGTGCACCTTCAAATGACAGAATCTTTGACATATGAGCCTCGGGATGGTGAGTTCTATTTCCCTGCCAGCCATGAGTTCTCATCGTTGAATAATGCTTACTTCTTATGATGCAGGTATTAAGAAACTTGGGTCTAAAGGACCTATGGTTCTCGACGACAAATGGAATGGCAATGCGTTCTTTGACCATAACAGTGGCCGTTTTGAAGTATGTCGAAAGACAGGAGAGCGATTACGTATACAATTCAAGACCAGAGAGCTTGTGAGGTTCATGACGACCTTCGAAGGTGTATGCAATACGCTAAACACCGCAAAAGTCACTACCAGGTATAGCCATTCATCCCATGGTTGTTCAGAAGCTAATCTCGCGTTCCAGCGCCCTTGGACAGGATGACCAGTTTCTTGTCGAGGCCAGTGACTCAGATCCGGCTCACCTATCTTAATTGGTTCATTTATGTTTATTATCGTTCGTTGTTTGGTTCATCTCTGCAGAATCCTTTTCTTGTCATCATTGGACTTGTGCATGTGTAATGGAATGCCATTTGCTAGTTTTGTGGCGTTTACCCCGGGTTGTTGAGATATTCATGTACATCATTTTCAAGAAAGTCTCGACAACGTGGGATATCTGATGGACCAAGGGCAATGTTTTGATATGAGCTGTTCTTTAAGATAAGATACGGTAACCTTAGATATTGATGAATGTCTGACCTAGACCTCGCGAGAAATAAATTAAGCATGTCGAGCCATAACTTTGTCACTAGTGTGGAGTTTATCAGCCAGGGAAAGCCTGGATTCTTTTGTGTAACAACGATGCTGAATTCAAAGTTATATTGGAGAACGAGAAGGAGAGTGTCAGAAGACTTTACCTCAGGGGTTGGCTGCTGTTGAGCGAGATCTGGCCTTGGAGGTAGAGAGGATAGAGACTGGGAAAGCAGCAGCAAAAACCATCCAAAGAGAAATATCTCAAGGACCTTTCTGACATTGAAAGGCCATTTAGGGTTAGGAAAGAAGAGATCATTCGAGAAGCCTTGGCCAAGAAGGAAAATATGAAAAATTTGGTGGACAATGAGGGGCCGGAATGCAAGGCTCGGTTTATGGAGGAAATAAGAAAGTCCCTTAAGAAAGAGGCAATGAAGATGCTCAGAAAAAAGAGGAAGTCTTCGATATGTTCAAGCAGCTTCAAAAGAGAAACCCTCCTGAAAGGGACTTGGGCTCGTTAACGACAACAACAAAACCACAGCACACCGGCAAAATAAAACTTATTGTCCGACCCCTAAGCGGTACTCAACACTGCCAGCGCTTCCTTTGTCTACCATGTGAGAGCCGAAATTCCAGAGCCGCGGAACTCGTCGGACGTCTAACAGATCTGTTCTCAATGAGAGATACGATCAAATTCTCATAGAGATGGATATGGAGACCGAACTCAGCCATGCAGCTCCGTCTCAATCCTGGTCTCTATATGTGAGCCTTACAAAGGAACCGCCTGCAAATCTCAATATCGAACTGGATGGGTCATCGATTTGCGAAAGACCTGTGGGCTGATTTACAACTATTCGAAGTTAATGGTCCATGTAAGAACGAGGGGAAATTTAAACACATGGATCCAATTCGAGAATGAAGGACACTTTTGAGATTTTGTTCCTCCCTTGAACAATGGGAGGGCATACCAACTTTAGCTGTCGAGGAAGAGTGTGGCATGCGGTCTCTAGTTCTCTTTATAGATCTGCGCTGATATTTCCATTGCTTTACTTTAGTATAAGTCTGGATTGCCCTCACTTTGCGGAGGTTATTTGGAAAAGGAGTTGAGACGTGCTGCTTACCTCTGATGGGAAACAGCATTTATTAATTGTTTAATATATGGTATTAGTCTAGTTCGTAAAACACGAAGGTTTTGTATTGCCCTCATTATTGTGATGTTATTGTCATTCTCTGCTTCGGACCATGGGGTGATTGCAATCTAAGCAAAAAGGTAGCCTCAATTGCCGTCACTGTCTGTTGACGCGCTTCAAGCCCATTTCCCCCAGCTTATCCTGACACTTGAGCGGTTTAATATCCTCGGTGGGTCCAGATCTCTAGATAAAAATCTCTGTACCCATACCCATACCCAAGATATCTAGAAAGCAATTATCTTTGTAGTATTAAATCCGTGTCAGAGATAGAAGGTGCCAAAGTGAAACCGTGAGCCACTGCTGGAATCCCTTGTCAAATCATGAATGCACAATGCAAGGCAGGCGCGTGAATAAAGCATCTAATCTAGTATTATTTCATCGACTTCATTGTCTGTGCCAGTCCTATAAATTTTTAACAAGCAGAAAGGGGAAGCGAGCCAAGCTAGTTTCAGGAGTGCAGGTAAATAAACAACTACCTAGGTAGAACCAGGAGCATCTGTCTGCCAGTAGTCAATTTAATATGTCTCCAATAATTTCCTGAACTTTCTTATTTAAAGTAGTGGTAAATTGGGGCAAACAAGCTTTGTCGTTTGCTAGCTTAATCTCAACTAGGACGAGGTCCTAATTCGTTTACTCTTTAAGTGGAATCTTCTCGCGCACCTTCCCAGATTACTAAGAAATGATCCGGGGTTTCCCCCGTCCTCGTTCCTCTATTATTTGTGTTATAATCAAGGGACTGGGCAAAAATGGATCCGGAGTCGTTCTACACAAGACCGTCGCAGGATTTGGTAAAGGTATCTGAGCATCGGAAAAAGGAAGATCTTGACCTTCTCAATTTTGTGAGTCTATTTCACACAATTCATGTATCCAAGACGCGTAGCACTCTTTGCTTCCAGTAGAATTGAGCGGCTAGCTACTGATGCACGGTCTCGGCTATGCACTTTTTTCGATTCTGGTATAAAGCAAACCGTGACTAACGCACATCAGGCAGAGCAACAAAAGAAAGAGCTCGCCGCCGTTAGAGATGCAAAGTTGCAGGAGTTTAGGGATCAGGCTCAGCCTGAATTCAAAGCAGCCTGTAATGAGGAAAAGGAAAAGCTAAGGGAGCTCGAGGTTCGCCATGCAGATGAGCTTGCCAGTATGAAAGTACGGCACAGAGAGGAAATGGAATCGAGAGAGGACAAGAGAAAGGCGCGACTAGGACATCTTCAGGTTGCTGCAATTGTGGTACAGGAGAAGCTCATGAAAGAGTTCGAAGAGGGGGTAAGCAAGGTCGATGACGAGTTGAGAACACAGAAGGAACGTCTCGAGAAGAGCAGACAAGCCCAGGATGCAGAGTTCTTGGACTTGGTGACCTCTTGGACTAGACCCACACCAGAACGCATTCCTTCAGCAGCTAAGTCAAAGTCCGGTATAATAGATCACCTTAATCCCAAAGTACCTTCTTGAGCTTTCGGTACTGACCAAAATCAGATACATCGAACACTCCAACTATGCCTTCCCGCGATCCTCGAAATCAAAATCTTGCCGTGCAATCTCCAAGTACTACCAAGGCTAGCAAAAACGAGCCCCCTCCCCCTAATCAAGGTCCAAGCAATGATACGCAATCTCCAAGTGCAACCAAGGCTGCCACAAATACAACTTTGAAGCGTATAAACGACAGATCCCCTGCGAAAGATTCTGAAGCTCCCAGTCCAACCAAGAAGCAAAAGCCCTTTCAATCAGGTCCATCCACACCTCCGAAGCCTGCAGTTGGGATCCCGCCTGGGAATTCCAGTTCCGCAAACCGGACAATCAACCACCCTGATCCTCACTTTATTCCTAGAACTCCCAACCGCCTAGCTCACGTCAAACAACTTTCATCAAAAGTCAGTACCACAAATCTCACCACGTCTTCCAACACCAGCACGCCAACCCCTACTAATCAATCTCCATCCAAAGCCGGGACCACGATTCCCACCACGTCTTCCAGCACCGCCAAACAAGCTTTTGAAACCTTTCAGGTCACCCGTATTCGGTGTCATAAAGCCACTGGCCAGCTCTCAGAATGGTGGGGGCGATCCGACGAAGTCGAAGGCCCGCTCTTCCTCGCCCATGCTCCTGGTGTTCATGGAACGTACAACTTTCAACCCTACACTGATAAACGCTTCGTTCAAGGCCACGACGAATGGACTCTCATACCAAGACAGATCAACAGGCTCAAGTACGACTTGCAGAAAACTTGTGTTAATATCTTGAGAACCAAGTCTAATGTCGCGGGTAAGGAGATTTGGGTTCAATTTGTGAGTAAAGGGGTTCTGGATGCTTTTTTGGTTTGCTATAAGGAGGGTTGGCCACATAATGAAGTGTTTGAAGAGTGAGCCCGAATATTTCGTTTATTTGGATGTTTAACGGTAACTGACACATTCGTCTTAGAAACTTGGAATTCCCAAATTAATACACTTTGGCTGTATGTACAGAAATAGCAGGTGGCGGATGAGCGGCATGTTAGGATACGGCGTTGTTGGAGTTGTGATATTACCCGCTAGGATTCGTCTGGATTTGTATGGGCTTATGAAGATTGTTCGAGAGGAGATGATACAAAGTGCACTTCGGGAGGACACGATCCAACGTGAACTCTAGGGAAGAGAACGCGATGTGTACTCCAGGAGGGGGCAATGTTCATAGTCCACGTAGTGTCAGATTGAAATAAAGATACCATGTACAATGAATCTCAGTTATTGGGCTGATGTGACATGCTGTGGATGCCAAAACGTTCTTCGCCAGTATTAGCGGAATGGTTCGTGATCGTGTGACTCGATGTGGCTTTCTTGAACGGAATCGCTATAGGATAAATAGCATAGTGGAAATTCGTCATCTCATAATTTCGAGAATACTGTTCCTACAACTCCACTCCCTTCCACAAGTGTGCTTCTTTCTCTGACCCAAGCGGATAAGCCCCTTCTTCCATTCTCAACACCCAAACCACTCATCTTCCATCCTCCCACACTCATCTCGGCTGGACTCTCGCCCCAAGCATTTATCCAAGTAATACCTGCTTCTAACTTGCTAATCACATCATGGCACTGATTTATATCGTTTCCAAAGACGCCTGCTGCAAGTCCCAGCTTGGTGTTATTTGCTCGGGTGACAGCTTCGTCAACTTCATTGTAAGTCAAGATGCAGAGCACAGGACCGAAGATCTCTTCGGTAGTAATTTTCATGCTGTCTGTGCAGTTCGTGAAGACTGTTGGCTGGACCCAGAAGCCATTTTCGTAACCTCTTGGAATCTTCGTTGGTTTCGAAGCTCCACCATACAATAACTTGGCCTTGTCAACGCTGATTCCATGGTTGATGTAGTTGAGCACTTTCTTGTAGTGAATTTGGGATACTAAAGGTCCAAAATTGCTGTTCGGATCCATAGGCTCCAGTGCTCGGATATACCCCATCTTCGTAAGTAACGTCTTCTCAAAGGCTTCTTTCATGCTGCTGTGAACAAAAACCCGAGTTCCATTGGTGCAGACTTGGCCAGTGGAGAAGAAATTCGCCATCATAGCTCCATCAACGGCCTTCTCAACATCGGTATTGGGAAGGACAATCAGAGGACTCTTTCCTCCTAGCTCCATTGTCACATATTTCATCCCTCCCGCCGCTGAAGCTGCAACTTTTTGGCCCGTCGATACCTGTCCAGTGAAGCTCACTTTCGCAATTCCCGCATGGGAAGTCAGGTAGCCACCAATTGCTCCATCTCCATGCACAATATTGAATACACCAGGCGGTACTCCAGCTTCTGTGTATATGCGCGCGAGTATCTGGCCATGTAATGGGGTCATTTCTGATGGTTTATACACCATACAATTTCCTGCAGCGAGACACGGCGCTGATTTCCATAATCCAATTTGGATAGGATAGTTCCAG
>Ga0182030_10002168_pt1 | contig 41538 bp, 45 predicted proteins | sample 812S3MmetaG_FD_121299 | JGI IMG/M metagenome (GOLD analysis project Ga0182030, IMG submission 121299) | Permafrost microbial communities from Stordalen Mire, Sweden - 812S3M metaG (Illumina Assembly) | ecosystem: Environmental > Terrestrial > Soil > Wetlands > Permafrost | place: Sweden...
GCAGCTCGCACGCGCGTGAGCGCGCGGGTAGACCGGTTCGACCACGACACCGCGCGGTGGCCGCAGAGTGCCCTCGAGGGCCAGGCTCCGATCAGTCCCGTTCGGAACGCGCGCCGGTGTGAGCATTCGCGCCGGCGTCGGCGTCATCGCGAGACGCCACACCGCTTCGGTTTCGCCTCAGACATGCCGATATCACCGATAATGATCGGTGCACGCTCATCACTCGCCGGCTGCGCTCTGCTGGTTGGGCTACTCGCCGCAATGGCCACGGCCGCCCCGTCGCGGTCGCCATTGTCGGCGGCTCGTCAGCGAACGCCCCTCGCCGTCAGCGCCCAAGCCTCGCTCGCCGCCGACACGCAGCTCGTCAGCGCACTGCGCGCACACATCGCAGCGGCACGACAGCGCGAACGGGCAACCCTGGCGGCGATCGATCAGCGGCTGCGGGCGATCTACGCGGTCCCAGGCGAGCCACCGCTCGTCGCGTTACTGACGGGGAACGCAGCCCAAGCACAGGCGCTCGTAGAACTCGCCTCGGCCATGACCGAATCAGACGATGCGCTGCTGTCGAGCTACACCGCCGCGCTCACGAACCTCCAGATCGCCCAGTCCCAGCTCGCCCAGAACGTCTTGCGCATCGACGCCCGGATGCGGATCGCAGGTGCCCAACGGGCGACAGCGCGCCTTCGTGCCGACGGCAAGCACCGCGCGGTGGTGCCGACGGCGTCCGCGACCGTGCCTCCGACGCCGTCCGACGCGACCGGCGGCCTGCCCACGACGATCATCACACAGCACGCCCTCCCGGGATCGCCCCCCGTGAACCCGGTGACGGGGCACGCAATCGTCGTGCCCGCGTAGCTGCACTACCCACGAACGATGTGAACGCAAAAGGACGTGGTATCTCCCGGGCGTTCTGGGGTCGGGCTGCTGAAATCTGGGCCGCAGTCTCCGGAGGAGACGCTGATGGCACGACATCGCCACGGGACTGCGCACACACCCGCCACGAGGCCTTCGATTGGTGCATTCGCACAGACAGTTGCACATGAGTGCACGGCGCTCAGGGAGGCAACCACCCATCAGTTGCGTTCACAACGCCCCGTGGGTCGTGCAGCGAACCCGTCGCCCGCCACTCTCAGTCTCAGCTTGAGGCAGAGACGACGCTCCACGTGCCCGAGATCAGTCGGCGACAGCCATCGCCGCACCGACCACGCCGGCGGCATTGCGCATCGTGGCAATCTTGATCCGCGGACGGATATCCAGCAGCGGCACAAAACGCGCCGCATCCACCGTCACTTCCCCGCCCAAGATGATCACATCTGGCCACACCAGCTCGTCGATGCGGCGCAAATACCGTTCGAGCCGCGCCGCCCATTCATTCCAGCTCAGATGCTCCTCGTCACGGTTCCGGGCAGCGGCGCGCGTTTCCGCCACGTGCCCATCGATCTCGATATGGCCGAACTCCAGGTTCGGAACCAGGCGTCCGTCGACAAAGAGCGCCGAGCCGATCCCCGTCCCCAAGGTGAGCATCAGCGCCACGCCGTCTTCCCCGACCCCCGCCCCGAAGCGCATCTCGGCACCTCCCGCGGCGTCGGCGTCGTTGAGAACTTCGCAGCGGCGTCCGAGCGCCGATCCAAAGAAGTGGCGGGCGTCACACCCAATCCACGCGTCGGCGAGGTGCGTCGCGGCCGTAATCGTCCCATGGACAACCGGCCCCGGAAACCCGATGCCCACCGGGGCGTCCGGCGACAGATCAGCGACCATCCCTGACACCAGAACAAGCACGTCCTGCGGAGCACCGCCTGCCGGCGTGGGCACCCGCTGGCGCTCACCGATCAGCTCGCCCGCCTCGGTGTCGACGAGTCCCGCTTTCACCGCCGTACCGCCGATGTCAATACCGACCGCGATCACGACGGAACGTCCTCGTGAGAGTACTGCACCAGCGACAGCACCTCATGCGGTGCCAGGATTTGGCGGCCACCGAGAAAGTTCAGTTCGATCACAAACGCCGAGCCCACCACGATTCCTCCTTGCGATTCCACCAAGGCAACCTTGGCGAGGCTGGTTCCGCCCGTCGCCAGCAGATCATCGTGAATCAGGACCCGCTGGCCCGGTCGGATCGCCCCAACCTGGATCTCCAAGCGGTCGGTTCCATATTCGAGTGCGTAGTCGTGCCCGATGGTCTGTCCCGGCAGCTTGCCGGGTTTCCGCGCGGCCACAAATCCCGCCCCGAGTGCATGCGCGATGCCACCGCCGAGGATGAAGCCGCGCGACTCGGCTCCGATAACCACGTCGACCGCACGCGGCCGCGCCCAATCGGCGATTGCATCGATCGCAAAGTCCAGTGCCGCCGCATTGGCAAACAGCGGCATCAAATCGTAAAACAGGATCCCGGGCGTGGGATGGTCCGGGATGCGCCCGACGACAGCGTCGAGGTCCATCAGACCACCGGCTGCACGAGACTCCGCAGCTCCGCGACGAGCATCAGGTGACGCATGTGGGACACCAGGCCCGCCAGTTCCTCAAGGGCGGCGAACGCCTCCGCGCGCCGCTCGGGATTGCGCGAGCGAAGCCCCGTCGCCAGCAGCTGCTCAAGCAGCCCCGCCTCCCGCTCGGCCGCGGTGCGAAACAACCGCAGATGGCGCGGCTGTACGCCGTATTGGGCAAGTTCTGCGGCGGCCTGTACGACCTCGAGGGCGACCTCGTCGAACCCGTTCTGGGAGTTCACCAACCCATATTCTTCGAGTTCGCGCACAAAGACCGCCGATGCCCCGCTGCGTTCGACCACTTCATCGAGCCCATAGCGGCGGCTCGGCGCGGGCTCGGTGAGTTGCGCGCGCTTGATCTGCTTCGCCTGCGACGTGGCACTGAAACTCGACGACGCCTTGGACTCGAGCTCCTGACGGATGACGCGCAGCGGCAGGAACTCGTCGCGCTGCAACCGCAAGATCGTGCGCAGACGCTCCAGGTCCTCGAGCGAGAACAGCCGATACCCGCCCGGCGTCCGCTTGGGCGAGACCAGTTTCTGATCTTCGAGGTACCGAATCTTGGAAATCGAGATGCCGGGGAAGTCCGCTTTGAGCGCATCGCAGACCGCCCCGATCGACAGCCTCACGGAATCGTCTGCGGGCACCTCGGTGCGCTCGGGAGCCGTCGTCATTGGTGGAGCAGCACGAGTCGGAATTTGCCGATCTGCACCTCATCGCCATTCTGCAGGCGCTCTTCGTCGTGAATGCGCCGGCGATTGACATAGGTGCCGTTGAGGCTGCCGAGATCACGCAGAACCAGCCCTTCGGGACGATGCTCAATCTGCGAATGGTTCCGGCTCACGGTGATGTCATCCAGAAAGATGTCCGAGTCCGGAGACCGCCCGATGCTCACGTTTCGGGTACCGGGAATCCGGAACGCGATTCCCGGCGGACCACCGGCCCGGACCGCGAGCACGGGACCGTCAAACTCACTCGTATCGCCGAACCCGGAACTCGAACCGTCTGGCAGCGCAAAGGGCCCGGTGCTCTCCACCGTGTTCCCATCCGGATGCAGCGGGGCACCGCAATTGCTGCAGAACCGATGCGCCGGGCTCTGCTGTTGTGCGCACTCAGGACAGCGCACTGCGGATCAGTCCGAGCCCTCGGGAGCATCTTGCAGGCGGTCCACATCCGGCAGACGACCGGCGAGAATCCTGGCTAATGCATCCACGTCCACCACCGAGAGCGCACCTTCATCCTTGCTGCTCAGACGCCGCACCAATTCCTGGCGCAGCATGTCGATACGTCCGTGAAGCACGCGGCGCTGCATCGAGACCTCACGCTCAGCTTGAGTCAGATCCTCAATCAGTTGCTTCAATTCGGCATCGGACACCGAGGCAAGGTCGGGAAGCGGTTCCAACTCCATCAGGTGGCTCCTTCAAGGTGGCTAAGACATAGCATAGCGCCCCAGGGACCGAACCCTCAAGTTTGGGTTGAGCTACCTCTCCCCCGGAGTGCTTTCGCCGCGAGGCGCACGTAGTTCACAAACGTGGCCACCGAGAGTATGACCGCGATCCAGAAGACGACATCGATCCATTCCGCGGTGCTGAGTAACGCCAACCCGACGGCGGCCATCACCAGAAACGACGATATCTTCCCGGCCATGTCCACGCGCAGGTCAATGCCGGAGTTACGCATCAGCACGACGCCGAGAACCAGTGCCGCGTCACGTATCAGCACGACGAGCGGCCCGACCGGACCCATACGATCGAGCGCAATGAGCCCGATCAGCCCCACCGCGACGAGCATGCGATCCGCAAACGGGTCGGCCAGCCGACCGAACGTGGTCTCCGCGTGAAGGGCGCGCGCCAATCGTCCGTCGATGAAGTCCGTGATCGCGACCGCGGCGAACGTCCAGGCCGCCAAGGCGTCGGTGCGCCCGGACGCCTGCGTCAGCATCCAAATGATCAGCGGCAGCGCCAGCAAACGCGCCACGGTCAGGGCGTTCGGAAGCCACCGAAGCCGGCTCGCGGTATGAGGACTCATGGACATGCGGTCCGTTCCCCCGCCCCGGATCTCGGCGTCTCGCGCGCTTCCTCCCAGCCGGCAGCCGACGTCGGGGCGTCTCGGCACTGGGGTGTCGGCTGTACGCCGGTGCGTCGGGGGCGCTGCATCATTCGGGTCCACGGCCATTCTCGCAAGAGTCTCGCCCGTTTGCGGCCCGGCCCCTGCTCGCCGTCCGGACCCCCGAAGGTCGGCGAGCTATCCCGACGCCTCATGCGCTGCCTGAAATGTTCCGCCTCACATTGGTGCGGGCCTCGCGGCGCGGAACGCCTGCGTGGCCGCGTAGACGGTCTCAAAAATGTGATCTGACCCGATCTTCTCGGTGATGCCGAACGCGTCGAGTTCTTTGCGGACCCGCTCATCGACCTCGCACATGGCAAGCACGACATTGCGCGTATGGAGTTGGTCTGCGAGTTCGGCAAGCGTCTTGCCGCCCGTGTAATCGAGGTCGTCGACAGCGCCAGCGTCGAGGACGAACCAGCGTGGCGCGTCAGGGATGTTGACGAGTCCCAGAACCTCGTCGGACAACCGCGTTGCGTTGGCGTAGAAGACGCCGCCGCCGAACCGATAGACAATGAGCCCCGGCTCGGTCGTCATACCCGGCGTCGCGGGCAGAGTCCTGATGTGACCATTGCCGTCGGTTCCGATCACCACGTCGATGGTCTTGTAGTGGCGGCGCACATGAAGGATCAGCGACAACAGGATGGCGAGAATGATGCCCTCCTCGACGCCGACCGCGACGACGATGAGGGCGGTTGCCAGCGCAACCCAGAATTCGTCCCGACGCAAACGGAAAATCTCGCGCATCCCTTTGAGGTCGATCAGCTTGACCCCGATCAGGAAGACCACTGCCGAGAGGGCGCAGTTTGGGAGATACTGCAGTGGCCTGGTAAAGAACAGCAGGACAATCCCGACGACGACCGCGGTCGTGATCTGGGCGACTTGGGTGTGGCTCTTGGCTTCATCGACCATCTCGGTCTTGGTCGGGCTGCCGTTGACGACGAACGTGCTGGTCAAGCCCGCCGCGAAATTGGCCAAGCTGAGCCCGATCAGATCGGTGTTCTCCTCCAACGGCTCGTCGTATTTGACGGCGTACGCGCGCGATGTCGCGGCACTCTGGGCGAGGATCACCAGGAACATCGAGATGGACATCGCGGCAAGCTCGCCGAGGTCGCCGACGCCCACATCCTGTGGCAATCCGATGTGCGGGAGGCCGCTCGGTACCGTCCCGAGCACCGAGATGTGGTGACTCGAGAAGTCGAACCACCAGCTGAGTGCGATCATCCCAACCACGGCGACCAGGCCACCAGGAATCACCCGGATCCAGCGACTAAACGCCAAGAGAATGACCAGCACGACGACCGACACGAGCGCCGTTTGCCAGGCGCCCTCGCCGATGTGCCGCACGGTCAGCGCGAACTTGCGGAGGTTGGAACTAAACGCGTTCGCGGAAACGTCCGGGGCCGGCACCCCAAGCATCCCACCAACCTGTCCGATCGCGACTTGAATACCGACGCCGGTCAGAAATCCGACCAGCACCGTCCGAGACAAGAAATTAGCCAAGAAGCCGAGTCGCGCCAGCCGCGCCAAGAACAGCAATCCGCCCGCGAACAGCGCCGCAAGACCGGCAAGGCCGACCCACTGCGCTGATGCCGGAGCCAAGCCGCTGACACCGAGCCCGGCTATGCCGGCGTACATGATCGCCGCGGTCGCCGAGTCCGCCCCGACAACCAGATGCCTCGAGGACCCGAAGACCGCGAAGACGAGAGCCGGGATGAGGATGGTGTAGAGGCCAGTGATCACCGGCATCCCGGCAATCCTCGTATACCCCATCGTTTCGGGGATTGCGAGTGCGGCGAGCGTGATGCCGGCGATCAGGTCCTGCGAGAGCCAGGACGTGTCGTAGGGCCGAATGCCCTCGAGCACCGATACGTATCGCCGAATGCCCGTCGCGGCACGTACCTCTGCGCTCATCGTCCCCGTTTCATCCGCACGACAGCCATCGATCCTGCGCCAGCACGCGTCCGAGTGCCGGCATCGCCGAGCGATGGGTCTGCATGCAGAGTTTGCCGGTGCACGCGGACATCACTCACGGTGACTTCACAACCGACAGGACGCCAGGTTCACGCACCCGCTCGGCGAAGTCAAGCGTACCGAGCACCACCCCAGGCATGGCGAACGCTCGCCGAAAACAGCGACGTCGGATAGGCTCGCCGTGCATGCCGATTCCCGGAACCCCGCCTGCTGGGGGTTCGCGCACCAGCTACCAGACCGACCTCGCCGCTCGCGTGCGATACGCGTCCGCTGGCACACGACCGCGCGAGACCGCCGCCGTCTGCCCGACCCGGGTGCGGCGCTCATGACGCCGGGCGCGGACGCGGATGCGACGCAGTCGGGCCGGTGGCAGCGCGCAGGCGAATCACGCTGGCCGATGGCCATCGCGATCCTGGCTACGGGTGCACTGCGGGCGGTGCTGCCGTCGCAACTGCGCTCTGGGGATGGTCGATGGGTCTTTCTCGGTGTTCTTGTGGTGCTGCTCGCGGTACTCGTCGTCGCAGACCCGGGTCGGATCGACCGGCAGGCGCGATGGCTGCGGGGCCTCACGGGCGCCCTCATCGGCCTGATCACCGTCGTCAACGCTTCGGCCGCGCTTCGACTGGTTGCGGCAATCGTCTCGGGCAAGCACTTCACCGACAGCCCGGATGTGTTACTGGTCAGCGGGGGGGCGATTTGGGTGACCAACGTGATCGCATTCGGTCTCTGGTACTGGGATCTGGATCGCGGCGGCGCGGTTGCACGAGCGCTCGGGTCCTCCGCCCAGCCGAGCTTCCTGTTCCCCGAGATGACGAATCCGGAGTTCGTGGGAGGGGACTGGTATCCCAGATTCGTCGACTACCTGCACTTCTCGTTCGCCACCGCGACCGCGTTCAGCCCCACCGACGTCTCCGCGATCCGCCCATGGGCAAAGCTGATGATGATCGCCCAGGAGGCGATTTCGCTCGTCGTCGCGCTGCTGGTGATCGCGCGCGCAGTGAACATCATGAACTAAGGCCGTCCGATGACCCCGGCCGGTGTGACGCGCCCGTCTCGGCCGTGGTGCGCACGCCACGCCGCTCCTCGCACACCTCGTCATCGATCGCCGCGTAGGCCCCGGTCAGGACGTCGAGCGCGATCTTCGGCCCACGGGGCGAGGTCCGCGCCGCGTTGGTCAATCACGTCGCCATCATCTGCCCAGAGGGGTCGTGGCGACAGACGGTCCCAAGGCCGCCGTCCCGGCCATGCCGACCGTCCGGCGCGGCCGGATGCTCTCGGTGCGTGACCGCCCCGACGCGAAGACCCCAACCGCGCGCATCACCTTGGCGGCTCACCGCACAGGCCGCGCTCGGTGCGGCGCCAGCCGCGATGGAGGGAGCCATGACCTCACCCAGACGAACGAGGTGCTTGGTGAAAAGGCGGGAGGTCTGCGTCGCAATTTATGATGCCGCGTCGCGACGGCCCCGGGGCTCGCTCACACGGACCGATCTGCGCCGGTGCGAGGAATCTCCCGGCAAACAACCGAGTCGGGGCGAGAGGATTTGAACCTCCGACCGCCCGGCCCCCAGCCGGGTGCGCTACCAGACTGCGCCACGCCCCGTGGTGCGGTCTCAGGCTACCACAGCAGCTCCGCATGACCCACCACCGGGGCCCTGCCCCAGCGTCCGAGGTGCGCCCGTTTAGCTCAACCGCTCCCACAGCTCGGCGATCGCCGTCGCTGCGCTCTCAAGAGGGACGTCATGGCGCTCGCGGCCCCGTCGGACCTGCACCTCGAGCGGCCCGTCGGGGAGCGTTCGCTTGCCGATGGTGATGCGGATTGGACACCCGAGCAACTCCGCTTCGACGAACTTCTCACCGGGCTTGGTCCCCGGTCGGTCGTCGAGCAGCACCGCAATCCCCGCGTCGCTGAGCTCGTCGAACAGGCGATCGGCAAAGAGCCCTTGGGGGCTCTCGGCGTCCCCGACCAAGACCATGTGCACATCGAACGGAGCCAGCGCCTTCGGCCAGACGATCCCGGCCTCATCGTGGGACTGTTCGATCGCCGCCGCCAGAACGCGAGCCGGTCCGATGCCGTAAGAGCCCATGACGATCGGGTGCTCCCGGCCTTCGGCGCTGAGGTATGTGGCGCCGAGCGGCACGGAGTACTTCGTACCGAGCTTGAAGATGTTGCCGATCTCGATCACCGCCTCGAGCTCGAGCGGCTCGCCCGAGACGGGGCAACCCTCGCCCGCCAGCACGGTGCGGATGTCGGCGATCTCCGCCCGGAAATCGCGCCCGAGAACAACTCCTCGCAGATGCTCACCATCCCGGTTTGCGCCCGTGACATAGTGCCCGGTGGCAATCGTCGCGTCCGCCACGATGCGGACGCCTTCGACGCCGACAGGACCAAGCGATCCCGGGTTCGCGCCGAACCATTCGCGAATCTCATCCGGCTGTGCCGGACGGTGACGCCCGATGATGTGGGTGAGCTTCTTCTCGTGAAGCGCGTGCTCCCCGCGCACGAGCGCCATCACCGGGCCGTCGTCGCTGACGACCACCACGCTCTTGCACAGCTGCGCCGGTGCCAGGCCCGTGAAGCTGCTCAATTCCTCGATCGTCCCGATGCCGGGTGTCGCGAACAGCTCGGGCGCATCCGGGGTCGGGCCGAAGTCGGGGTCGATCGCCAGGGAGGTCGCAAGCTCGACGTTGGCCGCGTACGCCCCCGACGGCGCGCGCGCGATGGTGTCCTCGCCCGCAGGGCTCGGAGCCATGAATTCATGGGCCCCCATCCCGCCCATCATCCCGACATCCGATTCGACCATGTACCAGACCAGCCCGCAACGATCGAAGATCCGTGCATACGCATCCGCATGCGCCGTATAGGAGCACGCGAGGCCGTCCTCATCGGTATCCAGCGAATACGCGTCTTTCATCGTGAACTCGCGCACGCGCAGGATGCCGCTCTTGGGGCGCGGCTCGTCGCGCAGCTTGGTCTGGAACTGGTACCAGCTCTGCGGGAGATCCCGGTACGAGCGAATCTCCCGCGCGGCGTGCCAGGTGATGATCTCCTCGTGGGTCATCCCGAGCACCATTGCCCGGCCCCCACGGTCCTCGAGCCGGAACTGCTCGTCCAGGCCGTAGCGGCCCGTGGCCTCCCAGATCTCCGCCGGCTGCATCACGGGAAGTTGAAACTCTTGCGCCCCGATCGCATCCATCTCCTGGCGAATGATCGCCGTCACGCGCTGGAGCGAGCGCAACCCGAACGGCAGAAAGCTGTAAAGACCCGCGGCCAGCTGGCGAATCAGGCCCGCACGAACCATCAGCTTGTGGCTGATGGCCTCCGCATCTGCGGGCGCATCCCGCAAGGTCGGCCAGAAGCGGCCCGACAGGCGCACTGATTCGCCGCGCGGAGCGGCCGGCATCCGCCAAGTGCTCGTGGATTCATCACTCATGACGCCGGACCCTACCGTGCGCGAGTCGCCCCTACCGAACTATTGCGCCCCAACAGCCGCGTCGACGCGCGGGTAACGCTGCTCGACGTAGCGCTCCACCATGGCGATGAAGTCGTCGGCGAGCCGATCGCCCTCGAGAGTCCGCACCCTCTCGCCGTCGACATACACCGGGGCGCGCGGAGACTCGCCGGTCCCCGGCAAGCTGATACCGATGTCGGCCGCCCGACTCTCGCCGGGCCCATTGACGATGCAGCCCATGACGGCGACCTTCAGATCCGCGACGCCGGGCCGCTCGGTACTCCAGGTCTGCATACGGTCGGCAAGGTATGCCTCGATGCGCTGCGCAAGCTCTTGAAACACCGTGCTGGTGGTCCGGCCGCAGCCCGGGCAGGCCGTCACCTGGGGGCGGAACTGGCGAAATCCCATCGACTGCAACAGCTCGCAACACACCCGCGCCTCGAGCGTGCGATCGGCACCCGGTTCCGGGGTAAGGCTGGCGCGGATCGTGTCGCCGATGCCCTGCTGGAGAAGGATCGCCAGCGCCGCGGAACTCGCGACGATGCCCTTGCTCGACATCCCCGCCTCGGTCAGACCGAGATGCAGCGGATAGTCGCAGCGGGCCGCGAGGTCCTGGTACACCTGCACCATCTCCTGCAGACGACTCGTCTTGCACGAGAGCACGATCTTGTCGTGGTCCAAACCGAGTTCCTCAGCGGCCTGGCCCGAGCTCAGCGCGCTCTGGATCATCGCCTCACGCACGACAGCGTCTGCAGATTCCGGCTCCGCGCGGCCTGCGTTGAGCTCCATCAGCTCGTCGAGCAGCTCGGGGTCGAGCGATCCGAAGTTCACCCCGATGCGCACCGGCCGCCCATGATCGATGGCCGTCTGGACGATGGCCGCGAAGTTGGCGTCGTGCCGGACGCCCCGTCCGACATTGCCGGGGTTGATCCGGTACTTGGCCAACGCCTCCGCGCAGTCGGGGAACTCCTGCAGAAGCGTATGCCCGTTGTAGTGAAAGTCACCCACAAGCGGCACATCGAGACCGTGGACCTCGTCGAGACGCGCCCGGATCTCAGCGACCTTGGCCGCGCTCGCCCGGTTGTTGACCGTGATGCGCACGATCTCCGACCCCGCCAGCGCGAGCGCCGCAACCTGATCGGCCGTCGCCACGGCGTCAGCGGAGTCGGTATTGGTCATTGACTGCACCAGGACCGGCGCGCCGCCGCCGATCGTCAGACCGCCGACCCGGCACGGCACGCTGTCACGTCGCGATGTCCGGCTCATCGAGATCTCAGGCTACTTTCCACCGAGGACGGTGCCGTTGGCAATGTTCAAGATATCCCTTTGCACCACAACCACGAACAAAACCACCATCAGCGCGATCCCGAGCACAGCCGCGCGCTCATAGGTTGCCGCCGACAGGGCGCGACCCTTGACGCGCTCGACGACCGCAAACAGGATGTGGCCGCCGTCGAGCGGTGGCATCGGGATCAGATTAAAGAGCGCCAAGGCGAGACTGAGGACCCCGGCAAAGGCGAGCACGGTGGCCATGCCCTGCGAGGCGACCTCGGTGTAGACCGCGCCGACCCCGACGACACTTTGGACCTGGGTCGGCGTCTGAAAGATGCGCGTCGCCGTTTCGTGAATGACCCACCATGTGTAATCGATGCCCTTCCAGATGCCCTGGAAAAATCCGGCGTGCGCAGTGGCAAAGCCAAATCCCACACCCAGGAGGCCGATGCACTTGGTGCTCGTGGCCGGGTCACACGCGGTGCCCTTCGCGGTCACGGACTTCAGGCGCACCGCCCGGGTGATCTCCGCCCCGGAATGGGCATATGTAACCGTGACCAGCTTGTCCGGACGCGGCACGAGCAGATTTCGGAATGCCTCGGGGTCGGTGCTGCGATGCCCATTAATCGCGACGAGCCGATCGCCCGGCACCATACCCGCCGACGCTGCCGGCGACGGCACTTCGATCTGGGCCAGCCGCGTCGTGGGCGCGCCGGAGTTCGGCAGGCCGATCCAGTACATGGCCGTAAAGGCGAGGATTGCAACGAGCACGTTCACCAGCGGCCCGGCGGCAATCGTCGCGATCTTGCGCGACATCGAGGCGGAGTAGTAGGCGCGCGGTACGAGCTCCTCGGGGATCTCCTCGTCGCGGGTCATCCCACTGATCTTCACGTAGCCCCCGATGGGGAGCCATCCCACCGCGTATTCGGTCTCGCCCGGGGAAAAGCGAAAAAGTGGGCGTCCCATAAAGACCGAGAACCGCTCCACCCGCATCCCGCACCACTTGGCGACGACCATGTGGCCCGCCTCGTGGACCAAGACGAGGAAAATCAAGATCCCGACGAATTGCAGGATGTAAATCCCGGTCGTCATCGTGCGACACCCGCCAGGGCCTCGTTGACCACCGTCCGCGCAGCCCGATCGGCACCCAGCACCGCGTCGAGATCATCCCCAGAACCCAGCGGCACACGCTCTAGGGCGTCGAGGACGAGCGCGGGAATCTCCAGGAAGCCGATGCGGCCGTCCAGGAAGGCCGCAACGGCAACCTCGTTGGCCGCGTTGAGCACCGCCGGCGCGGTTCCACCGGTTCGGCCGGCCTCGCGGGCCAGACCGAGACAGCGGAAGGTCTCCAGATCGGGTTCCATGAACTCGAGGGTACGCCCTGCCAGTGGCATCTCGCCACGCATCGGCGGCGCGTCGGGCCAACGCAGTCCAAAACCGATCGGCACCCGCATGTCCGCGGGCCCGAAGTGCGCCAACACCGAGCCGTCCTGCAGCCGAATCATCGCGTGGACGACCGACTGCGGATGCACCACCACCTCGATCTGGTCGTAGGAGGTCCCAAACAGGTGATGCGCTTCGATGACCTCAAACCCCTTGTTCATCAGCGTGGCGGAATCGATGGTGATCTTCGCCCCCATGCTCCAGGTCGGGTGCGCGAGGGCGTCGGCGGCGCGTACACCCCCCAAATCTGCCGCACTCCGACCCCGGAACGGTCCGCCGGATGCCGTCAACACGACGGCCCGCACTCGATCAATCGGCACATCGGCCAGCAACTGAAACAGCGCGGAGTGCTCGGAGTCGACGGGAATCAGCATCGCACCGGTCCGTGCGCGCACCGCGGCGACGAGGTCGCCGCCGGCGACGAGGGTCTCTTTGTTGGCGAGGGCCACGGGGATGCCCCGCTCGAGAGCCGCGAGGGTCGGCTGCAGCCCCGCCGCGCCGACCAGTCCGTTGAGCACGAGGTCCGGTTCCGCCGCATCGATCAACGCGCCGAGATCTGCACTTGCCGGAATGTTGCCCCCGCCGCCGGCGCAGACCGTGTACGCAATCCCGTGACGTGCGGCCTGGGCGTTCATCTCTCCCAGGCGAGTGCCGCACGCAAGCCCGCACGCGACCAGATCCGGACAGGCCTCGATCACCTCGAGTGCCTGAACGCCAATCGAGCCAGTTGAGCCAAGGACGAGGATGCGCCGCACGAGCAATCAGTCTAGCGGGGGTCTCGTCACAACCCCGCCGAGAACGTTTCGTTGCGGCCAGCGTGCGCCGCGATGCCTACAGCACAAGCTCCTGGGCGGTCTCGCAGAACGCCGCGACGAGGGCCACCGCGGCGTCCAGGTCATCGGGGTGCAGGGTCTCCACCGACTGATGGACGTACCGCGTCGGGATCGATACGCATCCGGCCACGGCCCCGTCTCCGGACAACTGCAGCTCACGAGTATCGGTGCCACCGCGCGGCATGATCTCCAACTGGTGGGCGATTCCGCGCTCGTCGGCGACCCTGATCAGGTGATCGACAACCCTCGCCGGCACGATCACACTCGTGTCATAGACCTTGATCGCCGCGCCCGCGCCGATCGTGCTGACGTGCTGGTGCGCCGCGGTCCCCGGGCCGTCGTTGGCAAGGGTGATATCCATCGCCAGCGCAACCTCGGGCCGAATCCGGGACGCGGCGACGCGAGCGCCGCGGAGTCCGACCTCCTCCTGCACTGCAGCAACGGCGAAGATGTCGCATTCGTGGGCGCCGAGCGCACGCACTGCCTCAATCATCACGTACAGGCCCGCCCGGTTGTCGAGGCTCTTGCTGGTCACCAACTCACCCAGGCGCGCGAGTTCTCGTTCCCTGGTGATGACGTCCCCGGGGCGCACCAGTTCGCGCACCCGCTCCGCAGGGAGCCCGACGTCCACATAAAAGTCTTCGAGTTTCGGGGGGCGCTTGCGGTCCTCCTCGCTCATCAGGTGGACTGCGGTCGTGCCCATCACTCCGAGCAGTTCCTCGCGTCCGTGCACGATCACGCGCTGTGCAGTCAGCGTCTTGGCGTCAAAGCCGCCGAGGGGCAAAATACGTAGGAACCCTGAATCCTCGACGTGCTGGACCATGAACGAGATCTCGTCCATATGTGCGCAGAGCATCAAACGCGGACCGGTGCCGGCCTTATGTGCGACAAAATTGCCCAGAGGATCGGTCCAGACCGCGTCCACGACAGGCGCCAACTCGCGCTCGACAACGGCACGAACCCGCTCTTCGTGTCCGGGAGCACCCGGCGTCCGGCACAGTTCGGCAAGTAGGTCGAAGTTCACGCCCCGAACGCTACAGGTCGCGAGTACGCCGACTTCATTTGTATGCTTATGATGATGCTCCTACCGAGTCCCCTAGGACCATGACGCGTACAACACCTGCTTCGGATCCCGCCACCGTGGGCACCCTGCTCAGCTGGCGCCTCGTCGCCGCCGGCCGGCTCGTACGGACCATGGCGGATGCGCGCCTGAGCACGCAGGCCGGCGGTGCTCCCGCACTTGGGGCGCTGCTGCGTCTGGTCGATAATGACGGCATCAGCCAGGCCGAGCTCGCGCGCCGCCAGCGTGTCGAGGCGCCGAGCATGTGCCGCATGATCGACCGCCTGGAACGCGAGGGCTTGGTTGCCCGGGAGCGGGACCTCGGCGATCGGCGCGTCATCCGGGTCCGCATCACCCCTGATGGCCGCGCGACCGCCGAGGCCGGGCGCGACGCGGTGGCCGATCTGGAAGCGCGTGCGTTCGCGACGCTCACCATCGAAGAGCGTCAGACGCTCGCCGACTTGCTCGGTCGCGTCCTCGACGGTCTTCCCGACACAGGAGCAGCGCCATAGCCACCCGGGCGAATATCAAGCTCACGATGGCGGGCCTGATCGTCAGCTCGCTGGCCTTTGCATTGATGCAGACGCTTCTGATCCCGGCCCTCCCGGTGCTGCAGCGGGACTTGCACACCTCCGAGCAGTGGATCACCTGGACCGTGACGATCTACCTGCTGACCGGTTCGGTGGCGACGCCGATCATCGGACGGATGGGCGACCAATACGGCAAGGTCAGGATGATGCTGGTCTCGCTGACCTGCTTTTTGATCGGCTCCATCGGATGCCTGGTGTCGTGGAACGTCGCCTCGCTGATCACCTTTCGTGGCGTGCAGGGCATCGGGGCCGCGGTGTTCCCGCTTGCCTACGCGATCATTCGGGATGAGTTTCCCGAAGACAAGTGGAGCGTCACGATGGGCACCGTCTCCGCGACACTCGGCGTCGGAGGCGGCCTCGGCATCGTGACCGCGGGCCTCGTGGTCGACAACCTGAACTGGCGCTGGCTGTTTGTCGTGTCGGCAATCATCGGCCTGGTCGCGCTGGTCCTCGTGTGGCAGTTCATACCCGAGTCGCCAATCCGAACCCCATCGCGTCCCGATATCGCCGGAGCGACACTGCTCTCAGGTGGGCTCGTGGCACTCTTGGTTGCGCTCACGGAAGGCCCCCCTCTCGGGTGGTCCTCGCCCCTCGTGATGGGCCTCTTCGTGGCATCCGCCGTCCTGCTGGTCGCATGGGGGTTGGTGGAGTCCAAGGTTCCCCAGCCGATGGTCGATCTGCGCATGCTGACCCGACGACCGGTCTTCTTCACGAACCTGACCGCACTGATCTCGGGGTTCTCTCTGTATGCCACATGGGTTTTGCTGCCCACCTTCTTCCAATTTCCGAAGAGCCTGCCGGCTCAGGTCCAGCAGTACGCCGCCTATGGTCTTGGCACGTCCGTACTTGTCGCCGGGCTCTGGATCCTCCCCTGCAGCAGCGCGATGATCGTGACCGGTCCCGTCGGGGGAATCCTCGGTCGCCGAATCGGCGCGCGCATCCCGCTGGCCATCGGAATGTTCCTGTTCGCCCTCGGTGCCGGCGGCATCGCGCTCTGGCACAGCAGCGCACTGGCCGTGTCCATGTCCTTCATGATCTGCGGATGCGGGATCGGCTTCGCCTTTGCGTCCATGCCACGCCTGATTGTCGGCGCGGTCGCCCCCTCTGAGACCGGCGTCGCGACGGGCATGAACAACGTGGTACGGACGATCGGTGGCGTGATCGGCGCGCAGATCGCGGCGGTGCTGCTGGCAGCGAACGTCACCCCCGGCACGCAGATCCCGACCGAACATGGGTTTGTCCTGGCCTTCTGGCTGAGCGCGGGAAGCGCCCTCGTCGGCGTCGTGACCGCGCTATTGGTCTCCGGGAAGGGCAGTGGCCGCTGGCGCGTGGTCTCGACGACCGATTCCGCCTCGGACTCGAACCTCGACGACGCCGTCGCGGCGGAGAGCGCCTAGCCACGCCGGGAACCTTGACGCACTCGCGCGGGCGCGCGGGTGCGTCAAGCGGGTGCGTCAAGGTTCCCTCGTTTCTTACGCGCGTGAGCGCATCGGACGTCCGGTAACATCGCCCCAGCACGGTGACGCCCGGAGGCAATTGCGATGACCTCAGCGCTTGACTGCGTCTGTGTACGACGGTCGATAGGCCGCCGCGTGCGATATTCCGCGTGCGCGCTGATCACGGCCCTGGCGCTGGCGGGAACCGCAGTCACCGCGTCGGCGACGCCCTCCGGAGCATCGCCCGGGCCGTTCGCAAGCTCGGTGATGAGAAGCTATCTGTTGCGCCGCGGCGGCAACATCACTGCCGCTGTGGACGACCTCACCACTGGTCAGATCTTCGTCTACCGGCCTGGCGTGCGCGAATACACCGCGAGCATCGTCAAAGCGTCCATCCTGGCGACGCTCCTGCACCGCAAGCAGCTTGAACACGCATCTCTGACGGCCAACGAACGGCGGACTGCCACCGGGATGATCGAGGCCAGCGACAACAACGACGCCACCGCGCTGTGGAATGAAGACGACGGCAGCCGCGGCGTCGCGGCCTTTCTACGACTTGCGGGGCTTCGCCAGACAACCTTCGACCCCGGCGGCGCGTGGGGCTACACCCGGACCACCCCCCTCGACCAGGTCACGCTCCTGCGCACGCTCGCGCTCCCCAACCGGCTCCTCAGCCGGTCCGCACAGGCCTACGAACTCGGGCTGATGTCCCATGTGATCCCGTTCGACTACTGGGGAGTGCCGGCGGGTGTCCCGGCTGGCGTGCCGGTCGCCATCAAGAATGGCTGGTTGCCGGTCCCGGGCCTGGATTGGCAGATCAACAGCATCGGTGACATCACCGGGCGGGGGGAGCATTACCTGATCGCGGTGATGGCAAACGACAATCCCACCGAGGGGTACGGCATCTCCTCGATCGAGGGCATCGCCCGGATCATCTGGAAGGACCTGGCCCCCGTGATCATCTAGCGGGTCCCGCTCGCAGGCCGTCGCTCGGTACGGTTTGCCGCGCCGTGACCGCACCCCGTACCAGCGCACCGATCCGCACACCACGCCGCCCGCAGTCTTCTTTGTCCTAGTGAAGGGCCACCGTGACGAAGTACGCGGCGACGGTCGCAAACATCAGGGCGTCGAACCGATCGAGCACGCCACCATGCGCCATCAGCAGGCGCCCGGAGTCCTTGACGCCGATATCGCGCTTGAGCATCGACTCAAACAGATCTCCCACGAAGCCGGCGAGGCAGATCACCAGACCGACGATCAATGAGTCCCACCCGGAAATCCAGGTCATATACAGCCCCGCGACCCAGACCGATGCGGTCCCGACGATCACGCCGGTGATCAGCCCCTCGAGCGTCTTCCCGGGAGAGATAAACGGCGCGATCTTGTGTCGGCCCCACAGCTTGCCGCCCAGAAACGACGCGGTGTCGAAGACCCACGTGCCCACGAGAACGTTGGCCACCGCGCCGCCGCCGTGGGGCAACTGGCGCGTTGCGACGAGCAGGCCGAATGGCAGGGCGATGTACACAAAGCCCAGTGCCGTGGTCGCCATTCGTCCGGTGATGTCATCCCGGCGGGCCACCAGCAGCCCGGCCAGCGCGACACAGCCCATGCCGATCGCGAGCCCGAGCAGCACGCCGCGGTCTGGCGACGCCATGCCCCAGGCCAGGGCGATGGTGGCGACCAGGCCGACGTAGCCCGCCCACCGCAAGGGCCGCCACGCCGCGGTGAGCGAATAGAACTCGAACATCGCGAGAATCGCGAGGAGCCCGACCACGGCGGCAAAGATTCCACCGCCCAGGACAACGACCCCGATCGCGACCAGAACACCGGGGATCGCAACGAGCAGTCGTGATCCGAACCCCCCACCCCGACTGAGCCGCTCGCGGACGCTCGGGCCCTTGGGGAGCGGCTCGGGCCAGTCGTATTCGTCCTCGTCCTCGGTCCATTGCTCGGACGCCTCGCCCAACGGATCGATCTCGGAAGCGACGTGCGCAAACGCGGGCCGGCGCTCGTGATCACCGTCGCGCTCATCCTCAAAACCCTCCGCACCCCGAGCCTCGGACCGCGCATCGGCCTCGATCGCCGGGCCACCGCCGATCAGGGTCTCGTTGTCGCCAAGATCCCATTCATCCTGCTCCGGTTCGCGATCCCGATCGCGCCCAAAGATCCCGAGGCGCCACTTCACCGGCCACCGAACCGTCGTTCGCGCCCCGCATAGTCGGCAATGGCTGCCTCAAGGTCATCCGCCCCAAAATCCGGCCATAGCTGCGGTGCGAAATACAGCTCCGAATAGGCGGACTGCCACAACAGAAAGTTCGACAGACGCTGCTCCCCGCTGGTGCGGATCACGAGTTCGGGATCGCCCAGATCGGGGCCGTACAATGCGTCCCGGAACTGCTCTTCGGTGGGGTCGGTGACACCCGCGCCGGCAAGCCTGGCGGCCGCGTCGAGAATCTCTTGCCGACCGCCGTAATTCATCGCGATAAACAAGCGCAGACGGCCGTTGCCCCCTGTCAGCGCCTCGGCGTCGTCGATGCGGGCGCGCAGTGCGGGCTCGAGATCGTCGCGACGCCCGATAAAGCGAATCTGGACCCCTTCGGCGTGCAACTCCGGAACCTCGCGATCAATCATCTCCGAGAACAGCACCATCAGATCATCGACCTCATCCTTGGGACGATTCCAGTTCTCGGTCGAGAATGAGAACACGGTCAGATCGCGCACGCCCAGATCCCCCGCGCGCCGTACAACCTCCTTGAGCGCCCGAGCGCCGGCCCGGTGCCCGGCGCCGGTCGGCAAACCGTGCGAGCGCGCCCAGCGGCCGTTGCCATCCATGATGATCGCAATCGAGTTCGGAACGCGGGCGAGCGGGAGCCGCGGCTGAGCCCGGGCCGCCTTGCCCAACCCCAGCACGGAGCGTGCTGCCGAAAAACGTGAGGCGATCGCCATGACGAAGAGGCGCGGATCCCGACGGCGGGAACCCGTCAGACCTCGAGGATCTCGGCTTCCTTGCGGCGCAACTGCTCGTCGATGAGCTTGATCTCGGCGTCGGTCAGCTTTTGGACGTCGTCTTGGATCCGCCCGACCTCGTTTTTGGAGACCTCGCCCTCCTTCTCGGCGCGCTTGATCTCGTTGAGCACATCGCGGCGGACGTTGCGCACCGCGACCCGGGCCTCCTCGGCCATCTTGCCCACGAGCCGGACGAACTCCTTGCGGCGCTCTTCCGAGAGCTGCGGGATGCCGATGCGGATGATCTGGCCATCGTTGTTCGGGGTCAGACCGAGATCCGACTCCTGGATGGCCTTCTCGATGTTCTGAAACAGACCGCGATCGTACGGCTGGATCGTCAGCAGACGCGCCTCGGGGGCGGAAATCGACGCGATCTGGTTGAGCGGAGTCCGCACGCCGTAGGCGTCCACGGTCACCCGGTCCAAAAGCGCCGTACTGGCACGTCCGGTCCGCACGGAATTGATCTCATTGGCGAAGGCCTTGGATGCACCTTCCATGCGCCGTTTCGCGCCCTCGAGTCGCTGGTTCACGCTCTGCTCCTTACTCGGTGATCACACGCGTACCGATGTGTTCGCCCGACAAGATCCGCCCGATGTTGGACTCGTCCGCCATGTTGAACACAAGAATCGGCAAGCGGTTATCCATGCACAGTGTCAGTGCGGTGGTATCCATCACGCGCAGGCCCCGTTCGATGGCCTCCATGTGGGTGATCGCGGGAATCAGGCGGGCGTCCGGTACCTGCCGCGGATCGGCGTCGAGCACGCCGTCCACGTTGTTCTTGGCCATCAAGATGCACTCGGCGCCCATCTCCAGGGCCCGCAGTGCAGCAGTGGTATCGGTCGTAAAGAACGGATTGCCCGTACCCCCCGCAAAGATCACGACGCGTTGCTTTTCCAAGTGGCGCATCGCGCGCCGGCGAATATACGGCTCAGCAACCTCCTGCATCGCGATCGCCGACTGTACCCGCGTCGTCAGACCAACCTTCTCGAGAGCGTCCTGAATCGCCAACGCATTCAGCACGGTGGCGATCATGCCCATGTAGTCGGCCGTCGAACGATCCATCCCCGCGGCGGTGCCGCTGACCCCTCGGAAGATATTGCCAGCCCCAACGACGATTCCCACCTCGACACCGAGATCCGTGGCGTGGCGGACCTGGCGGGCGACTGCGGTCACCCGGTCAGGATCGATCCCGTAGTCCCCGGTCCCCATCAGGGCTTCGCCGGAGAGCTTGAGGATGATTCGCCGATACACCGAGACCGGCGCGCCGGCATCGGTCGACGAGTCCTGCCCGTGAGGCTTACTGCCCACCGAGCTCAAATCGAACGAACCGGCGAATCGTGATGTTCTCACCGACCTCCGTAGACAGACGCGCGCGCAGCTCCTCGATCGTCGGGGGCTTCTTCTCGCCGGTGTCGCGCACGAACTCCTGGTCGAGCAGACAGATCTCCTTGAGCCGCTTGGCGATCCGACCCTCGATCGCACGCTCACGCGCCTGCTCGGGGATGTCCTTGGACTGATCCGCGGCGATCTCCCGCTCGGCGGCAACCCACGCTTCGGGAACGTCCCCAGACTGCACATACAAGGGGTTCATGGCCGCTACCTGAATCGCAATGTCATGCACGAAGTTCTTGAAGGGATCGCTGCGGGCCACAAAATCCGTCTCGCAGTTCACCTCGATGAGCACGCCGACCCGACCACCCTGGTGAATGTAGGCGTCGCAGATCCCTTCGTTGGCCGCACGGCCTGCGCGCTTCTCCGCGGCGGCGATGCCCTTCTTGCGCAACAGCGTGACGGCAGCAGCGACGTCGCCCTGAGTCTCCTCGAGCGCCTTCTTGCAATCCATCATGCCCGCGCCTGTCTTCTCGCGAAGGTCCTTGACCTGCTTCGCCGAAATGGCGGTGCTCACTCGATGTGCTCCTTGCGTCGAACCCGATTAGACGAAAACGATCATTCCGCGGCGGAAGCCGCGTCAGGCGCCGCCGTCGTCGGCGCCGGTTCAGCCGCTGCAGCCGGTTCAGCCGCTGCAGCCGGTTCAGCCGCTGCAGCCGGTTCAGCCGCTGCAGGAACCGCGGCCGCGGGTTCCGTGGGTGCCGCCTCTGTTGCGGCTGCGGGCACTTCTGCCGGAGCTGCCGCGATGGCCTCGGCGAGCTCGGTCTCACCGACCGCGGACGGGGTCAAGCCCTTGCCCTCGAGGATGGCCTCCGCAAGCGCGCTCAGCACCAGAGTGCACGACCGGATCGCGTCGTCGTTGCCGGGAATGACGTACGTGGCCTCGTCTGGGTCGCAGTTGGTGTCGACCAGACCGATGATCGGAATGCCCAGCCGGTTCGCCTCGCGTACCGCGATCATTTCCTTCTTGAGGTCCACCACGACGATGGCGTCCGGCAGACGCTGCATCTCTGCGACGCCGCCCAGGTTGGTCTCGAGCTTCACGAGCTCTGCGGTCAGGGTCAGACGCTCACGGGTCGGCAGCAATTCCAGCTGGCCTTCACGCTGCTGCACACGCAGGGCGTGCAACTGCTTGACCCGGGACGACATCGTGCCCCAGTTGGTCAGCAAACCACCCAGCCAGCGGTGCGAGACAAACGGCATTCCGCAGCGCAACGCCTGAGAGCGGACGGCGTCCTGGGTTTGCTTCTTGGTCCCGACGAACATGACGGTGCCGCCGCGCTCGGCGATTGCCCGGCAGATGTCCTGGGCGCGCTCGAGCAGCACAATCGTCTGCTGCAGATCGATGATGTAGATCCCGCCGCGCTCGCCGAAGATGTACCGCTTCATCTTGGGATTCCAACGACGGGTCTGGTGGCCGAAATGCACGCCAGATTCCAGCAATTGCTTCATCGTGACCTTGGACACGAAAGCTCCTTGCAGATTGGTTTACGGGCGATGCCGTCGCGCGTCCGATGGACCCAACTCGCGGCACGCGAACGGGCACCACCACCGGATTGCGTCACGACGGATAGGTGGATGACGAAACCTTCAGCGCGAGATCTTAGCGCGCCGGGACAATTCTGCCGGAATTCGGCCTACGAAGTGGCGCGCAGACGCTCGCGAGAGCGGCTCAACTCGAGGTCGTGTGGCAGGGGGCTCTCCAGGTCGATCCGCGCCGCGCCGAGGATCGGATGATCGAACGCAAGCCGGTACGCGTGCAAGAACTGACGATCCAGACCCCGGCGGTCCGCCCTGCGTCCGTAAACGGGATCGCCCACCACCGGAAACCCCGCCGACTCGAGGTGGACGCGGATTTGATGGGTCCTCCCGGTCTCCAGGCGCGCTTCGCACAACGCCACGCCCGCCAATTGCTCGAATACCCGGACGTGGGTGATCGCCTCCCGGCCGGTACCTGCATTGACCACCGCCATGCGCAACCGGTCCCGCGGATGCCGTGCGATCGGACGATCGACGCTGAACGCCGGTGGCGGAGTGCCATGCACAAGCACCAAATAGCGGCGCTCGATGCGACGCTCGCGCAGCATGCGCTGCAAACGCCGATGGACCTGCTCGGATCTTGCCACGACCATCAGGCCGCTCGTATCGCGATCGAGCCGGTGGACGATCCCGGGACGGGTCGGGTCCTCGCCACCCGCGGCTGCGAGTCCCAGCAGGCCGTGCACAAGTGTCCCCGTGGCGTGACCCCGCGCCGGATGCACCACGAGGCCAGCGGGCTTGTCCACCACGATCAGATGCTCGTCCTGGTAGGCAATCCCGAACACAACGCTGGGATCCGGCTCAAGTTGGCTGATCGGGGCCGCACGAGGCTGCACGCGGATCACCGACCCGAGCCCCAGGGCATCGCGCTTGCGCGGAGGCTGGCCGTCGATCTGCACCCTTCCATCGGCGATCAGGCGCTGCGCCTCGGCGCGACTGCCGATCTGGGGCATCTTGCCCAGGACCGCATCGATGCGCTGCCCCACCTCGTCGGGACCCGCCACCAGCACGAGTTCTTGCGGGTCGGCGCTCAGTGTTGTCGACCGCGGGGGTAGGCCGCGAGAGCGGCGCGGACAGATTCGCCCCGCCTCACGGCTGTGCCTCGTTTGTGTCTGGGTCCCCACCCTCCATCAGTCCCCACACGATCAGTACGGCCCCTACAGTGATGCAGCAGTCGGCGAGATTGAAGGTTGGCCAAAACGAGAAATCGATGTAGTCGGTCACACCGCCGTGGATCAACCGATCGGCCAGGTTCCCGAGGCTCCCGCCCACCAGCAGCCCCGCACCTGTGGCCGCGATCAGATTGCGCCGCACCAGCCGCGCCAGGGCGATCGCGATTCCGCACAGGGCGACAACCGTGATCACCGCGACGAACGCCTGCTTTCCGGGGAACATCCCAAACGCGATGCCGTGATTGGTCACGCGCGAGATCGACAGGAAGCTGGTGACCCTCCAGCCCTCGCCAACGGCCAGTTGGCCGCGAATGATGGCCTTGATGACCTGGTCACAGACGACCACGATCCCGGCGATCACCGCCAGGCGAGTCCACCGCGCGCGGGCCTCACGGCGAAGCCGCCGCTCCGCGGCCAATCGCACCGACTCCGCACTCAGCGCGCCCCGGGTGCTGGTCATGTCGCCTCTGCGAGCGGACCGAGGCGCGCAACCAGCGCCGTGGCGATCTGCGCCGCCGGCCCGTCGATCTCGACGAGTTTGCGGGGGCCCGAGGAGCCCCTGCCGACACGTACCGCGTTGGCCCGCACCCCTGCCGCCTCGGCCAGATATGCGCACAGTGCGGCGTTCGACTGCCCCTTGTGGGGTGCGGCGGCGATTTGAATGCGCAGGGCGCCATCTTGCAGACCCACGGCTTGGGTCCGTCGGGAACGGGGAACGGCTTTCACGGTTACCACTACCCCATCATCCCGCATTCGCAGCCACACGGGCAGGCCCGGGTCAGAAGCCATTCAGCAGATTGGTCACGAGCTGCTGAAGGATTGCCAGCACGATCAACGCGACGATCGGCGAGAGATCGAACATCCCCAGCGGCGGAATGAAGCGACGAAAGATCCGGAGGTACCAGTCGGTCGAGTCGACGATGAACTCAGAGATCGCCTGGGTGCTGCGGCGCATCGGCACGATCGGAAAGAACGACAGCACGATCCGCACCAGGATCACGATCGTGAACACGAGAAACAACGCGTTCACATAGGTAATCAGCGCGCTCAACGGCCCACCCTTACAGCTCTGCCGCGCGCCGTGCGGCCGCCACAATCGCATCCGCAACGTGGGCGCGCACGCTGCCGCGCTCGAGCACCATCAACCCGGCAATCGTCGTTCCTGCCGGCGAGCTGACACGCTGCCGCAGCGCGGCAGGATCGGGGTCGTCGTCCAGGAGGGCCGCCGTTCCGACAAGCACCGCCCGCGCCATCGCGCGGGCCTGGTCCCGCGTCAACCCGCTCGCCACGCCCCCGTCCTCAAGGGCCTCCACGATCAGGGCCAACAACCCCGGACCGCTGCCGGCGAGGGCCGTCGCGGCAGGAAACAGGCTCTCCGGCAACGCGACGATCTCTCCGAGCGAGGCGAGTGCCGTATCCAGCGCCGCCCGCCGGTCAGGGGCAAGCCCATTCTGGGCGAGCGCCACCAGCCCTGCCCCATACCGCACCGCGAGATTCGGCATCGTCCGGACAACGGTGACACCGGGCGCCGCCGCTCCCAGCCGCGCCAGGTCCCAGCCGGCGACGACCGACAGCACCACTGCCCCGTGGGCCACGTGCGGCGCAATCTGCGCGAGCGCGTCACCCGCGTCTTTGGGCTTGACCGCGAGCACCACCAGATCGCAGGCGGCCGCATCGGCGATGGTCCCGACACGCCCACCGACCTCCTGGGCGCCGGCTTGCGCGAACCCAGCCATTGCATCGGCGACGATGCTCGCGACGCCGAGGTTCGGGCGTGTACGCACCAGCCCGCACAGCATCGCACGGCCCATCGCACCGGACCCGACCAGCCCGAGCGAGGTCGGCCACATCACCTGAGGGTCCGGAGTCGGGCTCAATACTGGTTAAAGAAACCCTTCTCAAGAAGGCGGGCGCGCTCCTCGGCAGACACTTCCACATTCCGGGGAGTCAACATGAAAACCTTGTCGGCGACGCGCTGCATCCCCCCGTCGAGGGCATAGGTCAGCCCACTCGAGAAGTCGATCAGACGCTTGGACAAATCGGTCTCGGCCGATTGCAGATTCAAGATGACCGGCACCGATGCCTTGAATTTGTCGGCGATCTGCTGGGCGTCGTTGAAGTTCTTGGGAAGGATCAAGTGTACCTCGGAGCGCGGTGCGGACTGGCGTGAGTCCACGGCGCGCATCACGGTCGGACGCTGCCCGGAGCGCGAGCTGCCCGAGTCGGCGTAGATGTCGTCAAAATCGTCTCGGCGTCGCGGGCCCAGGCGGCGGACGTTCGGGCGGTCGCGGTAGTTGCGCTCAAGATCGTCTTCGGCAGGGTGACGGGTCGTTGATCCCGTTGAGGTTCGAGAGCTGCCGACATCATCGTACTCATCGTCCTGGTAGTCATCGTCATGCCCATCGGCCATGCCGAAGTACACGAGTGTCTTGTGCCACATATCGCCGATTGCCACGGTTAGACCCTTCCCCGCTCGATTAGTCCACGTCCGAGACGCACAATGGTCGCCCCCTCTTGCACGGCAACCACGTAATCCTGACTGGTTCCCATCGACAAGTCGCTGAGATCGTGCCGCCCATGCCATTCAACTGCAAGCAATTGCGCCAGTTCGCGCGTCCGTGAAAACGCCTCACGGCTGTCGTTTGGGTTGTTCGCCGGGGCAGGCATTGCCATCAGTCCGCCGATCACCAGGTGTTCCAAATGCGACACGTCGGCAATGAACTGGCGCAGCTGCGACGGAACAATGCCGGACTTGCTGGGTTCTTCATCGGCGTTGACTTCGACAAGCACCCGGGTCGTACCTTCCGCGCGCCGCGCGATCTCTTGGGCCAACGCCAGGGAGTCCACGCTGTGGATGAGCCGCACACGCTCCAAGACCTCGCGAACCTTGCGGCGCTGCAAATGGCCGATGAAGTCAAACACCACCGCGTCATGGATGACCGCCTGCTTTTCTTGGAGCTGCTGCAGGCGATTCTCACCGATCAGCCGGACGCCAGCGGCGACCAGTGCCGGCGACTGTTCGGGTGCGATGTACTTGCCGGCGACAAGCACCTCGACCGCGTCCGGGCCCCGTCCCGACCACCTCGCGGCGGCATCAAGTTCTTCGCGGACTTCGGCGAGGGCTGCCCGCAACCGCTCGGGATCGATTTGCGTCGAAACATCGGCCATCTGCAGATCGTGGCACATCGCGCCGCCGGCTGAGCGCATTGCATCCGGGCCCGTCGCCCACAGGTGCTACGCGATCGGCCAGATGATGCCGGCCTGCCGCCCGGTCGGAGCACCGTCGCGCCGGAAGCTAAACCAGCGCACCCCGTCGCACGAGGTGCACGTCTCGATGGCCCAGACCGCCGACCCCGGGAGGCCCGCCCCGCCGAGCGCCGTGCGTGCGGCACGCACCAAATCCACGGCGTCGCCCGCCAAACATGACTGCCCAAAGCGCGCGGCGAAGCGGTCGCGCACGTCGGCACTGACCGGGTAGCAACACGGCCCGATCCCGGGCCCGATCGCCGCCGCAATCCCCTCAGCGCCTCCCATCTGCCGGACGGCGCGCTCCAGAATTCCATCGACAAGTCCTCGCCAACCGGCATGAATCGCTGCCACCTGCGGCCGATCCCGGCGCCAGAGCAGTACCGACAGGCAATCGGCACCGAAGACCCCGACGCCCACACCCGGCAGGCTCGAGACCAGCCCGTCGCCCTCGGGCCACTTATATTCGGGATCCAGGAATTTCCCAGACGGTTCATCGACGTGGCGTACGCGCAAGCCGTGGACTTGTGTGCCCACCACAACACATGCGGGGTCGATCCCCACCGCCCGACAGAGCCCCTGGCGGTTGGCCCGCACGTCATCTGGCGCATCGTCGACGGTGGCGGCCAGGTTCAGCGTCGCGTACGGGCCGCGACTGGTGCCGCCGATGCGGGTCGTAAAGACCGCCGCGCACGGTCCGTCGACGGGGACTCGCACGAGGACCGGCGTTGGGGCCGTCACGAGTGAGCGGCCTGAGCGACACGAATCGCGAACGCGCGCTGCGCACCGGCGTCGCCCAGCTCACCGTCCAGCACAGCGGCGCGCAGCGCCGACAGGGCACGCCCGATCGCCGGGCCGGGTGGAACCCCCGCAGCGATCAGGTCCGCACCGCGCACGGCCACGTGTACGCAGCGCCACTGGCGCCACCAGGTCACGATGTGCGGCGCACCGAGTGCATGTGCGGCAATCTGCGTGGCGATGGGGGTCTGCGTCAGCAGCGCGTCGATCTCGGACGGCCGGTGGACGCGCTCGAGGGTGTCCCACAGCCGTGCACCGCCGGCGACCTCGCCCGCCACCCCCCGGGCCCAGCCCGGCACTGCCAGCTGCCGGCGGGCCGACTCGTCAAGGGCGACTCCGGCGCGCAGCGCCCACCCAACAAGCACCGGACCATGGGGATCGCACCCCGCCAGCTCGGTCTGGGCGGCGTCGAGACGCCGGATCATCGTCTCGGCGTCCGGAGCGATACCCGGCGCCCCGATCGCAAACAGCATCGCAAGCCCCGGACCCGGACGCTCCTCCTCGAGCAGGCGGCGCAGCTCGTCGGCGACCCGCGTCGAACTCCACGCGAGCCCTCCGGCCGCGTCGACGATGGCGGTCCGCGTCATGGGCTCTACGACGAACCCCAACCGGCCGGCGTAGCGTGCGGCGCGCACGATCCGGCTGGGATCCTCCACGAAGGCATCCTGGCGCAGGGTCCGCACCAGTCGCGCATCGAGATCCGCGACTCCCCCGAATGGGTCGACGAGCTGGCCCGCAGCCGCGCCGGTCACCCGCACCGCCATGGCGTTGATCGAGAAATCGCGCCGCGCCAGATCCTCGGCGAGCGTTCCCCGGGTCACGACCGGCAGGCCTCCCGCGACCGGATAGTGCTCGCGACGCGCCGAGATGAAGTCGACGTGACCGTCGCCGTGCGGCAGCTCGAGCACCGCAGTCCCGAAACGATCGTGCGTCGCCACCGGCACCCCGAGCACGTGTGCAACCTGGCGCGCGAGCCCGATCGCATCACCCTCGACGACAAGATCGAGGTCATGCAGGTGGGCGCGTCCCAGCAGCGCATCGCGCACCACGCCGCCCACGGCGCTCACCTGCCCGGTCAGATACGGCCGCAACCGCGCCACCACCGGGTGGGACAAAAGCTCAGATGCGAGAACGGTACGATCCATGTGGTGAGCTGGGATCCGCTGTCAGAGAAATTGGTGGAACACTCGCCGTTGCGCAACCCCGAGTTGGTGGCGGCGTTCGCGCGTTACGAGCATCTGACCATCACCGAACTCGACGGCGCGTGGGACCAGATCAACGTCGCGTTTCGCGAGTGGATCGACCTGCCGGGCAATGTCGGTAAGCCCATCCAGGATGCCCCACAGTACTGGGATCGGATCGCCATCGACTCGCTGCGCGAGCGCCGCACGTGGTGGGAGTAGGCGGCCGGGGGCCGTCCGGTTAGCCACGGGCCCGTGCGACAACCTCAATCTCGACTCGCGCGCCCAGTGGCAGGGCCGCGACTCCGAGAGTCGAGCGTGCTGGAGCATGATCGCCGAACATCTCGGCGTAGACCGCGTTCATCGCCGCGAAGTCGCCCGGCAGATCCGCCAGAAACACCGTTGTCTTGATCACATCGGCCAATTCGGATCCCGATGCCGCCAGCACGGCGTCGAGGTTCGCCAGCACCTGACGGGTCTGGAGGGCAATATCGTCGGCGACCAACTGGCCCGTCGCCGGATCCACAGGCACCTGGCCCGAGACGAACACCAGCGCCCCGGCGGGCGCGGCGATTGCCTGACTGTAGGGAGCGCCGGCGACCGGCGCCGGTGCGGCGTCCGTACGAATGACCCGCAACTGATCGCTCATTGACGTACCTCCACTCCGGCGTCGGCCATGGCCTGCTTGACTTCGGCGATGCTGTAGATCCCGTCGTGGAAGACCGATGCCGCCAATACGGCGTCGGCATGCCCAATCGTGACGGCCTGGACGAAGTGCTCCAGTTGGCCCGCCCCGCCCGACGCGATCACCGGGATCGGCACCGCCGCCGCGACCTTGGCCAGCAACTCGGTGTCGAACCCCTCTTTGGTGCCGTCGCGGTCCATGCTGGTCAGCAGAATCTCCCCCGCGCCGCGGGCGGCAGCCTCATCGGCCCAGGCTACGGCCTCGATGCCGGTCGGCCTCCTGCCGCCGTTGAGATAGACCTCCCAGCCGGTGCCATCCTCGCGGCGCCGGGCATCGATCGCCACCACGATGCATTGGCTGCCGAATCGTGATGCTCCCACGCTGATCAGATTGGGATCCAGCACCGCCGACGAATTGATCGAGACCTTGTCGGCCCCCGCCGCAAGGACCGCGTACATGTCCTCTTCCGAGCGCAGACCGCCACCGATCGTGAAGGGAATAAACACCTCGGCCGCCGTGTGTGCAGCGAGTTCGACGATCGTGGCGCGTTCTTCGTGACTGGCGGTGATGTCGAGGAAGACCAGCTCATCTGCGCCTTCGGCGTCGTAACGGGCGGCGAGTTCGACCGGATCCCCGGCATCACGCAACCCCACGAAGTTCACGCCCTTGACGACCCTGCCCGCATGCACGTCCAGGCAGGGGATCACGCGAATCACGTAGCGCCCCGGTTGAGGGCGGGCTGCGACTGACCTCCGCGGAGCACCGCAAGGGCATCGGCGACGCTAAAGCGCTGCTCGTAGAGTGCGCGGCCGACGACCACACCGGTCAGGTTCTCGAGCCCGAGTTGTGAGAGTTGACGCAGGTCATCAAGCGAACTGATCCCCCCCGATGCCAGGATCCCCAGTGGTGGCGCCGCGGCCGCGAGACGACGCAGTGCCTGCAGGTTGGGCCCTTCGAGCATGCCGTCGCGCGAGATATCGGTGTAGAGCAGGTGCCGCACGCCGGTGCTGACCAGATTTGCTGCCACGGCCAGGGCATCCTGGTCACTGGTCACGGTCCATCCGTGCGTCGCCACCTTGCCGTCGCGGGCATCGAGAGCGACGACCAGGCGGTCGCCGAGGCGGTCGATCGCCCAGCGCAGCAACTCCGCGTCCTGGAGGACCGCCGTCCCGACCACGACGCGATGCACGCCGGTCGCAATACCGGTCTCGATCGCCGCGCGCGAACGCATGCCACCCCCGTAGTGCACGGTGCCGCCGAACGCCGCCGTAATGCTCGCGACCAGCGCCGCATGGACCGGGCCGCCCTCGAGCGCGCCATCCAGATCCACGACATGCAAATGTGTGGCGCCCTGTTCGGCGAACAGACGAGCCTGCGCAACCGGATCGTCATTGAACACGGTCACGTTCTCGAAGTCGCCCTGCACAAGGCGTACCGCGCGGCCGTCCCGCAGATCAATCGCCGGGAACAGGATCATGACGCACCGACCTTCGCACGACGGGGAACCGAGGCGAGCCACCGCTCGAGCAGTGCAAGGCCCGCACGGCTGGACTTTTCGGGGTGGAACTGGACGCCTGCGACATGGCCGGCCTGCGCGGCGGCGACGCACTCTCCGCCATAGTTGACCGTGCCCAGGATATCCGCGCGGTGTGTCGGCACGCCCGCAAAGCTGTGCACGAAGTAGAACGTCGAGGCCCTGTCCTCGGGGTCCTCGGGTATCAGGGGGCTTGCACCGCGCCAGTGGACGCGGTTCCACCCGATCTGGGGCAGTTTGCGATCTGTCACCACGCGCCGGACCGATCCGGGGATCAGCCCCAATCCCTGGACGCCGGGACTCTCTTCGCTTTCGTCGAACAGCAACTGCAGACCCAGGCAAATTCCCAGGAGCGGCACTCCGTCTGCGGCAGCCGAGGTCGCCAACACGTCCAGCCCTTGCGCGTGGATGCGCTCCATCGCATTGCCGAAGTGCCCGACACCGGGCAGCACGAGCGCATCAGCACCCCGAGCCTGCCCCGCAGACTCCGCAACCTGCACACGCGCACCAAGGAGTTCCAACGCCTTGGTGACACTGCGCAGATTGCTCATCTGATAGTTCAGGACCGCGATCCGCGGGGCCCCTGGACTCACAAAGACCCCTTGGTGGAGGGGATGCCCGTCACACGGGGATTGGGCGCGACCGCCGCCCGTAGCGCACGTGCAAAGGCCTTGAACCCACACTCAATGACGTGGTGGGGGTTTGTGCCCGAGATCATCCGCAGGTGCACGGTCACGCGGGCGTTGTTGGCAACGCCGCGCAAGAACTCTTCGAGCAGGTCGGTCTCGAAGCCGCCGATACTCGCGTATGGCAAGGGCACATCGCAGACGAGAAACGGGCGCCCCGAGACGTCGATGGCGGCCTGGCCCAGGCACTCATCCATCGGCACCAGCGACCAGCCGTAGCGTTCGATCCCCGCGCGATCGCCAAGCGCATGCGCCAGCGCCTGGCCGAGCGTGATGCCCACATCCTCAACCGTGTGGTGACTCCCGGTCTCGAGATCGCCGCGGGCCGAGATCTCCAGGTCGATCAGCGAGTGGTGCGCCAGCAGGGTGAGCATGTGGTCAAAGAACCCGACGCCGGTCGAAACATCCGCGTTGCCCGAGCCATCCAGGTCGACGCGAACCCGTACGTCGGTCTCGCGTGTGACGCGCTGGGCTGTTCCGGTTCGACTCAACTTCCCCCCTCGATCCCCGACTGGCGTCGCGCCGCCGAGCGTGCGTGCAACACAAATCCCTCGGCCTCGGCCAACCGCTCCAGGTGCGGCGTGAGCGCCTGCACCGCGGAGTCGGTCATCTCAACGATCGACATCCGCCGCAAATACGTTGAGGGGCCGAGCGCCGACGCAAAGCGCGCCGCACCACCCGTCGGAAGCACATGATTGGAACCTGCCACGTAATCACCGTACGCGGTTGCACAGTTCGGCCCGATGAAGACCGCACCTGCCTGGCGAATGCGATCGGCGACCCCATTCGCGTCCTGCACACAGAGCTCCAGGTGTTCCGGGGCGAACGCCTCCGCGAGCGCCACCGCATCCTCGAGGGTCTGGCAGTCGACCAAGGTCACGGCCCCGAGAGGTTCCTGTTCGGCGGCCAGCCCCCGCGCCACCGCGTCGATGAGCGTCGGATCGGCACTTGCGATGGCCGCCACAGAATCCGGGCCGTGCTCGGCCTGTGCCAGCAGATCGAGTGCAAGGGCCACCGGGTCAGCGGTCCCATCGGCGACGATCATCACCTCGCTCGGGCCCGCAAACCCATCGATCCCCACCTGGCCGCTCACCTGCCGCTTGGCCTCTTGGACCCACGAGCTGCCGGGCCCGGTGATGACCGACACGGGCGCGATCGTGTCGGTCCCGTAGGCAAGCGCAGCGATTGCCGCGGCACCGCCGACGGCGTAGACCTCATCAACGCCCAGCAGCGCCGCGGTGGCGAGCACGACGTCCGCGGGGCGGCCGTCGGGTCCCGGCGGGCTGACCACAGCGATGCGCTCGACGCCCGCGACCTGGGCGGGGATGACCGCCATCACGAGGCTCGACGGATAGGCGGCCCGCCCGCCAGGCACGTAGCAGCCGGCGGCGGCCACTGGCACAGACCGCATCCGGATCCTCTGGCCAGGCGCCAGCGTGACGTCAAGATCGGTTGGACAGACCGCGGTCGCAAACGCACGGACTTGCTGCGCGGCAGCGTCGATCGCCGCCGCCAACTCGGGTGCGAGCCGGCCGCGCGCTGCCGCGAGTGCGGCCGCCGGAACACGCAACTGCGCGCGCACGAAGCCTGGGCTGCCAAACAGCCGAGCATGCTCCACGAGCGCCAGATCGCCGGAGCGCCGAACGTCGGCCAGGGTATCGGCGACGGTCTGTGGCAGCGCGGGATCGGGCGCGGTGTGCTCCGGGCGAAGCGCACGAGCGCACGCGGGGATCTCGTTCGGCGCGCAGGCAACGCGTACGGGGGCGCTCACGACAACTCCGCAGCGACCGCCTGGGCCAGACGCGCGGTGAGCGCATCGATGTCCTCGGCCCGTAGCTTGTGGCTCACACGGTTGGCGATCAGCCGCGCCGAGGAGTGAAAGATCTCCTCGCGCTCGACCAGACCGTTCTCGCGCAGCGTGCGCCCGGTTGCGACCAGGTCGACAATCCCGTCCGAGAGGCCGACCAATGGCCCGAGCTCGACCGATCCATTGACCTTCACCAGCTCGACCTGCCGGCCGGTCGCCAGGAAGTGGGCCTCCGCAATTCCCGGGTATTTCGTCGCGACCCGCAGGACACCCAGGCGAGCGATCACCTCAGGCGTCGGATCTTCGCCGGCGGCGGTCGCGTAAACCATCCGGCACTCGCCAAATTTCAGGTCCAGCAGCTCGTAGACATCCGGTCGCCGCTCGTTGATGACGTCGCGTCCGACAATGCCAATGTCGGCAGACCCCGCCTCAACGTAGGTCGGCACGTCACTCGGGCGCGTCGTAATGAACACGGTGCCATCCGGTGCTTCGAACACGAGCTTGCGGCTGCCATCGCGCAGCGGCGACACGTCGACGCCCGCGGTCTCCAGGAGTGCAATCGCGTCGGCATACAAGGCCCCCAGGGGCATACAGATCCTCAGCGGCGCGATGACAGATCCTCCCACGGGCGCCTACTGGCAAATGTGCTGCCGTCAACACGATCAAGGACACGCAACCCGTCGCCGTCGGGGCGTGCGACAAACCGCCACCCCTCCGCTGCGGCCAGGCGCTCGGCACGGGTGTCGGATGCCGAGAGCGCGATGACGGGAATCCCCGCCGCGCGCAGCTCAGCCGACTGCGCACGACGCGCATCCAGTCCGCCGACCAAAACGACTCCGAAATCGAGCCCGCTCCGGGCCACAGCGCCCGCCAGCGCACGATGCAGAAACTCGAGTTCGATCGAGAAGCCGACGGCGGGGCGAGGTGTGCCAAAGCGCGCCGCCAGGCCGTCGTAGCGACCGCCTTGGGCGACCGGCAGCGCCGCGCCGGCCGCATATGCCTCGATCACGAGCCCCGAGTAGTACTGCCAGTCGCGCAGAATCCCAAGATCGACGAGTACGGCGTCGTGCAGCCCCTCCTGGTCAAGGAGACCGAGCAGGCGAACCATGCGCTCACATGCCCCGCTCGCGGCCGGCGCGGCCTCCGCGATCCGCTCGAGCACCTCTGCGTGACCGCGCATCGCCGGCAGCCCGGCAAGCAACTCCTGCTGCGGCCCGTCCACATCGACGGCAGCGGCCTCCGCGCGCCATGCCACCAGGTCGCGAGCCTCTGCGGCCCGCGAGAGGCGGGTTCGCACGTCCGGCGGGATCTGCAGGCCGTCAAGGACGGCGTTGGTCACCGACACATCTCCCAGACCAATGCGCGCATGGTCGAGGCCGGCATCGCGCAACGCCTCCCAGAGCAGCAGCACCGCCTCCGCATCAGCCTCGGGCCCATCGGCCCCGACGAGCTCGGCCCCCGCCTGCCGGTGCTCAGACGCCACCGGCTTCCCGGGCTGAGGAACGCGAAAGCTCGGACCCGTATAGGACACGCGAATCGGGCCGGGGTGATCTGGAAGGCGCGTGGCGATCAGCCGCGCCACGGGTATGGTCATATCCGGACGCAGCACCAAGACGCGTCCTGCCTCGTCGAAGAGCCGATAGGCGCGATCGAGTCCTCCGCTGTCGGCCCGCTCGAGTTGCCGCGCGAACTCGACCACCGGCGTGCGGACCTCGCGGTAGCCGTACCGTGCGAAAGCACCGCGCAACGCATCCTCGACGGCGCGCAGTTCAGCGGCCTCGACCGGCAGCACGTCCCTCGCCCCGCTGGGAAGGGCGCCCGCAGCGGGCGCCGCGCCGTTAGTCGGCGACACGTTCAATCCCTGCACCAAGAGCGCGCAGTCGTTCGTCGATGCGCTCGTAGCCACGATCGATCTGACGCACGTTGCCGATCGTCGTCACACCGCCGGCGACCAGACCCGCGATAAGCATCGCCATCCCTGCGCGGATATCGGGACTCTCGACACGTTCCCCGTACAGCTGGGACGGGCCGCTGATCACCGCGCGGTGCGGATCGCACAACACGATGCGCGCGCCCATCGCGACGAGTTTGTCGACGAAGAACAGGCGATTCTCGAACATCTTCTCGAAGATCATCACAGTGCCGTGCGTCTGGGTGGCGACCGCCACGGCGATGCTGGTCAGGTCGGCGGGAAATGCCGGCCAAATGCCGTCGTCAATCTTCGGGATCGCCCCGCCCTCGTCGGCCATCACCCGGAGATCCTGATTCGGCCGCACATGCAAGGTGGTGCCGTCGACCTCAACGCGGATCCCCAGGCGCTCAAACGTCAGCAGAATCATCCGGAGATCCTCCGGACGAGTATCGACGATCTCCAGATTCGACCCGGTGATCGCCCCCAGGCCGATAAACGAAGCGATCTCGATGTGATCCGGCCCAATCCGGAAACGCCCGCCGTGGAGGCGATCGACGCCTTCAACACGCATGACGTTCGTACCGATGCCGTCGATTTTGGCGCCCAAGGTAACCAGGAACCGCGCGAGGTCCTGGACGTGCGGTTCACTGGCGGCATTCTCGATCACCGTCTCGCCGGACGCGAGGACCGCGGCACTCAGCACATTCTCGGTTGCCGTGACCGAGGCCTCATCGAGGAAGATGTCCGCCCCGCGCAGGCCCTTGGGAGCCGAGATCACGTAGCTGCGACCCGAGTCAATGCTCGCACCCAGGCGCCGGAACGCGAGCATGTGGGTATCGACGCGGCGGCGGCCGATGAAGTCCCCACCGGGCAGCGCGGTCTCGACCGTGCCGCAGCGCGCCAACAGTGGTCCGGCCACGAGCAGCGACGCGCGCAGCCGACCGGACAACTCGGGGTCAAGCGTGGTCTGGCGAATGTTATTGGCGCGCAACACCAGTGTGTTCGGGCCGTCCTCGCGGACCGACACCCCAATGTCGTCGAGCAACGCAACCATCGTGTGGACGTCGACGATCTGCGGCACGTTGTCGAGGATCACTTCCTCGTCGGTCAACAAACATGCCGCAAGGATGGGCAACGCGGCATTCTTATTGCCTGCCGGCGTGACGGTCCCGGCGAGTGGCCGACCGCCTTCAATGACGAACTTCTGGTTCACGAATTCGGACGGTATCAGGACCGCAGGCTGCGAACCCCGACCTGAAGCAATTCCAGGTCAGATTCACTGGAAAAGAATCCCATCGAGGCCCGCAGGGCCGGCGGTGTCACGAGCCAGCGCACACAGACCCCATGTTCCAGGACCTGACGAAACGCACCTTCCGGGGTGTGGCCGCATGTCCCGAACACCACGAGCCCCGCCTGTGGCCCTGCTGGGGTGATCATCTCGAGCCCGTCGATGTGTGCGAGTGCATGCCACGCCGCCTGCTGATTGGCGCGCGTGCGCATGTGGATCTGATCCCAGCCGATGCCGGCGAGCCATTCCAGCCCGGCGAGCCAGCCGTGGCACAACAGCAACGGCGGGGTGGAGATCTCGTAGCGTCGCGCCTCCGGATATGTCTGCAGGCTCCCGTCGACCTGATGATCGACGCCTGCCTCGTACGCGCAAAAGGTCAGATCGACGCGCTCACGTGCCGCGGCGGAGATCCAGAGGGCCCCAAGCCCCTCGGGCCCCAGCAACCATTTCTGGGCGGGGAACGCATATGCATCCACCCCGAGCGCGGGCGCGTTCACCGGGATCGCGCCGACCGACTGCGCGCCATCGATCGCCACCAGGGCCCCGACCGCGTGAGCCGCACGAGCAGCCCCAGCAACGTCGAGCACGACCCCGCTCGACCAGGCCACGTGAGAGAGCGCGACGAGGCGAGTACGCGGTGTCGCGTACTTTCGAATCGTAGCCTCAAGCTCACGTCCAGCCTCAGCTCTCGTGATTCGTGTCACCAGAAGTCCGTGACGCCGCGCGGCAACTGAAATCGGAACGCTGAGGCCCGGGTGCTCGAGTTCAGTCGTAATGATGTGATCCCCAGGCCGCCAGTCGATCCCCCATACCACGACGTTCAAACCCGTCGTGGTATTTGCAGTGACCGCCATGTCCTCTGGCGCACCCCTTACCAGTTCACCCGTTGCTGCCCTGAGGCGCTCCAGCGCGCGTTCGGTGAGCTCCACGCCTTCGGGTCCCATCCGTGCCATGCCGAGCTGGGCCTCGGCTTCGGACGCGATCGCGCGCGCAACCGTGCGCGGAAGCGGCCCCGTGCCACCGGTGTTCAGATACGCCTGGGACCCCAGCAGCGGAAGCTCGGCGCGGATCGCATCAAGGTCGAACGGCACGCGGACATCGTACCGAGCACACGCGGACCGTGATTGGCAGCGAGCCCCTCGTACTAGAAGGGGTCGTCAGCGACGGTGCCAAACTCGGCATCGCTCCCACCCGTAAGTTCCTCGATCCGCTGCTGAGCGCGCGCCAGACGTTCGCGGCACGTGGCCAGATAGCCCTGCCCTTGCTCGAACAGCGCCACCGCCTCTTCGAGACCGACCTCGCCCCCTTCCAGACGGGCGACGACCTCATCCAGGCGCGCCAGCGCCTGCTCAAAGCTCACGGGCCGCGTGTCGTCGGTCACCTGCGTACCCCTTCCACCGTCGCGTCAACACGACCATCGCGCATTTCCAACTCCACGACATCGCCCTTGTGCAACCCCGCAGCGGACACCACCGGCCGGTCATCGGCGGGGGCCCGCACAATCGCATACCCACGGGCAACCGTGCGCGCGGGCGACAACGCGGCAAGGAGTGCGGCGCTCCCCACCAGTTGGCGTTCCAGCGTCGCGGCCCGTGCCCGTACGGCGCGCTCGACACGATCGCCGGCCACCGGCACGCGCAGCGCGGCTGCGTCCGCACGCCGGCGCAGCGCGGGGGCAAGGCGTGATTGAGCTGCGGAAACGCGCGACTCCGAGCGCGCCTCGACCGCCCGCAGGGCGGCGATCACGGCCTGAGTGCGCTGATCGACCCGGCGCGCGCTCGACTCCCGGGCCCGGGCCAAACCTCGCACGAGACCGCGCTGGGCCGCGATCAGCTGTGCCTCCAGCGACCCCCGGTCGACGATCACAACCTCTGCCGCGCCGGTCGGCGTCGAGACCCGCCGGTCGGCGACCAGATCGCAGAGGGTGACGTCCCGTTCATGGCCGACCGCACTCACGACCGGGGCACGTGAGCCGGCGACCGCCCGACAGACCTGCTCGTCGTTGAACGCCATCAGGTCTTCCAGCGCCCCTCCCCCGCGCGCCACGATGATGACGTCGACCTCGGGAAGAGCGTTGAGGCGTGCCAGTGCGCGCACAATCGCCCTCGGTGCGCCCTCCCCCTGCACGGGAACATCTGCCAAGACCACGTCGGCAGGAAACCGCGCCCACAGGTTATTGAGTACATCGTTGCGCGCCGCTCCGACGGCGCTTGTGATCAACCCGATCCGCCGCGGCAGTAGCGGCAATGTTCGCTTGCGCGTATCGCCAAGCAGCCCGTCGCGCGCAAGCCGCCCTTTGGTCGCCTCGATCTGCGCGAGCAAGAGCCCTTCGCCTGCCAGCTCCATGCGCTCGATTCGCATCGAGATCTGCGCCCGGTCGGCCCAGAACTCGACCCGCCCGTAGGCCTGCACCAAGCTTCCGTCCTCGGGGCGGACTGCCAAACGCTCAAACAGCACGGTCCGCATCGAAGCCTCTATCTGGTGGCTATCGCGCAGAGTGAAATACACCTGACCCCCGCGCTGGCGCAGATTCTGCACCTCCGCCTCCACCCAGACGCTGGGAATCCCCTCCAAGCGCCGCCCCAAGGCCGCCGTGATCTCTTCGACGGCCCACACCTGCCGCGCGCCGACAGTCTTCACCCCAATTGCCTATGGACGCTCTCGGCTGCCGTCATCCCGCTCGACACCGCACCCTCAAGCGACGGATGCGTAGTGAACTCCCCGGCCAGGACGAGGTTGGTCACGTTGGTCCGCGCGCCCGGCAACCCGCGCCGCACCCCCGCCACCGCCCGAAACTGCGCAAACGGATGCCGTACCACGCCCAGCGGATGCGCCACCCGCGCCCATGGGAACTCCGGATACCAGCGATGCACTTGGCGCTCGACAGCGTCTTCAATCCCCGCCGCCGTGGCGTCGGAGTCGCCGATGCTTGTCGCGATCACGATATGCGGCCCGCCAACGGCTCCGTGCCGGTTCACATTCGTCGTCTGGCACAGCGAGTCGATCCGCGGCTCCACCCCGTCGTCGCGCTCGCCATTGAGCAAAATCAACCGCCCGCGATACAGCGAGTGATCCAACGCAAACCGGGCGCTCGTCACCGACGCACCATCAGTGGGAATTCGCACCGCGTTCTCCGGATCCACGGGGCTCAGCAACTTCCGCGCCGCGCGCGCGTCTGCCGCCAGCACGACCGCACGAGCGCGGATCATCCGGCCGTCTTCCAGTCGCACCCCCTCGAGCGGCCCTTCATTGCCACGCACGAGCGAGCTCACGCGATTCCCGAACTCAAAATGTCCACCCTCCTGCCGAATCGCGCCGGCCGCCCAATCGGCAACCATCCCCAGCCCGTCGGACGGCAGCACTGCCGGACCACGCGCAAGCATCGCCAGCAGGAACTGAAAGTACCCGGGGTCTGCCGACAGACTGCGATCCAAAAAGATCGCGCCAAACAGCGGCCGAAAAAATCCCTCAATCGCGTATTCGGAAAACCCGCGTCCCCGAAGAAATGCCTCGGTGCTCGGCGCGATCTCGTCTCGCGCCAACAGCCTGGCAGCCGGAACAAACCGTATCTCCGCCACCAGGCGCACCAACCGGGCCCGATCAGCCGCCTCCAGACCAGAAAACCCGACAACCGACCTTGGCGAGGCCGTCAGCTGTGACCAACCAAACCCATCAAAGAACGCCGCGCCGCCCGAGAACGGCCGCAGATCCCCGGCGGGGATCCCGACCTCGCGAGCAAACTTGCGCAGCGATGGGTACGCCGAAAAACACACCTGGAAACCGAGATCAACCGGGCGACCATGAAACCACTCCGTACGCGCACGTCCCCCCGGAGACGATTCCCCCTCGATCACGCGCACGCTGCGCCCACTGCGCGCGAGCCGGTAAGCCGCGGCTAACCCAGCGAGCCCGGCACCGACCACCACGACATCAACGCTCAACTCTTCACGATGGGTCATGCACCGATGCTACCAATGGCTGCGCGGCGCACCAGTCGCCTTGGGGCAGCCCGCCAGCCCCAAAACACAAAAAGCCGCTGCTCTCTACGCGAGAACAGCGGCTTAAAAATAACCCGGCGGCGACCTACTCTCCCGCGAGTCTACACTCGGAGTACCATCGGCGCTGAGAGGCTTAACTACTCTGTTCGGAATGGGAAGAGGTGTATCCCTCTCGCAATAACCACCGGGAAGTCGTGAGGAAATACCCTCAAGACTGCATAGGACATGTAGGTGTGCAAATCTTTTGTCAAGCCCTCGGCGGATTAGTACCGGTCTGCTACACGCGTTACCGCGCTTCCACATCCGGCCTATCAACCAGGTGGTCTACCTGGGGCCTTACCCTCTCTAGGAGGTGGGAAATCTCATCTTGAGGTGGGCTTCCCGCTTAGATGCTTTCAGCGGTTATCCCGTCCGAACGTAGCTAGTCAGCAGTGCCGTTGGCACGACAACTGATACACCAGAGGTTCGTCCATCCCGGTCCTCTCGTACTAGGGACAGCTCCTCTCAAATTTCCAGCGCCCACCGCAGATAGGGACCGAACTGTCTCACGACGTTCTGAACCCAGCTCGCGTACCGCTTTAATGGGCGAACAGCCCAACCCTTGGGACCTACTCCAGCCCCAGGATGCGACGAGCCGACATCGAGGTGCCAAAC
>Ga0182030_10002169_pt1 | contig 41533 bp, 35 predicted proteins | sample 812S3MmetaG_FD_121299 | JGI IMG/M metagenome (GOLD analysis project Ga0182030, IMG submission 121299) | Permafrost microbial communities from Stordalen Mire, Sweden - 812S3M metaG (Illumina Assembly) | ecosystem: Environmental > Terrestrial > Soil > Wetlands > Permafrost | place: Sweden...
CGACGCGGTCGTCATCTGCAGCACAGAAAGGACAGCGCATGGAGTTCACGATACACCTAAAACCTTGAAATTTCAGGGAATTAGGACGTGCTCGCCGCTCACCACGACCGACGAGTCGAGTTCACGCACCAGTGACTCACGTGCCCGCGACGGATCGGCGGGGTCCATCATCCGTGAAATCGAGTTAAGCGAGTCTCCCGGCTGCACCACGTACACCATTCCCGGAGCGAGGGTCGCGTTCTGCGCGAGATCGCTCGAAAGCCCGGAACTCGCGATGCCGCCGAAGGCCACCCCGGGCAGAGCCAGGACGCCAAGCCCCGCCAGAATCGCGAGGACCACCAGCGTGCGGCGTCGACGTCTCAGCATTCGCGCACGAGCCGCACGACGTTCCCCCACGGGACGACCCTGCTGGACTGTCCAGGGAGAGCTCTCGAACGTCACCAGCCGAAGGTGCGGTCGTCCTACCGGTCCCTCTAACTCTTCATACTCAACCACTTCGACTGCAGCCATTGCCGACATCCTTGCCTAGAACGAACACCTGTTCGTATATAATAAGGCGAACAGGTGTTCGTTGCAAGTACCTTTTTTGAGTCAGATTTGGACGCTGATTATCCTGATTCGAGCTAAGAAATCAATGCCGCAGGCCCTAAGGGGTTGCCCGGCGCCTACCGCAACGTGGCCGTAATGGCGCCGGTGAGGGAACGAAGCTCATCAAAGGTCGTGCGGAACACGGCGTGGGGCGTTCCACACGCGGCCCAAATGAACTCATAATCCCTGAGCGAGTCATCGATGTACGTCGTAAGGGGACGGGGCCATCCCACTGGCGACACTCCCCCAACGGCCTGCCCCGTCGCTGCACGCACTTCGTCGGGCGAAGCCTGACGAACCGAACGAGCGCCCGAGAGCTGGCGAAACCTTTCGAGATCGACGCGGTACGCGCCACTCTTGAGCACCACGGTCGGTTGCTCGTCGACGACGAATACCAGGGTGCTGGCAATCGCGCCCACGTCACAGCCCAACGCCGCAGCGGCGTCCGCGGCTGTCTTGGTCGTCACACCGAACTCGCGAAATGGACCCTGTACGCCCCGGCTTCTCAGGGCGTCCGCAACTCTCATGGCGCTGGGATGCAACTCCCCAACGTCGCTCATCGAGCTAATCGCCCTCGACCGCTTCACCGAGGTAGACCGCGCGCACGCGCCGGTCGGTAAGGAGATTCTTCGCGGTGTCGCCAAAGACGATGCGACCGTTCTCCATGACGTAACCCCGATCGGCGAGACGAAGGGCCTGGGTCGCGTTCTGCTCCACTACGAAGACGGTGGTCCCCGCGTCTCGAATCTGGCCAATGATCGAAAAGATCGTCTCGACGACCATGGGAGCGAGCCCCATCGAGGGTTCGTCCAAGAGCAATAGCCGGGGCTTGGACATCAAGGCGCGTCCGATCGCGAGCATCTGCTGCTCGCCCCCAGAGAGGTTGGCCCCTAACTGCTTGCGACGTTCCTTCAGAATGGGAAACTGCGCGTAGATCTCTTCCATGTCGTCGCGCAGCGGCCCGCTGCGACGAAACGCACCCATCTCCAGATTTTCTTCGACAGTCATTCGAGGGAACACTCGACGCCCCTCGGGCACGTGACTGATGCCCATCGAGACGAATTCGTGGGCTTTGACCTTCGTGATATCGCGGCCCTCGTAGGTGATCGAGCCACTCGCCGGCGGGTGCAGCCCCGAGACCATGCGCAGCGTCGTGGATTTTCCGGCGCCGTTGGCTCCGAGCAGAGTGACGATCTCTCCCTGCTGGACGTCGAAGGAGATTCCGTGCAGGGCCTCAATCGATCCGTACCGCAATACCGCGTCGGTGACCGTCAGCATCAGGCTTTCGTTTCCTCGTGAGAACTGCCCAAGTAGGCGTCGATGACGACGGGATTGGCGCGAACCTCCGTCGGTGAGCCTTCGGCGATGACCGAACCGAAGTTAAGAACGTAGAGCCGCTCCGCGAGGGACATGACGAGCTTCATGTCGTGTTCGATCAGCAACACGCTCACGCCGCGTTCGTCACGCACGCGGCGAATGAGTACCGCGAGCTCCAACTTCTCCGAAGGGTTGGTGCCCGCGGCCGGCTCGTCGAGCAAAATCACTTCGGGACCGGTGGCGAGAGCCCGGGCGATCTCGAGACGGCGTCGCGCGCCGTAGGAGAGTTGCGAGGCGATCAGGTTTGCTTCACGCTTGAGCCCCACGAACGCAAGAAGATCGATGACTACCTCATCGGATTGATGCTCACCACGACGGGTACGGGGTCCCTTCACGAGGGCTCCCACGAGTCCGATCCCGCGATGATCTTCGGCCCCGATCTTGATGTTCTCGAACACGCTGAGTGCGCTGAAGAGCCGCGAAGCCTGGAAGGTCCGCGACACGCCGGCCTGGGCGATCTGGTGAGCCTTCTTGCCAATCACCGAGAGCGGTGCGGCGTCACGCGCCATGAAGGTGATCGATCCTTCTTGGGGTTGGTAGACCCCGGTGACCGAGTTGAAGAGTGACGTCTTGCCCGCGCCGTTCGGACCAATGACGGCGAGGATCTCGCCTCGGCGCATTTCGAACGAGACGTCGCGCAGCGACACCACGCCGCCAAAGCGCAGCGTCAACTGCTCGGCGCGAATGATGAGATCGGGAGTGACCTGGTCGCTCACGGTTGTTCTCCCGTCAGAACCTCGTCGGTATGGATCTCCTCGCCACCCTCGGCGGCAGCGAACTCGCGAGCGCGCCGACGCGAAGGCAGGAGTCCGGCCGGCCGGAAGATCATCATGATGATGAGCAGCGCTCCGATGTACATATAGAGGTCATTGATCTGATATCCCCAGGGTTGGTAGTTGTCGAGGTAGCTCGTCGCCGTCTGGATGACGATCGCCCCGAGCGCCACACCCCAGATCGAGCCCATGCCGCCAAAGATGACCAGCACGAGCACGTTCACCGAGACCTGGAACGTGAACAGACCCGGCGTGATGATGCCCACCAGCCCCGCGCTCATGACGCCCCCGAAGCCGCCACTGGCGGCACCCACCGTGAAGGCCATGACCTTGTACTTGAGAGGATTGATGCCGACGGACTCGGCCGCCACCTCGTCCTCTCGAATCGCGACCCACGCGCGACCAATGCGCGAATGTTCGAGCGACGTGAAGACAATGATGAAGATGACAATGAAGACGAGACAGAGGTAGTAATAAGGCGTCGGAGTAATGCCCCAATGGAAGTGCCAGAACCCGAGATTCAGGGCCGGGTGGGGAACGGCGGCCGAACCCACCCCGCCGCCCGTGACTCCACTCTGCGTCTCGACGAAGTCGTCAATGATGAGCGCGAAACCCAACGTGACGATCGCCAAGTAGTCCCCGCGTAAGCGAAGCGTCGGCGTGCCCAAGAGGACGCCGAAGACCATTGCCGCGAGAATGCCGATGGGAATGACCCAGAGGGTTGGAATCGGATGGTGGAAGAGGGCTGGCGTGGGTAGGGCGCCCGTCAACCAGCCGGTCGTGTACGCGCCAATCGCGTAGAAGGCAGCAAAGCCCAGGTCGAGCAGCCCCGCGAAGCCAACGACCACGTTAAGCCCGAGTGCGAGAAGGATCCACACTCCGATCTGCTCGACGATGAGGTACATCCAAAACGATTCATGCACGAACTTGGGCAGGAGAATTACGACGACGAGGGCGACCACTATTAACGCCACGCGCGTCGACCGCTTGGTCGTTAACTCCTTGGGGAAAGCGAGCACGGTGTCGATTCCTCTACGAATCATTCGAGCCCGCGGGCGATACAACGAAACACCCAGCCATACGATCACGCCGAAGGTCATGAACAACAACCAGCGGGGCGCCGCGAAAAGTCCGAACCACGACACTCGTTCAAGGAATGAGCCGTGAACGCCCGTCGTCGGAGACGCCGTGCTCGATCCAGGCGTTCCGGTCATCACGGCAATGACGGCCACGACGGCGAGTATCATGAACAGTCGTTTCAGATTGGCGAGAGAGAAGAACGTCACGCGGTCCTCCCCGACCTTTCACCCAAGATGCCGGTCGGGCGAATAATGAGCACGAGGACCAGGATGAGAAAGGTGTAAATCTCCGTCCACTGGACGTTGCCCTCAAAGGCGAAGGGGACAGAAAAGCTTCCGAAGAGGCCAATCAACAGCCCACCAAGGGCCGCCCCTCGAAGGTTGCCGATACCACCAAGGACGGCGGCGGTGAAGGCGTAGATACCGATCTCGGTGCCCGCATTCTGGACGATGCCGCTCTGGAGCGAGTAGAGGAATCCGGCCGCTCCGGCGAGCGCGCCACCCAGGATGAAAGTGATGGTGATGGTACGGTCAATATTGACGCCCATGAGGGACGAGGTTTCGGCGTCCTGTGAAACGGCGCGAATGCCGCGACCGAGGCGAGTGGCTCGAACAATGCGGTCCGCCACCACGAGCATCACGATGGCCGCGACGATGCTCACGACGGCAATTGTGTGGATCGGGGTGCCAAAAAGGATGAACATCACCTGGCCCGGCTCAAAAACTTCCCCCGGGAAGATGTTCACGCCGTAGCCGAATTCCTTACCGGCGAGTGTTTGAAGAAAGTAGGACGCGCCAATAGCGCTGATCAAGAAGGCGAGTTTTGGTGCGTTTCGTCGTCGCAGTGGTCGGTAGGCAACCTGTTCGACACCCATCGCGACAAGAGCACTCACGAGGCCGCCGATCACGATGCCGGCGAGGATAAGACCCACCGAGCCCCAGCCAGTCCCGACTCGATTGCCGAGCATGTCCCGGGTGAGAAAGACGCCGGCGAAACCGCCGCACATGAAGACCTCGCCGTGGGCGAAGTTAATGAGTCCCAGCACGCCGTAGACGAGTGTGTAGCCAACCGCGATCATCGCGTAGACGGCACCGTTCTGAAGGCCCACCGCCAAGTACGTCCAGAACGCCGTATGAATCTGATCAAACCCGCTGAGCCAGAAGTGCTCGAATCCCATAATGTTGCGTCGTCCTTAGGGTTCTAAAAAGTCACTGGGGCCGGAGTAACACCCCGGCCCCAGTGACGTCCATCATTGATGGCTCAAACTATTAGCCCTGATTCTTGAGGAACGTGATTGTTCCGCTCACCACATCTGAGATGGCCGACGTGCCGGTGTCGTTCGTCAGGTCTCCGTCACCCGCGAACGAGATCGTTCCGGTGACGCCCTTGAAGTTCACCTTGTGCAGGTTCGCGACGACTTCCTTGCGCAGCTTCGTGGTCACCGTCTTAGGTGTGTTCGTCTTTGACAGCGCGGCGATGATGGCGTTGGTCGCGTCGTAGGCCTGAGCGGCGTACTCGGCGACGGACGCCTTGATCTTCGTCAGCTTGACGTACGCAGAGGCGAGCTTGCCGGTGAAGAAGTTGACCTTGCCCGCGGCACCCTCAGAGAGGTAGACCCCGTTGGCCGCCGAAGCGGGCGACGTTGACGTGACGAGCGAGGGACTGTTGGAGCCGTCACCCGACATGATCACGTGGGCGCTCGCGGTGTAGCCCGCACTCGACAACGCGCTCAGCAACAGGCCGAAGTCGGGCGCGTAGCCACCGTAGAACACGGCACCCGGGGCGCTCGTCGCAATAGCGGTCGCCGCCGGCGCGTACTCCGTCGTCGTGCCACCACCACCGGTGTTGACGTTCGGGATCTGCTGGGTCGTGACCGTCGCTCCGAGAGCCTTGGCGTCAGTCGCGACGACCGTCGCGAGTCCGTCACCGTAGAACGAGGCGTCCGAGATGACGAGCAGGTTCTTGACGCCCTTTACCGTCACCAGGTAGTCGGCGTCCGCTTTGCCCTGAACGGAGTCGTCCGCAATCGTACGCATAAAGTTGCTGTCCGAACCCGACGCGAGGGCGACGGCAGTCGCCGAGGCACTTACTTCGGCGACGTGCGCCTTCGAGTAGTAGGGAGCAGCGGCCTCGGAGGCACCCGAGAAGGCCGGACCAACGACAGCAACCAAGTTCTTAGTGCCGGTAGCCTTTTGAGCCGCCGCGGGCGACAGGGATGAAGAGCCCTGGTCGTCGAACTTCTCAGGCTTCAACGTGAACTTGTACATTCCACTGGCGTTCGCCGCGTTGATCGCGAGCTCCACGCCGCCGTAGATGTAGTCGCCGTAGTTGGCATCGGAGCCCGAGAACGGACCCTCCACACCAATGGTGTACGTCGGCTTGGCTGCAGCGGCGGCGCTCGTCGACGCAATTCCGACCAGCGGAACTCCCGCCGCCAGCAGTGCACCAACGGAGGTGACCAATACCGTCTTATTTAATCGAAGCTTCATCGCTACCACCCCAACCCTTCTAATTCCTGACTTCATTGATTCCCCTTCCGGAAGTTCACGGCGTTTGCCATCCGCTCAACCTAGCATTTAGGGTGAACTACTTGTGATTCAGGCGTGAAAGAAACTCTGATTGTAACGCTGTTGAAATCGAAGTGAATGCGTGGTCTTCGAATTGAAAACGTCGTCTAATCAGGTGTTGAATGAGGATCGTTCGTTTCCGTACGGGTCTTCCTTCTCTCGCCAAATCGTCGAGCGCGACAACTCGCAAATTTAGGCGAACAGGTGTTTGATTATCTTCCGCACCTGGGCTATCCTACGAACATCTGTTCGTCCTCGGAGGAGTTCCCATGGCTGAAGTTTTGACCCCAATGCGCCGTCAAATTCTCGAATTCATCATCACGTGCCAGCGCGAGCGCAACTTCCCGCCGACCATTCGTGAAATCGGTGATCACGTCGGACTCAAGTCCCCGGCCACGGTGGCCAATCACATCGAAGTACTGAAGACGGCCGGGTACATACAAAAGAACGCCCAGCAACCACGCACGCTCACCGTGCGCTTAGACGTAGAGAATCCCGCACCCGATCAGCACATCCGTTACATCCCCTTCGTCGGCGATGTCGCCGCCGGAACGGGCGTGCTCGCACTGGAACACTCGCACGAGCTCATGTCGATACCCGAACAGTTCGCCGGACGCGGCGACAGTTTTGTCTTGCAGGTCCGGGGCGACTCGATGATCGAAGCGGGCATACTGTCGGGCGATTACGTCGTCGTGCAGCGCCAAAATACCGCGAACAAGGGAGAGATTGTGGTCGCCGGCATTCCCGATGACGAAGCCACGGTCAAGCGCTACTTCCCTCAAGGGGCCCGCGTGGTCCTCAAGCCCGAGAATTCACGACTTGAACCGCTGGAATTCAGCGCGTCCCAGGTAACGATCTTCGGTCGAGTGATTTCGGTGCTGCGCAACTACTAACGCAGCCACTCGCCCAGGACCCGGGCGAAGTCGTCGAGTTCTCCTTCTGTCACCAACTCTTCACCGCGGTGGGCGAGCAACGGGTCACCGGCACCAAAATTGGCCGCTGGCACCCCCAGATCGGCGAACGTGGCCACGTCCGTCCAGCCCATTTTTCCGCGCGCGGGCGCTCTGGTCGCCTCCACCAGTGCGCGCAGTCGCTCGTTTGCGAGCGAAGGCGGCGCGGCGGGTGCCCAATCCAGAACGTCGATTGCGTCGCCGTCCTCGAGGCAAGTACCGAGAAAATCTCGCAACCAGGCAAAGGCTTCGTCGTGCTTTCGATCAGGCGCAAATCGGTGATTAAGCGTGCAGTTGGCCAGGTCGGGCACCACGTTGGGCGCCACACCACCGCCGACGCTCACCGCTTGGAGCTGTTCGGTGAAGTCCACGCCATCGATTTGCACCGTGCGCGGCTCGTACGATGCCACCCGCCCCAGAAGCGCACCGAGGCGGTGCAGCGCGTTGCGACCAGCGAAAGGGCGTGCCGTGTGCGCTCGCTTTCCACCCAGTTCAATACCGATGCGCATTGTTCCCTGACAGCCTGCTTCGACCACTCCCCCGGTCGGTTCGGCCAGGATCGCCACGTCGGCGCTCAGGAGATCCGGCCGCAACTGGGCGATTTCTAAGAGTCCCGACTCCGAGCGGGCGATCTCCTCGCGGGCGTAAAAGACCCAGGAAACCTCGACGGAACGGACCTTTGGCTCCTTGGCGACTTCCAGCATCACCGAGAGCGAGCCCTTCATGTCGCACGCGCCGAGGCCACGCAGCTGGTTACCCACGATGGCGGCGTCCGCGGCGGCGCCGGGCACCGTATCGAGGTGGCCGGCCACCAAGAGTCGGGTGCCGTGCAGGCCGGTCGTGCGCGCGATCACGTTGTCGCCGATGCGCTCGACGTCGAGCGCCGGGTTCGTTCGTAACTCAGTTTCGACGTGGCTCGCTAAACGCGCTTCGCTGCGGCTGACCGAGTCAATCGCCACCAGCGCGAGCGCGTCCTCGAGACGGCTCACGTCGAGACGCCGTGGTCGCGCAGGATGTTGTTGAGGGCGACCTTGTTGTGTCGCTCGCCCTCGTCCATGCGCCGGATGATGAGCACGCACGGCAAGAAGAACTAACCACCGGGGTACTCCCGCCGTCGACTGGCCGACACCGCGACGCAGTAGTCGGGCACGCGGCCCCTGGAAACCTCCTCGCCGGTCTGTGAATCGATGACGGGGATGGAGGGGTTGAGGATCGTTCCGGCGCCGAGGATCGACCCTCGCCCTACGCGGGCGCCCTCGACGACCATGCAACGGCTCCCGATGAAGGCGTCGTCCTCAATAACCACCGGCACGGCGTTGGCCGGTTCGAGGACGCCGCCGATGCCCACGCCGCCGGCCAGGTGGACGTTGGCGCCCACCTGCGCGCAACTGCCGACCGTCGCCCAGGTGTCGACCATGGTCCCGGCGCCGACCCAGGCGCCGATGTTGACGAAGCTCGGCATCAACACCACGCCGGGGCTGATGTAACTCCCGCGCCGCGCGATCGCGCCGGGAACGACCCGTACGCCGCGGCGCTCGAAATCATGCTTGAGGTCCAACTTGTCGAGGTATTCGAAGGGACCGGCTTCGCTCGGCTCGAGACCACGCAATCGGAAGAGGAGGAGGATCGCCTTCTTCAGCCATTCGTGCACCTGCACCTCGCCATTGGCCGCGATCTCGGCGACGCGAAGCTGTCCGTCGTCGAGCTTGGCGATCGCCAGCTCCACGTCACGACGCGCTTCGATGTTCGAAGGAGTCATGTCGCCTATCTGCTCGTACCATCCTTCGATACGCGTCTCTAGCGAACTCATAACGCCATCGTACTTGGGAGGCTTAACCTCCCCGGAGCCTCGATGCCGCGAGGGCGAGCCGGTCGTCGGGCTGCACGACGGCAAGACGGACGAACCCGGTCCCGGCCTCGCCATAGAGTTCCCCGGGGCTCACGATCAGTCCGGAACGTTCGGCGATCAGCGCGGCGAGTTCCCAGCCGTCCATTCCCGCCTTGGAGCACCAGAGATAGAACGATCCCTCGGGGAAGGGCGCGCTGACGCCAAAGGTCTCAAGCGCGTCGCTCATGAGTTCCAGCCGGGCGCGGTAGATCGCTCGCTGCACGTTCACGTGCTCGTCGTCGCGGTACGCCACCACCACCGCCGCCTGCACCGGTCCGGGAACCATGAAACCCGCGTGCTGTCGCACCGACCGCAGAAAGGCGACCGTCTCGCTGTCGCCGGCGAAGAAGCCGGCCCGAAAGCCGGCCAAGTTGGAGCGCTTCGAGACGGAGTGAACCGCGAGCACGCCGTCGACTCCGTGCTCGAGAATCGAACGGGGACGTCCGGCCCACGTGTACTCGGCGTAACACTCGTCGCTCGCGACCAGCACGCCGTGCAGGCGCCCCCACGTGGCGGCACCTTCGAGGTCGTCGAGAACCCCGGTTGGATTCGATGGCGAATTCGACCACAGCACCAGCGCGCGCCGAATGTCCTCGCCGCTGATCGAATCGAGATCGAGGCGGCCTCCCTTCAACGAGACCGGCACGGCTCGAAGCCCGGCCAACGTCGCGCCCATGGCGTAGGTCGGGTAGCTGATCGCGGGATAGAGCACGGTGTCGCGCTCGGGGCTGCGCAGATGCAGGTAGCCCGCCACCGTGCCCACGAACTCCTTGGTGCCGACGCAGGCCGCAACCTGCTCGGTACTCAGCGCCACAGCGAAGCGGCGTTGTATCCACTCGACGGCCGCGCTGCGGTACTCGGGCGACCCGGCGGACGACGGATAACCGCGCGCGCCCACGGCCCGCGCCAGTTCGGCCAGCGCGTCGGGCGGCGGAGGGTCGACGGGCGTGCCGATGGAACAGTCGATGGGGCCGCCGTCGAAGTGCGACGCGATCCTCTTCAGGCCGTCGAGGCGCTCGTAGGGATAGGGCGGCGGGGTGAAGGTCACGCCGACACCCGCCACTCCTTGAAGCGGGCCTGGCCCACCGGATCGAGCACAACGCGCAACACCACGCTGTCGTCGGTGATCGTGGTGTCAATGACCTCGCCCTCGCGGTGGGCCGCCGCCAGGAGGTCGCCACGGTCCAGGGGCAGGTGCAGCGTCACCGCCCGGTCATTGCTGCGCAGTCGCTCGCCGATCTTCATGAGCACCTGGTCCAGGTTGTCTCGGGTGAGGGCCGACACGCACACGCTGCCCTCGTAGAGCTTGGAGAGCTCGCGCGCCCGCGAGCCGGGGACGTCGGATTTGTTGAAGACCAGCAATTCGGGAACCGAGTCGGCGTCGATCTGGCGCAGGACCTCGTGCACCGCGGCGATCTGCAGTTCGGCGTCGTCGCTGGCCCCGTCGACGACGTGCACGAGCAGGTCGGCCAGCTGCACCGATTTCAGCGTGCTCATGAACGCCTTGACGAGTTCGTGGGGTAGGTTCGAGATGAATCCGACGGTGTCGGTGAACAGTATCGTCTCGCCGCCGGGCAGCTGGCGTTGGCGGGTGCGCGGGTCCAGCGTCGCGAAGAGCCGGTCCTCCACCTCAGCCCCGGCGTCGGTCAGGGCGTTGAGCATCGACGACTTGCCGGCGTTCGTGTAGCCCACCAGCGTGACCTCACGGTGTCGGCCCCGCGCACGGCCCTGACGCTGGACGCTGCGCGTGCGGTCAATCTGCACCAGCTCGCCCTGGATACGGTGGATCCGGTGCACCAGACGCCGCCGATCGGTCTCTAGCTGGGTCTCGCCGGGACCACGTGTGCCGATGCCACCCGCCTGCTGGGAGAGCGACCCGTCAGCCCGGCGCAGTCGAGGCAGCCGGTACTGCAGGAGGGCCAACTCGACCTGGGCCTTGCCCTCGGGCGTTCGGGCGTTCTGCGCGAAGATGTCGAGGATGACCGCGGTGCGGTCGATCGCCGTGCGACCGAGGATCGCCTCGAGGTTGCGCTGCTGCGCCGGCGACAGGTTGTGCTCGAAGACCACGGTGTCGGAGTCGACGGCCAGGCAGATCTCGCGCAGCTCCTGGACCTTGCCCGAGCCGAGGAACGTCGCCGGATCCGGCGCGTCGCGACGCTGGACGATGCGAGCGACGACGTCGGCCCCGGCGGTATCAACCAGCAGCGCCAGCTCGTCGAGTTGGCGATCAAGCTCGTCGGCGCTGACGCCGGGAAAGAGCACGCCCACGAGCACGATGCGCTCGCGAAACGTGCGATCAATGAGCGTCGTGGGGACGTAGGTCAAACTTCGAGCCACTCCACGTTGGCCACGAACTGCACCGGACCGCTGAGCGTCGTCTCGTCGCCCTCGATCTGCACGCGCAGGGGTCCACCCGGGTTGGCGACCACGACGTCGGCGTCGCAGCGCCCCTCGCGGTGAAACACCGCGGCCGCCGCGCACGATCCGGTGCCGCACGCCAGGGTCCATCCGACCCCGCGCTCGATGACGCGCATGCGCAGATGACCACGATCGATGACGGTCACGAACTCCACGTTGGCGCCGCCTTCGAAGCTCGACATCCTCTCGGCCATCGCTTCACGCTGCACGTCGGGCCAGCTGGGGTTGTCCTCGACCACCACGTGCGGGTTGCCCACATTGGCGACGCCGACGGCCCCCTCGAGGTTGTGAGCGAAGGTGACGACACCCATCGCGACACCGCCGTAGCCGTGGTCGCCATCCATCCGCAAACTCACGGTGCGCAGTCCGGCTCCGGTCATCACGTCGAGCGACGTCCATTCCCCGTCGGCGACCCGGCGAACGGCCGCCGCCATGCAGCGCACGCCGTTGCCCGACATCTCCGCGATCGAACCGTCAGCGTTGTAGAGGACCATCGACACCGGCGTGCCGAGCGTCGCGACGATGAGCCCGTCCGCGCCGACCCCGGTCGCACGCTGGCAGGCCGCTCTCGCGTGCGACGAATTCCACCATGGTGACGCGTCAGCGTGCACGACGGCGATGAGGAAGTCATTGCCCGCTCCGTGCCACTTCTGTAAGGATCGCAACGTCACTGCTTCAGTCTCCCACGAAGCCGTCAGGACTTCGCAGAACGTCGCCCAGACGCTGAGCGGCCACGTGAGGATCGTCGAACCACTCGATGCGCGGGTCGCGCTGGAACCATGACCGCTGGCGCCGCGCCAGGCGCCGGCTCTGGGTGAGCGCATCGCTCACGCACTCTTCGAGCGGCGCACCCTGCTCGACGTGGCGCAGCAATTCTCGATAACCCACCGCCTGGCGAGCCGTGCGGCTGAGGCCTCCGGGCGTTCTCGCGAGACTCTCCACTTCTTCGAGCAATCCCTCGTCGAGCCACGAGTGAAAGCGTGACGTGATTCGCTCGTCCAGGGTCTCGAGGTCACAGCGAAGCCCCACCTGGACAACGCGAACCGGTCCGTAGGTCCGCAGCCCCGCTCCGAATGAGGAGAAGGCCCGGCCGCTGCCGAGTGCCACCTCGAGGGCGCGCACGATCCGGCGCGTGTTGGTCTCTTCCATTCGACTCGCGGCGAGCGGATCGAGGACACCAAGCTGGCGGTACAGGTCCGCCAGCTCGTGCACCGCTCGCGCTTCCAACTCGGAGCGAAGTTCGGGGTACCGCGCAGGAATGTCGAAATTGTCGAGTACCGCACGACCGTACAGCCCGGTGCCGCCGACGTAGAGCACCGACGCGCCGCGCTGCCACACGTCGTTCGCGGCCTCGCGCGCCGCCGCCTGGAACGCGGCCACCGTGAACTCCTCGCTCGGGGCCACGAGGTCGATCAAGTGGTACGTGACCTCGCGGCGCTCAGTCCACGTGGGTTTCGCGGTACCGAGATCCATGCCCCGGTACACCGTCATCGCGTCCACCGCCAGTATCTCCACGTCACCACCGCACTCGACCGCCAGACGATGGGCCAGGGCCGACTTGCCGGAGGCCGTGGGGCCCACCAGCGCGACGGCCATGCCGCCGTGGTTCATCACGAGTGCAGCAAGGGGATACGAACCTTGTGACGGGGAGGTCGCAGCACCGACGTGAGCTCGCCCAAGAGGTGATACGGAGCACCGTGCACCACGTCCACGAGGGCCAGCGAACCCGCTCGCACGGACGCTGGCGGCGCGGGGAAATGGATCAACTTGCCCTGGCGCGTGCGTCCCGAGAGCATCGCCGCGTTGCGACGCGAGGGGCCCTCGACGAGCACCTCCTCTCGACGGCCCTCGCGCGCCGCGTGCTTTCGAAGTGCCGATCGGTCGAGCACCGCCTTGAGTCGTTCGAAGCGCTCCTTGATGACATCGGCCTCCACGAAGTCGTCAACCATCGAGGCCGCTCGAGTGCCGGGGCGAGGAGAGAAGACGAAGGTGTAGGCGGAGTCGAACTGCGCCTCGGCGCAGACCTCGAGGGTCTCTTCGAACTCGGCGTCGGTTTCCCCGGGAAAGCCCACGATGAGGTCCGTCGTGACCGCGAGGTCCTCGATGCCCTCGCGGGCGTCACTGAGTCGACGCAGGTACCGCTGCGCCGTGTACCCGCGACGCATCGCGCCGAGCACGCGGTCCGATCCGGACTGCAGGGGGAGGTGCAGTTGATTGCAGACCGCGTCGGTCTCGCCCATGGCGAGGATCGTCTCGGGACGCAGGTCCTTGGGGTGGGGACTCGTGAACCTGATGCGCTCGAGCCCTTCGACGTTGCCGAGCGCGCGAAGCAGCTGCGCGAAGAGGGGTCCGCGTTTCGTGATGTCGCGCCCGTAGGAGTTGACGTTCTGTCCGAGCAGGGTGACCTCAGCAACGCCCGAGCGAGCGAGCATCCGGGCCTCCTCGATGAGGTCGTCCATGGGACGGCTGATCTCGCTGCCGCGCACTGACGGGACGATGCAGAAAGCGCAGCTGTTGTCGCAGCCCGTCTGAATGGTCATCCACGCGGCGAACGACAGCTCGCGCACCGCGTACAGCGCGGGCGCCATGTCGCGATTGGCCTCGGGATCGGGCGCGTCCAGTATCTCCACCAGCGGCCCCTCATCGCGCGAACGCCGCAGCAGCGACGCCGCGGAGGCGAGGTTGTGCGTGCCAAAGACCACGTCCACCCACCCCGCACGCCTGAGTATCTCGCCGCGGTCCTTCTGGGCCATGCAGCCCCCGACGGCGATCTGCATCCCCGGGCGCAGGGCCTTCTGGGCCTTCAGCTGTCCCAGCGCGCTGTAGAGCTTGAGGTCGGCGTTCTCGCGAATCGTGCACGTGTTGAGGATGACCACGTCCGCCTCCTGGTCGCTCGACGCCGGCACGAGGCCGTCGGCGATCATGAGCCCGGCGAGGCGCTCGGAGTCGTGTTCGTTCATCTGACAGCCAAAGGTCCGGATGGCGAAGGATTTGGGCGTTACCACCACCCCAGCCTATAGAACGATTTTTAGGTCTTCCCTGGCGGCGTCGTAGGTGACGCCCACGCCGGCAATCACCACGCACGCGAGCCCCACCAGGTCCCACGCGTTGACCACCTCGTCCAGGAGCAGCCAACCGATGAGAAAAGCCACGGCCGGATCGAGCGCCAGCAGCACGCTCACGATCGAGGGCTTCAGGTGGCGCAGGGCCTGCATCTCGAACCCGAAACCAAGCACGGTGGCCATCACACCGACCAACGCCAAACGGGCGAGGAGATACGGGTGATGAGCGACCAGTTGCGCGTCACCGAGGCCGAAGGGAAGCGTCACTGCGGCGGCGATCACCATCGCAACGGCCAGCCCCTCGAGCCCTCTCGTGACGTCGCCCACTCGATGCGACGCGAAGGTGTACGCCCCCCAGCACACGCCCGCCAGGCCCGCGAAGAGGGCCCCGGCCAACGTGATGCCGCCGCCGGGTCGAGAGAGCGCCAGCACGCCGAGCCCGGCCAGGGCCACGAACGCGACGTGACGCAGCGACCGTTTGGCGAACGCCGCCACCAGAAAGGGGCCCATGTACTCGATCGCCACGGCCCCGCCCAGGGGAATCCTGGCAATCGCCTGATAGAACGACAGGTTCATCACGGCGACCGTCGCTCCGAGGGCCAGGGCGCTGCGCCACTGCGGTGCGTTCCAGTGCTGGACCTTGGGACGCGTGACGCACACCAGCACGACCGCCCCGAAGAGGAAGCGGCCCGAAGTGGCACCCCCGGGTCCGATCACCGCGAACGCGGGCTTGACGAGCGCGGCCGACCACTGGATGACGGCGGCGCCGAGCAGCACCAGTGGCGCGCCGCGAAGCGCGTGACTCCGTGACGTGCTCGCTCGAGCGTTCAACGGATGACGAGTCCGGTGAGATCGGCCCTCAGCTCGAGGACCGAACCCGCCACGTCCTCTCGCTTGAGGAACGCGCCGGCCGCTCGTGCGACCTCACCCGCCGTCTCGGCGGTGGTGAGGGCGAGCATCGCCGATCCAGCCCCCGACCAGCACGAACCGAGCGCCCCCGCGGCGATCAGTTCGCTGAGCAGCGGCTGGGCGAAGGCGAGCAGCGACTTCCGATAGGGCTGATGCAGGTAGTCGTCCATCGCCGACGACACGAAGTCGCGGTGATCGGCGAGGCCGGCGATCAGAAGCCCCATCGCGTTGAGGTTGCGCACGGCATCCTCGAACGTGACCTGTTGGGGCAGCACCGCTCGAGCGTCGGCGGTCGAGAGCTCCTGTTCGGGCACAACGACGACGAAGCGCCACGCCTCGTCCAACGCCAGCGAACGGGCGATGGCGCCATGTTGCTCGCTGTAACTCGCGACCACGAGGCCGCCGAACATCGAGGCCGCGGCGTTCTCGGCGTGGCCGTCCACGGACATCGCCAGCGCCAACGGATCCGCCGCACCCGCGGCCGCCGCAGCGGCCAACGCCAGCGCCGCTGACGACCCGAGACCCCTCGACATCGGAATCTCGGAGTTGATATGTATGGCGAAGTCGGTGTGCCCCAGCACGCTCGAGGCCACCACGGCGCCGAGGTGCTCTTCGTTGTCGTGCAGACCCGCGCCAAAACCCTCGCTCGAGATCTGGAACGTCGACGAGGGCTGGATGTCCACTTCGACGTAGAGCTCGAGGGCGACGGCCAACGTGTCGAACCCCGGTCCGAGATTGGCAGAACTTGCGGGGGCGCGCGCGAACACCCTGTCAGCGTATTCGTTGCCAGAGTGACAGCGGAGCGACACCCGCTCGGGCGACGAGCGCCAGGCGCCGATTCGTCATTCCGTGCACGCTGAGCCATCCGATCGTCTGCCCCCGATGGATCGTGGTGGTGAAGTGCCTGAGGTGCGCGACGACCACGAGCTCGTCCTGGGAACTGGGCCACAGGACCGTGGTGGATCGCTCGACGCCGAAGGTCACACGTCGTCCCGCCCAACCGATCGTGCCGAGGGCCCGGCCCGCGAGGAATCGATGCGAATGCGGTAACTGGCTCTGCAGGGCGGAGTCCGCCAGCGCCAGCGCCGCCGTGCCGGCCGGACCCAGCAGGTCGCCGCCTTGCTGTCCCAGCACCACGGCGTAGAGGACCTCGGTCTTGGTGCCCAGTAGATAGGTCATGGCCATCACGTCGCATCCCCCCGCCTCGGACGTGCGCCCGGATTTCACGCCGATCACGTTGTCCTGGCCGACGTAGGGCGTGAAGGAGCCGACCGTGCCGGCGCCCGGCAGGGTGACGCTCGTCTGGTCGACGATGAACCTAACGAGCGGTGACTTCATCAGTTTGTACGCGAGCTCGGCCTGGTCGAGCGCCGTGGACACCGACTCGGGATCGGCGCCCGAGACGTCGGCGTAGTGGGTGTTCGTAAGTTTCAGCCGCGCGGCGTCGGCGTTCATCAGGTTGATGAACGCTTCGGTGTCGCCGGCGACCATGTCGGCCAGGATCACCGCGTAGTTGCTCGCCGAGTGCACGAGGAGCCCGTTCAGCAGGTCGCTCTCGCAGAGCGACTCGCCCTCCACCACGAAGACGCTCGATTCATCTTGCGAGGTGAGGGCCTCGTAGTCGGCGACGTCCTGTTGGCTCACGGTGATGCACGGGCCCGTCTCGCCGATAGACAGAGGAAACTTCTGCAGCACGACGTACGCCGTCATCATCTTGGTCAGGCTCGCGATCGGTACGACCTCGTTGTTGAAGCCCTGGGCGAGGCCTTGCGCGGGGATTAGCAGCGCGGCGCTGCCCACCGACGGCCACGCGAGCTGCGTGAGCGTTCCCGGCTTCGCCTTGATGGGTGCCAGCGCGAGCGTCGCTGTCGTCTCTCGGTGCAGCAACGGCAGCTGCAGGCCGACGATGAGGCCCGCGCCGAGCGCCGCGCCGAGCACCAGCGCGACAAAACGAGCGAACAGTCCGCGCAACGCGGGTCGGCGAGGTCTGCGGGTCCGACTCACGGGCTACAGCGATGACTGCTGGTCGTACTCTTCGCGAGTGAGCAGGACCCGGCGCGCCTTGGAGCCGTCGCCGGCCGCCACGATGCCCTCCTCTTCGAGTTGGTCCATGATCCGACCCGCCCGTGCGAAGCCGACCCGCAATTTACGTTGCAGCATCGACGTGGAGCCCTGCTGGGTCAACAGCACGAGGTCGCGGGCCTGCCTGAGCACTTCATCGTCGTCGCTGCTGGCCGAACCCTCGGAGCGACCGGCCGGGATGTCCAGGGCCACCACTGATTCCTCGCGACCGCCCTGAGCGCGCCAGAACTCCACGACCCGTCGCACCTCTTCCTCCGAGACCCACGGCGACTGCAGTCGGCGCGCGATGTTGCTCGACGCCGTGACGAGCAACATGTCACCCTTGCCGATGAGCCGCTCGGCCCCGGCCTGGTCCAAGATGACGCGACTGTCGGCCAGCGACGAGACCGCGAAGGCCATGCGGCTTGGAACGTTGGCCTTGATGACGCCAGTGATCACGTCGACGCTGGGCCGCTGGGTCGCGAGCACGAGATGAATACCCACCGCGCGCGCCATCTGCGCGATGCGCACCACCGACTCCTCGACGTCACGAGCCGCCACCATCATGAGATCGTTCAGCTCGTCGACTACGATCACGATGTAGGGAAGCTCTTCGGGACCCGGCGGCGGCTCGACGTCCGACGCCAGTCCCGTCGCGCGTTCGAAGGCCTCGGCTATCAGTTGATTGTCGGAGGGCTCGGGAACCAGTTCGCCGCTCTCGATCATCTGCTGGTAGCTCGTGATGTCGCGCGCGCCGCTCTCGGCCAACAGGTCGTAGCGCCGCTCCATCTCCTTCACCGCCCACGCCAGCATGCCCGCCGCCTTCTTGGGATCGACCACCACCGGCGCGATGAGGTGGGGCAGGTCGTTGTACTGTCCCATCTCGACCCGCTTGGGATCGACGAGCACGAGGCGCACCTGATCGGGCGTCGAGCGCATGACCAGCGACGTGACGATCGAATTGATGCACGAGCTCTTCCCGGCGCCCGTGGCGCCCGAGATCAAGATGTGCGGCATCTCGCCGAGGTTCATCACGACGGTCTTGCCCGCGATGTCGCGACCGATCGGCACGTCGAGCGGATGCTCGGCCGCCACCGCCTCGTCGGACGCGAGCAGGTCACCCAGGGCGACGAGCGTTCGTTGACGATTGGGCACCTCGACGCCGATCGCCGAACGACCGGGGATGGGGGCCAGGATTCGCACGTCGGGCGACGCCATGGCGTAGGCGATGTCCTTGTTGAGCGACGTGACGCTCGACACCTTGACCCCGGGCCCGAGTTCGAGTTCGAAGCGCGTGACGGTGGGCCCGACGGTGTAGCCCACCAGCGTCGTGTCGACGCCGTGGGCCGCGAGGGCCTCGACGAGCTGCGCGCCGGCCTCGACAATGGCACTGCGGTCCTGCTTCTGGTCCTTGGTGCGCACCAGCATCGACAGCGGCGGCAGCTCCCATTCGCCCGACATCTGGCGTCGCTCGCGTGGCCGTGATGGCGTGGCTCGCGGCGGGGCTGGTGGAGGGATCTCCACCTCGTAGGCGGGTTCATCCTGCTCGAACTCCTCTTCGTACTCGAAGGGTTCGGGCTCGTCCTCGTACGGCGGCTCGTCGAGGTCGATTCGCTCGGGCTCGTCGTCCTGCTCGTCCAACTCCTCGCGGCGCGGTCGCGCCGTCCACCACGACGCGAAGCGACTTGCGATGGCGCGCAGTACCGTGCCCACGGCGCCCGCCAGCGCGCGCAGGCCTATTCCGGTCGTGATGATCACCGCCACCACCAGCACGGCGAGCAGTATCGTGAGTGCGCCCCCCATGCCGACAGTGCGGTAGAGCCCTCCACCGATGAGGACGCCGATCCATCCCCCGGCGTGCGCCAGCGCCTTCACTCCTCCGTTGATGTGCGGGCGTCCACCAAAGAGATGGCCCAGCCCGCACACGCTGACCATGCCCAGGGCCACTCCCCAGCTGAGTCGCGCCCGCTCGACCTCGATCTTTCCCCAGATCAGGGCGACGCTCAAGCTCAAGAGCACGAGGGGCAGCACAAAGCGCCCCGCTCCGAAGACCAGCGCCAGCGCCCTGGAGATCTGACGGCCCACGGGTCCGAGGGCGCCCGCCTCGGCCAGTAGCGCGAAGAGGCCGACGACGACCATCACCACGATCCAGATGTCGCGTTCGTGACGCTGCCAGAGCGTGGGGGTGTCCGACTCGGCGCTCGCGCGCTTGGCCGTCTTCTTGACCGGTTTTTTCTGGTGTCGGGCTTGTACCACTACCATCCAACTTACCGAACCCACGTTCGTATTCGGTGCCACTCGGCCTAGAATGAGGCCGTGATTGCAGCGCCGCACGGCTCTTCGACCGATCTGGCGCAACGTCTCGGCACCAACGCCAGGGTCTGTGAAGTGGTGAGCTCGACTCCCCTGAGTTCCTGCCTGCGCGAAGTGGTGCTGCACGGGGACGCGACCACGCTTTCGGGCGTGCCCGGCAACGACGTGATGATCCGAATGCCGGGCGAGTCGCAGAGCTTCGTGCGCCGCCGCTACAGCGTGCGGGCCGTCGATGCGCCGCGTGACGAGCTCACGCTGTGGATCAGCACCATGCACGACGGCGCGGGAAGTCGGTGGGCCCAGGAGGCCGCGCCCGGGGACGCCGTCGACGTGGTCGGTCCGCGCGGGAAGATTCCCCTCGACCCCGGCGCCCAGTGGCACCTCTTCATGGGCGACGTCACCGGCCTGAGCGCCTTCTACCGCCTGGCCCAGAGCATCGAGCCTCCGGGTCAGGCGATCCTCATCATCGAGATCGACCACGACGACGACGCGCGCACGGCCGTCTTGAATGACGGCGTAGGGGTGACGGGAATCTTCGTCGATCGCGGCGAGCGTCGACGCGGGGACCCCACGACGATGCTCAACGGCCTCAGCGCCTTCGCCCTGCCGCCGGGAGTGGGGCACGCCTACCTCTTCGGTGAGTTCTCGGTCATCAGGGTGCTGCGCGAGACGCTGGTCGATCGAGGTATCGCCGACGAGCAGATAAGCACCAAGGCCTATTGGCGCACCGGTCGCAGGAACGGCGCCAACGGCGAACCGGAAAAGGACGAGTCCTAGAGAACGACGATCGCCGGCAGCAGCACGGGCTGTCGTCGAAACTTCTGGCCCAGGAGTCGCCCGGCCGCGCGCTGGACGACTTTGTTGAGTGAGTCCTCGTCGTAATCGCCCTCGCCCAGGGCGCCCACCAACGCGTCGCGGACGCTGTTGGTCACCGACTCCAGCAGATCACGGTCGTGCTCCCCTTCGAACCAACCGCGCGTCGTGATGCGGACCGGCTGAATGATGGTGCCGCGCTTCTTGTCGACGCCGGCCGAAATCTGTAGGACACCGAACGCGGCGAGCATGCGGCGCTCCTCGAGCGGGCGCTCGTCAAGGTCCCCGGCACTGCCGTCGATGTAGTGGAAGCCCGCGGGCACCTCCCCCGATCGCTTGATCCCCGCGGCCGTGACCTCGACCTGATCCCCGTCCTCGCAGATCAGCACGTGGTCGTTGGTGAGCCCCATGGACAGCGCCAGGTCGGCGTGATGGACCATGTGACGGTACTCGCCGTGCACGGGCACGAAGTTGCGGGGTCGCACCAGCTGGTGAAAGGTCCGCAGCTCACCTTGGCGGGCGTGACCGGAGGCGTGCACCGGCTCGTGCTCGGAGTGGATGACCTCGGTGCCCGCACGGTGCAGGTCATCGATGACGCGCCCCACGGACCATTCATTGCCGGGAATGGGATGCGAACTCAAGACCACCGTGTCGTCGGCGCCCACCTTCAAGTAGCGTGCGTCGCCGCGCGAGAGCTTGGAGAGTGCGGCGAGCGGCTCGCCCTGGCTGCCGGTGCAGATGACGCACACCTCGCCCGGCTTGAACCGATCGATGTTCTCAATGTCAATGAAGTCGGCGTTATCGACGTGCAGCAGGTTCAGCTTCCTCGCCAGCTTGACGTTGGACTCCATCGACCGGCCCATGAGGGCGATCTTGCGATTCTGCTCCAGCGCGACGTCGATGATCTGCTGGACCCGGTGGATATGGCTGGCGAAGCAGGCCACGACCATGCGGCGATGGGGACGCTCGAGGAACAGGCGCCGCAGCGCGCCGCCGACCGAACGCTCCGACGCGGTGAAACCGGGCTCCTCGGCGTTGGTCGAGTCGCACAACAAGAGAGCGACCCCCTCGTCGCCAATGGCGGCCAGTCGCGAGATGTCGGTGCGACGCCCGTCGATCGGCGTGAGGTCAAGCTTGAAGTCGCCCGAGTGCACGACGATGCCGACCTTGGTGAAAATAGCGAGTGCGTGCGCGCTCGGCACCGAGTGGGTCACGGGAATGAACTCGACCTCGAATGGTCCGATGCGGCGGCGCTCACCGTCGGCCACTTCGATGAACGTGAGGTCGTGGGCGACCTTGGCCTCCGTGAGGCGGTGGCGCGCGAAGCCGAGCGTCAGGGCCGAGCCGTAGATCGGCACGTTGATGTCCTTGACGAGGTAGCGAAGCGCGCCCGTGTGGTCTTCGTGGCCGTGGGTCAAGACGATGGCGTCGACCCGATCGCGTCGATCGATCAACCAGCGGAAGTCCGGCAGGATGAGGTCCACGCCGTACATCGTCGGCTCGGGGAACATGAGGCCGGCGTCGACGATGATGATGCGGCCGTCTTGTTCCAGCGCGAGGCAGTTGCGACCGATCTCTCCGAGACCGCCGAGGAAGGTGACGCGAAAGGAGTCCTTAGCCACGCGTCGCCTGCAGACCTGCCACGATCATGGCGGCGGCCTCGTCGCAACGCTTGTCACTGACGCCCAGCGGCAATCGGCATTGGCCCACGTCCATCCCCAACGCCCGCAGGGCGGCCTTGGCGGGGACGGGGTTGGGATAGAGCTCGGTGCTCTCGAAGCTGCAGCTGGGCGCGAGGCGTTCGTTGAGCTCGCGGGCCTGGTCCCAGTCACCCTTCTCCACGCAGCGCACGAGTGCGGCGAACTCCGGCGCGGCCCAGTGCGCCGCCACCGACACGATGCCCACGGCACCAATCGCCATGAAGGCGAGCAGCACACTGTCGTCGCCGCTGTAGAGGTCCAACTCGTCGCGAAGCACCGCCTTGGTGTGCGCCGCCGACACGAGGTCGCCCGACGCGTCCTTCATCGCGATGATGTTGATGTTGGCGCGCACGAGCTCGACGGTAGTGTCCGAGGCGATCTTCCTCCCCGTGCGCGACGGTATGTCGTAGAGCATGATCGGCAGCGTCGTGCTGCGCGCAATCGCGGCCAAGTGCGCCGCGATGCCAGCCTGGCTCGGCCGCGCGTACGCCGGCGTCGTCGCGAGCACCCCCGCGACACCCGTCGCGGCGACCCTGCTCGTGAGGTCGACCGAGCGTGCGGTGTCCGAGGACGTCGAGCCCGCGAGCACGGGCACCGAGACCGCCCGCGCGACGCAGGAGAACATGTCGAGCTTCTCTTGGTCCGAGAGCGCGCTGCCCTCCCCCGTCGATCCCCCGATGACCAGTCCGTCGCAGCCCTGCTCGACGAGGTACTTCGCGAGAGCGGCCGCGGCGTCGAAGTTCACGGCGCCGTCGGGTGAAAATGGCGTGACCATCGCCGTGAGAACCGTTCCAAAACGTGGCGAAGCCATACCTTGAAGTTACCAGCGATTGCCCGGCGACCAAACCGCCAACGACCGGCGCCTACGCGACGAGCGAGTCAATACCCAGCATCAGGCCCGGCGTCGTCGTGACGGCGCGCAGCGCGAGCGTGACACCGTGCACGAAGCTGACGCGGTCGAACGAGTCGTGGCGAATGGTGAGCCCTTCGCCCGGACCACCGAAGTGGATCTCCTGGTGCGACACCAATCCCGGCAGGCGAAGCGAATGGATCATGATGCCGCCGCCCGCGTCGGCGCCGCGCGAACCGGCGAGGGAAAGCTGCGTCGTCGGGTCGACCAGCGGCGCCATTCCCGCATCGGCGCGGGCCTGGGCGATCGCCCGAGCAGTCGTGAGCGACGTGCCCGAGGGGGCGTCGGCCTTGCGGTCGTGGTGCAACTCGATGATCTCGACGCGATCGAAGTAGGGTGCCGCCTGCGTGGCGAAGCGCTCCTGGAGCACGACGCCGACGGAGAAGTTCGTCGCCATGATGATGCCCGTCGAGTGGCTCGCGACCTCGACGTCGTGGTGCTGGGCGTCGCTCAGCCCGGTCGCGCCGATCACGAGTGCCACCTGGTTGCGGGCGCACCACTTGGCCGACGCCACCGCGCTCTCGGCGTTCGAGAACTCGACCACCACGTCGACGGTCGCCGGGTCCAGCTCGCTGAGTGTGACGACGTAACGCGCACCGAACAGTTCGTGTGGCTCGCGCACGTCCACGAGGGCAGTCACCCTGACGTCGTCGAGCGCGCCGAGTGCCTCGGCCATCAACTGGCCCATGCGTCCCGCGCCGCCGACGATCGCGAGTGACTTCACAAACTTACCTTACCCTTTCGACCTCTTCTTCTCGTGACGAGCAGCGCCGACGACACGCCGACGAGGGCGACGACGCCCACGAGGCTGCTCGCCAGTCCCGCTTCGATGTAGGGAGCGTGGTAGTGGAAGTGCACGATCCACGTCCCGCTCGGCACGGTCACCCTTTGAACCAGTCCGGACCGCTCGACGCTGAGCGCGACGCTGTCGCCCGTCCCCGTGTTGAGCGCGGTCGCGCGCCACCCGGGCAGGTAGGCCTCGCTCCGCACCAGCACGACCGGATGCTTCGTCGACACGCTCACCCAGGTGTCGCCCCACGAGGCACTCTTGATCTTGGTGATGCGACTCGTCGATGCAGCGTCGTGCAGCCAGTCGGGGGGCAGCACGTGCGTGGCCTTGAGAACGGCGAAGGTCCCGTCAGTGCTCGAGAGGCGCCACGCGCTCGTCGACAGCGCCAGCTGGAAGGGGGTGTCCAGGCGGTAACTTCGAGCGTCGACGCCCTGGGTGACGGTGATGTCGCCGACCAGCACCCCCTCCGGCCCCGACAGGCGCAATCCCGCGGCCCTGACGCCGTTGCTGAAGCCGATCGTCATGGAGTGCTCGTCGCCGTACGACGTGATACGTGGCCCGACGGGCCGACCGGAGCCGTCGAGCAACTGCAGCGACACGGGCCCCGCCGACACGGGTCGGTCGCGGTAGCCGGTGATCGTCACGCGGTGGACGTCTAGGACTTGCCCGAAGTAGCGCCACGTCTCGGGACGCGTGACGGGCTTGAGGCATGACGACGTCGGCACCGTGCTTTGGCTGACCCACTGGCCTAGCTGCTGGGTTGCTATGGCGATCGAGTCCAGGCGCAGCTGGGTGAACGTGCCCTCGCCGAGGTGGCACGGGTCCAGCTCGGCCAGGGGATGAGATCCGGTGGCGTCGTCGTAGATCGTCGAGATCAGCGAGCCGTAGCCCTGCACGCTCGGCCGCTGGGTGAAGACGTCGAGGTTGGCGAGGCCCAAGGCGTTGAACTCGCTCGTATGCGCGGCCGCGAGATCAACCAGCGCGGTGCGACCCTGGTGACCGAGCAGTGAGAGGGCGAGGGCGGGCGACGGTTCGCTCGCGCCTTCGCCGCCGACGATGCCGGTCGAGCAGAAGAGCAGGAAGAGCACCACGTCGACGCTCAGGACGACCAGCACCCAGCGAACGAGCGTGAGCGAACGGCGCCACCAGAGCAGGATGGCGATCGCGGCGAGAGCCACGCCCAGGTGCAGGAACAGCGTCAGCGTCTCCTGCTTCGCGAGGTACGACGTCGTGGAGAGCGCCCCCAGGCGGTGCACGATGCGCGGTCCCCAACCCAGCATCGCGATACACAACGCGACGACGGCCAGGGCCGGGGACAGGGTGAGCCATCGCGCGCCTCGTTCGAGTCCGGCGCCCCCGGTGTCTCGTGCCTGGAGACGATCCAGCCACCAGCCCAGCAGTACCGCCAACGCGAAGTCCACCACGATGATGTTTCGGCTCTGCAGACGCGTGCTGCCGAAGAGGGGAATGGCGTGGAAGAGGTGACCCAGGGGGGTGAACGAGCCCCACGTGGCGAACATGCCGACGACGGCGAGCGCGACGTAGAGCACGTAGTCGCGATTGGCCCCGACCCAGCCTCGGCGGGTGACCCGCGAGAGGAAGGCGGCCGCGCCAACCAACGCCAGCAGTCCCGCGTAGCCCGTTACCTCAGCCAGGTTGTAGTTGTTGAAGTAGTGGGGCCGACCGAGCGTGCCGTTGCCGCCGAACATGTCCTGGACCAGCAGCAACGGTGTCCAGCGCACGGCCAGGGAGCCGGCGCCGAAGTAGCCGTAGGAGATCGAGGAGCGTTCGGAGAATCCGATGAACGACTCGCCCGGCAGCAGCTGCACCAGGCCGATCGCGACACCCCAGGCGAGACCGACGGCGAGGCTCACGACGTAGGTGATGCGCGCGCGCCACGCGTTGAGCGCGTAGGAGGTCCTCATCACGAGCACCACGGGAACGCTCACGAGGCAGAGAAGCTCGATGTCCGCGATGGCTCGCGGCTCTCCCGTGAGGAACGTCAGCCCCCAGAGCACACCGAACCACATCGTGCCCGGCAGCGCCTCGCGCGCGTATCGGCGCCATCCGTCGTTCGGTGCGAGAGATCGCAGTCGTCGAGAGAGCGACACCAGGATCAAGATGGCCCAGGGAATGAAGGAGGATCCCTGCACCACACCCAGGTGGACGATCTGGCCGACCATGGCGCCGGTGAAGGCGTAACTCAATGCGGCCGCCACCGAGGGGAGGCTTCGAAGGCCGTGCCAGCGAAGCAGGGCGTACATCCCCAGGGCCGCCGTCACGTAGACCGCGATCAGGTTGAGAACCCACGCCGCGATGGGCGCCACGAAAGCGAATATCACGGTCAACGGATACAGCGCCCCGGCGTTGAGACCTCCCAGCAGCGGCGTGCCGGAGTTGGAGTAGGGGTTGAGCAACGGCAGATGGCCCGTCGCGATCTGGCGGCCGCTCAGCACCCTCAGCGGGAAATTCTGAATGAGGTTGTCGCCGCCGATGCCGGGATGGCCAAAGAGCGCCGGCAGGACGAAGACCAACACGGGCGCGACCACGATCCAGAGCAGCGCCGTGCGGTCGCTTCGATCGAGGGGGCGCCACCACCGAGTTGACCTGGGTTCGGTGGCCGTGATCATCGTTCTAAAGTTACGAAAAAAATGGAGGCCCGTGCACCACAGTCATGACGACTGTGGTGCACGGGCCTAAAAGTTAACGACGACGGGGACGGGGACTGCGACGCCCGCCACCATCATCGGGTGTGAGGGTGGGGCCGCCAGGACCCAGGTCGCCGATTTCGCCAGCCAACTCGGCCTCAAAGGCCGCCTCGAAGGCGGACGAGGAGCCGGATGAGGCGGGGTTGTCGCGAGCCGGTCGGTCGTGGGAACTCCGTTCGCCACGATCGTCGCGCGGGCCTTGGTGGTCACGGGAACCGCGGTCGTCGCGGGAGCCACGATCGTCACGGGAGCCGCGGTCACCGCCTTCTCTCGAGGGACGAGGGCCACGAGGTGACTCGCTCACGTCGGCGTTGGCGTACTCACCGGCCAGGGAAAGAGAGACCTTGCCCTGGGGATCGATGTCGTCGACGCGCACCTCGATGGCCTGGCCGAGTTCGACGACGTCCTCCACCTGACCGATGCGCTTGCCATCGTTGAGCGGCGCCATCTTGGAGATGTGCAGCAGTCCGTCGCGTCCGGGCATGATGCTGACGAAGGCTCCGAACTTCGCGATGTTGACCACGCGTCCTTGGTAGACCGCGCCGACCTCGGCCGTTGGAGGATCGAGGATCAGCGCGATACGGCGACGGGCCTCTTCCACCGCGCGGCCGTCCTTGGCCCCGATGGTGACCGTGCCGACGACGCCGTCGTCGTCCACCGCGATGTCCGCACCGGTCTCCTGCTGGAGGGTGTTGATGACCTTGCCCTTGGGTCCGATGACCTCGCCGATCTTGTCGATGGGGATCTCGAGCGACACGATCTTGGGTGCGACTTCGGCCACTTCGCTGCGCGGTTCGGCGATGGTGTCGGTGATGACCTTCAAGATCGTCAATCGAGCCTCCTTCGCCTGGTGCAGCGCCTTGGAGAGAACGTCAGCCGGGAGGCCGTCGATCTTCGTGTCGAGCTGCAGCGCCGTGACGGCGTCCGCGGTGCCGGCGACCTTGAAGTCCATGTCACCGAAGGCGTCTTCCGCGCCGAGGATGTCGGTCAACGTCACGTACTTGCCGTCGTCGTAGACGAGACCCATGGCGATGCCGGCCACGGGAGCCTTGATCGGCACGCCCGCCGCCATCAGCGACAGCGTCGAGCCGCAGACCGACGCCATCGACGTCGAGCCGTTGGACTGCATGACGTCAGAGACGACGCGCAACGTGTAAGCAAAGTCCTGCTCGCTCGGCAGGACGGGTATGAGAGCCCGCTCGGCCAGCATGCCGTGGCCCACTTCGCGGCGCTTGGGAGCACCGACGCGGCCGGTCTCGCCCGTCGAGTAGGGCGGGAAGTTGTAGTGGTGCATGTAGCGGCGGAACTCGTCGGGGGTGATGGAGTCAACCTGCTGGCGCATGCGGGGCATGCCGAGCGTCGTGACGTTCACGACCTGCGTCTCGCCGCGCTGGAACAGCGCCGAGCCGTGGGTCATCGGAAACAGGTCCAGTTCGGCCGACAGCGGCCGGATCTCGTTGACGCTGCGTCCGTCGATGCGTACACCCTCGTCGACGATGCGCCGGCGCACGAGCTTCTTGGTGATCGCCTTGACGGCCGCCTTCACCTCGCTCGCGCGGTTGGGGAACTCGTTGGCGAGTTGCTCCATGATCGACGTCGTCGCGGCCGACAGGGCATCCGCCCGCGGCTGCTTCTGGGTCAGCTTGTTGGCGTCGCTCAAAGAGCTCTCGCCGATCGACTTCACGCGGTCGTAGACGTCGTCCTCGTAGTCGTCGAACGTGAGATAGGCGATCGGCTCGATCGGACGACGCTCGGCCACGAAGGCCTTGACGAGGTCGCGCTGGAGGTTGATGGCTTCGCGGATCCAGAGCTTGGACTTCTCCAGTCCCTCAGCGAGGACGTCCTCGCTGACCTTGGGTGCACCGTCCTCGTACTTCACGAAGGAGCCCTCGGTCCCTCCGGCTTCGACCATCATGATCGCGATGTCGGTCTCGACCGAGTCGCTCAAGGCGCGTCCCGCGACGACCAGTTCGAAGGTCGCGGCGTCGCCTTCGGCGTACGTGGGGTGCGGTGCCCACTCGCCCTCGGTGGTGTACGCCATGCGTACCGCCCCGATGGGTCCGTCGAACGGGATCCCCGAGATCATCAGCGCGGCCGACGCGGCGTTGATCGCCAGGATGTCGTGCGGGTTCTCCTGGTCGGCGCTGAAGATCGTGCCGACGACCTGGGTCTCATTGCGGAAGCCCTTCGGGAAGGACGGTCGCAGCGGTCGGTCGATGAGACGGCAGATGAGTATCGCCTGGTCGGACAGTTTCCCCTCGCGACGGAAGAAGGCGCCCGGGATCTTGCCCGCGGCGTAGGCCCGCTCTTCGATGTCGACGGTCAGGGGGAAGAAGTCGATGCCCTCGCGTGCGGTTCGTGCGCACGCGACGGTCGCGAGCAGCATCGTGTCGCCGATGCGGGCCAGTACGGCTCCGTCGGCGAGTTGTGCGAGGTGACCTGCTTCAAAGGTCAGTGTCTTGTCGGTGCCCGTAATTGGGCTACTTACGCGAATGGCGTCAGTCATGGATTTGCTCCTTAAGCGGTTAGCAACACTCCGCCCGGATCCCAGTGGGCAACCTTCGCTCGAAGCGACTGTTCTCCACTGGCCTCCGAGGCCTCGGATGTGTTGGACACGTCGACGGCGTCGACGTGATATGTCGGCTAGCGACGAATGCCGAGTCGACCGATCAGAGCGCGATAACGCTCGACATTGCCGCGCTGCACGTAATCGAGCAGTCGGCGACGTTGGCCAATGAGCTTCATGAGTCCGCGGCGCGTGTGATGATCGCCCTTGTGAACCTTGAGATGCTCGGTGAGATGCGAAATCCGGTCGGTCAGGATCGCGATTTGGACTTCGGACGAGCCGGTGTCCGTGGCGTGAGCCTGATAGTCCTTGATGATTTGCTGCTTCTCAGCCATAACGTGTTGTGCCTTATGAATCGGGGGTCCCGTAGCGGACCGCCTACTTGACGACCCACGTGATCAGCGTCGCTGACCGACTTCTATCCTAGCAGCGCCGACGACTCCGGGATAAATCTCTTATAAATATCCAGTGTTTGGACCACGTCGCGGTCGATCTGCGCGACCAACTCCGCACTCGACGCGAACGTCATCTCGCCGCGAAGCCGTGACATGAAGGCGACGTCGAGGTTGTCGCCGTAGAGGTCGCCGTCGAAGCCCGAGAGGTGCACCTCGACGAGGACCTTGCCGTCGTCGTAGAACTGGGGGCGCGTCCCCACCGAGATCGACGCCGGCCACCACGCGCGCGGCGCGGTCCTCGCGGCACCCGCGTAGATGCCCAGTTCCGGGAGCTGTTGACGCACGTCGAGGGCCAGGTTCGCCGTCTTGAACCCGAGCTGCGCGCCGCGCGCGTCACCGTGCACGACGGCGCCTCGCAGGGTGAAGGCCCGCCCGAGCAGCGCGTTCGCGCTGAAGAGGTCGCCGCTACTCAGCGCGTTGCGCACGGCCGTCGAACTCCAGCGTTGGCTGCCGCCGTAGATGGGTGCCGGAAGGACCTCGAAGTGAAACTTCGCCCCCTCGTGCGCGAGCATCGCCACGTCGCCCGCCCGATCGTGGCCGAATTGAAAGTCCTCGCCCACGACGACCGCGCAGGCCCGAAGTTCGTTCACGAGAACTCGTTCGACGAAGTGCTGCGCCGACTCGCGGGCCATTTCGGGCGTGAAGTGAAGGATGCGCACCTGATCCACGCCGAGCGATTCGAACCCCTCGAGGCGTTGTTCGAGCGTGCCCAGCTGAAGTGGCGCACTCTCGGGCGCCAGCACCAGGGCCGGATGGGGATCGAACGTCACCACCGTCGAGAGCGCACCGCGCTGCTTCGCCAGCGAGCGAACCTGACCGATGACCTGCTGGTGGCCGAGGTGCAGACCGTCGAACACACCGATGGCGACGACACTGGCCCGCTCTGCGCGCGCCACGTCGTCGTCTCTCAAAATAAGCATCGCCGCCAACCTAATCCGCGCTCAACGCGCGTGTGCTCGGCAGTACGACCTGCGGTTTCCACTTCTCGTCGCGGGGCCGAAGGATGGCGACGAGCTCGCCGTCGCGATTGAGGGCCGCGATCTCCGGCGCATCGAAGGAGCCATGCACGTCGATGCGTTGGCCCATCCGCACCTGACGCTCCTGGTCGTCGTCGATCACGGTTCGCTCCAGCTGCGTCACGAAATCCACGGGCGGGCGTAGCGGCGAGTCCCCGCGTCGCACGAGCTCGGACAGCTCCTCGAGGGTCGTCGCCTGGTCTACGTGATGGCGACCGCTCGAGATTCGACGCAGTGCACTGAGGTGACCAACGGTACCGAGAGCCTGCGCCAGGTCGCTCAAGAGGACCCGCACGTACGTGCCGACCGTGCACTCGACCTCAAAATCCCAGGAGGCGGGGTCCTCGGTGGCAACGAGCGAGAATTCGCTGATCGTGATGTCGCGCGCGTCGCGCTCGACGTGCACGCCCTGTCGAGCGAGCTCGTGGAGGCGCCGCCCGTTGACCTTGAGGGCCGACACCATTGGCGGAACCTGTTGCTGGGGGCCGAGCATCGTCGCGGCGACCGCCGTCACCTGCTCGGTCGTCAGCGTCGGAACGGGCTGTTGGTCGACTACCACACCCTGCGCGTCCAGCGAGTCCGTCGCCACGCCCAGACGAACCGTGCCGACGTAGCGCTTCACCTCACTCTGGGCGAAGCGCAGGAGCCTCGTTGAGGCGCCGACGCCGAGCACCAGCAGTCCCGTCGCCATCGGGTCCAGGGTCCCGGCGTGACCGACCCGGCTCTCCTGGAGAACCTTTCGAACCTGGGCGACGACGTCGTGGCTGGTGAGCCCCGCCGCCTTGTCGACGAGTAGCAGGCCGTTAGGCGTCGTCATGGTTCTGGCGGCGAATAATCTCCTCGACCGCCGCACCATGAGCGATGGCCGGATCGGCCATGAAAGCCAGCTTGGGCGTGCGTTTGAGCCTCGTCTGGGCGTTGACCGAAGCCTGGAGTTGCGCTCGACGCTCCTCCAGCGCGGCGAGCGCTTCGGCGCTGAGCGAGTCGAAGAACACCATTGCTTGGCTGAGGTCGGACGTCGTGTCGACTCCCGTGACCGTCAAGAGGCCCAGGCGCTCGTCGATGTCCGAGAGACGCACGAGTTCCTCGGAGATGATCTCTCGCAGTACCTGATTCACTCGGGCCGAGCGAGGATAGGGGTGGCGGCCGCCCGACGAGTGGGCCACGGTCAGGCCGTTCGAGGAATCTCGCGCTCCGCGAAGGTTTCAATGATGTCGCCCTCTTTGAGGTCCTGGTAGTCCGAGAGACCCACGCCGCATTCGAAGCCGGACTGCACCTCTCGGGCGTCGTCCTTGAAGCGGCGAAGCGAGGTGATCGTACCTTTCCAGATGATCGCGCCGTCACGCAGGAAGCGCACTTTCGAGCCCCGGGTGATGACGCCGTCGCGAACGATGCAACCGGCGATCGCGCCGATCTTGGGCACGCGAAAGATCTCGCGGACCTCGGCTTCGCCGGTGACAACTTCCTCGAAGACGGGCGAGAGCAGACCGAGCATGGCCGCCTGGATCTCCTCGATGAGTTTGTAGATGATCTCATAGGTGCGGATCTCCACGCCTTCGGTCTCCGCGAGCTCGCGGCTGCGCTTGTCGGGTCGAACGTTGAACCCGATGATGGTGGCCATCGACGCCTTGGCCAGTTGCACGTCGTTCTCCGTGATGCCACCCACGCCGCGGTGCACGATGACGAGCTTGACGTCCTCTCGCTCGAGCTTGCGAAGCGACTCGGTGCAGGCCTCGAGGGACCCCTGGACGTCAGCCTTGAGGACCACGTTCAGCGTCGCGGTCTCGCCGCGCTGGATCTGCTCGAAGAGGTCCTCGAGACGAGCTCCGCTCGTCGAGGCGACGGGTTGATGACCGATCAATCGAGCTCGTTGGGCTCGGGCCTCCGCCAGGGACTTGGCGTGTCCCAGGTCGTGCGCGACGCGCATCTCGTCTCCGGCGAACGGCGGCTCGCTGAAGCCGAGGATCTGCACCGGCGTCGAGGGGCCAGCGGACTTGATCTGCTTTCCCTTGTCGTTGATGAGGGCCTTGACCTTGCCGTAGGCGGCGCCGGCGACGACGGCGTCCCCGACCGACAAGAGGCCCTGTTGCACCATGACGGTCGCTACCGGGCCGCGTCCTACTTCGAGGTTCGCCTCGAGCACGGTGCCCTCGGCTCGCCCGCTCGGGCGCGCGGTCAACTCGGCGACCTCGGCCACCAACAAGACCTGCTCGAGCAGTTCGTCGATGCCGGTTCCCTGCAGGGCGGAAATCTCCACGCAGATCGTGTCGCCGCCCCACTTTTCGGGCACGAGACCGTGTTCGCTCACCTGCTGGAGCACGCGGTCCGGGTTGGCGTCGGCCTTGTCGATCTTGTTCACGGCCACGATGATCGGCACCTCGGCCAGTTTCGCGTGGTTGATGGCTTCGACGGTCTGGGGCATGACGCCGTCATCGGCGGCGACCACGAGGATCACGATATCGGTCACCTTGGCCCCGCGGGCGCGCATGGCGGTGAAGGCCTCGTGACCCGGGGTGTCAATGAAGGCGATGGACTTGCCCTTCCACGACACCTGGTAGGCCCCGATGTGCTGGGTGATGCCGCCCGCCTCATCAGCCGCGACGTCCGTCTTCCTGATGCGGTCGAGCAGCTTGGTCTTGCCGTGGTCGACGTGGCCCATCACCGTGACGATTGGCGGTCGCGCGACGGCGGCAACCTCGTCGTCGAGGTCGTCCTCGTCGAAGAACTTGGCGAGCAACGCGGCCTCTTGCTGTTCGCCCGGATCCACCAGGTGCACCACGGCGCCCACTTCGGCGGCGTAGAGCTCGATCATGTCGTCGGTGAGGCCCTGCACGGCAGTGACGATCTCGCCCTGGAGGAAGAGGAAGCGGATGATGTCCGCCGCGCTGCGATTGAGCTTGGGCCCGACGTCCTTGGCCGTCGATCCGCGCTCGATGATGATCTCACCGTCGGGCACCGGCGCGCTGCTCGGTTGCCAGGTGGTCATCTGGGTCGGCTCGAGTTCTTCGACGTTGCGCCGTCGACGTCGTGTGACCTTGCGCTGCGAACCGCGAGGCCCGCCCGTTCCGCGATTCGGCAGTCCCCCGCGTCCGGGGCCGGCCGGCGCGCCCGTGGTGGGACCGCCGGTCCTCGGACCGCCGAAGCCGCCACCAGTGCTGCTGGGTCCGCCGGGGCGTGAGGGAGCGCCGGTGCGCGGCGGCCCGCTCGAGGGACGAGAACTCATGGGACGCGCGCTGCTGGGACCCGACGGCCGTCCGGTGTTGCTCGGCATCGGCCGGCGAGCGCCGGGGGGAGGAGGAATCGGGCGGCCGGTGGCGCTCATGGGTCGGCCCGGCGGCGGCGGAATCGGGCGGCCGGTGGCGCTCATGGGCGGGCGCGTCGAGGGCGACGAGCCCTCGGCTCCCGGTTCGGAACCCACCACGCGATGCGTGGGACGCATCGTGACGGGGCCGTCCGGCGAGGCGGTTCGGGTCGGCACGGGCTTGGGTGGCGCGACGCTGCTGCGCACGACCTTGGGGGCGGGCGCCTCCACGACGGGCGGCGCAGTCGCCACCGCACTCGGTGGCGTGCTCGCGGTTGGCGGCGTCGGAGCTTCGCTGGATGCAGCGGCCTTGGTGACGCGAGTGACGCGTGCGGCGGGCGGTGCCTCGGCGCTCGATGGCTCGGACGCGGACGTGACCGCGGTCTTGGTGGCGCCAGTCGCCTTCACCGCCTTGACGGCCTTCGCGGTCTTGGGGGCCTTGGCCGCGGCTTCGGGCTGCACTTCTCGGCGCAGCCCATCAGCGTCGGCCCGGCGTCGAATGCGGTCGGCCTGGGCATCCTCGATGGACGCCGAGGGGCTCGAGGCCCCGATACCTAGTTTTTGGGCGAGACCGAGTAACTCTTTGCTCGTTAGACCAAGCTCCTTGGAGAGCTCGTGCACTCGAATCTTCTTTTGCGCCAAAACGTTCCCTTAAATCGTGTGGACGCACTTCCTGCGAACACAGTTATCTATTCTTTCACATCTGGTGACACCGCCAACTTCGCGTCGTGGCCGCTCAGCGCACGCAGCGACTCCAGATCCGACCTGCCCGCCGCACTTCTCAGCGCCCGAGCCAGCTGCCCGACCGCCAGCTCGGCGCCGCACGTGGACTCCTGGCACCACCACACTCCTCGACCGGGGCCTCGACCGAGGTACCACCGCCCGTCGAGGCGCCGTCCGGCACGCAGCATCACGGTGTCGTCCTTGCGCGCGCGACAGACGACGCACGTGCGAACCGGCGCTATGCCTCGTCCTCCGACGTCGCGACCTCGCTCACGGCGACAACCTCGTCACCCGCCGCGTCGCCATCCACTTCTACGACGACCTCTTCGACGTTGCCGGCGCTGTCCTCGCTGACGGCGACGATGTCCACCTCGAGCGCGCCGGGACTGTCACCCTCGACGACCACGACGGCCTCGTCGGTGACGACGTCGCCGTCGGTCCACACCTCTTCGACGACCTCGTCCTCATTGTTCTCGTTCTCCGAGCGAATGTCGATACGCCATCCCGTGAGCCGCGCCGCCAGGCGGGCGTTCTGGCCCTCCTTGCCGATGGCCAGCGAGAGCTGCTGGTCGTGCACTATGACCGTCGCGATCCCCTCCTCCTCGTTGAGACGCACCTCGCGGACTCGAGCCGGCTGCAGGGCCGCCTGAATGAACTCGACGGGGTCGTCGCTGTAGGGAACGACGTCGATGCGCTCACTGCGCAGCTCGTTGGTGATGTTGCGCACTCGTGATCCACGTGCGCCCACGCAGGCCCCCACCGGGTCGACCTGCGAGTCGTTGGACGCGACCGCGATCTTGCTGCGATGCCCGGGTTCTCGAGCCAGTGCCTTGATCTCGACGATGCCGTTGGCGATCTCGGGCACCTCGATCTCGAACAACTTCGCCACCAGCGCCGGGTGGGTCCGGCTCACCACGATCTGGGGGCCCTTGTTGGTCTTGCGGACCTCGACGATGTAGACCTTGATGCGCGCACCGTGCTCGTAGCGCTCGAAGGCGATCTGCTCGGCCTGGGGCAGCAGCGCCTCCACCCGACCCAGGTCGAGCAGCGTGTAACGGTTGTCGTTCTGTTGGACGGTGCCCGAGACGATGTCGCCCTCGCGGTTGGCGAACTCCTCGTACATCTGGCGACGCTGGATGTCGCGGATCAGCTGCATCAGCACCTGCTTCGCGGTCTGGGCCGCGATGCGCCCGAAGTCCTCGGGCGTCGCGTCCCACTCCTTGGTGACGTTGCCCTCGATGTCGAGCTCGAGACCCCACACCTTGATCTCGCCGGTTTCGGGGTTGATCTCGACCTCGGCGTCCTCGGCCGAGTCCGGGCGTCGCTTGTACGCGGCCAGCAACGCGTTCGCGAGCGCGATGAGCAGCTCGCCTTCGTCGATGTTCTGATCCCGCGCAATCTGTCCGAGCGCCTCAAGAAATTCGAAGTTCGCCATGATTAGCCTTTCTTGCTCGTCGATGGAGACTTTGAGGCACGTGAGGGCGAAGGCTTGGCTTGCGCTCCCCACTTAAAGACCGTTCGCGCGCGCTCGACGTTGGCGAGCGGCACCACTACTCGACCATTTTCTTCGTCGTCAATCGTCACGGTCGTGTCATCGGCTTCGAGCACCGGGCCCTCGAGGCGCCGGGTCGACTCGCCCTCGCGCAACTCGCGCAGCGTCACGAGCTCACCGATGGTGCTGCGAAAATGTGCCGGGGTCCGTAGGCGCCGCTCGAGTCCGGGACTCGAGACGTCCAGTGTGAAGCGCCCGGGAATGGGATCGTTGGCGTCCAGCCACTCCGAGATCACGCGATTGGCCTTGGTGAGCGCCTCCAGATCGACGCCCCCGACCTTGTTGACGGTGACGTTAAGGGTCCCGGCGCTCAGTTCCAGGTCGTAGAGGTCGAGTCCGAGCGGCGAAAGGAGCGATCGCAATGGTGTCTCCAAATCCATGGCCATCGCTCCTCTCTGTGCCACCGGACGTCAGACAATACGAAAGCGCGGGCCAGAGGCCCGCGCTTAAACGAGTCCAAACGTCCTAGGCGGACTGTCGGGGACAATTGTAGCATTTTGCGCCATTCGTCACAATCGGGCGTTGAGAAACCCCACTCCCCCAAATGCCCAAATCCACAAGCGATTTAGCGCGTCATTCTTCCCATACCGTCAATACGACTTGGCGACTATACAGACCAGATTCTCCTCCGTGTCCGAGGTGGGCATCGAGCCGTCGGCGCGCTGCAGGCAGCGCACGGTGATGGCGTCCGTCTTCAGCTGAGCCTCGCCGTCGCTCCCGACGAGGTCCCAGGCCAACCGGGCGAAACCGTCCTGGGCCGCCTCCATGGCCTCGGCGACCGACGAGACGTCGTGGGTCGCATCGTCCCTGAACTTGAGGGCGCCCTCGAACATCTCTTGCTGCATCGCCGCGAGCTGGGCCGTGGCGTGCGCGCCCAGCGCCTCGAGCGTCGGCGAACTCTTCTGGCCGTTGTCGCGGCGAACGACCGTCACGACGCCCTGGGCCAAGTCGCGCGGACCGACTTCGACGCGAAGCGGCACGCCCTTGATCTCCCAGTCGGTGACGCGCCGTCCAAAGCTTCCCCGCGCGCGATCGACCACGACCCGCACGCCCGACGCCTTCAGATCGCGCGCCGCTCGCTTGCACGCTTCGTTGACCTCCGCCTCGTCGCGCACCGCGATGACGACCGCTTGCGTCGGGGCCAGGTTGGGCGGCAGCACCAAGCCCTTGTCATCCCCGTGCGCCATGATGAGCCCGCCCACTATCCGCGTCGATGATCCCCACGACGTGGTGTGACAGAGCGCGGCCTGTCCCTCCTCGTTCTGGAAGTAGATGTCGAAGGCCCTGGCGAAGTTCTGTCCGAGCTCGTGACTGGTCGCGAGTTGCAAGGCCTTGCCGTCGCGCATCATGCCCTCGGCGGTCATGGAGTTGATGGCCCCCGCGAACCGCTCGCTCGGCGGCTTGATGCCCAGGTACGTGGGTATGGCGAGCACCTTGACCAGGAAATCGTTGTAGACGTTGGCGTGAATCATCTTGACGTACTGCGACGCGTCCTCCGAGCTGGCGTGCGCCGTGTGCCCCTCCTGCCACAGAAACTCCGACGAACGCAGGAAGAGACGCGGACGCAGTTCCCAGCGAACGACGTTGGCCCACTGGTTGAGCAGCAGCGGCAGGTCCCGGTAGCTCTGGATCCACTTGGCCATGAACTCTCCGATCACCGTTTCGGACGTCGGGCGCACGACCACCGGCTCGGCCAGTTCCTCGCCTCCGGCGTAGGTCACCACCGCCAGCTCCGGACTGAAGCCCTCGATGTGCTGCGCCTCACGCGAGAAGTAGCTCTCGGGGATGAACAGCGGGAAGTACGCGTTCTGTGCGCCGGCCTCCTTGATCCGCTCGTCGATGCCGGACTGGATGCGCTCCCAGATCGCGTAGCCGTAGGGACGGATGACCATGGTGCCGCGCACGGGACCGTTGTCCGCCATCTCGGCCTTCGCCACGACGTCTTGATACCAGCGGGGAAAGTCTTGCGCCTGAGGGGTCAGGACATTGGGTGAGGCCACACATCTCCTTTTGAAAGGTTGAGAAAGACTAGCGAAAACGCACTAGTCGCCGGTGCGCCGGCGGATCTTCTCGATCCTTTCGCGATCGTGGTTGGCGTCGATGCCGCGGTCGCCGAGCAGCGCAGCGCGGTCGGCCGCGGCCTCCGCCTCGGCGCCCACGTCACGGGCCGCGAGGCGGGCCTCGATGCCTTCGGCCGCGATCTTCTTGGCTTCTTCCACGAGCGCCTCGACCATCTCGTCCTCGGCGACGACGCGCACGATCTGGCCCTGGATGAAGAGATGGCCACGCTTCTTGCCCGCCGCGATGCCGAGGTCGGCGTGGCGGGCCTCCCCCGGACCGTTGACGACGCATCCCATGACGGCCACCTGAATCGGCACGTCCAGGGCGGAGAGGGCGATCTGGGCCTCGTTCGCCACCTTGATCACGTCCACCTCGGCGCGGCCGCAGCTGGGACAGGCGATCAGGTCCAACCCCTTGCGCTCGCGCAGTCCGAGCACCTCGAGCAGCTGGCGACCGGCGTTCGCCTCCTCGACGGGATCGGCGGTGAGCGAATAGCGCAGCGTGTCGCCAATGCCCTCGGCGAGCAGGGTCGCGATGCCGGCCGTGCCCTTCAAGAGTCCGCCGGGCAACGGACCCGCTTCGGTGACGCCGAGGTGCAGCGGGTGATCGAACGTTTGAGAGGCCAGGCGGTAGGCGGCGATCATGGTCGCCACCGAGGAGGCCTTCACGGAGATCTTCACGTCGGAGAAGCCCACCTCCTCGAAGTAGGCAAGTTCCACGCGCGCCGACTCGACGAGCGCTTCGGGCGTGGCGCCGCCGAACTGCTCGTAGATCTTGGGGTGCAAGCTCCCGGCGTTCACGCCGATGCGGATCGGCACGCCGCGATCCCTTGCCTCGCTCGCGACCAATCGAATCTCCTCGGGCTTTCGCAGGTTGCCCGGATTGAGGCGCAGCCCCTGCACGCCCGCCTCGAGCGCGGCGAGGGCCATCTCCACGTGGAAGTGAATGTCGGCCACGATCGGCACCGGCGAGCGAGGGACGATCTGGGCGAGACCCTCAGCCGCGTCACGATCGTTGCAGGTGCAGCGCACGATGTCCGCCCCGGCCCCCGCGAGCGCGTAGATCTGCTCGAGCGTGCCTTCGACGTCGGCCGTCTTGGTGGTGGTCATCGACTGCACCGATATGGGCGCGTCACCGCCGACCTTGACCGTCCCGACGCGTATCTGGCGGGTGACCCGACGCGGGCTCAGGGGGCTGGCAGTAACATCCACCCCTCCATTCTGCCCGGTACCGCGGTCCGACGAATCGCCTAGTGGAAGGGGTTCGCGATGGGAAAGGCGATGTCGAGGTAGAGCGTGCAGGCGAAGAGCACGAGCAACACGCTCACGAAGGCGTAAATCACCGGCGCGAGACGGTTCACGTCGGCGTGGTAGCGCTGGCCGCGGTGGCTCCTCACCCGCTCGTACGTCGCCACCGCCACGAACCCGCCATCGAGGGGCAGCATCGGCACCATGTTGAGCAGTCCGACGAAGATATTGAGGATCATCAAGATCTCGAGTAGCGTGCCGGTCCCGGCCTGGGCCCCCTGAACGCCGAGGCGCACCGCGCCCACGATCGACACCGGTCGGTTCAGCTGGGCGTGTCGATTCTCGGCGGCCCTCGACGACGCCACCTGGTGAAAGAGGCTCGCGAACTCGCCCGGCGAGAAGACGTGGACGATGGCGTGCACGGCGGCGGCGAAGGTGGCACCGATCTTGGCGAAGGAGGCGGGCACGGCACCCAGCCACGACGAGCGAACTTGCCCCGCTTCGAGCCCCACCCCGATGTAGCCCGTCGGCTTCGCACCCTTGGTGAGGACCTTGCCTCCGACTTTGAGCGTCTGTCCGTTGACGGGCGTCACGTGCAGGGTCAGGTCGTGGCCGCCTCGCTCGACCACCATCGTGATGCGCTTGCCCGAATTGGGCCGGATCGTCTCGTCGATGTTGTTCAGCGTGACCGCCTTACCGTTCACCGACACGATCTCGTCGCCGATCTTGAGTCCCGCGAGTTGTGCGGCGTTCTTCGAGTGTCCCTGCCAGCGGGTGAAGGCCGACACGTCGACGTGACTGGCCGACGGCAGACCCACCAGGGTCAGCGACGCCCACGCGAGGATCAGCGCCATGACCACGTGCATGAGTGAACCGGCCGACGCGAAGATGACTTGGCGCGGGTACGTCGAGGAGCGATACGTCCGCTTCTCGAGCGCCGGCTCGACCTTGGCGTCCCAGGACATGCCGGGCACCTTGACGTAACCACCCAGCAGCAGCGCGCGCACGCCGTAGCGCGTCTCTCCGCGGGTCGTCGACCAGATGACGGGACCAAAACCAACAAAGAAATCGGTCACTTGCATGCCCGAGCGCTTGGCCACGATGAAGTGCCCGAACTCGTGCCCCATCACCATGAGCACAACCGCCGCGATCACCACGGGCAGCGCCCAGCCGCCGAGGCGGTCGAGCAGGAACGCCAGAAGTGCGACTCCGAGCACAAAGAAAATGAGGGAACGCCGTTCGGTCGTGGTCGCTGCCATGGCTATTTCCTGAGAATACTGGTCGCCAGTCGCCGGGCAGTCGCGTCGTTGCTCATCAGGTCTTCGAGCGAGGAGAGCGGATCGTCGACGTAGTGATCCATCACCGCAGCCACGGTCTCGACGATCTGCGTCCACGCGATCTGACCGGCGAGGAAGGCCTCGACGGCCACTTCATTGGCCGCGCTCAGCCAGGCGGGTGCGGCGCCGCCGAGGCGGGCCGCTTCGTAGGCCAGGCCGAGCGCTGGAAAGGCGACCGGGTCCGGCGCCTCGAAGCTCAGATCCATGGTCTTGGAGAAATCAAGTTGGCCCCAATCGTGATCAAAGCGCTCGGGCAGGCCCAGGCAGTACGCGATGGGCAGGCGCATGTCAGGGGAGGAAAGCTGGGCGATGATGGAGCCGTCGACGTACTGCACCATCGAGTGCACGATCGATTGGGGATGCACCAC
>Ga0182030_10002170_pt1 | contig 41500 bp, 24 predicted proteins | sample 812S3MmetaG_FD_121299 | JGI IMG/M metagenome (GOLD analysis project Ga0182030, IMG submission 121299) | Permafrost microbial communities from Stordalen Mire, Sweden - 812S3M metaG (Illumina Assembly) | ecosystem: Environmental > Terrestrial > Soil > Wetlands > Permafrost | place: Sweden...
GAAGCGTGCGCATTGGTCGCATCTTTTCAGGACGATGCGCACACGCGTCTCATACTCGTGGACGCTCCGGATGTCCGGGCCCTCAATTCCGCGGTGCTCGAACGATTGCCCGCCCGATGGGCCGCCGGGATCGAGCGCTGGCAGGGAAACCTGCCCGAGCTCATCGAATTCCTGAAGAGGCTGGACGAGTTTTACGCCATGGACAGCGGTCCGGCGCATTTGGCGGCCGCGCTCGGTGTAAAGACCACCGTGTTCTTCGGACCGAATGTGTCTCTGGCGGTGCGGCCCCTCGGACACCATGTCTCGGTGGTCGAACGCGGCGACGTCGCATGCCGTCCCTGCGATCAACACCGCTGCGTCAATCCCCACCGGCAGGAGTGCTTGACGCAGCTGGTGCATTCTGTGCGGCGCATCGATCGGCTGAGCCTCGTGCCGACGTCACGGATCGCCTAGCGATGTGACGGCTCGCGCCGCCTCCATCAGGTCCCGCGCGATGACGTCCGGCCGCACGCCGGCAGTCGCGGCCGGCGCGCCGGGACGGATCAGTATCGTTCTCGCGCCGGCGCGGCGTCCGAACTCGACGTCCGATTCCTTGTCTCCGATCATGACCGCCGACGCGGGATCGAAGCGCAAATCGGAAATCGCGCATGCCAGCAACCCGAGGGCGGGCTTTCGGCAGGAGCAGCCGGCTTCCGGTGTGTGCGGACATGAATAAATGCCCTCGAGGCGGGCGCCCGCTTCGGCCACCATGGCATTCAAGCGGACATCCATTGCATCCAGCTGTTCGAGGGTAAAAAATCCCCTGCCGATGCCGGATTGGTTGGTGATGACGACGAGCCGGTAGCCGTGGGAGTACAGCCATTTCAACCCTTCCGCCGCCTTGGGCTCGAACTCCAATTTCGAAGGATCACAGAGGTATCCGCGATCGACCACGATGGTGCCGTCGCGATCGAGGATGACCACTTTGTCCGCCGCGGCTGGAGCGCTCACCGGCCGGATGATCCGCCGACGCGCTTGACCGTGCCGCTGGTGCTGTGGCCGGACAGGAGCTCGGCCAGTACGACCTTGCCGCCGCGGCCGATGACGAGATCCGCGCCCACGACATTGCTCAGCGTGTAGTCCGCGCCCTTGACCAGCACGTCGGGCGCCAGGACCTCGATCAGGTTGATGGGCGTGTCCTCGGCGAAAATCACCACCGCGTCCACGGATTTCATCGACGCAAGCACGGTGGCGCGTGCGACTTCACTTTGGACCGGCCTGTTCGGTCCCTTCAGCCGCCGGATCGACAGATCCGCATTGAGTCCGACGATCAACCTGTCGGCGCTGCGGCGGGCCTGCTCGAGCAGCGAAATGTGTCCCGGGTGCAGCAGATCGAAGCAGCCGTTGGCGAATGCAATCTTGAGCCCCTGTTCGCGCCAGCCGCGCGCCAGTTGCAGGACGGTGTCGAGGGCGAATATCTTCTGCGGGTCGGTCGTGCCATCGAAGGGCCGGAGCGCGGCGAGGATTTCGGCGGTTGTCACCGTGGCGGTGCCCCGCTTGGCCACAACGCTTCCGGCAGCGATGTTCGCCAGTGCGGCGGCCTCTTCCACTCCCCCGCCGGCCGCGATGCAGAGCGCAATTGCCGCGACCGCCGTATCGCCCGCGCCTGACACGTCGAATACCTGCCGAGCCGCCGTCGGCAAATGCGTGGCCGCGCCGGCCGCCGGAATGACCGACATGCCGTCCTTGCCGCGCGTCACCAACATGACATCGCAGATCTTTTGATCAAGCACCCATCGTGCGCCGTCGACCACCTCGTCGTCGGTTAGGCATTCGCGCCCGCAGGCCTGCTGCAATTCGAGCCGATTAGGCGTCAGCAGGGTCGAACCGCGGTATTTACCGAAGTCCTTGGCCTTCGGATCCACGATGATGGTCTTGCCGGCGCGCCGCGCCATGTCGATGGCCGCGTGCGCCACCGAATCGCAGAGAACGCCCTTCGCATAGTCGGACAGCACCACGACTGCCGAATCGCGCAGCGCCACGGAGAATCTGTCGAGCAGGCTTTGCTCGATGTCCGCTGCCAGGGCCGTGCGGCTTTCCCGGTCGGCCCGCATGACCTGCTGGCCGTCGGCGACGTAGCGGGTCTTGACGGAGGTCGGGCGCGAGGGATCGGCGAGCAAGTGCGCCTCGATGGTCGGCGAGGCGGCCAGCTGAATGCGCAAGTCCTGTGCGGAGGCATCCTCACCCACCACGCCGAGCAGCGTCACCCGGGCGCCCATCGCGGCGATGTTGCGAGCGACGTTCGCCGCGCCGCCGGGCATATCCGAAAACCGCTCGACGCTGACGACCGGTATCGGTGCCTCGGGGGAAATCCGCTCCACGGACCCGTAGACGAATCGATCCAGCATGAGGTCGCCGAGGACCAGCACGCGGGCCGCATGGAACCCGTTCAGAATGCGGAACAGCGCTTGGTAGTTCACGGGCCGACCCACACCAGGCCGAGCCGTTGTTCCAGTACCTTGCACAGTACGTGCCCTATGGTGATGTGCATCTCCTGGATTCGTGCCGTCACCGATGAGGGCACCACGATCAGAGCGTCGCACACCGGCCGCATTTCGCCGCCGGTGCCGCCGCTGAGCCCGGCCGTCCGCAATCCCATCATCTTTGCGCGGCGCAATCCCCTGAGCACATTGGCGCTGGTGCCGGACGTTGAGATGCCCACGGCGACATCGCCAACGCGTCCCAAGCCTTCGATTTGCCGCTCGAAAAGGGCGTCGAAACCCAGGTCGTTGCCGCAGGCCGTCAAGGTCGACGTATCGGTGGTCAGCGCCACCGCCGAAATCGCGACCCTATCGGCTTTGTAGCGGATCATCAGTTCCGCCGCGATATGCTGCGCATCCGCTGCGCTGCCGCCGTTTCCGAAGAGCAGGAGCTTGCCCCCCGCGCGAATGCTGCTTTCCAGCAATTCCAAGGTCTCGACGAAGGGCTGAACGAGCATTCGCGCCGTCGCTTCGAAGGCGCTGCGGTGTTCTGCCAGTTCCTGCTGCAGCAGCACGCAAGGTTCGCAAAGGAGAGGCGCGAGCGATTCCTCTTGCAGCATATCGGTCGATTCCTGAGGGTCGAATCGACCATTAAACGGACCCTCTATTGCAGGGCGGTTACAGAGATCAGGAGCGACTCGACACGGGTATCGGGCAGGCGAGCACGGCCTCTTCGATGCGCCGCGCGCTCTCCTCGGTGGACCAACGCTTGCTGCCCGCCTGCGCGACGCGGCCCATGGCATGCAAGCCCGGCCGGCCGCGATCGACCGCCTGGCGCAATACCTGCTCCAAGGCTGCACGGTTGTCCGATTCGAACATCCAGCCGTCCTCGCCCGAATGAATCAGGTCGCAGGCGGCGCCGACTTTGGTACTCGCGATCACCGCGCGGCCGCTGGCCATCGCCTCATTCAAGGCCAGTCCCCAGGTTTCCGTTCGCGACGGCAGCACGAAGACATCGCCGAGCCGATACGCCGCCGGCATGAGGCTCTGATTCTGAAAGGGCATGAAATGCACGCTCGCGAGCGGAGCAGCTTGCGCCTTCAATTGGTTCTCCAGTTCGCCGTTTCCCACCAGCACCAAGTGAGCCCTATCCTGCAAAGGCCCGAAGGCTTCCAGCAGGAGGCCGAGATTTTTCTGATGCTGCAGCTTTCCGGCGAACAGAATCACGATGGCCTGCGGATCGATGCCGAGCCCCCTGCGCCACTGCGCAGCGAGCGCGTCGTGCTTGTCCGAGTCGGCGGCGAAGCGCACGGTATCGACCGAATGCGGCGCGAGCGCTATTCGATCGAGCGGCACTCCGCACCAGCGAAAATAGTCGCGATTGTTGCTTCCCACGGCCACCGCGACGTCCACATGCCGGTAAACCCAGGTCAAAAATAAGCGGCGCATCGCGGATCGCCACCAGGTGCGGCGATCGAGCAGCGTGGAATCCCCCCGAAACAAGACCGGCACCCTGCCCTTGAAATGACGAAGCGCCTGCAAGTGCGAGCGGGAATTCCAGGTATAGACCAGCACGGCGTCGGGGCTCCACGCTTCGACGTCCGCCGCCAGTGTCGGGGTGTCGAGGCCGCGGAAATGATCGGGGCCCGGACGGCGCGCGACGTTCGGCACGAACTGATGCCGATATCCCTCGAGGAGCGGAATATCCCATTTCACTTCCGTTCCGAAGCCCGCATCGAACATGCCTTCGGCGGCCGCCTGCGACCACGTGTAGAAAACGCGCAGGTCGATTTCCTGCGAGGCCGCCAAAGCCCGAAACACCGGCGAGTAGTATTGGATTGGATGGGTGCTGACTATCGCCAATTTACGCTGCGCCATGGCGGCGGTGGTCTCTTTCTTGCGCGGTGGTCATTTTCATTTTAGTTTAATTTGAACGAGTGTCCACTCGATCGGCTCGTTGCGAAACTGCAAGATGGCTGCAACAAAGAGGGCGCAACATTGCTGCGTGCGCCGCAGCGCAAAGCAGACGGCACGGCAAAAAACCAAAGGCGGCTGCTCGATGGCGCTCGCTCGAGTTCTCGCACTCTTGGCATTGTTTGCCGCCGCCGGCGCCGCCGCCGCTCCGCCGCGGCTGTATCGACAATCCGCGTATCAAAGCCCCGTCCGCGGCGATCCGGACGACCTCGTACTGCTTGCGGGTTACGGCTTCGCCGCGGACGACACCGTCGTTTACCGCGTACTGTCCGGCGCCACGGCAGATCCGGCTGTGCCGGCGCGGGTCCCTGCGCGTTCCGGCATCGACCTGGGTGTCGCTTCCATCGTGAGCGCCGCGGACGTGCCGTATTCGCTGACGATCAAGCTGCCGAAGGATCTGGCCGCCGATGCGGCCTATGCGCTCTGGGTGCGCAACTCGCGCGGGGAATGGAGCAAGCCCGCCAAGATCAACGATGCGCGCCCATTGTGGTTCAGCCCCGCCTATGTGTACGCCTCCGGCACTCCCGGCTCTCTGCCGCGAGAATTGAAAATCATCGGACGCAATCTGCGCGCCGCGGCCGGCCATGCGACGCAAATTACGCTGACCGGCCCACGGCGCTATACGGGAACCACACTATCGGATGAACACTCGACCGCGGAAATGAGCGACTATGCCGCCCGCCTGAAGTTGCCCGCGGTAATGGCACCCGGACGATACGATGTCGCGCTCAGCCGCGACGGCGGGAACGCCGTGCCCGTCGAGGGGCAATCGCTGGAGGTTCTCGCCGATCCCACCGCGGCCCGTGTTTTTTCGGTGAGCGATCCACGCTTTGGGGGCTGCCGCCCCGACGACGGTGCGGACGATACCGCCTGCGTGGTGCGTGCAATCGCCGCCGCCGAGCGGGCCGGCGGAGGCGCCGTGTTTCTCGGGCCGGGAACCTGGGATCTCATCGACGGCACTCAACCGGGAGTTACGGGCGGCGAAGGTATCGTGGTGGCCGCGGGAGTGCAGCTTCAAGGCGCGGGAAGCGCCGCGACGCTGCTGCAGCGGCACGCGCAATGGAACGAGCATGCATCGGCGCCGGCTTTCACGCTGGTGGGGCACACGATCGTCACGGGCTTCACCTTTCACGACATGAAGGTCTACGCACCCGATGATACTGCCGGACCCTTTTTGAAACTGGGCGGGGCATTTCAGAGCGCCGCGGGCGGCGCGGCAGGCGCGGGCGCGGTCGACGATGTGGTCATCACGAAAAACGTGTTCGACAAGACTCTGGTGGCCATCGGCGGCGGCGGGCTGCCGATCAGTCGCCTGTTCATCACCTACAATGTTTTCGGCGCCTACGACTCCGCGCTCGAGCTCAGCGGCGATCACTACAATATGTCTTCCAAGTACCGCTTGGATGACACCGTGATCGCTCACAATGTCTTCGATCCGGGCAGCAAATTGGATTTGGTGAGAAAGACGGGAACGATTGCCAGCGAGCTCGGCGCCGGCTACCGGCTCGATTTCAGCGGCAACACCGCGGACGGCGCCGCGGCGGATTTTCTCTATTCTCCGAGCGACGCCAGGGGTTGGCGCGCCGCGTTTTTCTGGAGTCCCAACGACAACATTGAAAAGGTGCTGATTTCGCAGAATACGGCGACGTGCACCGGCGACAAAATCGGCGATGGCGAAGCCATCGCGCTAGACAACAACGTCAACACCTTCGCCTTCGCCGCCGCGGCCGCGGTGGTTCGCGCAACTCCCGGCAGCGTGACGGTGTCGGCGCCGCTCGCGGCGCGGCAGAATGGCCGCGATGTACCGATGTCGACTTATTACATCGGGCATTGGGTACAGGTCGTGGGCGGTCCGGGCCTTGGCCAGGCGCGCAAAATCACCGGCTATTCGACCGACTCCATGACCCACCTGACCGCGTTCAACGTGGCTCCCGAATGGGATGTCGCTCCGCTCCCGGGCCTCACACGCATCGCGGTGGGCCGCGAATACTGGCAGGTGTATGTCGTGGACAATCGCGTCGACAACCGCCGTCCCCTCTGCCAGAAGAGCAACCGCAGCCGCCGCGTCGCCGGGATGATAGGGCTGTGGGCGCAAAGCGCGGACTCGGTCATCGCCGGCAACCATCAGTATGACTCGGATGGCATCTTCGTTCAGCAGGTGTACGCCCCCGCGGAGCATTCCTGCCCCGACTGCACCATGCAGGGATACTTCCACTCGTTCCTGGAAATACGCGCCAATGTCGTCGACGGAGAATACGACTGGGCCAACGATTGCAGCGTGTCGGGAATCACCGCCGGCATCGGCGCATCATCGGCAGGCGACGCGATTCCGCCCACCGTCGGTTTCGGGGTGTCGATATCGCACAACACCGTCCGGCATGCCGATGCCCAGCATGGCGGCGCCATCGCACAGCTCGATTCATGGAGCGCAGGTCCCGAACCGCACCGCTGGCCGCTGAGCGATAACATGATCATCCAGCACAATTCCTTGTCGGACATCGACGGCCCGAGGGCACTGCCCATCTGCGGCACCAGCCGTCCGCGGACCGGCATCGCTTTCCCCGACCCGGCGGTCGCGTGGCGTACCGTGCTCTACGCCAATTCCTGCAAGAACGTTGCGGTACCGATCGGCGCGGGCGGCGTCGACACCGTGAAAGTTTGCCCCTCCAGCGCGCCGGATTCCTGCGAGTGCGGGCCGGCACCGCAATGAAGCGAGCTTAAGCGTCCTCGATCAGGGCCGCCCAGCGGGAGAGCGCCCGCTGCAGGCTGTATTCCTGTTCGAATATCCGCCGGGCGCGGGCGCCGAGGCGCAGCAAGCCGTCAGGGTCCGCGGCGAATTCGCCGAGTGCGGCCCGCAATCCCGCGCAATCGCCCACCGTGACGGTGCGGCCGCACTGCCCCTGTTCGATGACCCGGCCGACATCGCCCTTGCCGTCGCCGATGAATATCAGCGGTCTGCCGGCCGCCAGAATTCCATAGAGCTTGCTCGGTACGACATAGCCTTCGAGAGCAGGCAGCAGGCTTACCAAGTGCACGTCCGCCGCCGCCAGGCTATCTTCCAGCATGTCGCGCCGCTGATAAGGCAGGAAGCGAAAATTGTCGAGTCCGCGCGCGGCCACGCCTTCTTTCAAGGCCGCCATCTTGGCACCGCTGCCGATGACCAGGAATATGAAAGTGCGCTCCCGCCTCAGCGCTTCGGCCGCTCCGAGCAGGGTGTCGAATTCATGCGCCCTGCCCAAATTGCCGGAGTAGCAGACGATGAAGCGATCGGCAAGACCGAGCCGCGCCCGCAGCGCGCTCCCCGCCGCCGCCTTGGGTTGAATCGCACTGCCATCGGCCCAATTCTCGATGACGCAGAGCTTGGATTCGGGGATTCCCCGGGCGGCCAGATAGTCGCGCATCCGCCCGCCGATGAGAACGTTCATCCGGGCCGCGCGCAGCGAGGCGTCGCGCAAGCGCCTGAGACCTCCATCCATCCAGCCGGGCAAGGGATTGGCGCCGAGGAGCGAAGCGACTTCCGGGAACACATCTTGCTGCCAGTTGATGAGCGCGGCACGCCGTGCCTTCGCGATGGGCGCGGCAAGAATCGACAGCAGCGGCGGATCCGTCTTGGCGATGAGCACGTCTCCGCGCCGCAGTATCTTCCACAACATCAACGCGCAGCTCACATAGAACGAGGCGTAGTCCATGGCCCGGCCGAGCAGACGTCCGCGACCAAACCGCGTCGTGGCCACGCGGTGCACGCGTACGCCGCAGAGTACTTCGTCGCCGACCAGGCGCGCGGCGGGCTCATCGTAGAGTTGGCGGGAGGAAACGACGTGTACGTGAAATCCCCGCGCCGCCAGCCCCTTCGCCAAATCGGTGAGCATCTGGCTGGTGGCCGACTGGTCCGGGTCATAGTATCGGTTCACGAACACGACCCGTGGGCGGAGCGATCTCTCGGCTGCAATCATTCCGTCATTCTGGTTCGCTAAGGTTACAAATTAGCTCATCGATCGAGATCAGCACCATGATTGCCTTGACCACGCCGCGGGGACTTCCGGTACGAGTCCCCGAGGTCTTGTCGGAAGACCCTTCGCCGCGATTCGCCGCGCACGAACGGGATGAGATCCGCGACTATTACCGTGAAAACGGCTATGCCATCGTCCAATCCGTCTTCTCCAAGGCCGACTGCGATACGCAGAGGAAATTTTGGGAAGAAGAGGTCAAGCCTTTCCGCGGCTACATCTACCGGCAGGCGACCGGGAAGGTGGAGAAGCATGTCCTGAACGATCGAGGCTGGGTGATGAATCCCATCCTCAATCTGCAGAGCGTCGACCCGAAACGGTTTGGGAAATTCAGGGCTTTCGCGACGGAGTCCCTGCTGGCCGCGCCCCGGCTGCGCGATCTATTCGCCGCTTTGCTGAGCGATTCTCCGAAGATCGTTCAATCCATGTACTTCGAAGGCAATTCCGCGACCTGGGAGCATCAGGACAGCTACTACCTGGATTCGGAGAGGGTCGGGGAAATGGCGGCCGCCTGGATCGCCATGGAAGACATCGCGCCGCGAGCGGGCCGATTTTTCATCTGTCCCGGCTCGCACAAGGTCAGGTTGGACGAGCACGGCGCGGCCAACAACATTGCCGAACACCACGATGTGTACATCGCGTCCGTAGTCGAGAAAATAAAAAATCTCAATCTCGACATCCGCGCGCCGCTGTTGGAGAAGGGCGACGTGCTGTTCTGGAATTCCCTGACCATCCACGGCTCCCTGGACAGCCAGGATCCGCTGCGATCGCGCTCCTCGGTCACCTGCCACGCCATACCGGGTTCGCGTCAATTCCTGCAGTGGCAGGTCCGGTTGATGGATTTGATCACGGACGACGTCAACGGCACGCGCGTCTATCGGCCCAAGGATCTGCGGCACTTGAAAAATCGGCTGGTCTTCCGGGTGGAGACGGCGTTTCCATCGCTGTTCTACTGGGCCAAGCGCACCGCCATCAAGCAGATCATGCGGCTGAAATCGCACTAGTCTGCGGTGTGTCGGGGCCGCCGCGCGTGAGGGCCGCGGCGCGCGCGCCCGCTGCCTAGGGCCGTGGCGCGTAGGGCCGCGCCAGGGGCTCGCCGATGAACAGCCCCTGCCCCGGCATCGCCACGCTTTTCCAATAGGCTTCGAGCAGCGTGTCGCCGCGCAGATAGTGATCGAGGAACACCGCCGGGCTGGGGAATTTGCCGAGGTGGTTGCAGGGCTCGGACACCGAACCGTAAGAGGCCGTCGCACCTTGGCGCAGCCATTCGAGAGCCGACATTTGCGAGCGTCCGTCGAGCACGCCGCCCGTCGAGGTCAGGTGATCGGCGGCGGCGCCGGGGCGAAATGCGAGCCTGGGCAATTCTTCGACCCGCAGCGTTCCGGTGAAGTAGGCCGCGATATCGGACGGAGCGATGCGGATCGGCGTCGTGAGCTCGAGCGTGCGAATCCGATTTGCCGCCGTCGCCCGGGCATCGGCGTAGCCCGCGGCTCGAACGTTGCGCGCTGCCTCCTGCGTGCGCACCAGGTAAGCCGTGCCTGAGGGATGGGTTCCGTCCGACGCGACGCCGCGGTCGATCACCGCCCGCGCCAGCGCCTCATCATCGCTCGGCAGCAACATGGCGGGCAGCCAGCCGATCGTATCGGCCGGCAGCCAACCCTGGGTGTCGAACAGCGGATTCGGCGCCGTGCGCCCGCAACCTGGCTCACAGAATGCCGGCTGATATCCGGCGGCGAGCGCCGTCGTCATGGACATGCATTCGACCGCATACGGCTTCGACCAGACGATCAGCAGGGACTGCACGGCGGAAGGCAGCCGCTCGAGCAACCCGGTGCGCAAGCGCTTCAGATCCTCCCGCCCGATGACCGGCCGGTCGGGAACCGACACACCGATCAGGTTCTCGGCCGGTACCTTGCGGCGCGATGCATAGTACTGCGCAATGTGCACGCTCGCCGGCGAATCCCGGTTGTAGATGACCCCGAGCCGGTCGGGACCCAAGCCCTCGGCGTGCAGCACGCTGCCCGAACTCAGAGTGAACAGCGCGAAGACGGCCGATAACGAGCGGCTCCGTAAGGTTCGGATCGGGACGGGCGGGCGGCTCAATAGCCGGCGGGCGCATTCGCGGCGCGATTCAATACCGTGCCCACCAAAGGGATCTTGCTGAGCAATTCCACGGTTCGCAGCAGATCGTTTCGCTTGGTGCGGCCCTCCGCGGCAACCACCAGGCCGCAGTCGATCAGAGGTGCGAACGACAGAGCGTCGTCCGCATTGAGCACCGGCGGAAGGTCGAAAATGATCACCCGTTCCGGATACCGCGCACGAAGATCCGCGACCAATTCCCGGCTGCGCGGGCCGGACAGCACTTCGGAGGAATTGCCCACGGCCGCGCGCGCGGGCAGCACCAGCAGGCGGTCGAAGCCCTCCGGGTGATAGAGGCAATCTTCCAGGTACGCGCGTCCCGCGAATACATCGTCGACGCCGAACTCCGGCGCCAATCCGAGGCGCGCCGCCAGCGTCGGCCGTTTGAGATCGAAATCCACGAGCAACACCGTATGCAGGCGGTCGGCCGCCAGGCTCACCGACAGGTTGATTGCGGTGGTCGTCTTTCCCTCATGAGGTCCGGGACTCAAAACGGCGAGCGAACGCCAGGCGTTCGCGTCCATGCGCTGCAATACCTGGGTGCGCAACATGCGGTAGGCCGCGGCGGCCCGGTCCGAGGAGTCGGGGTTCATGATGCGGTTGCGTTCGAGTTCGGCGGGCTGCGGCGTGAACGTCCGGGACCGCGAATAGACGATGGAGGCCGGCGCGGCGGCGTGCGGTGGCTCAGGAGCGGTATCGCGCACCGGGGCCCGGTCGAACAGCAATGCCGGTTCGAGCGAGTCACGCTCCAGCCGGGCCACATCCAATGCCTTTCGAATGCGATCCATCCCTATGCTCCGAAGCGCCGCATCAGACTCAGCCACACCACGTCGAGCGGCCGCACGAACAGGTGGATGCTGACCGCGATCAAAACCACGGCAGTAAGGCCGCCGCCCCAGGAGTAGCGGACAATTTTCCTGCGCCGGCCCCGATCCTGCGACGTCACGATCACCGGAATCGATGCCAGCGCCGGAACCTCGAGCAGCCGGCGTATATCCCCCGGTCCGCGGATCGACGCGTCGAACGACTCGCGCGCCGCCGCCGCGCCCACCGCGAGGCCGGCGCTCAAGAACAGGCCGAGAATGACAATGAGCACGCGGTTCGGACTGATGGGCTTTTCCGGGATCTGAGGCGGTTCGATCATCGTGAACCGCTCGCCCTTGCGTTCCGATTCGAGATTTTCGGAGACCTGCGCTTCGGTCTGCTTGGCGAGAATCTGCTTGTATTCGAGCTGTGCCGTTTCGAGTTCCCGCGACTTGGCATGATACTGGCGCTCGACCTCGGGAGACTTGGCCATGCGCCGCTCATAGTCGTCGAACTTGGCCCGCAGTTCGTCGCGCCGCTTCAGAGCCCCTTCACGATCCACACCCAACGAGTCGAGCTGGCCCTTGACCTGGATGTAGATGGGATTGTCGGCATGCGTGGTCGCGTCGCGCCTCTTGCCGGCGGCCTCCGCCGCGGTGACGTCCTTTTCCAGGCTGTCGACCGTGCGCTGCAATTGCACCACGTCCGGATGTTCGGGCGAATCCTTTTCCCGCGCGCGGGCGAGCTGGGCTCTGGCCTCGTCCAGCTGCCTGACGCGCTCTCCGGTGTCGTCCGTGGTTTTCACCTCTTTCTCGAGACCCTCGACTTCCCGCTCCGTGCTGACGATGTCGGGATGTCCGGGCGCGAAACGCGCTTTATAGCTCGCGAGCTGGGATTTGAGAGTTTTGAGCCTGTCCTCGGGACCCATGACCCGTTGGCCGGTATCGGAGAACACTTGCGACGTCGGATTGATTTGAGCGAGCTGCGCCTCCAGCAGCACGCGCTGCGAGTCGATGGATGCCAATTTGTTGTCGGCGTCGTGAAGCTCGAGCTCCGTGCGGTCCATGGTCTGAAGGTTCAGCTGTTCGAGTTCCGGCAGCTCGCCGCGGTGTTTTTCCTTGAAAGCCGTCAGTTCCTTGTCGAGAGCGGCGATATGCGCCGCCTGGCGCGCCGACTCCTCGCTGAAAAACGTCGCGGTCTGCTGCGAGAGCTGGGTGCGCGAAGTGAGATTCTCGTTCAGGTACAGCGAGGTCAAATCGTTCGCTACCTTGAGCGCCAGATCGGGAGAGCGGCTCTGGTAGGAGACGCTGAAGGCAATGGTCGCCTGAGTCGGCCTGCCGCTGCGCGGATCGATGACGTCCGCGCTGATCATGTGCATCCCGATGTCGCCGCGCATCTTCTCGAGCAGCACTTCGCGCGGCTCCTTTTGGCGAATGTCAGGATACAGCTTGTACCGATCGATGAGGCCGAGCAGGTTCTGGGTGGTCATGACGCGCTGGCTGATCACTTGAACGCGCTGATCGGCAAACGACGTGATCACCGATCGGACCAGTTCCTGGGGGATTTCCTGCTGCTCGATCAGGATGGTCGCGGTCGATCGATAGGTGGCCGGCAGCAGCAGCGCGAGCGCGAGCGTGGCGACGCTCGACGCCGCGAGCACGGCGAAGAAGGTCGTGCGCCGGCGCCAATACGCCAGCCACCGTTCGCGGAAATCGACGGCAGGCTTTTCGTTTGGGCGGTTCACGGGGCTCTCGTGTGCCACACGATGCTGTTGAACTTTCGCGTGAGCTGCAGCGCGAATCCGCTCGCCGCCACGCTCTCCGGCGGCGGCAGGTATCTGGCCGTGACGTGCGTGGCGCTCACCTTGAAGGTCCAGTGCTCGGTCAACAGCCAGTTGGCGGAAAACCCGAAGTCCAGGTAGCTCTGGCTTGCCGTGGGGCCCACCACCTGCGGTTCGAGGGATTTCAGCCAGCGCACGTGGCCGTCGAAGCTCCAGCGCTCGGTACGCGGATAGACGGCGCTGAGCTCGTAGGTATCCTGGCGGGCGAGAAAGGCGAAGCCGGTGGGGACCACGCTTCGCGACGCCGAGGCCGTGGCCGCGATCGTCTCGCCCTGCCGGGTCAGATTCGTGCTGAACACGCTGCCGGTGTTCGATGATTTGAAGGTCCCGAGAAAGAAGCCACCGAAATACTCGTCGATCCGGTTCGATTCCCTGGAGTAGCCCGCATTCGCGGTGAGGGTCCAGAGCGAGTCGAGCTGGCGGGAGAAACCCAATTGAAGCTGCGAATTGGTGCTCTTCGTTCGGCCGCTGGTCGAATCATACAGACCGACACCGCCGACCAGCGACAGGGAGGTCCGCTCGGCCGGACTCCATACCACGCTGGGAGCGGCATTCGTGTAGCGATAGTCCGTCAATGTGGTCAGGTTCCCGGTGTCGCCGTACAGCACGCGGCTCGGATTCACGTCGAGATTGAATTTGACCCGTTCGGTGAGCGACCGGGTCCAAACCGCATCGAACGCCGTGGTATCGCGCCTGACGCCCGTCGATCCGTCCACGCTGTAGTTGTAGTACAGGCTGGAATCGCGCGAGAGCTGCCCTGTCAATGACAGCAGGTTGAGTTCGGTCGAGATCTGCCCGCCGACTGTCAGATGCGCATAGTCCGACGCAATCGACGAGTAGCCCGAGCTGTTGCTGAGGCGAAAGCTGGGATCGATGAAGACCTTCGCCGCGTCGGCGGTGTACGCCGTCGGGGCATCGAGCAGCAGTGCGCCGTGAGTTTCCGCCGTGTGGGGTACATCGATCAGCGCGGGATTCGTGGAGTATTCACCCGACAAGCCCAGGGTGGGGTCGGTGGTCCACACTCCCGCGCGCGCCGCGCTAACGTGCAGCATCGCAGCCACGACGAAGCGGCAGCCGGCCGACCGGCTCAAAATCATGGCACGACAACCGTGTCACCGCTTTGCAAGAGAATGTTTTGTTCGAGCCGGCGGCCGCGCTCGACGTCGTTGTAGCGGAAGGCGATGGACGACTGCCGGGTTCCGTCGCGGCGAAGTATGCGGATGTCGTTGGTATCCGCGAACGGCGTGGCACCGCCCGCCAGGCTCAAGGCCTGCATCACGTCGAGCGGCCGGCTCAGCAGGAAATCGCCGGGCTTGGCCACTTTGCCGATCACATAGACCCGATTGCCCGTCACCGCCTTCATGGTCACGGTCACCACGGCGTCCGGCTCGAATCGTCGAATGCGCTTTTCGAGCATGGCCGTCAATTCGGCCACGGTGTGGCCGGCTGCCTGCAGTTCTCCCGCCAAGGCAAAGGAAATTCCCCCGTCGGGTCGAACCAGCACTTCGTTGGTGAGATCGGTCTCCTTCCAAACCGTCACCTGGATGGCATCGCCGGGCTGAAGCCGGTAGCGGTCCTTGTCGGTGGCGTCGAGTCCGGCGCCGGTCTCCGCCAACGAATGTCCCAGGGCCGGCGCTGAAGCCGGCGGAGTCGGGACCGAGGGCGGGGCTGGGGCTGGGGCGGCGACTTCAGCCGCCACCGGCTCGGCCGCCCAACCGGGCGCACACCAGCCGATCAGGATAAGCAGCAAAGGACTCGACGACTTGGTCCGCGGCATCACAGCGTTCACTCGTCTTTCATTTCGGGAGGGGACGGGAAGTGTAGGGATCGGATATGTGCGTTTTATTGCAAACAGCAACATTTCGAATGACATGTGTCATTCAATCGTCAGTGCCCACGAGCCGCGGTTCCCCGCCGACCCGGATCAGCCCGCGGCGCGGGCGTAGTCCTTCTGACGCTGCCAGCCGAACAACAATCCCAGGCTGGACAGCATGAGAAGAAGAGACGGCGGCAGTCCCACCGCGGCGACCGCGGGCTGGAATTCGACCCTCATGCCGAAGACTCCGATGTCGTACTTGCCGTCCGCATCCCCGAACCAGTGCGCGAAAATCGTGCCGGGGCCGACTTTTATTTGCTCGCTGCCGCTTCCCATGGACGTGCCCAGCACTCCGCCGCTCGTCGTCAAGAAGCAGGTGAGATCCGACAACGTATCCAACCAGGGGATGTTGCTCAGGGTGACCGTGAGAGTGCCCGCGGTCGTAATGTCGAAAGATTCGGTGAAGGATTGCTTCCCCTGGATGAACCCGGCGGCGTCATAGAGCACCGTATCCGCCCTGGCGGCGGTCGCGGACAGAAGCGGGATTGCAAGCATCAAGATCCAGCCTGCCAAGCCAAGTCGTAATTTCATGGGAATCTCCTTCATTCGGATAAAGTATTAGGAACCGGTCTGGCGCAGCTGAGACACCACCGAGCCGTTCATCGGCGGCGCGGTCTCACCGGCGTGGGCGGCTTGGGCCGCATCGATGGAAGCACCCGTGTGGTGCTCGCCGTTACGGTAGACGTATTTGTCATACAGATAGCGGCGCAGCGAACGCCCGGTCGAAGCGGTGTCCACCGCCGAACCGTTGCCATCCTTGAGGCGCATGACCAGGTATTCGTCCCGCAGGCCGCTCATGGCCAGGAGCGCGATGTCGTCGCGGTCGACCTGCCGGCCGTCCTCGGTTTGCGCATTGATGATGTTCTCGAGGCGAAAGGCATCCAATTCGAAGTAGCGGATGAGCTCGTCGCCCGACTCCACCAAGACCGGTACCAGATTCCGGCCGCGGATCGCGGAATCGCACAGAGGCGCGATGCGGCTCAAAGTGGATTTGATTGCAAAGCGAATGATGTCCGAGTCGCGCACCCCTAAGCGCTTCGCGATTCGCTTGATGTTGCGGATATCACTCTCGCCGAGCCGAATCGACACCGCCTGTTTTCGTTGATCGACCACCGCGCCTCCCTCAATGCCATTTGTAGGACCCGACGGGCAGAGATCGTAGGTGAAGAGTGTGTCGTGCGAATGGCACTTACATTACGAATTTCACATAAAGGGTCATGCGTGGGAGTTCGGCATGGCAAGGGTCTGGCATACATCTGTGCCATGAAAGAAAGGCTGCTCAGATGTCTTTGGGCATCAATATCGAGATTATTTGCGGGCGGCCGGCGAGGCGGCGGCGCGGGGGTAAGCGTCCAGGAATCGATCCCGCGGCACAGGGCGCGGATCGTCAGCTAAGGTTCAGCCGAGGAGGGAGATGAGTTCGCCGTGCATCGCGTCGAAAACATCCTGCCAATTTCCCGCTGCTTTCTGCCGAAAAAGCCGGGCGGCGGGATACCAGGGACTGTCTTCGCGTTCGAGCATCCAGCGCCAATCGGGCACGCGTTTGAGCGCCACCCAGACCGGGCGTCCAAGAGCCCCGGCGAGATGGGCGATCGACGTGTCGCAGGTGATGACCAGATCGAGGCTTTGCATGATGGCGGCGGTGTCCAGAAACGCGTCGGCGCCGCTGTCGAAGTCCTCGCCCGGCACTTCCACCATGCACGGGCGGGTAAGGCCGGCAAGTTGCTCCGTGCCCTCTCCTCGCTGCAGGCTGATCAACCGGACCGACGGCAGGCTCGAAATGCCTCGAAACAGATGCAGAGGAAACGAGCGGCCGATCAAAGTCGTGCTTCCCTGCCAGCAGATGCCGATCTTGAAACCGTCCGCTCCGAGGCGGCGCCGCCAGAAACCGGTTCGATCGCCGTCCGCCGACAAATGCGGTACAGGAGCAGGGATATTGTCGACGTTCGTCTTGAAGGCGCGTGGAAGACTGGCCAGGGGACAGTGGTAGTCGTATTCGCCGGGCACTTCGGTCTCGGCGAGGATGCGGATGGTGGGGCTGAGAGTGGACAGCAATCTGCGCAAGCCGCTTTGGACGGACATCACTACGTCCGCGCCCTCGAGTTCGGCAAGCTTCGCGTAGCGGGAAAATTGGATGGTGTCGCCGAGTCCTTGATCCGGATAGACAAAGAGGGTCTTGCCGCGGATCGCCGCAGCTCCATTCCAGCGAGGCCGCGGAGTTCGGTGCATCACGGGCGCGCCGGGCAATCGGGAGCGCCATTCGTAGAACTCCCATCCGGCCTCGTATCTCCCCGAGAGCAGCAGCAGTCCGCCCAGGTTGCAGTTCGTCTCGGGGTCCTCGGGCTGCAATGATCGCGCCGTCTCGAAGCTCGCGACGGCTTCTTCCAATCTCGCAAGATCCCTGAGGGCAACACCGCGATTGAAATGCCCGGCGGCAAGCATGGGCGCGAGCGCCACCGCGCGGTCGGCGCTCGCCAGCGCCTCGGCGTGGCGGTGCAAGTTCTGCAACACTCCGCTTCGGCCGGCGTGGGCGGCCGCATCATCCGCTCGAAACGCAATCGCGCTGTCGAAACCGCGGAGCGCCTGCGGATATCGGCCCAAGCCCAAGAGCGCCGTGGCCTCGTGCATGTGAATCTCGGGCCGATCCGGCGACGCCGCGCGTGCGCGGCTGCAGTCCGACAAGGCTTCGTCAAATCGCCGGAGGTCGATGAGGACGGCCGCCCGGTTGCAGAGTGCTTCGAAACTGTCCGGCTTCAATTCGAGGGCGGCATCGTAGCTCTGCAGAGCTCCCGCCGGGCGCCGGCATTTTCGCAATAAAATCCCGAGATTGATGTGTGCGGGTACGTAGGCGGGATCGCGCTCGATCGCGGTTTGGTAGCTTTGCAGCGCCTCCTGCCGGTACTCCAGTCCGGCCTGGGACAACCCGCGCAGAGTATGGGCCTCCGCTGAATCGGCACCCAGCAAAAACGCCCGATCGATGCTCTTCAAGGCGTCCGCCCAGTGGCCCGCGCCCAAGAGCGCGGAGGTCTGCTTCAGAAAAGCCAAGGGGAGATCCGGCCGCGGCGCCGCCGCGCGATCAAGGTCGGCAGGGAACTTAAGTGCAAGGTCCAGCCGCACCCTGCCGAGGACGCGCTCCCAGTCGCCCGGAGTTTCCTGGCGGTAAATTCTCGCCGACGGATACCATGGACTGTCGGTTCGGTCCGTCAACCATCGCCAACAGGTATCGAACCGATTCAACAGCCATACCGGTTTTCCCAATGCGCCGGCCAGGTGAGCCGTGGCGGTATCGACCGAAACGACCAGGTCCATCTGTTCGACCAGCGCCGCCGTATCGGAAAAATCGCGCAACAGGTGGGTGAAATCCTGGATCCGGGGGCCGTCCCAACCGCCGGCGGCGAGTTCCGCCAATTCCGACTCCGCCGGTTGACCCTTTTGCAGCGAGTAGAACTCGATGTCAGCCGACTCGAAGCAAGCGAAGGCCGCCAAGGGCACGTTTCTGCGACCATCCACCCACCAAGGATCCGGGTGGCCCGCGCGCACCGCGCCCGACCACACCAAACCGACCCGCGGTCTTGTCTTCTCGCCCAGAGTCTCTCTCCAAAAGGCCGACTTGGCGCCGCAGCTCTTGAGATAAGGAACAGGTCCCGGTATGGCCGATAGCGTGGTGTGAAACGCCAGCGGCAGGCTCATCAACGGGATGTAAAAATCGCATTGAGGCAACTCGTCGCCGGGAACCACCACTCGGGCGACTCCTTCCAGAGTTGCCATCAAAGCCGCGAGCGGCGGCTGTACTTCGAGCACTACCGTGGCTCCGAGATCCGCGGCCAAGCGCGCATAACGGCAAAATTGCAGCGTGTCGCCGAGTCCCTGCTCGCTCTGCATCAGCAGCGTCTTGCCCGAAAGAGATTCCCGGCCGTCCCAGCGCGGTTGCCGCGGAATCCGGTGCTGACGAATGAATGAGCTGTTCTCAAGCTTCCAGCGCCACTCGTAGTCGTCCCAACCCTGCTCGAAGTCGCCGGTCAGCAACGAAACCATCCCGCGGTTCACGTGGGCCCGGGCAAAGTCGGGTTGAAGCGTCAGGGCACGGTCGTAGCTCGACAGCGCCTCATCCAGGCGATTCAACCGCTGCAGCACCAATCCGCGGCTGCAATGAGACTCGGCGTAATCGGCCCTGGCCGCGATGGCGCGGTCGTAGCCTTCGAGCGCAGCGTCCCATCTCTCGCAGTGCGCGAGCACATTTGCCCGGTTGCAGTGGGCTTCGGAGAAATCGGGGCTCATCTCGACGGCCCGATCGTAGCTCGCCAGCGCCTCGTCATATTTCTGCAGCGCGGCGAGCGCGCTGCCCCGGAAGTTGAGAATTTCCGCATCCGCGCGGCCGGCCCGGCCTTCCAGGGCTTGATCGAAGCTCGCGACGGCGGCGGCGAAGCGCCCCAGCGAGAAAAGAGCCTCCCCTCGATTGCCGTGGGCGTCCGTGAATTCCGCCGTCAGTTCGATGGCGGCATCATAGCCGGCGATGGCTTCCTCGACGCGGTTCAAGCGCCGAAGCACATTGCCGCGATCATGGTGCGCGGCCGCGCTTCGCGGGTTGACCCGTATGGCCTGATCGATCAACATCAGAGCGCGCGGCGCATCCTCCTGTTGAAACGCTGCCAGGGCCGACAAACGCAATGCGGCGAAGTGCTGCGGCTGCACGCTCAATGCGGCCTCGTACCGCGTTAGGGCCTCATCCAATCTGCCCTGGCGGTGCAGCTCGAGCCCGTCGCGCAATAGGCCGTCCGTTGGAGAGGCCGCATCGATCGCCATCGTCAGCTCTGCCATTTCTTGAGATATTCCGCGTAGCCGGCCCGCCAGGCCGGGGTGCCGAACCTGCCGTCGCTCTCATGCATCGCCGACACGCTGCAAGTTCCGAGACGCAGACCTTTGCGCTCCGCCTGACGGCAAAAATCCAAATCGTAGAAATGAAACGCAAACCTTTCATCGAACTCGATCCCGTTGACGAGCAGCGTCTTGCTGGCGCAAGCCAGCAGCAACCCGTCCAATAACTTCACTGCCTGATAGGGCGGGCCGTAGTAGCTCACATACTGGGGCGGCCATTGCACACCGTGCGCCACGATGCCGCTGAGGTTTTCCCGCTCATCCCGCGTCAATCGGTCGTCGAGGAATCGCCACGCCGGCTGGCCGGCGGTGCGGCGCCTGTTGCCGGCGAGCCCGACGACATCGAAGGCGCGCAGTCCCTCATAAATGTGGTTGGGCCAAAAGAAGTCGATCAGATGGACGTCGTCATGAATGAAAACGAGGATTGCCGGATCCTCCTCGGCTTCCCGGAGCGCGATGTTGTAGAGCGCCGGCAGGCCGGTCGAGTTCGAGGGAAACAGGCGCAGCTCGACGAACGGATAGGGAAAAAGGGCCAGGGAACGCCCCAGCGCGGTGGCCACCGAGAATTGCTCCGCGGTTTGCCGCGTCGCACACACAATCCTGAATTTATTCAAAGGATCCGATGCCATGGGTTTTACCAAGCTGCCGGCTTAGCGGCTATTTTTGCAGTTGAAGATGACAGGACGCGCACAGCTGACCGAGTCGATTCGCAAGGCGCAATGCTCCCTTGTTCGATACCGACGGGTTCCGGCGCCGCTTGGAATCAGCCTACGAGCAAGTGTGGCAGCGTCACCGCCGCGGCCGGCGGACGATGATCGGCGCCCCGCAGCTAGCAGGCAGCGGTTGCGCGCCGGGCCGTCGGCGCGAGGCGCATCAGCGGCCCGACGAAATTCTCATAGTTGCGCCAACGTTCCACCGATGACTGGGTGATCTTCTGCCGTACCTGCCACTTGCTGAAAGTGCTGACGCTGCGGTTCGTGCGGTGGAAATCCAGACAGGCCGGGTCCCACGGCAGGCCGATGAAATCCACCATGGCCCGGCTCCATGCCTCCGGGTCCTGGACCAAACCCTCGTACGGCACATCGAGGATCGTGCCCTGGGGAAGGATGGAGCGCCAGTGGTCCATGACGCGCTCATACTCGCCATAGAAGTGCGCCAGGTCGTCGAGATCGTTCGCGTAGGAGTGCGCGACGTGGAAATTCTGGAAATAAATGGACAGGCACGAATCGATGGGGTTGCGGCGCATGTGGATGATGCGGGCCTGTGGCAGCGCCGCGTGAATCAAGCCCAAATAGGCAAAATTGGCGGGCATCTTGTCGACCACGCGCAGCGCGCCGGCGGACAGACCCGCCAGCAATTGCAGATAATCCCGGGCCGCGCGCGACGACACCTCTGCGGCGGATTCGCCCTCGAGCGCCGCCGCAGCCGCCTTCGGCGAGGCGATCTTCCAGAAGGACAGTTCGCCCGCGCCGAACACTGCGGGATGCGAGGCAAGAATCTGCTCGGCAAGGGAGGTTCCGGAGCGCGGCGTTCCGATGATGAAGACGGGGCGCGGTGATGCATTCGAGCGGTCTTTGGATTGGCCGACCCAATCCCGGCCGTAAAGCTGCGCGACGAATTCGAAGGTGCGCGCCAGATGTCCGCGATCATGCGCGGGCCTGTAGGTCTTGGTGAGTTCGTTGGCACGCCGGTAGTTGACGAAAGCACTGTCGAATTCCTTCACATCGTCGAAGTATTTGCCGATGGCGTAGCGCAAATTGGCCTCCTCGCGAGGCCGCAAACGCTGCTCGGCGATGCGCTCCGCCGCGGTGATCCAGCTTAGGTCGTCGCCCGTCATTTTTCGCAGGCCGGCGATGCCGGCCCAGGCTTGAGGCGAATCGGGCACGATGGCAATCGCGCGCCGGTAGAGACCCTCGGCATCCGCAAATTGACCCTTGTCGGCGTGCAATTCCGCGAGGAACGCAATCGCCGCGTGAGAATCCGGATTGCTCTCGAGCGCCGTGCGGCAGCTCGCCTCGGCATCGGCGGAACGGCCCAGCAGTCTTTGCACGATGCCGAGATTGGTGCGGATCTCCGCGTCGCCGGGCTCCAGCGCCAATGCGCAACGGTAGCTTGCCTCGGCCTCGTCGAGATTCGCGAGTTCCCGCAAGGCGCTGCCCAGGTTGCTGTGCGCCTTCGCAAACCGCGGCTTGAGATCGACCGCCCGCCGGTAGCATTGCACGGCTTCGTCCGGCCGGCCCAAATCAAAGAGGCCGTTGCCCAGGTTATTATGGACTTCGGCCGCGTTCGGCTCGAGCTCGAGTGCCCGTCGATAACTCGCCACGGCGTCCTCGATCTGTCCCAGCCTCCGGAGTGCGTTTCCAAGACTGTTGTGCGCATCGGCATTGCCGGGCTCGATCTCGATCGCCCTTCGGTAGCCCGCGGCCGCTTCGTTGAACCGACCGAGGCCGGTCAACGCAATGCCGAGATTGTTATGCGCCAAGGCGAAATCCGGCTTGATCGCCAGGGCGCGGCGGTAGCTTGCCGCCGCTTCGTCGAGGCGGCCGAGATCGCGCAGCACGCTGCCCAGGTTGTTATGCGCTTCCGGATAGCGCGAGTTCGCTTGGATGGCACGCCGGTGACTTGCCGCCGCTTCGTCGAGCCGCCCGGCGGCCCGCAACGCGTTGCCGAGATTAGTATGCGATTCCGCGTCGTCCGGCAGCAGATCGGCGGCCCTCTCCAGCGCCGGCACCGCATCCTTGCGCTGCGCCCAGAGGGCCGCGCCCAACAGTTTCCACACGATTCCGGGCGAAGCACGGTTCGAGTCGATCATCGAGCCGGCAATGGCCTCGGCTTGCGCGTAGCGGCCGGAATTGAAAGCCGCGAACAGCGCGTTCAAGTCCGGGGGTGCCGGCACCGCGTCTGCGACGGGCCTGCCCGGGCCGCCGAGCGCGCAGCATTTCTTGTATTTCCTGCCGCTGCCGCAGGGGCAGGGGTCATTGCGTCCGGGCGACACTGGGATTCTCCCCGCTCAGGGGCTCTTGCCGTTGACGCGAAGCTGCAGCGCCCGCTCCCGATATTCATCGGCAATATTGCCGATGCGCGTACGCGAGATGCGGGTGAACGGTTCGACCGTCGAGGCCTTGGTGAATACGCCGACGTGTTCGTAGCGGTCCAATATCTCGCCGCTGATTTCGAACAGCTTGAAATTGTTCTCGGCGCATCGATCGAACGCGGCGTTGCGTTCATCCAGGCTCTTGTGCAGCTGGGTGCGGTCCGCCTCGACCTCCCTCAAATTGGTCGCCGTCTCGCGGAAGCGGTTCACCAGTTCCGTCATGCGCTGCTTGTACTGTTCGAGGCTTTTTTCCGCGGTCTCCCGCGACGCGGTCAACTGGGCCGCCGCCGCCGCGGAGCCGCCCACGCGCGACTTCAAGGCGTCGCGCTCCTTTTTTGCCGCGGCGAGCTCCGATTGCGCAGCGTCGAGGTCTTTTTTCATTTGCGCGACCTGCGCCTGGAGCGCGGTCTTCTCCGCCGCCACCTGCTGATATTGCTGCATGAATTTCTGCGCTTCTCCGCCCCCGCTGCGCTGAGTTTGCGCATGGAGGGGAACCGCCATCAGCCCGGCGAGAAAGGCCAGGAGTGCGATCGTTCGTTGAGTGCGCATGCTCGGGTTCCTAGAAGCGGGTGTTCACATCGAACTGCAGGGTGTCCACTCCGAAGCGGGCACCGTCGATTTCGTTGGCACTGAGGTAGCGCAGGCGCAGCCATACGCGGCTGGCGACGCCGAGGTCGCCGATGATGTAGTAGCCTTTTGCGTTGGTGCCGCCGAAGTAGTGAAAATCCGAATCTGTGAATTCGTCCATCACGGCATCGTTCTCGAGATACCGATAGCCCACGACTCCCCGCCAGGCGCCCGCCACCATGACCGTCGGATAGCCGAATCCGAGTTCCGCCTGATAGCCCCTGGTCCGGGCGGGGACGTAGTATCCAGTGTTCGCGGCGACCGCCGCCGGGTTGAACCCGAGGTTCTTGACCGCGTCCGCGGTGATGCTGAGCTCGTACCGGTCGATGCCGAGCGTGTAGGTCGCGTTCACATCGGCGAGCCTGAACTTGGATGCCAGGGCGAATAAATTCGACGACTGATCGGCGCTGTTGGCGATGTCGAAGACGGTATTGCCGTAGCGCATGAACTGCGGCGCCGTATAATTGTAGAGGCCGGGGCTGTCGGCAGGATTGAGCCGGCCGGTCACATTGAAATAGTCATAGAAGGCGCCGGCCAGCCTGAAACGCTGGGCCTCTCCCCACCGCACATTGGCGCCGAGCTGCGCCGCGACCAGCCACTTGTCCTGCGGCGAAAATTGAATTTCCTGCAGCTGATGCCCGCCCAAGGTGAAGAACAGCTGCGATTGTTCGGCGCTGCCGTCCCCCAATCCCAGGCGCGCCGTCGCGGCCATCCCGGTAAACGTCAAGTCCTTGTGGAATATCAGATTGGTCGGCGTGTCGTACGGGTTCAGGAACCGCCCGCCGACGACGGACAGCCATGGAAATCGCTGGGCATTGCGCTCGTCCAGACGCACATACAGCTCATCGAGCCCGAACTGGTATGGCGCGGAGCCGTCGATGGTCTGGGTTTCCGAGACCAGGTCGGTGGTGTTGCCGGTGACCAGGCGCATGCCGGTCGAAATGGAATCCGTGAGGTCGGAGTCCACGGCGAACCGGGCGCGTCCGCGAAACCGGATTCGCGGCTCGCTGTCGTCGAGGAAGGCGCTTTGACCGGCCTTGGCGATCGAGCCGGCCATGTTGATGGCATAGTAATTCAGGAACTGATCGTGGTCGTTGTTGCTGTCGTAAAAAAGGCCCTCCTCGCGCAGGGTCACGTCGCCCGAGACCCGCGTACGCGCCAGCCATTCCGGCAGCGCGGCCGGCACTCCCCATTGTTCCGTCTTGGCTTCGTGCACGACATCCGCCACCACCGCGGGCTTGACCTGATCGGCCACCTGCTTCGCTATCTCGTCCTTGATGATTTGCGGCACATAGGGAACGCGCACCGCGCCCTCGTCCGCCTTGGCGACGGCTCCGGCATCCGCCGCCGCCTTGTCCTGCGCGGCCTTGACCATTTGCGCCGCCTTGTCGCGGCTGATGACCCCTTGATCTACCAATGCCTGAAGCAAGTTGACGACGGTGTTGCGCAGCTCTTCGAGCGACTGGCGCTCGTCGGCGGCAAAGCACGGCACCGCCGGCGACACGGCGATCAAAAGCGAGGCAAACGAGGCCCGCCAGAATTTCCCCTGCAAATTTTTCATCGAGCCTCTCATCCTCATGGGTGTTTCGACCGACTCAGCTCTTGAACGCGATTTGCATCGTGATCTGCTCGGGCAGTCCGGGCGGCGCCGGGTCGTTCATGCGCGTTATCGAAGCCAAGGCGCTATCGACGCAGCGGTCGAGCTTCTGATCGCCGGTGGTCGTCGCCAGCTTGATTTGCTTCACCCGGCCATCCGCTTCGACGAACAGGTGAATCGACAAAGAGCCCTTCGCGGCGCGCGTGCAGGGCGCGGCTGCCAGCCGTTCCTGGACGACGTCCCGGATCCGGTTCGTGTACCACGCAAAGGGCGCGGTGCCGGTGCCGCCGATCAGATCGCTGCCGCCGCTGCGCGCGGCCAGACCGAACGAATCGCTGCCGGCGCTGCCTTGCGCGTCGATTCCCAAGGCCTGCTGCGGCGCGGGCTCCTCATCGGGCGCGGGTTCCGGCGTGTCCTTAGGTAACGGCTCTTCGGTCTTTTCCGGCGGCGGCGGCGGCGGTTGGTCCGGAGGAGGAGGAGGCGGCGGCCGGATGATTTGAACCACCTGCACCTGCCGGTCCGGCTTCGAGATCTTGCCCGCCATCATGGTGCGCACGAACCAAACGAAGCCCAGCAGCAGCAGGATTGCGAATGCGGCGCCGGCAATCCGAGAAGCTAGGCGACGCTGGGCACGCTTGTCGGTCATGAGAATGCGCTACTTGACGATTCTTTGGGTGACGAGCCCCAATTGCGTGATGTCGAGGCGCCCGACGACATCCAGCACATCGACGACTTTTTGATAGTTGATGGTCGAGTCGGCCTTCACGATCACGGGCAAATTCGGATTTGCCGCCTTGTATTGGCGCAGGAGGTTTTCGAGTTCGGGCAGGCTGACCGGATAGGTATCGAGGTACATGGTGCCGTCGGCGGTGATGGTGATTGCCTTGGTCTGCGGTTTCGCCAGGGAGGGCGTGTCGCTCGCCTTGGGCAAATTGACCTTGATGCCCTGTACGGAGGCGGTGGTCATGATGATGAAGATCACCATCAACACGTAGGCGAGATCCAGCATGGGCGTGATGTTGATGTCGTCGTAGACGTCTTTTTCGCCGCTGTCGTTGGAGCCTGACATGTCCGGCCGCCTCAGCTGTACTGCTCGGCAAGGCGCGTGACGAATTCGTCCACGAACACGCGGTTGTCGGCATTGATGGATTTGATGCGGGTGTTCAGCCAGTTGTAGCCGAACAGCGCCGGGATCGCGACCGACAGTCCGGCCACCGTCGCGGCAAGCGCGGCGGCGGTACCCGGCGCGATGGCATTGATGTTGACATCGCCGGACAGCGCGATCGCGGCGAAGGTGATCATGACGCCGATGACCGTGCCCAACAGCCCCAGGAACGGACCGCCGGAAATCGCTATGGTCAGGAGCACCATCTGGCTGGACAGGCTTTGTTGGAGCCGCGTCATGGTGCCGTCCATGGCGGCCCGAATGGCATCGACGGTTTGCGGCGACAGAACGTTCGCGCGCTGCGCACTCACCGACTGCGCGGTGACGCGCTTGTTCACTTCCCGCACGCCGTGGTGATAGAGACGGTAGAGCGTCGAGGCTCCGTACTCGTTCTGATCATTCGCCAGCGACGACATGGAGGGCGCGTCGTCGAGATCGTCCTCGGCCGGATTTGCGGCGGGCTTGTCGAGCGCGGTGGCATCGCCCGTCAGCCGCCGAAACTCCTTCAGGAATCTCGCGTTGGCGCGCTCGACGCGGGTCAGGAAGAACGCCTTGACGATCATGATGAGGAGAGCGATCACGAGCATCGCCATGCAGATGCCGATCACCACCCAGCCGTCGACGGTGAGATTCTTCGCGATGGTTACGAAGTAGGAGGTCTGGCCGGCGCCTTCGCGCTGCCCGTCCGGACCGTAAACCACCAGGTTCGAGTCGATGCCCTGGCTGCGCGCGGAAGCCTTGATCCAATCGGCGCTGCGCGCCGTCTTGGAGACTTCGACCTCGTCGATGTCGCCGGTCAGGAATCTCGCGCCGTCGGCGGCGCCGATGCTGAAGTTGCCGCCGATTTCCTGGAGCGTCACGGGCGCACTGCCGGCCGCGGCGCCATCGACGTACAGGGTGATCTTGCCGGCGCCGGCCGTGAGCGCGACATGGTGCCATTGGCTCAACGTAAGATCGGACGCTTGCGCCACGGTGACAGGGGTGCCGCCGACTCTGGCATGCGCGACCAGTTTGCCGCCCTCGATGCCGACCTCGACCGACCTATCCTGCTCGGTCAGCGCAAATACGACGGCCGTCTGGACTTGCTCGATCTTCAGCCAGGCGGACGCGGTGAATCCCTGGTTCGGCAACAGGCGGAGCGTCGCGCTGGCCGGTATGGTGATGCTTTCCCTTCCCGAGAACTTGGCGCCTCCGGCGATCAGGGAAGCCGGGGTCAGCGCCGCGGTCGATGCCGTGGCATCGTTCTTGTACGCGGTCGAGTCCTTGGGAAGACCCGCGGATTCGGCGAAGGAGAGCACCAGCGCCTGCGATGCATCGTAGGTGCCGGCGACGTCCGACGCCGCCGGGGCATCCGGGTTGCCGTAATACGCGTAGATCTTCTCGGTCTTCGAGCCGCCGGTGATCTGCGGAACATCCACCCACAGAAAGGCCATCTGATTCTGCGGATCGTATCTCTCGAAGTGGAACTTGAGCGGCGTCTTGTCGTCGCCGGCTATCAATCGGAAATCGGAGCCGTCCGCCTTGGTGTCATTGAAGTAGCTGAAATTCGCCAGCGAAAGCCGGATCAGCACCGGCACGTTCTGCGGCGTTGCGGCAACGTCGGCGCCGGCGGGCGACAGATCGAAGCCGATTTCCTTTCTATACTTCCAGTCGTTATTCCACCAAGAGGCGGCGAGCGCGACGGCCGGAATCAGCACGGCGACCGCCAACAAGGCTTTTACTGATCCCTTCATCGTTCGAATCCTTTGAATGCAGCAGCGCATTCTCGGCAAGGTGCGTGATCGTTTTGTTACAGCCTTGCCTTATCTGAGAATTCTCAAGGAGAGGCCGTCTTTTGGCGTTTCAGGCACTCGATATCGCTCGGCTTGCAATTGTCTTCTCCGAGGCCGGTCACGAAGACGTCGAGCCAGCTGAGCGCGGTTTGCGCCAGCGGCGCCGTTTCCTTGGCGCCTGCCTGCGAGGCCACCGAGGATTCCGCGCTCGACGTCGAACTGCTGGCGACCGCGGAAACACCCGACAATGACGCGCTCAAGTTGCTGATGTCGGACGGCACGCCGGCGGCGGTGCCGCCGAAGTTGATGTTGTCGATGCCGATGACGTGCGCCGCGGCAATGTTGATGTTGCCCGACGCGCCGATGCCGGCGTCGCCCGCATCGACCGTGCCGACGGGCGCGTCCAGATCGACATTCCCCGGAGGGACGGCGGAATTGGTTTGTATGGTGCGAATGCCCGAGCCGGAGGCCAGCGAGCCCGAGAAATCCAGCGATATCGTGCCATTGGCGCTGATCAGGACCACCGGCGGAGGCACGGACAGCGAGGACTTCGAACCGTTGCCGGCGTCGATGCTTCCTTCGTCCGACCAGATCAGAATATTGCCGCCGCCCAGCGTGAAAATGCGCGATTGATTCACGTTGACGTCGCCCTGCGCGTAGATGCTCACATTGCCGGTGCCTTGGGCAACGATGCCGAGCTGCGATGCCGGTTTGGGCAGGACGGTGGTCGGCGGATTGGCGAGGCCGACGTCGATCTTGCCGCTCGGCACGAGGAGCGAGATGTTGCCGCCGCTCAGGGTGTAGATTTGGCTGGAGGTCAGGGTCAAGTCGCCCGCATAGGGTGAAGCGCCCGACGCGGTCGAACGGCTGCCCGGATACAGGGCGTCGATGGCCGCATAGCCCTGCGCGAAACCGGCGCCCGAACCCGAATTGGCGGCGCGGCCCGACAACAGCAATTCATTGAAGAAGACGTCATCGATGAAGGCGCTTTGCCGGGTGGGGCTGAAGCCTTTGAACTCGCTTTCGGCCTGCGAGAAACTGAGACCGGAACTTAATGTCAGCGCGTCCACATAGGAAGTCAGCTGCGCCTGGTAGAGCGGAGACTTCGCGACGATTTGCGTCAAGAACCCGGACAGGTCCGCGCCCTGCGAACCGTAGCCCACCATGACGTTGAGGTCGGCTCCCTGAGAACCCGGCAGATTCGCGTTGGCCAGATTGCCCACCGTAACGATGCCGTTCGAGAATCCGAGATCGGCATTGCGGCCCACGAGCACGTCGAGGCTTCCGGGCCCGCCCAGCTGGACTCCCGACGTATCGCCGGTACCGGACAGATTGACGAAATCCCGGCCCGCTGAAATCAGCGTGGTGTCCTGCGCCGAGACGTTCTGGCCGGCGTAAAGCAGATTCACGATGTCCCGCCCCGCCACGACTTGTGCGGCCTTGGGGATGGACAGGTACAAGCCGCTGATGTCGCCGCCCGCCGTGATCGTCGCGGGATTCGCGTCTCCGACGTGGACTACGCCGTCGAATTGCGACAATCCGCCCAGGGTTTCGGGCGCGACCGACAAGGCGATTCCGGGGTCCGCGGCGGTGGGAAACGACGCAGCGGGATTGTCGGAAAGCGTAAATCCCCCCGCCGCTTCGATGTCCTTGCCCGCCAGCAGCGACAGCTGTCCGTTGGCGGCGGGAAACAGAAAAGCCGACCCGCTGTTGTTGATGTTCAAATTGCCCTGCGGCGCCTGCGCCGACAGATTGGCGGGCAGAATCATGAAAGCGGACGAGTTGTCCGCCACGGTTTGCGCTCCCACCAAAGTGGCCATGGTGCCGTTGATGTTGTTAAGTTCGAGAGTCACGTCGCCGGCCGTACTCGACAGGCTGACCGCTGAATCCGTTCCGTAGGTAAAATACTGGCCCGCGAGACTCGGCGACGGTCCTTGAGATTGCGACACGAAAGTCGGGTTGTAGATCGCATCGATCTGGACGCTGTCGCGAGCCCAGACGGACACCTGGGAGTCGCCGAGAGCGATCGAGGTACCCACGGGAAGCGGATTCGATGATCCGGTGCGGACCGCAGTCAGTCCGCCGCCCGCGATCAGTGTTCCCACTCCGTCCGCGACGAACACCTGAGCGCTGCCGATGTCGCCGCCTGCGCGGATGAGAAGACCTCCGCCGGCGCCGTAGGCCACGGTCCTGCCGTCATACGTGTCCGATCCGGAAACCAGGCTGTCGGCGGTGGCCGCAGAAATATTCGTGACGTCGCGGCCCGCAGTCACCGACACGTCGCCGCCCTCGAGCGCGCCGATGTTCCAATCGAAGGCGGCAAAATTGATGCCGTATTGGGCCGCGGTTTGGGCATTGCCCTGACGCAGCTGCCAACCGGTCACGCTGTAGTTGCCGTTGTCGCTGTTGGCGATGGAGCCCACCGCGGAACCGATCACGTCATTTCCCGCGGCGACCCGGACATTGCCGCCGTTCTCGCCGAAGTTCTGCAGCACCTCGCCGGCGCCGCCTCGAAAGCCCACCGGTGTTATGACGTCCGCGGGTGCCTCGCCGCCGGTGTATGCGGACGTGCCCTGCTGGAAAACGACGTCGTGCGCCGCCGCCAAATTGATGTCGCCCGTGCCGGTGCGCACCACGGACGGGCCGACGCCGTCCGTGGTGCCGTCGGCCACCGCGCCCGACGTGAGGAGCGTCAGATCGGCGGTTGAACCCTTGAGCACGGACAAGGGATTGGCGCTCCGGAGATCGGCGCCCGCCACCAGGCTCAACGAAGCGGACGGCGCCGGACCGTAAGTCGTGGGGCCGGTCTGCGTATAGCCCAAGGCGATGAGGCCGGTGTTGTAGTCAGGAACGTAGCCGTCAGAGATCGCCCCTTGTATGGAAACGGATCCCGCCGCGCGAACCGCCAGATTGATGACTTGGGGAGCCTGCGATCCGCCGTAGGCTGCGGGCGAGCTATAGCCGCTCAGGTCGAATGAATGAATGGTGAGGGCATCGGCGGCGTTGGGATCCTGAAGCTCGACTCCCGCCTCGATGGCGAAGGGCGTCGCGCTCGGACTCGTCAGCCGCGCCGCGATGATGGGACTCGCGCTCGAGAGATAAGAAGAGGCGATGCCGACGTCCGTGATCAAATCCGAATCGACGCTGGCGTTGCTCGTCGCAAACACCATGACGGGCTCGACGATCACCTGTCCGGCGCGGCTCACATCGGCCCCTATGCCCTGAGAACCCACATTGACCGCGATGTCGTTGGTCGAAGCCAGTGCCGTCGCGCGCAGTATGAGCTGTCCCATTTGTGCCGCACCCGCCGCAGATATGACGCTGCCCGGACGGAGCGTGATCGTGCAGGCCGAACAGGTCGAATTGATTTCGATCTCGCCGCCCAATCCGGCCGCGCCGGCGCCGTCGGCATGCAGTTGTCCGCCGGCCTGCAGGGTAACGCCGGTTCCGCCGGACAGATCGATGTGGCCGCGTTGCGCGCCGGACGCCGCGGTCAATACACCGGCAATGTTCACCGCCCCGGTGTCCGCGGTCAGAGCGATGCTGTTGGCGGCTATCGCACCCGCGGAAAGCAGATCGAGATCGCCGCTGCGAACCCGCACGGCAACGGAGTCGTTGAAGCCGCTGCTCATCAGCACCGACGCCAGAGGCGAGAGGCCGCCCGCCAATTGACCTGCGTCCAGCGAGAAACTGGCGCCGGTACCGCCGGGCGCGCCCGCAGCCCCGTTCAATCCGCCCGCCAATTCAACTTGGCCTCCGCCTGTGATGTCGAGACTTCCCGCGGGTGCGCTTCGCGAGCCGGCAAGATTGACGCGCGAGCCCGCCGCGAGAACCACATCCCCCGCCGCGCGCAGGGCAACGGCGCCGCCGGGAGCGGCGGCATTCTGATCCATGACCTGCAACAACGTGCCGCCGACGTCGATGGATGCGGTGCTCTGCATCTGCAGATCGCCCGACGTAGCCGTGAGGCTCACCACTCCCGATGGCGCCGCAATGACGCCGGCGTCCGCGATGCGGGTGCCCGACAATGCCAGGCCGCCGCCGACGGAGCCAGGCAGCTCCGTGCCGCTGCGCAATTTTGTCGGGGCGCCGATGGCGAGCGCGCCGGACGCCGCAATCTGCGTCTGTGAGCCGGCGCCGGGAGCAAGCTCGACGGCATTGATGGTCAAATCGCCGCCGACTTGCAGGCCCCCCGAGCCGGTGCTTTCCACGGCACCGGCGACTTGGGCGACGGTGTGTGCGAAGCCGTTCAAGGCCAGGGTATTCGGTCCGATGTTCAAAGTGTCTGCCACCAAGGTCAAGCCGCCGCTGCCCTCCACCGGCAAGGCGGCCGCGCCCGCATCGATTCCACCCAGGGTCAATGTCGATGCGCCCAGCACCGTGTTGCCGCCCGATTGATTGTTGATTGCGGTGCCCAGAAGGGTCAGTGCGTTCAGCGTCGGTGCGCTGCCCGCGGCAGCCGCGCCGAGCGTCACCGGAGCGAAAATATCGATGGCCCCCTGGCTGGATATGCGTGCGGCGCCGGCCTGCTGCAATTCGGCCAGGACCCCGGAATTGACGTTGAGGGAATCGTTCGACGCGGACGATCCCAGGAAGGACACGCTATCCGAACTCAATGACCAGCTTGCTCCCTTGCCGCCGACGGTACCGGCCGCAATGGCTATCGTGCCGGGCGCATCCAATGCCAGCGCGCCGCCGGAATTCAAATGCGAACCGGCCTCCAAGGTAATGGAGGCGCCCGCCACGCTGCCGCTGCGCGCAACCACCGGCAACTCGAGATCGGACACACCCAGCAATCCCGCCTGGGGCAGCGCATTGCCGCCGCTGTCCGTGAGCGTCAATTGCTCCAATGCCGGGAGCGAGGCGAGCACCGTGCCGGCTTTTCCGGAGGTGCTGGATACCGACGCGCCGCTCTTGAGGTCGATCGACTGCTGCGCGACGATCAGAATCTGATCCGCGCTCAACTGCACGCCCCCGTCGATGGTGACGCCGCTCGCCGAGACGGTCACATCGCTGCCGCCGTTCGCGGCGCTGCCGCCCAGGATGAGTTGACTGGAATTCCAGCTCTGCAAAACCGAGCCCGAAACCGCGATTGAGCCGGAACTCGCCGGTCCCGTTCCCGAGGTGATTTCAAGTTCCGGAGCGCTGATATTGACCAACGCGCCCGCGCCGCCTTTGGCTGCGGCGGTCAGGACACTGCCTTGCAGAGAGAACGAGTTGTCGAGCGACTTCACCACGTCAAACGTCAGCGATCCGGCGTCGGCCGGTAGCGCTGCCTGCCCGGTCCCGGCCGCAGCCGCTACGGCGCCGAAGAAAGAAGACGCGTTGCTGATGGTGTACGCCGCCAGCTGCTGCGCGTAGCTGCCGGAATAAACGGCGAAGCCTTCGTATTCGGTGAGGCCGCTATGCAAGCCGGTGGTCCCCGAACTCAAGAATCCCGCCACGATGGGAGTTCCATCTGCCAGGGAGCCGATCTGCCCACCGCTGGCGCTGACGTACTTGGGTTCGACTTGGATCAGCAGCGCACCGGGCTCGAGCGCGTAACGCGCCGGAAGCAGCGCGTAATAGCCGGCTGGCACACCGGCCCCGCCGCTCAAATAGACGGTCTGCTGTGCGCCGGTGGTCCCGGAGTTTTGCGGGTCGAAGGGCCCGGCTTGGCCGCGCATCGACGGCACTATGGCGTACAGTCCGGACACTTGGCCGCTTCCCGAACTCGCGAGCGCGTCCGAGCTTCCGCCCGTCCCCGGCACCCACTCGTAGGCGTACAAATCTCCGCCGCCTTGAAGATCAACCGTCGCCTTCGGCTGCACGGAAATGTTCGGGGCCGTCAAACTAACCTGCTTTTGCGGGACCCCAGAGATCGTCGAGACGCCGCCCGGAGTCTGATAGATCCACTCCCGCCCGCCGTCCTGCGTTTGCCCATAGGGCACATCGAGACCCGCGCCGCTGACGGAGATGAGGCTGCCGTTGGAAAGCGACAGCGAATCAGCGGCGGTCAGATCGATCTGGCCGAACGGTGCCAGCAGCGTTCCGCCGATCGCGATGTTCCTGGCCGAGATGCTGAGCGTGCCACCCGCCGACAGAGGCTTACCCGGCGACGCCGCCGTCTGGCCGATGGACACGGTTCCGCCCGCGGCGTCACCGGCCGCCTGCGACTCAATGGCAAAACTGGTGAAGCTGTCGGGATAGATCCGCGACGCGTTGATGGCGAGATTTCCCGCCGTCAGTAGCGAGCCCGTCTCTTGTCCGCTCTGCGAGGCCGTGCCCTGCAGCTGCACGTCCCCCATGACCGTGAGCACGGTGCTTCCGACATTTTGCAGGCCGACGTTGCCTTCCAAAGTCATCTGCTGCGCTTTCACCGTCAAACTGCCCGTGCCGGAGGTGGGCGCCGCCGCCGCGCTCGCGCCAGGCAGCGTTTGGGGATTGGCGATTTCCACATAGGGCGCGATGACCTTCGCCGCCACCCCGTCGGCCACCGACAGGCTGCGGGTATTGAAGACGATATCCCTGGCGAAGGACAGAGTTTGCCCGGTCTGGATCGAGATGGTGCCGGCCGTTGCGCCGCCGGCGACCAAGGTCAGTGAATCGATACCCGAACTTTCCAGCTGTGCGACCCCGATCTGCGCAAAATCGACGCGCGGCGACGCCACGGCACCCGCGGTACTGCTGACCAGATCGATTTCCATCGGCGCACCGCCAAGATCGGGCTGGCCCAGGATGATCTCGGAACGCGACAGATCGATGGTCAGCGAGCCGGCCGCCGCCGCACCGCTGCCGCCGACCCCCGCCTTGCCGTCGATGCTGCCCAACAGCGAAATCGATTCGACCGAAGCCAAGGTGAGCGAGCCGCCGGACGTCGCGATGGTTTCACGGGTGTAGCCTCCCGTGCGCGTGGAATTCGCCATATCGAGAGTTGCGCTGGAGCCGGCAATGTCGATCAGCGACCCTCCGTCCACGACCAGAGTGCCGCGCTGCGCGTTGATCGACACCGAACCGCCCGAACGGATCGTGCCCAGCAGCAGACCCTGATTGTTCGGCGTGAAAACGGCGGCTCCGCCGCTGACATCGATGACGGACGTGGGCAGCAGAGTGATGCCGAGGTTGGGCGAATAGCCGGGATCGAAGACATCGGCGGTCGCCGCATCGTACAAACCGGGCGACAGCAGCTGCACCGAGACGTCGCCGCCGGCCGCCCGCAACGTTCCGGCGATCGAAATGCTGCCCTCGCCGGCGAGACTGATCGAGGCGCCCGGATCGGCCGCGATCGAGGCGCCCTTCTGTATGTCGATGGCGCCATAACCGGTCGCGCCGAGAAGAGAATCGTCCGCCTCGCGCAACACATTGAATGACACGTTCGTCGCCTGCCGCAAATAGTCCGGCAAGAGGACCGCGTGTGCGAGAGAGGCGAGAGTTCCGCCGCTCGATGCCGTTTGGTAGCCGGGATTCAGCTGCAAGGAACGGCTTTGGGCGACGATGGAGGTACCCGGCAGCACGCTGAGTACGTCGTCGGTGAGCTGGGATTCCACGGCGCCGGTGGCGGTCAGCGAAATGGAGGAAAATCCGTCGTTCGAAAAAAGCGGCGCATAGAGCTGCAGCACGCCGCCCGGTGCATTGAGATCGTCGATGCGTTGAGCTGCGCTCCATGCGTTGCCGTTGCCCTGGGAGATATCGATGCGCGGCGCGGTCAGCGCAAAACTGCCGCCCTCGGCGCTCCCGGCACCGAAGGCCTCGATCGAGGCCGATCGGCCAAACTGAATCGCGCTCTGCGCGGGACTGGCGTCCAGGGTGATGGCTCCGCCCGTGCCATAGGCGAGTGTGCCGTCCGACTGCAGCCAGGCTCCGCCATCGGCCTTCAGGGAGACGTCGTTGCCCAATACCAGTTCACTGGCGGGCATCGACAGCTGCAGCGCGATCGAGCCTGCATTTTGCAGGGTTTGTCCCGATTTCACGCCGCCGGCCAGCACGCCGTCGTTGGTCCACAGGCCGCTGACGTCCAACACGACCCCGTCGCCCACGGCGATTCCAGGGCGCGGCGCGCCGGCCCCCAATGTCGGCGCATTCGGATCTTGATCCGCGACGGACAGCAGACTCTCGAAGGCCACGCTGCCGCCGTGATCGGTGATGTTCGAATCGATGTCGATGCGCGAAGCCGCCACCAGCAAAGAAGCGCCCGCAGGCAATTGCAGCGGCAATCCCGCGGGCAGCGAAAACGTCGTGTTGGAGTAGATCCGGGTCGATGTAAACCCGTCGCTGGTCAGCAGGGACTCGGGCAGCTGCAGCGTCTGCGGCGGCAGGCCCGCATCGTCGCCGACCACGATCGGGACCGCATGGTTGACGACGACGATCGACGGGGCGAGGTAGTCGGTCAGCACGCCGGTGGTTCCGGCCGCGCCTTTCGGCAGGCCTATGGTCAACGTCCCGCCCTGGACTGCATCGCCGACCGCGCTGCCCACGGGTCCACGCTGGTGCGGACCGTTTACCGCGGACGCCGCGAACGAGCCGGCGAGGACCAGACTCGGCGCGGCAAACTGCACCGATCCCGCGGCGGCTCCCTGCTGATAGGTGGCTTCGTAATGACTGAGCCCGGGGGTCGCGACGACTTCTTTGACGCCCCACTTGTCGTACGCCTGGGTGAAACTCGGATTGACGACGCCGGTGTAGGTCTGCAGCGGGTTGGCGCTGCCGATGTCGTACAGCTGGCCATTGGCACCCATCAATGCCGTCGTCTGAATACTTCCACCCAGATAGGTGGTGGAGCCGCCGGAGACATTGAGCGAGGCGCCGGGATTGAACACGACGTCGCCTTCGGATTTGAATACCGCGGTCCCGCCGGTTTCCGTGCGCTGCGCGATGTTCTTGCCCACCGCCGCTATCGCCGAGGAAACATCGGCGATCGGAGTACCCGCGCCGCCGTCGGCGCGCGCGTCCACCGTGACGGTCTGTCCGCGCAGCGCGCCGTTGCGCTGGGTTGGATCATCCTTCAATTCGTTGGAGCGCAGCTGCACCGTCACCAGATTTGCCGACATGGGCAATTCGGCGTCGCTGCCCGACAGATCGATCGTCGTGCCGGCATCGATCCGAATGCGCGCCTGCGAATTCCCGCCGGACAGCACTCCTTGATCGGGATCGGCCTCCGCCGTCACGGTCAGAAGGCCGCCCGGCGCGGTGATGGAAGCGCCATGCATCAATACTTGCTGCCCGTCGATGCTGATCGCCGACTGCAACTGCGCCTGCGCATCCACGGCCGTGGCCGTGCTGCCATATTCCGGCATCACGTCGATGCTGCTCTTCGGGCCGAGTTCGACCTGGCCGCCCTGCTGGGCGGTGATCGGATCGTTGCCGTGAAACACCACGCCGTTCGCGGCCTCGAGCCTGACCGAGCCATTGGCCGATACGGTGGTGGTCGCCGAAATCCGGCCATCCTGGTTGACCATGAGGCCGGTCAGGGTGACGTTGCCGCGCGGCGTCGACAGCTGTCCCGTGAGCTGGTTGGCGGCCGTGCCGCTACCGTCGACCTGCACGATCAAGCCGCGCAAATCAGGCTGATCACTGGCCTGCAGATAGACGCTTTGCCCCGCCGCCAGCACGATCTGGCCATCGGGCGCCGTCAGAGTTCCGGCGTTTTTGACCGTGGGTGCGGCCAGCAGCAGGCGCCCGCCATCGGCCGCCGTCAATTGAGCGCCCTGCTGCACGGTGATGACGCCGGTGTTCGCAATGGCGTTGCCGCTGCCGTCCGTAAAGGGTTCGAGCGCCGCCGCGTTCGATTGCACGGGCGCGAGAATGCCGGACGCGAACGTCTTGTCGGTGATGTTCAGGGAGGAGGCAATCATTCCCGCCACGTTCACCGTCGCCGTGGGAGAAAACAGAAATCCGTTGGCATTGATCAGATAAATCTGGCCGTTGGCGTTAAGCGAACCGAAGATACTGCTGGGATTGGCGTCGTAGATCCGGTTGAGCGCAATGGCGCTGCTCGAGGGCTGCTTGTAGACGACTTTGTCGCCCGCGCCGATGTTGAAAGAGGCCCAGTTGAGGGTGGCGTTGCTGCTCGTCTGCTGCACGGTCAGGTTCTTGCCCGCTTGAACGGCGGTCGCGGCGCCGGTGGAGACGAAGGAATTGGCGCCCGTTCCGCAGGCGCCCGCGGAGCACGGAACGGGCAGCTGGTTCGCGGCGATCGCACTCGCGCTCATGTGCCCGATAAAGACCGAGAGAATGCCGCACGCGATCCGGCTCATGAGAGATGGCTGCATCCGAGGTCCCGAATTCCGCAAAAAGTGGCTTGCAATATATCCGCGCAATGTGACATGGCCGTGGCGCGCAGCGCCCTAGAAAGTCCCGCGCATCAGAAAGAGAAGGCGCGAGCTGTCCGCCCGCGTGACGCTGGCATTGTTCAGCGCCTTGGCCCACGTGAGCGAGCCGGTGACGGTCTGGCCCGGAAGCAGGTCGAGTCCAAATCCCCAGCTGCGCAGCGTGGCGCCGGTGGATTCGCCCGGAAGCGGATCGATCACGACGGATTTGGCGGCATCGAAAAAGCCGAACACATCGGCGATCGCCCGCTCCCGCAGCCGAAAGACCGGCGAGTTCAACTGCAGCGATCCCTTGACAGCCTTGTCGGCCAGCTCTTCCGCCTCGAGATAGCCGCGCACCCCGTCGGCACCGGCGACCGAATAGTCCTCGTTGGTGATCAGCGGCTCCGCCGCGCCCTGGCCTCCCGCGCGCAGCCGCAGACTGAAATCGGCCGGAAGTTTTATGAGCTCCGCCAGGTCCGCGCGGACGTAGAAATAATTGGCCCTGCCCTTGTAGCGGTCGTTCGCGAATGCTGTGGAATTGTTCACCAGGCCCCGCGGACCGGCATTGGCGGAGACGGTGAAATTGGTGGTCAGGACTTCGGTACGCCAGAGTCCCGTGTATGCCGCCAACAGATTGAGGTAGCTGATCGGCGTGTCGAGCGCCGTCGTCGCATCCACGTTGATGGTATTGCGAAAATGCTTGTAGTCCGCTTCGATGCTCACCGATTGCACCGACCCCGGAGATTTCGCCACCGGATAAGTCAGGCGCGCACCGGTGATCTCGCCGATGCCGAGCACGCCCAGCGTACCCACCGTCGGAACATTGCTGTTCGAATTGATGTAGGTGAACGAGGGCTGCAGCCCCGAATCGAAGGCATGGGCAACATAGTTCGCCGCGATGACACGGACCTGATCGAACTGCTGCGGAGTAAATTGATACTGGAGCGAAAGACTGTCGAGGCGCCCGAACAGATCGTCGTAGCTCAGGCTGGCAATGGAGCGAAGTTCGCGGGTCCCGATGGTCGCTTGATTGTTGACCTCGAGGCTGCCGTGCAGCGGCAAGGTGTCGTTGACCGTCAGCGCGAGATCCACCGTTCCCGGCGCGGATCCCGCCTTCAACACGGGCACGACGCTGCGGTCCGGCGTGGCGCCATTGACGGCGTTCAATTGCTCCTGCAGCTTCGACAGCTGCAGCACGGTCCCCGGCGTGGCCGCCGGCACACCCGCGATCACATCGCGCTCGGGGAAATAGTGCGCACCTGCGATCTGCGTGCGTTCGATCCGGCCTTCCGTCACCCGCAGCCGCACGATGCCCTCGCTTACCGTCTGCGGAGGAATGTCGACGAATACCGTGCCGTACCCACGATCGTGGTAAAGCTTTTCAAGCCCGGCGCGGGCGATCTCGACATCGGCGAGTGACTTGCCGCCCCCCAAGAGCGGATACAGAAACCGTTCGATGTCCCGGTTGCTCAGCACCGTATTGCCGATGACGCGGTATTCATCGACCTGGAAACGCTGTTCGACGGGCGCAGCGGGGGTTGCGGCCGCGCCTGACGGCGAGGATGGCTCCGCACACCATGCGGCGATAGCGAATAGGGTGGCCGCAATGAAAGATGCAGCGCGAGCGACGGCGGTCGATTTCAACATGGAGTCGGCAACCCGGTGATCGTGAGCCATCACTACATAAAATGAAGCTGGCCTCCCCCTTGAAGGGGAGGCCAGCGACTTCATCGTCTATATCTTCTTGTCAGATCATGCGGCGTTCCATCGCCGCAGCCGGCCTTACTGGACCGCAGCGACCTCCAGCGGAATGTTGCAGGTCACTTTGCCGCGCGAGAACGGATTCACATAGATCTTCGAACTGCCGAGACCCGTCAGCGATCCGGTCGCGGTGTCCCCATTCGCCGCCGCGTTGACGTGCGCGACGTTGCCGCCCACGGTCGGGTTGGCCATGATGTCGGGCAGGTGAGGCGCGGTGGCGATTGCCTGCAAGGTGCTCGTGACGAAGCCCAACAGCGCCGCATTCGGAACCGAGTTCGGATTCGTGGTAACGACCGACTCCACCCAGAACGGATAGCTCCCGCCGGCGGCCGCGAGGCTCGTCGGAACCACGCCATTCAGAGCAACGAGGGTTTCGTTTGACTGAGGAGCGTTGTCGATGGTGGCGTAAGAAATGCCGCCGCCCTGCGTGTTGAGTGCGGAAAGAACGTTGCCGGTCGAGAAGTAGTCCGTCGCGTTCTTGCTGGCTTCAGCAATGGCGCTGCCGTGCGCCTGGCATACATCGCCCGCAATCAGGAGGTCGGTCGCGGCGCGGCTGCCCGAACCAGCCTCGCGGTTCACAATAACGATGGGAATGGATGTGGTGCTGACCGGAGTACCCGCCGTATCGGTCACCTGCGACCAATCCGTCACGCCCTTGGTCAGAATGTTCGCGACCATTTGCGTGCTCAGCGACAAGGGGGATTCGATGCCCGCAGTCGTGCCCGTGTTCACATAGATGCCGTAGACCTCGTCGAACAGCGGCGCGGAAGGAACCCCCGCGACCCCGGACTGATTCACCGGCCCCCAGGCAGTGGTCGAATACTTGGACGGGTAGTTGTTTCCGATCAAAGCACCGGGCTCCACATCCGAAATGCCCATTTGCACCGCTTTCTGGGACACCGCACCGGTGAAGGTGTCGCCCGTGCCGTTGGTGGCGCTGGTGCCGTTGACGGTCGCCGTGCAATCGTTTGCATCCGGGCAGGTGATGAATTGGGTCAGGGACAAATCGAGCTGATTCACCGCGTCATTGTTCGCGATCGGCAGAACGCCGGTCACGGAGCCGCCTTCAAAGCGGTAGTACACGGTGAACACCGCGGTGCCATTGGCTCCGGTGAACTTGCCGGCCGCCGGGGCGCAGGAAACCGCGCCGAAGTTGGCATTCGGCGAACCGACGATGTTCAAGGCATTCGCCAGGCCATCGCACATATTGGTTTGCAGCGCGCC
>Ga0182030_10002171_pt1 | contig 41475 bp, 36 predicted proteins | sample 812S3MmetaG_FD_121299 | JGI IMG/M metagenome (GOLD analysis project Ga0182030, IMG submission 121299) | Permafrost microbial communities from Stordalen Mire, Sweden - 812S3M metaG (Illumina Assembly) | ecosystem: Environmental > Terrestrial > Soil > Wetlands > Permafrost | place: Sweden...
AGGTGAAGATGCCGCCGTCGGAGGCGACGAGCCAGTAGCCGCGGCCGTCGGGGGTCGAGGCCATGGCGACGATGGGTTTGTTCAAGGCCAGCGAGCCGGTCGACCCGTAGAAGGCGGCGTCGCCGTAGGTGAACACCCCGCCGTCGCTGGCCACCAGCCAGTAGCCCTGTTCGTCGTTGGTCGGCGTGATGGCGACGATGGGATGGGCGAGGGGCAGTCCCCCGGCAGACCCGTACGCACCGGCCTGGCCGAAGTTCCACACGTCGCCCTGCGCAGTGACCAACCAGAAACTGCTCGAGACGAGGCCAGTCGACGAGGTGCCCGAACCGGTCGGGACAGCGGCGGCAGCCGTCGCTGCCGTCGATGCCGGCGGGCTCGCCGCCGTCGCCGCCGCCGCAGCCGCGCCGAGGCACCCGACGCCACCAACCAGAGCGGCGCCGAGCACGACGCTTCGAAGGAATTTCTGCACTGCTTCCCCTGTCCCTCAGCCGCAGCCACAGCCGCAGCCACCCTGCAGCGGGACCACGGATCGCCAAACGCAGGCGGCGCGCGCCCTGTCGGGCGCAGGTCATGGCACCGGGTGCGCCGGCAACCTACCAATCGACTCTCGTAATTGGGGTGCGATCAGGTTGCGGCTGATTTGGCCGCGTGTCTCCGCGTTTTGGCGCGTTCTCTGCGCGGGGCTGAGCGGTCAGCTAGGCAGGGCGTCGAGAACGGTTTGGTCGAGAACGAGCTCGCCGGCGGCCAGGTTCTCGTCCAAGTGCTCCAGCGAGGACGTCCCCGGGATCAAAAGGACGTTGGGCGCCAGATGCAGCAACCAGGCCAATGCCACCTGGGCCGGAGTCGCCCCGAGACGGCTGGCCGCCTCTTTGACGGCCGGCGCGCCGAGCACCGGGTTCTGCGGGTGGAACGCGGATCCCAAGGGGAAGTACGGCACGTAGGGGACCCCGTCGGCCCGGCAGGCGTCGAACACGGCCTGGTCGGAGCGGTCGGCCAGGTTGTAGGCATTCTGGACGCAGGCGACCTCGGTCCGGGCCCGCGCCTCGTCGTACTGCTCGAGAGTGGCGTTACTGAGCCCGATGCCGGCAATGAGGCCCTCGTCGCGCAGGGCGATCATCTCCTCGAGCTGGTCGGCGAAGGGCACGTCGGATTCGGGATGGCGGCGCAGGTTGACCACGGGGATCTGGTCCAGTTCGAGGGACCTCAGATTGGCCTCGACCCCGGCGCGCAGGTCCTCGGGGCGTTGTGCACCGATCCACTCACCCTTGTCGTTGCGGGCCGCGCCGACCTTGGAGACCAGCACGAGGTCGTCGGGATAGGGATGGAGCGCCTCGTGCACGAGCTCGTTGGCCACGTCGGGCCCGTAGAACTGCGCGGTGTCGATGTGATTGACCCCTGCGTCGGCGGCCCGGCGGATGACTGCCAGGGCGACCGCGCGGTTCTTCGGAGGGCCGAAGACCCCCGGTCCGGGCAGTTGCATGGCGCCGAACCCCATGCGACGGACGGGGTGGTGGGCAAGGAGGACGGTACCGCTTGGCATGCCGTCCATACTGTCGGAGCTCAGGGACTGCCGCAGGTCAGGGACTGCCGCAGCTCAGGGCTCCAGAGTGAATCCGACCGAGCTCAAGAGGCGCTCGCTCTCACTCCACAGGCGTTGCGCCTGCGCGTTGCTCCGGGCCTGCCGGCTCATGTGACCCGGCTTGCGGCGTACCCAGTAGCGTCCCGTCACCCCCTCGACCTCGGGGGACGTGGCGAGATACACCGACGTTTTGGCGCCCGCCGACGGGCTTATCTCGAACGGGCGGATGAGCCTGTTACCGAGCCCCATCAGTCCGCCCATGTCACCGTCCATGCCGAAACCGCTGCGCACCGGTCCCGGATGCACGGCATTGACCGTCACGCTGGTGCCGGCGACGCGGGCCGCCAACTCACGCGTGAACAGAATGTTGGCCAGCTTGGAACGGCCGTAGGCATCCATGGTGGCGTAACGCCTCTCGCTCTGCAGGTCGTCGAAACGCATGCCGCGCCAGGCCGCATGGTGGCCGACCGAGGTGAGGTTGACGATCCGCGACGGCGCGCTCTCGGTGATGCGGGCCAGGAGCAGCCCGGTGAAGTAGAAGTGCCCGAGATGATTGACCCCGAACGTCTGCTCGAAACCTTGCGCCGTCTCCTGGCGTTCCGTCCAAATCCCGCCTGCGTTGTTGATCAGCACGTCGAGGCGGTCCCATCGGGCCACGACGTCTGCGGCCGCCTCGCCCACCGACGCCAGGTCGGCGAGATCGAGCGCCACGACGTGCACGTCGTCGTTGCCCGTCCGCCGGGTGACTTCTCGGGCGGCGTCGTCCGCTTTCTTGTGGTTGCGACAGGCCAGCACCGTGGTCGCCCCCGCTGCCGCCACCCCCACGGCCGTCTCCTTCCCGATGCCGTCGTTGCTGCCCGTGATGACCACGACCTTGCCCTGCATGCCCATGACAGATCTGCTTTCTGAGGGGACGGACGCGGCGTGGCTGCCGAGCGGCGACGCGTCACGTGGAGATGCCCGCACGTTAGGGCCTGTTTTCCGCCGGGCGACCAGTCCGGGATGCGCCGGCTTGTTACAGGCCTGCGCCAGAATGGCCCCGTGAGCCCCTCCGACCCCTTCGAACCCACGCTCTTCGACAACGACGATCCTCTTTCATCGCTGGTCCCCGTTCATGGCGAGGCGCCGGACCGGCGCGACCCGCCACCCGAAATGACACGCCCACCGACGCCGACGGCGCGGGCCGCGCCTGCGACGCCCCCGGGCTGGCCCGAGGTGGAGATACGGGTCAGCGCCCGGCGCCGCAAGACGTCAGAGGCCCGGTGGGTGGGTGGCCGCATTGTGGTGTCGTTACCGGCCCACCTCTCCGGCGAGGCCAGGGAGAAGACCATTGCCTGGCTCGTCGACCGCCTGGTGGCCAAGCACCCGCTCCGGACCGCCATCGGGGACAGTGAGCTGATGGCGCGGGCCGGAGCCCTGAGCGACCGTTACCGGATCGGCGCCCGCCCCACCTCGGTGCGCTGGGTCACCAACCAGATGGCGCGCTGGGGTTCGTGCTCCTCTCACTCGGGGGAGATCCGGATCTCCCACCGCCTGCGTTCGGTGCCCGAGTGGGTCCTCGACGCCGTGCTCGTCCATGAACTGGCCCACCTGGTCCACCCGAACCACTCCCCCGCGTTCCATCAGCTGGCGAACAGGTATCGGCGCCACGACGAGGCCGGCCTCTTCCTGGCCGGCTACGGATTAGGTCTGGCCGAGCCGAAGGCGTAAGCCGGGCCGGGCCGGGCCGAAGGCGTAAGCCGGGCCGAGGGCGTAAGGCGTCAGACGGGAGGATTCAGACGGGTTCGTCCGCGAGCGCTCGCCCGAGGCGCCGCAGGCTCTCGTTGGCCCCGCCGAGCGTCAACTCGATCTGCCGGGTCAAGAGGAAGAAACGGTGGAGCGGGTAATCGCGGTCCACGCCGACCCCGCCGTGGAGGTGCGCCGCCGCGTGCACGACGCGTTGGCCCCCCTCGGCCGCCCAGAATTTGGCCACTGCCACCTCCGAGGATGCGGGCAATCCGGCCGACAGCCGTGAGGCCGCCTGCCACGCCGTGAGACGGATGGCCTCGGTGTCGACATAGGCATCGGCGGCCCGCTGCCCGACCGCCTGGAAGGTGGCAATGGGCCGGTCGAACTGCACCCGCGTCTTGGTGTACTCGCCCGTGAGCGCCAGGGCGGTGGCGCAGGCGCCGGCCTCCAGCACGCACAACGCCGCGGTGGCGAGTTCGGTGATGGCGGCGATGATGGCCGCGCCATCGGCCCCGTCGCCCCCCAGCTGGCGGTCGGCCGCCACCTTGACCCCGGCCAGCTCGAGGATCGCCTCCGGACGGCCGGTGGTGGTGGTCTGGCGGATCATCTCGAGCCCGTCGGCACCAGCGTCGACGATGAACACGCCGCTGCCGGCGTCCGATCCGTCGGACGCCACGCGGGTGGCCGGAACGAGGATGGCGTCCGCCACGAATGCCGCCGGCACACAGGCCTTGGTCCCCTCGAGTACCCAACTGCCGTCGGCCTGGGCGCGCGCCGTCGTGGTGGGGCTCGTTCCTCCGGGGAGGATGACCTCTCCCACCAACTCCGCCATCGCCGCGGTGAGGATGGTGTCGCCGCTGCTCACCCCGGGCAACCAGGCCTGCCGCTGTTCGGCCGTGCCGAACTGGGCTATGGGCGCGGCGCCGTACACCGTCGTCTCGATCAGTGGGACGTAGGCCGCGGTGCGACCGGCGGCCTCGATGACCAGGCAGGCGGCCACGAAGTCGAGCCCGGCGCCGCCGTACTCCTCGTCCAAGGCGATGCCGAGGAGGCCGGCATCGGCCAGCTCGCGCCAGAGCGGGCGGTCGATAGGCCCTTCGGGCGCGGCCGCCTGCTCGATCTCCTTGAGGCGCTCATGGGTGACGCGCTCGGTGAAGATCCGGCCGGCCAGTTCGCGGACGGCTTCCTGCTCTTCGCTGTAAGAGAAATCCATTTGTCGTTCGTTCTTTCTGTGGGCTTAGCGGGACCGGGGCAGGCCGAGGCCGAAAATGGCGATGAGGTCGCGTTGGATCTCGTTGGTGCCCCCGCCGAAGGTCAGGATGATGATGGAGCGGGCCTGCATCTCGAGCCGGCCGGCGAGGACCGCCGCGGGCGAGCCGCGCGTGAGATAACCGGCCTGGCCGACAATTTCCAAAAGGGCGCGGACGGCCCTCAGGTTGAACTCCGTGCCGAATACCTTGATCGACGACGCGTCGGCCACGTCGAGCTGGCCCTGCGTGGCCTGCCATGCCACCTTCCAGTTGATGAGCCGCAGGAACTCCAACTCGGCATGGACCCGGGCCAGGTGCTCCTGCACCCACTCCTGGTCGATGACGCGGCGACCGTCTGGCAGCTTGGTCGCCTGGGCCCAGGCCCTGACGTCCTGCAGCGACCGCTCCACCCCCCCGGGTGCGCACAGCGTCACCCGCTCGTGGTTCAGCTGGTTGGTGATGATCTTCCAACCCTCGTTCTCGGCGCCGACGAGGCTGGTGGCCGGGACCCGGACGTCCTCGAAGAAGGTGTAGTTGATGTTGTGGTCGCCCTGCAGTTTCATCGGAACCACCCGGATACCGGGCGTGTCCATCGGCACCAGGAACATGGAGATGCCCTTGTGCTTGGCGACGTTCGGATCCGTGCGCGTGGCCAACCAGATGTAGTCGGCGTCGCCGGCCAAGCTGGTGAACACCTTGGACCCGTTGATCACGTACTCCTCCCCGTCGCGTTCGGCCCGGGTGACCAGGGAAGCCAGATCGGTTCCCGCGTTGGGCTCCGTGTAGCCGATGCAGAAATGGAGCTCCCCGGCCAGGATTTTGGGCAGGAAGAACTCCTTCTGCTCCTGGGTCCCGAACTGCATGATGGTCGGCCCGACGGTGTTGATGGTCAGCATGGGCACCGGAGCCCCGCTGCGCATCGACTCGTCGAAGAAGATGAACTGCTCGATGGCCGAGCGGCCCTGCCCTCCCCACTCCTCGGGCCAACCGATGCCGAGCCAGCCGTCGGACCCCATCTGCTTGACCACCTTGCGGACCACGGGGCCGATGCCGCCGGCGTGTGCCAGCTCAGCCTCCACCTCAGGGGTGAGCAGGTTCTCGTAGTAGGCCCGCAGCTCGCTCTTCAGCGCCTGCTGCTCTTCGGTGTAGCCGATCTCCATAATGTCCCTCCCCGGGGTCGCCTCACGACGTCACCCCACTTCGGCTCCGCACTCCGCCGGCTCCGAATTTCCGGTCCGGAGCCGTACAGAGGCCCAGTAGAACACGTTACAGTCCGGCGTCGGTGGCGGCCAATGCGGCCGAGCGGCGACCAGGGTCGTACCAGCCGGTAACCTGCTGTCGGCCTCGGGCGGACCCGGGGAGGACCGAACCGAGGAGCTCGTCATCATGCCCGAAGCAGTCATCGTCGCCACCGGTCGCACCCCGATCGGCCGGGCCGTCAAAGGCTCACTAGTCGAGTGTCGCCCCGACGACCTCGCCGCCCTGGTCATTCGGACCGTCCTGGAGAAGCTGCCCCAGCTGAATCCGGCCGAGGTGGAGGACGTCCTCCTCGGCTGCGCCCAGCCGGCCGGCGAGGCGGGCTACAACATGGCCCGGGTGGCAGCCATCCTGGCCGGGCTGGACACCGTGCCCGGCGCCACGGTGAACCGTTACTGCTCGTCCTCGCTGCAGACGATCCGCATGGCCGCCCACGCCATCCGGGCCGGCGAGGGGGACGTCTTCGTCGCCGCCGGCGTGGAGACGGTCAGCCGCTTCGCATACGGTGCCTCGGACACCGGCCCGCACAACGCGCTCTTCGCCGAGTCCGAGGGCCGGACCGAGCAGCGCGCCCCGGCCGTCACCGAGCCCTGGACCCCGCTCGCCGGGAGCCTTCCCGACATCTACATCGCCATGGGGCAGACGGCGGAGAACGTGGCTGAGTACGAGAAGGTCACCCGGGAGGAGATGGACAAGTTCGCGCTGCTGTCGCAGACCCGCGCCGCGGCGTCGCAGGAGAACGGCTTCTTCGAGCGCGAGATCATCCCGGTGACCCTGGCCGACGGGACCGTCATCACCAAGGACGACTGCCCCCGACCCAGCACCACGCTCGAAGGACTTTCCAATCTCAAGCCGGTCTTCCGCGAGGGCGGCACCGTCACGGCCGGGAATGCCTGCCCGCTCAATGACGGCGCGGCGGCGGTCATCGTCATGAGCGACACCAAGGCCAAGGCGCTGGGGATCACACCGCTGGCCCGCATCGTGGCCAGCGGTGTCACCGGGCTGAACCCCGAGATCATGGGTCTGGGCCCGGTGGAGGCCTGCCGTCAGGCGCTGAAGCGGGCGAACATGACGATCGATGACATCGACCTGGTGGAGATCAACGAGGCCTTTGCGGCCCAGGTGATCCCGTCCGCCGCCCACTTGGGCATCAGCTGGGACAAGCTCAATGTCAAGGGCGGTGCGATCGCCCTCGGGCACCCCTTCGGCCAGACGGGCGCCCGCATCATGACCACCCTCCTCAACGCGCTCGAGGACACCGGGAAGACCTTCGGGCTCGAGTCGATGTGCGTGGGTGGGGGCCAGGGCATGGCCATGATCGTCGAGCGGCTCAGCTAGGCGAGTCGGGGCTCAGGCCCGGGGGGCCCGGCCGTCAGGCCATGGGGCTCAGCGCCCCCGGGGGTCAGATCCCGAGGGCTCGCTCCCCGGCCACGTCGTAAATGGTGATGGAGGCCGACGTGGGCGACACGGCCCGGCCTGTGGGCGGTGGCTGGTTGCCCATGGCCGCCAGGTGGGCGTCGAGGCTCGCCTGGTCTTCCCACCGTTCGAACAGCACGACGCGGCCGGGATCGGTCGGGTCGGCGCTCATGGTGTACTCGAGGTTCCCTGGTTCGCCCCTCGAGGCACGCATGGAGTCCAGGCGGCCTGCCAGGAACTCGTCCCGGTCTTCGGGCTTGATCTCGAACGACCCTGCGACAATGAGCATGCTCTCCTCCTCCGCTGCGTCCGGCCGACGTTAGCGGCCCGGTGCACCGGCGCGCCGTGTCCGCTGGTCAGGCCGGCATCGGGCGCTCGAGCGCATGTTCGACGGAACGGAAGAACCATTCGCAGATGGCGAACACGGGGAGGCCGTCGATCGTCAGGTTGTAGGCGCGGGACCACACGATGGCGTCCGCACCGGCCGCATCCGACGCACGCGCCTCGGTGCGATCCAGTGCCCGTGGCGTGCCCGGCCCGGACGCGGAGGTCTCCTCCCTCACGCACGCCAACCCGTGGGCGGCCAGGACGCGGCCGATGGGGTCGCTCGTCTGTTCGAGCTGGAGCCGTGCCGCCCCGGGAAGCCGGGCCGGCACGAACGCCGACTCGGCGTAGACGTACGGCACCATGGTCACAGCGCCCTTGAGCACCGCGATCCGGTGCGTCACGGTCTGGCCGGCCGCGACACCGAGCGCGTTGGGTGCTTCCGCCGTCATCGAATACTGACGGACCACGTCGGCCACCAGCGGCTCACCCGTCAGTTCCTCGAGCAGGTGCGTGACCGTGTCCGGGTTGTCGCGCAGCAGGCGCGGCAGTGAGGGAGTCCCGGGCGCTGTCACCGGCGAAGCGCGGACTCCACGTCGCCGAGCGCGGGCACCGGGCCCGGGTCGGTCCCCTCGCGCCCGGCCATGTGCAGCGAGACGAGATCGCCGAACAGGGCGAGGTCGTAGAAGCGACCGAGGTCATCAGCCCCCTCGGCCCACACCGGGATCACCTGCGCCATGACCTCGTCGATGGCGTCGACCACGAGGTCGAAGCGACGCGCCACCTGCGGATGCTCGCCGGCATGGCGCAACGTGACCAGGGAGAGCACCTGTCGGGTCACGTCCCCGTGCTGGCCCCAGCCGGCGACCTCGTTGTGCGAGAGCTCCGGCTGGACGGCGAAGAAGGCCGGCGTCTTGGCATTCTCGTTGACCTGGGTCTTCCAGCGACGGGCAGCCACCGCGCTCAAGCCCTCCGAGCCGTACACGAGGGGGATGGTCCGGCCGATGAGGCGGGCCACGTGCTCGGCCGGGCTGCCGGGCCCGACGAGGGCGTCCCGGCGCCGGCTCAAGGGTGTGGTGACACCCTCGAGTGCGGCGCCGGCATCGGGGAGGATCCCGGCCCGGGCGAGGGTCAACAACAGGGGCACCGTCAGGGCGCCGAGCGCCGTCCGGGGTGCCGGGCCGGCGGGAACCTCGAAGAGCGGGAGATCCGATGCCGCCGCCATGGCCGCCAGCGGGCCGGCGGCGGATACGACGACCAGATGGGCGCCCCGGGCACGGGCGGCGGAGGCGGCGGCAATGGTCTCCTCGGTGCCGCCCGAGGCCGAGACGGCGAACGCGAGCGTGTGCGGTCCGACGAACGCCGGCGACTCGTACCCGTTGCCCACCGAGATGGGCACCGAGGCCCGGCCCGCCCCGTAGGCGGCCACCGCCTCGGCGGCCGTGGCGCCGCTTCCCATGCCGAAGACCACGACGGATCGGATGTCACCGGGGCGCGGCAGGACGGTGTTCTCCAACACGGCCTCGGCTGTCGCGGTGGCGGCGCGCAACTGCTCGGGCAGGCCCACGGTGGCGTCCCACACGCCCAGCGTGTCGAGATACTGCGGGTGGGTCACCCCGGAGCGGGCCCGGTGGCGCGCACGCCCTCCTTCTCGGCCTTCGCGGTCAGACGCGCATGCTCGGCGTCACTGGTGTCCGTACCTTCTTCGACCAAAAGGACCGGCACACCGTCGACCACCTGGTAGCTCTTGTGCAGGCGCGGGTTGTACAGGATCTCCTCGTCAGCGAACCACAACAGGGGCTCTTTGTCGACCGGGCAGGCCAGTACGTCGAGCAGTAGCGGATCAAGCGTCATGTCGTTCCTCTCCTCTCGTTCCCTATTCGGCTGTGCCGTACAACGCGATGAGCTCCTGTACCTCGGCCACATGCGCCGCGCACAAAGGGGGCGTCCTCGCCTCGACATTGAGACGCAGAAGCGGCTCGGTGTTGGAGGGTCGCAGGTTGTACCACCACTCGCCGTGGTCGACCGTCAGGCCGTCGAGCCGGTCGACGGACGCATTGAGCGCACTCTCGTGCGCCGCGATGGCCTCGACGGTGGCGGCGGGATTGGTCACCTCGGTGTTGATCTCGCCCGAGTCGCTGTAGCGCTGGAAGGGCTTCAGGAGCTCCGAGAGCGGCTGGTCGCTCAGGCTGAGCAGCTCGAGGACCAGCAAGGCGGTGATGATGCCCGAGTCAGCCCGGAAATTGTCGCGGTAGTAGTAATGGCCGGAGTGCTCGCCCCCGAAGACGGCGTTCGTCTCGGCCATCACCTGCTTGATGATGGAGTGCCCGACCTGGGTGCGGATCGACTTGCCGCCGAGCTCGGCGACGACCTCGGGCACGACGTGCGAGCAGATCAGGTTGTAGAGGATCGTCTCTCCGGGGTACTTCTTCAGCATGGACGCCGCCACCAGGGCGGTGGTCAGGGAGCCCGAGACCGGTTCGGCGCGCTCGTCGACCAAGAAGACGCGGTCGGCGTCGCCGTCGAAGGCCAACCCGACGTCGGCCCCCTCGGCCAGCACGGCTGCCTTGAGATCTCTCAGGTTCTCCGGCTGTATGGGGTCGGCGGGATGGTTGGGAAAGTTGCCGTCGAGCTCGGGGAAGAGGATCTCCACCGAGAACGGAAGGCTGGAGAAGACGATGGGCACCACCAACCCCCCCATGCCGTTGGCGGTGTCGGCGACGACCTTGAGCGGTCGTAGGGTGGCCCGGTCGACGAAGGAGATCACGTGCTCCGCCCACTCGTCGAGCAGGTTGAGCTGGCGCAGCGGGGCCGTGGCTGGTCCCGGGGGCTCGTCCAACACGGTCTCGGCGATCGTCTGGATCTCGGCCAGCCCGGTGTCGCGGCCTATGGGGCGAGCCCCCGAGAGACACAGCTTCATGCCGTTGTACCGCGCCGGGTTGTGCGAGGCGGTGAACATGGCGCCGGGGGCATCGAGACGGCCGGCGGCGAAGTAGAGGAAGTCGGTGGACGCCATCCCGAGGTCCGTGACCGCCACGCCTTCGGCGCGCACGCCGTCGGAGAAGGCCTCCGACAGCGCGACGCCCGATTCGCGCATGTCGCGTGCCACCAGGATCTCCGGCGCCCCGGCGAACCGGGCCATGGCCCGGCCGATGGCCCGGCACATCGTCGCGTCCAGCTGGTCGGGCACCGTCCCGCGCACGTCGTAGGCCTTGAAGACTTGGTCCATTCGGGTCATGACATCGTTACCTTAGGGGGCCGGCGTCGCCCCGGTTTTCCGGAAGGCCCTGCGGTGCCGCCCCGATTTCAGGATCTGGGGCCCGGCCAGCACGAGGAGGAGGCCGATCAGCCCGAGGGCGCTCAAGACCTCACCCACCCGGTCCGCCGGACTGGCCCCGTAGTGCAGGACCACGTTGTGGGCGGTGGGCACCACGACCATCAGGTTGGGGGTGACCCGGTAGGGACCGGTGGCGCCGGAGGCCTGCCAGTTGGGAAAGTACGACACCTTGACCAAGACGGGCGTCCCGATCTTCGACACATGGAAGCTCACCGTGTTGTCCGTCTCGCGGACCTTGGTGACGTGGGTGGTGGCCACGTGATGCTGGGGCGGGGAGGGATCGCCGATGGGCACCCGGGGCCACGAGGCGGGACCGCTCTGGGCCAAAAAGACGTTCCAGCGAGCCGGATCGTCGTACCAGCTTTCCGAAGGGGACAGCCACGACGACTGCGATGCCCCCACGCCGACCTCCACCGCCGGTTCGTTGGCCAGCCCCGTCACGAGCGGCGAGTCCAGGACCTCGTAGATCTTCCAGGTCGTCGTCGTCGAGACCCCGGACTGGGTCGACGTCCAGGGCCCGGTCTTGGCCACCTCCGTGAGGGAGGGGTCGGCGGAGGCGGCGGTCTCCACCTGGGGACTGGACGCCATGAAATAACGGACGCCCAGCAGTTGGAGGTGTTGTATGCCGGCGGGCACGTTCAGCGCCGTGTAGTCCAGACCGGCCATCGCCTCGGAAGGGGTGACCGAGAGCTCGGCCTGATTGAGGAAGTGGTACGGCGTCGTGGCGGCGGACTCGAAGAGCAACCCTTCCATCGAGCCGATGCACCCCCCGGACCAGTACGGCAGCAACATGAGGGCCATGGGGCTCCCGAACCGGTTGAGGCTGGGATCGTACTGCCACATCGACTGGCCGCAGCCGTAGAGGGCACCGACCCGTTCCATGGTCTCGATCACCGCCCGGTACTCGGCGTATGCCCCCTGTGCCTGGTAACCGCTGTAGTTGAACGAGGACCAGTTCGTGACCTGATTGGGCCCAGGGGTGATCCCGATCGACTTCATGGCCGAAGCCGGCAGGACGAACGGGGTCGCCACCACCCCGAGCGCCACAATGAGGGCCACGAGGGGACCGGCCACGGCGGCCACCGGCCAGGCACCGCGCCTACCGGACGGTTCGGAATAGAGCGCGATCTCCTCCCCCGTCGACGAGGCCGGGTCGGCGACCTCCCCGCTCCTCCTCTGGCGGCGCCGCCGCAAGGACCGGTTGCCGAGCCGCAAGAGGAGGTTCACGAGCCGGACGATGCGGACCGCCAGCCACGGCCACAGGTCGACGGCGCCGGTCACGGCCGTCGCAACGCCCCACCCGGCCAACAGGTAGACGGGGAGGAACCACAGCGGGAGGAACCGGACGTTGTAGAGGCTGCCCTGGGGATCGAAGATCACGGCGAGGGCGAACACCCCGGCGAGGAGCGCCATGAGGATGCCGAAGCGGCTCCGCAGCGCGAAGGCGGCGAGGGCGCTGAGCCCGCCGAGGATGAGGACCCACCAGTCCGCCTGGGGCAGCAGGATGGCGACGAAGGTGTGCACGTTGACGTAGCCCATGGAGGTGGAATAGGCCTGCTCGGTGCCGAACGGCACCCACCAGAACGCCACCAGCAACCCGCCGATCGCCATGGTCGAGGCGCCCCACCAGAGCGCCTGCGGCCGGGTCAGCACCTGCGGGACGACCTCGTCCGTCGGGTGGAGATGCCAGGCGTCCCTCGGCCGCACCTGGTCGGGCAGCATCTCCATGAGCACGAGGATCACGGCACCCACCAAGGCGAAAATGGCCGGAACGACGTGGGACAGGATGCAGGCGGCGAGCACGACGGCGGCCCAGCCGCGGTGCCGGCCCGTGCGCAGCCCGCGGGCCATGAGACCGAGGAACAGCAGGGCCAGCGCGATGCTCAGCGAGTACGCGTACTCACCGGCCAGGGTGGAGAACAGGTTCCCCCCGTAGATGGTGAACGTGTAGTCGAAGAGGTAGCACAGGGTGAAGGCAGCCACGGCTCCGGGGAAGGCCCGGCGCATGCCGAAGAGCCGCCCCATGGCCCACGCGGCCACCGGGAGGAGCAGGGACCCGAGGACGGTGACCCACTTGAACGCCACGGCGTAGGGGATGGCGTAGCTGGCCAGGGCGGCCAACAGGTCGGGCAGGACGAAGTAGTAGGTGTAGAGGGGAAATCCGTCGTACCACCCCGGATCCCAACCGGTGAGCTGGAAGTGAGACAGGAGGCCGGAGCGCAAGAAGGCCGGCATGGCGTAGTGGCCCCCGTTGTCGCCTCCGGTGGGCGTCGAGGTGGAGAGGAGCAGGCTCGGGTGCATCTGCCAGAGCACGACAGCGATCACCGAGGCGACGCACAAGAAGGTGGCCACCGCGGGGACCCACCGCGAGGCGGGGAACGGCTGCGACCGTCGGTGGCTGGTTGGGCGGCTGGCGGGCGGGGCCGGGGTCACCTCTTCGGTGCCCGCTCTGCCGATCGTGCTGGTCAGTGGACACCGCCCCGTTGGCCCAGAATCGCCAGAATGGCGACGAGGTTGAAGGAGGCGTGCGACACCATGTTCATGCCCAGCCGTCCGGTCCGATAGGAGATCGCGGCGAGGGCGGCCCCGAACAATGCCAGCCCCGCCAGCTGTACCCATTCGCCATGGGCCAGGCCGAACAGCAACCCGTCGACGATGACGGCCAGGACGATGCCCGCACCTCGGGCCCGGGTGGGCCCGGCGCCACGCGGCGTGAAGAGGCGGGCCAGAGACTTGAAGAGCAAGCCGCGGAAGAACAGCTCCTCCAAGAAGGGGGCCAGGAGGACCGTGGCCAGCGCGACCACCAAGAACCCGGCCCCGTGCGACCCGCCGGTCAACTTCTGCGACGGCCCGTTGAAGTCCTTGATGTCGCGCTGGAAGGGTGCGTAGAGCAGGGCGATGACGATCTGCGCACCGACCCCGATGGCGATGCCCCAGAGGTCGATCCAGCGGAAGCGCACCCCGAGGTCCGCCCACAGATGCCCGGTTCCCCTGGTGCGGCTGGCCAGCCACGGCGCCCCGAAGAAGCCGAACCACAACCCGACCAGGGTCGAGACGACATACCACTCGGGCGGCACGCTGGCCGCGGTGATCTTGGCCATCTGGGCCGCGTTCTTGCCGGCCACGGCGCCGGCCACGGCGCCGAAGATGGCCGCGGCGAGCTGGCCCACCACGTAGCCGACCAGGGCGTAGAAGAACCAGCGCCCGGCGGCCGACTTGTCCACGGGAGGGGCGCCCGGCCGGTCGAGGAACGGCCCGTCCCCCCGGCCGAACTCCGGTGAGGTCGGCGGGGACAACCCGACGGGCACTGTCACGGGTACGGCTCTGACCTGGTTGGCGGGGACGAACCCCTCGGGAACGGGCCCGGGGGGCCGGGGCGGCGCGGCGCCTGCCCGGTTTCCCACCCCCTCGGGGTCCATTTCAGTCATCGGCAAGACGTTACTGGCCCTCCCGGTGCCGGTGACCTGCGGGTAGGGGGCGGTCACCGTTCCGGGGGAGCGCCGAATAGGCTGGTCAGGTGAGTCCGCAACGTCTCGACCGACCCCCTACTCCACCAAACGCGCCGTCGGGTGACGGGAATTCGCCATCGGGGGGCCAGCCGCAGGGCCAGAACTGGCGCTGGTTGTGGTTGGTCGCCGTCATCGGGGTGATCGCCATCTTGCTCGCCGTCGGCTCGCTCAAGTCCACCAATGCCAAGTCGCTGAGCTACACGACGTTCCTCCAGGACGTGAAGGCGCAGCAGGTCAGCACGGCCCAGATCAGCAACCAGACCGGGATCATCGACGGGAAGCTGAAGGACGGCATTTCCTACCAGGTCCAGGGGCCGAGCCCGTCCCTGCCCAACGACGTGACCGAAATGCGCAACGACGGTGTGTCGGTCAGCTTCCCGACGGCGTCCAGCAACCTGCTGAGCGACCTCCTGCCCTACATCTTCATCATCGCCATCGGCGCCGCCTTCATCTACTTCATCGGACGCCAGACCAAGGGGCAGATGTCGGGCATCATGTCGATCGGACGGTCGAAGGCCAAAACCTTCAGCAGCGACCGCCCGTCGACGACGTTCGACGACGTCGCCGGCTACGCCGGCGTCAAGCAGGAGATCAGCGAGGTCGTCGATTTCCTGAAGACGCCCGCCCGCTTCAAGGAGATCGGGGCGAAGATCCCCAAGGGTGTCCTCCTGGTCGGCCCGCCTGGGACCGGCAAGACGCTCTTGGCGCGGGCGGTGGCCGGCGAAGCCGGCGTGCCCTTCATGTCGGTCAGCGGATCGGACTTCATGGAGATGTTCGTCGGCGTGGGCGCGAGCCGGGTGCGCGACCTCTTCCAGACGGCCCGCAAGCAGGCACCGGCCATCGTGTTCGTCGACGAGATCGACTCCATCGGCCGCAAGCGCGGCGCGGGGCTCGGGGGTGGGCACGACGAGCGCGAGCAGACCCTCAATCAGATGCTCTCGGAAATGGACGGCTTCGACACCTCTGAGGGAGTCGTGATGATCGCCGCCACCAACCGGCCCGACATCCTCGACCCCGCCTTGCTCCGCCCCGGACGGTTCGACCGCCAGATTGTGGTGCCGCTCCCCGACCTCGAAGAGCGGCTGCCCATCCTGCAGGTCCACTGCAAGGGGAAGCGCATGTCGAACGACGTCGACCTCAGCGTCGTGGCCCGTGGCACACCGGGCATGAGCGGTGCCGATCTGGCCAACCTGGTCAACGAGGCCGCCCTGCACGCCGTCCGCCGCGGCAGCCTCGACATCGCCATGGAGGACTTCGAGTCGGCCCGCGACCGCGTCCTCCTCGGACAGCGGCGGGAGAGCATGGTGCTCTCCGATGCCGAAAAAGAGCGGATCGCGTACCACGAAGGTGGACACGCCGTGCTTGCCTACGTGCTCGAGCACGCCGACCCCGTCCACAAGGTGACGATCCTGCCCACGGGCATGGCGCTCGGCGTCACCCACCAGCTCCCGATGGAGGAGCGCCACATCCACCCCCGCCAGTACATAGAGGACGCCCTGTGCGTGCGCATGGGGGGCCGAGTGGCCGAGCTCCTGGTGTACGGCGATCTGTCGACCGGAGCGGCGAACGACCTCGTCGGCAACACCGAGTTGGCCCGCAAAATGGTCCGCGAGTGGGGCATGAGCGAGGCCATCGGGCCGATGGCCTGGGGCTCGGCCGGCCAGGTCTTCCTGGGCGAGGACCTGATGCACACCCGCGACTACTCCGAGGACACGTCGAAGATCATCGACGACGAGGTGGAGCGGATCCTCCGGGCCGAAGAGGAGCGGGCCATGGAGGTGCTGAGCAAGCACCGAGGCGGCCTCAACGCCATCGCGCGGGCGCTCCTGGACAACGAGATCATCGACGGGCGGGAGGTCAACCGGCTGGTCGACGAGGCCTACGGCGAACCCGTGCACACCGAGGGCGCCAAGGCCGTCCCGCAGTTCGTCAACGGTTCGCTGTCCAACGGCGACGGCAACGAACACCCCTTCCCGGTCACGCAACGAGCGGGCGTCGCCGTCACCCCGGGCAGCCGGCCGGAACCGGTGTCGGCGCCCTGGCCTCCGCCGCAGTGGCCGCTCCCCGAGAACCCCCCGGCGACGACACCCCCGGAGGACCCGGCCGCCCCCACGCCATAGGGAGCGCGCCTCTTGGCGAACCGAATCGCCCCGGGCTGCGTCATAGAGGGGGATGGTGGAACACCGGCTCGAAGACTGGCTCGAGGAGGGGTATGCGGGCTCGTTCCGCACCGCCTGCCTGATTCTGGGCAACCGGGCCGACGCCGAAGAGGCGGTCCAGGATGCATTCCTGCGCGCCTGGCGCTTCCGTGACGCGCTGACCTCGGTTCCGAGCATCAAGCCCTGGCTCTACCGCGTCGTCGTCAACTCCTGCTACTCGAAGTTGCGACAGGAGATCCCTCACCGCGAACACCGGGCGGGAGACGGCGAACTGGCCGAACGCATGGCGAGCACCAGCGACCCCGCCTCCGCGGCCGAACGGTCCGAGGTGGCCGGGGTGGTGCTGGCCGCGCTGCAACGACTCCCCGTGTCACTGCGCGTGCCGGTCGTGCTGCGCTACTACGCCGACCTGAGCGAGCGCGACATCGCCCTGGCCATCGGGCGCCGTCCCGGAACCGTCAAGTCCCGCCTGCACGAGGCCCGCCGTCGCCTGGCCGACGACCCGGGCATCCTGCTGCTGGGGGCCAATGGGGCCCTCGATGACTCAGTGGAGGCCTGACGTGCCGACGCTCGACGACGAGTTCCTCGTGACAGTGCTGCACGACGTGGGCGACTCCTTCACCATCCCGTCCGCAGGCCCGTCCGCCATCCTCGGGCGCGTCCACCGTGACGACGACGAGAGGGCGGGGCGCCGCCGGGGAGCAGGCGGAGTCGGCCGCGTGGGCGAGGACGGCCGCGTCGGCGAGGACGCGGAAGGCGCCGAGTCCGAGGAGCCGACCCCGTCGCCGTTGCGGACCGCCCGCCGCACAATCCGCTCCACGGTCCGCTCCCACAGGATCCTCACCGCGGCGGCCGCCGTGTTGGTCCTCCTCGTCGCGGCGGGCGGGGCCGCCGTGCTGGGGAGCAGCGGCCCCAAGGCGAACACGTTCGGACACGCCACGCCGCCCACTGCCTCGCCGGCTACTACCTCGCCGTCCACTACCTCGCCACGCGCCCCGTTTGGGGTCGCACACACGCCGGCCGGCGCCAAAGCGGCCGGGTCGACGTCGGCCGGATCAGGTGGGGGCGTGGCGGCACCCACGTTGTCAGCGCCTGCCACCTCGTCAGCCGGCACCACGACCAACGGCACCTCCAACGGCTCGGCGACGCAGAACGCGGCGGGGCTCGGGGCCGACGCGATCGGGCAGCCGGCCCGGATCGAGCAGACCGGCTCGCTCGATCTCCACGTGGCCCGGGGCGCCGTGTCGGCCACGGTCGACCGGCTGGACGCGCTGGCCGGCGACAACAACGGCTTCGTGGCCACCTCCCAGACCGAGTCCGGCACGAGCGGTGGGGCGCCGAGTGGCACGGTGACCCTGGATGTCCCGGTGACCAGCTTCTCGACCGTGCTCGGGGAGGCGGAGGCGCTCGGCAAGGTGTCCCAGCTCACCACCAACGCCACCGACGTCACCGCGCAATACGTCGACCTCCAATCTCAGATCACGGCGCTCGAGGCCAGTCGTCAGCAGTACCTGACCATCATGACCAAGGCGAGCTCCATCGGCGACGTCCTGGCCGTGCAGGCGCAGCTGGACAGCCTGCAGTCGCAGATACAGCAACTGCAGGGCCAGCTCGCAGTCCTGGGGAGCGAGACCGACTACTCGAAGGTGACCATCGTGGTGAACGAGACGGCTACGCCGCCCCACCACCGGCCTGTTGCCGTCCCCTCGGGCCTGGCCAAGGCGTGGCACGACAGCGTCCACGGCTTCGTCGCCGGAGGCGAGGGACTCATTCGCATCGCCGGGCCGGCCCTGTTCGCGCTTCTCTGCCTCGGCGCCGCACTCTTGGGGGGCCAGCTCTTCTGGCGGCGCCTGCAGCGACGCAATCTTTGACGCTCATCTCCCGGTCACCCCGGAGAGCGCCACCCCCGGCATCGTCACCACGCCGTCGCTGCCCGTCGGGCCGACGTCCTCGCTCACGGCCGTCGAACCGTTGGTCCGGACGAGCACCGGATCCAGCCCGGCACCGCCGAGGGCGGGCGGATCGAAGGAGAAGGACGCCGAGGGTGCAAGGTCTCCCGTGGCAATGGACTTCAACCCGGAGGCCTCCACGACGTCGATGACGTACGTCTCCCGGTGGTCGGTGAGGTTGGTCAACGCCAGGTGGGCCGGAAACGCTCCCGGGACCACCGGCGCGGCCGCCAGGCCCGGGGAGGGCACGACCCAGGTATGGGTGGGGACGGCCGCGCTCAGGATATCCACCGCGTTGGCCAGTCCTTCCTGGGGTGAGGGCGCCGAACTCGGCGCGGTGACGGCCCGGCCCACCACGACTCCCGGCCCACCGGTGGCCTCGATGACGGCCGAGTACGGGTCCCCGACGGGTATGCGCGTCTCGGCGCTCGTCGACAGCACCCAGGTCGAGTCGGCGGACACCCGGGCGGAGAAGGGGGACAACGGCCCCGAGCCCAGCGCCGTGCGGATGGTCACCTCTTCAGCGGTCGGTCCGGGGTTGAAGACGTCGATGGAGGAAGAGCCCTCGCTGACCTCAGCCGACCGGGGGATCACCCACTCCCGTTCGAGCTGGGGTGAGCCCGGCACGATGGCCAGCCCCGATCCGTTGCCGGTCAGCAGCTGCAACTCGCTGGCCACCAGGCGCCCCGTGCGGGTCGAGACGGTGGTGGCGATGCTCGCCTGGTCCTGCACGAACGGGGCGATGCTCTCCACCTGGGTTTGGCCGGAGTGGAGCACGATGCCCTGGAAGTTGATGGGGTGGACGACGCCCTGTGCGGTGGCGAAGCTCAGATCGACCACGTCGGGCGTCGAGGTCGGATTGAAGAGCGAGACGAACAGCGCGTTCGTACCCGTGGTCACGCCACTGGGGAAATACCACTGTTGCGAGGTGCTGCTCTGGCACGGCGCCTCGGCCCACCCCGACGACCCTTGGAGCGTCTGCGACACGGCCACGCCGCCGCCCGACAACGTGACCGCCTCGGAGATCCAGGTCCCCGATTTGGGCGTGGGGATGTCGGGCACGAGCTGACGCCGCGCCGGCACCGCGACGGGCGTCGCCACCCTGGCACCCGTGTCGGTCACCGCGTCGATCGTGCCCTTGACGGTGCGCGTGCCGGTGTTGGTGAGAATGATCGAGCCCGGGGCCAACTGCCCGGCCGTGGTCGACTGCCCGGTGCAGTACCAGGCGGACGACTCTGCGTCGGGCGTGCCGACCAGGGAGCCCGGGGCCGGCGGCGGGCCGCCCGGTGTGGTCTTCCCGGGCGAGCGCGCCGCGATGGCCAGGCCGACGAGCACTCCCACGACCACGACGAGGACGAACCATCTCCGTTGGCCGCCATGGGCCGGTCTCACAGTTCCTCCTCCGACCGGGCTCGGCGACGCGGGAACAACCACCCTGACAACGCCGCGGCCAGGACGACCCAGACCAGCACTTCGGCGAGGACGGCCAGGGGGATGTAGGGGAACCGCGTCAGCGAGAAGGTCGCCACGCCGGCGGATGCCCCGGGGTACTGCCCGGCCCATCCGTAGGCGGGCCGGCGCGTGATGGGGCGACGGTCCTGGGTCAAGGAGAAGGCACCGGCGGGTGCGTAGGCGGAATAGACGGTGCCCGATCCGACGACCCCGGTCGCCGCGGGGTGGTCGGCGACGTCGCTCAGCACCGGGTGCCACCCGAGAATGTCCGCCAGGCCGGGCCACGACGTCGTCGCCGTAACCGGCAGGGGTTGATCGCGTTCGGCCGAAAGCGGGACCACGCGGGCGTTCTTGAAGACTTGAGCCCCGATGGTCCCGGGGACGATCTGCAGGTCGTCCTGATTCAGCAGGGCCTGCGCGATCCCGGCCGGTGGCGGCGCCGCGACCGACGGGGTCAGTCCGGTCTCGAAGGGCGCGATGCCGTCGACGACCACGACGTACTGCACACCTTGGGCGGCCAGGAGTTGCCCCAGGTGGACGGTCCCTCCGTCCATGGCCAACCGGAGGGCCTGCGACACGAGCTCCGCCGGACCGGGACCTGCGGGCGTCCACACATCGGCCGAGTCGGGGAGCTGCTGCGCCGTGAGCGCGAACGCCAGCCCGGGCCGCACCGACCAGCCGCCGACCGGCAGGGCGCGGGGGTCGCCCAACCAGAGCGTGCGGTAGGCGCCGGTAGGCCCGACCGAGTCGAGAAAGGACAGCGGTTGCTCGACCCCGTTCGCCGCCAGCCCCCACCGGCCGCCGACGGACCCCGCGACGACGGGCAAAAGACCCAGCACGACCGCAGCCAGAGCGAACCCACCGACGATCTGGCGCCAGCCGAAGGCCAAGCCGGCCAGGTCGTTCTCGAACGTGGAGACCCCCAGCGCCACGCCGGCGGCAACCGCGATAGCCGCCGGGACCAAGACGACGGACTCAGACGGGGTGAAGCTGCCGGTCCACCCGTGGGTGGCGGCGAACGCAAGGACCCACGACGCGCAGGCCATCGTCCACAAGCGGGCGGCCCACACCAGGCGGATCCCCTTGCCAAGCAGCAGTGGGAGTGCCGAACCGGCCACCAGCGCCCAGGCGATCGGGGAGCGGACCGTCGGGCCGATGGCGAACCGGGTGACCTCCCCCCAACCTGGCGCGGCGGCCGCCGAGATCGGGAGTCCGAAGATCGCCACCGAATGCCCGCCGGCCAGGAGGACCCCCACGGCCCAGGGTGCGCAGAGCAGAACGGCCAGGCCGACGGCCTTGGCGGTCTCACCGGCCAGGCGCCCGGCGTGCGCGGGTTGACCCGTCATGAGCGAACCGAGGGCCAACGCGATGGCGCAGACGAGCGTCATGGGGAACACGGCAGGGGCGAACGAGCCGGCGGCGGCGATGATGGCGCCCAGTGCGGCGGCCTGGCCGAAGCGTCCGGCCCGCCAGCCGTGGCCCGTCACCTGATCGAACGGTGGGATAGCGGCCGCCCGGGCGAGGCGGGACACGATGAACGGGAGTGCCGCGTAGGCCACCAAGCCGTCCCAGCGCCCTGATCCAAGGGCGCCGTAGGGCAGCGGCAAGCCGAGATAGCAGATGGCGCCCACCACCCGCGCCCGGGGGGACACGAGCGGGCGCATGAAGCGCGCCAGCCCCCAGGCCCCGACGGGCAGACAACCCAGGAGGAGGGCCTTCTGCACCAGACCCATCGAACCAAAGAGGACCGTCCCGGCGATCCCGACGATCCCGAACGCGGGAGTGGCCGGCGCGGTGGTCCCCACCCCGGCCGCCTGCCACCCCGAGAAGAAGTGGTGCCAACTGGCCGACCATCCGAGGAGGGGTGCGAGTTGTCCCACTATCGGGAGAGATCCGAAGAGGAGCTCCCGGGTGCCAAAAAAGACCACCACCGCGGCCACCACCCCGGCCAACGCCCGTTGACGCCCGGTACTCAGGAACGACGTGCGAACCCGCCGCCCGAACCGGTCCCGACCCGAACGGTGACCGAGATCGTCCAGCTCATCGAAGTCGGCGTCCTCGCTGAAGGAAAGTCCGACGCTCCCCGTCAGGAGCGGCCGCTCATCACCATGGTGTTCCTTGGCGGGCGCGCCGTGGGACACAACAGCGTTGGCGGCTTGGAATCCTTGATGCGACAGACGAGCGAGATAGCGGCTGAGCCGTGCGCTCCCCCGCAGTTGCAGCCGCCGTACCTCGGCGTCGGGGAACAGCCGATGGGCGGCGAGCTGGCGGCGCGGTCCACGGAGCTGACCCAGGCGGCGGACGTTCCACACCCAGGCGCCTGCCACGGCGCGGGCCCTTTGACGGTCCCGCGCGCACAGGGCCACGACCACTTCTCCGAAGGCCAAGAGCGCGGCCTGCGGAAGGACCCGGATCAGGTGGAACACCGTGTAGCACTTCAGGACCGTACGCAGCTCGTGGCGCCGTTCCAGCGCCTGGAGCGTGACCGGGTGCCCGGCCTCCTCGACACCGGCGACCTCGAGCGGCATCACGCCACTGGCCACCGCTTCGCGGTGGCGGACCCGCGCGTCGGGGGCCACCACCACACGTGACCCCGCCACCTGGCTGCGCCAGGAGAGATCGAGATCCTCGCCCATGGCCACGATGTCGGCATCGAACCCCTCCAGCTCGCGCCACAGGTCGGACCGGATCAGGATGCAGCCGCCGGGCGCGACGAAGACGTCGCGCACGGCGTCATGCTGGCCGTGATCCATCTCCCCGTCCTGAATCCGATCGACCACCGCCCCGGTCTTGTCACACGACATGCCGACGTGGAGCAGGATGGTGGGATCGTCCCAGTTGACGAATTTGGGCGACACCACGCCGGCGTTCGAGCGGAACGACTCCTCCACCATGTTGTGGACCACGTCCGGATCGAGCGCGATGTCGTCATGGCACAAAAGGAAGAAGGCCGCGCCCTCGACCATCCCCAGCGCCTCGTTGCTGGCGGCCGCGTACCCCGGCCTCCCCGGAAGGACGCGCACGAACGCCTCGGGAAGGATCCGGCCCACCCGCACCGACGGATCGAATTCGTCGTCGGTCACCAGGACCAGGACAGAGAGCTCTTCGTAGTGCTGCGCCGCGAGCGACGCCAAGGTCTCCTCCAGCCACGGACCCCGCCCTGTGGTCACGACGACGGCCACAACTGCCGGCACTTGGGCGTCCATTAGGTGCTTGAGGCTAACCGTTCCCCGTCCCGCCATCGGGCACTGGCGGGGGGCCACGGCTGCTTGCAACTGTTTAACATATGTGATACTCTTGTACTCGAAGACACAGAGCGCCCCGGAGGGAAAGAGGCATTCGGAGAGGTGACCACCCGGGTGCTCTGACCGCGAACGACCGAGGAACCAGGAGGAAAGAAAATGTCCGAAACCACTACCACCATGGGCACCATCTCAAAGGGTGTCACCGATCTGGCCCGCGATGCGGCCTACGTCGCCGTCGGCCTCGGCGTGCTGGGTTACCAGCGGGCCCAGGTACAGCGGAACGAGCTGAAGAACCTGCTCTCGCGGGACTTCTCCCTGGATGAGCACCTGAGCGGTGTGCGCACCGAACTGACCAAGGGCGTCACGCAGCTCGACGACCTTCTGGAGACCGCCACGCAGTTCATCGAGACCAGCCTCCAGCCCCTGGAGCAGCAGCTCCCCCCGACGATCACGCAGTTGACCACGAAGGCCTTCGGGCAAGCCCGTGAGGTGCGGAGCCAGATCCGCCAGAGGGTGACCGCTTCGTAAGCCGCAGCCTGCCCCCGCAGACGACGCTCGCCTTCAGTCCGCCTCCCAGGAGGCGAGCACGTCGGCGAGCGTCGTCGCGAGGGGGATGGTGGGCGACCAACCCGTAGTGGCGTGCAGGAGACCGGCGTCCCCGCGCAGCACCGGCACATCGACGGGGCGAACCAGATCCGGATCGGTCACCAACTCGAGCTCCGCCCTAGCCAACGCCAGCAACTCGTCAGCCACCTCGGAGATCGCCACGTCGCGGCCCGAACAGACGTTGTAGACGGTGCCCGCCCTGCCGTGGTGCAACAACAACCGGTACGCCACGACGACATCGCGCACGTCGGTGAAATCACGGCGGGTGGTGAGCGTCCCGACCCGCAGGGTGTCGGCTCCGGCCCGCCGCGCCTCGACGATGCGCTTGGCCAGCGCCGGGACGGCGAAGTTGGGTGACTGCCCCGGCCCGATGTGGTTGAACGGCCGCACCACGATCACCGGTTGTCCATAGCCCCGCCACGCCTGCAGTGCCACCGCTTCGGCCGCCAACTTGCTCGCCGCGTAGGGAGTCGCCGGCGCCGTGGGCGCGTCCTCGCGCAGGGGGAGTTGTTCCGGGCTGACGGTTCCGTAGACCTCCGCCGAGCTCACCACCAGGACCGTGGGCGGCGCGGCCAGGGTCCGCGCCGAGGCCAGGATCTCCGCGGTGCCGAGCACGTTCACCCGGAGCACCTCGCTGGGGTTCTCCCAGCTCTCCCCGACGTGGGTCATCGCAGCCAGGTGATAGATCGCTCCGGGAGAGACTTCGGCCACCACCTTGTGCAACGCAGGCCCGTTCGAGATGTCGGTCTCGATGTCGATCGCGACAACGTCGTCCCCGGAGTCCTTGAGGTGGGCGGCGAGCCACTGGCCGACAAAGCCCTTTCCACCGGTGATCAGCGCCCGCATTGGGGGAACCCTACTGCGGGGCGCGCAAGGCCACCTCATAGGCCTCGACATGCTTCGCCACGCTGGCGGCCCAGGTGTACCGGGCCGCCAGCGAAAGCCCGAGGCCGCGCCGCCGCACGACCTCGGACGCCTCCCTGCCCCCTTCGAGAGCCGCCTCGAGCGCCTCGGCCAGGGCGCCATCATCCCGTGGCCGGACCAGGCACGCCGCCCCCTGCGCCATTTCGGCCATTGCCGTCCCTTCGGTCGTGATCAACGGCGCCCCGCACGCCAGCGCCTCGAGGGCGGGCAGGCCGAACCCCTCTTCGACGGCGGGGTACGCGACCACGGCGCTCTGCCGGAGCAGGGCGGGGACCGCCGCGTCGGGCAGGTAACCGGTGCGGATGATCCGGTCGCCGTGACGAGCCGCGGCCAGCGCCCGTTCAATCCCGGTGAGGCCCCAGCCGACCTGCCCGCCCAGCACCAGGACCGCGTCACGTTGCGTCTGCGCGACACGGTCGAACGCGGCGACGAGAGAGGCCACGCCCTTGCGGGGTTCGAGGGTACCCACGAAGGCGACGAGCGGGCGGTCGTGGGGCACCCCGCTGGCGGCGAGGATGGCCGCATCGGCCCCCACGGCCGGTTCGACCGGCAAGAAACGCGCGTGGTCCACCCCGTGGGGAGCCACGACGATCGGCACCCGGACCTCACAACATGCCCGCAGCCGCGCCGCGGTGACCTCGCTCACGCAGACGAGGGCACCGGCGCGGAGCGACGCGCGGCGGATTGCCCTTCGGAAGAGCAGTGCCTTGGATCGTTCGTGCCATTCCGGGTGGTCGAAGAAGGTGCAGTCATGGATCGTCACGACACAAGGCACGGGCGACCGTTCGGGCATCGTGTAGTGGGGCGCGTGATGGACCCGGACGCCGATCGAGCCGAGGAGGCGGGGGAACCCGGTCTGCTCGAAGAGCAGCCGGCGCGGCCGCGAACCGGGGACCGCCCCCACCACGCGCGCCGCGCCGGCTGCCAACCCCTCCCAGCGTTCCTCGTCCCCCCGGCGCGACACCATGGTCAGGCCGACATCGGCCCGGAGGCACAGCCCGCGCGCCAACTCCATGATGTAATAGCCCGCTCCCGCAGGACGTGCGGGGACGGCCGAGACGTCCAGCGACAGCGCCAACGGCGGGCTGCTCATCGCAGTGACCTCCACAGCCCGATGTGCTGATGGGCTGCGGTGCGCCAGGTCCGCGAGCGCGCGTGCGCCTCTCCCCTCGCCACCAGGTCGGCCCGCACCGCATCGTCGGTCAACACCGTGGTGAGCGCGGCGGCGATGTCCTCCACGTCGAGGGGGTCGACGATCAGCGCTGGCGACGGACCCGGTTCATCGAGATCGACCACGCTGGGCACTTCATGGGCGATCACCGCCGGCGTGCCCATCCGCATGGCCTCGAGCGGCGGCAACCCATAGCCCTCGGTCAACGGGACGTAGGCGAAGGCCCGGGCGCGCCGGTAGAGGCCACTGAGCACGGCGTCGGTCACCGCCCCGGCGAAGACCACGCCCTCTTGATCCCTCGGACTGGTGAGGACCGGCCCCCACCCGGTCGGGCCCACGATCACCAGCGGCCACGGCTCCGGCAGGGTGAGCCGCGCCCGGGCGTAGGCCTGCAGCAGGCGGTCGACATTCTTGCGGGGCTCGAGCGTGCTCACGGTGAGCAGGAACTCCCCCGGCACGCCGAGTCGCCGCAGGAGGGCATCGGTCTGAACCGGGTCCTCGGCCACGAGGTGGTCGCTCCCGCCGTGCACGATGATGAGGCGGTCGGCGTCCACACCGTCACTGACGAGATCGGCCGCGACGAGCTTCGACGTCACAACGAGCGCCGCGCCGGAGTCGCAGGCCCGGCGTAAGGCGGCCTCATGCCACCTCGCCCCCCGATCCGTGGCCGCGGCGCGTTGCCGGCGCCACGCGACGTCGTGCACCGTGACGACGGACCGCTCCCGTCCGCCCCGGGCGGGCAGGGGGAAGGCCGACGAGATGGAGTGCACCACGTCGAACCCGGCGGGGGCGCGGACCAACCCGTGATCCCAGGCCCGGGTCAGGAGGGGCCCCGGAAGGACCGAGAGCCGCAGTGGCCGCCCGAATTGCGCCACCGGGTCCGCGGGGCGGCCGGATCCCCCTCCGGGACGGCCCCGGTACCGGCTCGCCAGGAGGGTGATATCCACCGCGTCGCCATCCTCGGCACATTGGGCCATTCCGGCCAGCAGTCCCCGGGCGTACGCGCCGATCCCGCCGGGGACGGCCCGGCGGAGCTGTTCGACGGCCATCAACACCCGGGGCGCGTCAGCCACCCCTACCTCCCGCGGCGTCGCGGTAGAGCTGGGTAAGCCCTTCCCCGCAGCGCTCCCAGCTGAACGACGCGGCCCGCGCCGTCCCGGAGGCCACCAGCCGTTCCCGCAGCGCCGGATCGTCCAGGACCCGGTCCAACGCTTCCACCAGGCCTCCGTCGTCTCCGACGTCGACGAGGACTGCGCCGTCGCCCAGCACTTCGGGGAGCGAACCGGCCCGGGTCGCGACAACAGGGACCCCGGCAGCCATCGCCTCGAGTGGTGGAAAGCCGAATCCCTCATAGAGCGAGGGGAACGCCAGGACGGACGCCTCCTGCAGGAGCGCCGCCAGCGCCGAGGATTCCAGCCAGCCTGTGCGCACCACCCGTGCCCCTGCCCGCGCGCCGTCGACGGCCGACGTCAGGGCCTCCTCCCCCCATCCCGGCGGACCGGCGAGCACCAGAGCCAGGTCGCCATGGCGATCGGCCACGCGGTCAAAGGCGCGGACCAGGCCGGGGAGATCCTTCCGCGGCTCCGCAGTGCCGACGGACAGGACGTAACGAGCCACCCCGGGAGGGAGGAACGGCTCGACGAGCGCCCTGGCCACGGGCGGTGCGAGCGCGGGCAGGGGCGGAACCCCCGGTGCCACCACCCGCACCCGGGCGGGGTCGGCCCCGAATGCCTCGACCACCTCGGCGGCCACGAACGCCGAGTCCGTGTGGACCCAGGCGCCGCGCCGCAGGGCGCGGCGGATGAGCCCGGGGTAGGCCAGCGTCGCCGGGTTGCACAGCTCGGGATGGTGGAGCGGCGTGAGGTCGTGGACGGAGACCACCTCGGCGGCCCGCCGGCTCGGAGGTACGACGAAATTCGTCCCGTGCACCACGTCGACCCGGCCGATGAACCATTCGACGGGTGGCCATTCACCGCGCCCCCACAGGGCATGGAGCGGGCGCGCCGGCATCGGGCGTTGGACTGCCGCGACCGTGGCCGGTAGGTGGGAGCCGATCCCTGCCCGCCGCCGCCAGCTGACGGCGAAGGCGCGCACGTCGAGGTCGCCGCGCGCCCCCAGCGCGCGGAGTGCTCCGAGGCAGAAGACGCCGACGCCCGTCGGGGTGCCGAGGAGGGGCGTGGCGTCGAGCGCCACCCGGAGGCGTGGCGGCACGCCCGCGCCACCATTCACCTCGACGACGCGCTCGGCACCGTTGGAGCCTTGCACATGGCTCAGGCCGTGATCGCTCCGTCAACTGAGAGAATCGACCCGGTTGCGTAGGCCGCCTCGTCCGAGCCCAGGTAGGCGAAGGCGCCGGCCATCTCGTGCGGATGGGCGTACCCGAGGGGTGCCATGGCACGCTGGATGAGGGTGAAGTCGGCATTCTCGGGGAGCGCGAAATCGTGGACGATCGGGGTGTCCACCCCGCCCGGTGCCACCCCGTTCACCCGGACGCCCCGGCCCATGTACTCCACCGCCAATGCCTTGGTCAGCATCAGCACGCCACCTTTGGAGGCGCAGTACGCCACCGAGTACGGCTGGCCCTTGATGCCGGCCGACGAGACGGTGTTGACGATGGCGCCCCCGTGCTCGAGCATGGCGGGCAGGACCGCCCGGCACATCAGAAAGGTGCCGGTCAGGTTCACGGCCAGGATCTCTTCCCACCTGCTGAGCGTCTCTTCCGTCGTGTGGGAGAAGGAGCCGATCCCGGCGATGTTGCAAAGGTTGGTGATGGTGCCCAGCTCGTCGGTGCTGCGCGCCACCGACGTGGCCACCGCCTGCTCGTCGGTGACGTCGCACTGCAGGGCCAGAGCCCTTCCCCCCTTGTCGGCGGCTTCGTCGTTTATCTTCTCGGCCACGGCGGCGACGGCCCCGTTGATGTCCAGGCAGGCGACGGCTGCGCCCTCGGCCGCCAGGCGGCGGGCCGTGGCACGCCCGATTCCCGACGCGGCCCCGGTGACCACGGCGACCCGCCCGTCGTAGCGGCCGGGCATGAAGGTCTCCACCGCCGTCCCCCGATCGGGATCGGCCTGTCGGACTCTGGTCGTGGGGCTCATGGGTGCTCCTTCTGGTGGCTGAGCTGCCCGATCACGTGCCGCGGTGACCGGGGGCGGAGCGTAGCAAAGGGGCGTCGGAACGGGGCCCGGCGCCCGGCCCCCCGCGTGGCGCCTTCTATGCTCGCGCCGTGCTCGTCACCCTCTGCGGCGGCGTTGGAGCCGCCCGCATGCTTTCCGGCTTCGTCCGCGTCGTCCCTCCGACCTCCCTCACGGCGATCGTCAACGTGGGTGACGACACGGTTCTCCACGGCCTCCATATCAGTCCGGACCTCGACACGATCACCTACACGCTGGCTGGCATGGACAATCGGGAGACCGGCTGGGGCGTCGTGGGAGAGAGCTGGGCCGTGATGGAGGAGCTGGCCCGCCTCGGGGGCGAGAGCTGGTTCCGGCTCGGCGATCGCGACCTGGCCACCCACCTTTTCCGGACCGGGCGCCTGGAGGCCGGCCATTCGCTCTCCGAGGTCACCGCCTCCATCGCGGCCCGTCGCCAGATCGACGTCCGCCTGCTCCCGGTCACGGACGACTCCGTGCGCACCATGCTGACCCTGGCCGAGAAGACCGAGCTCGGGGATCCCGGCACCGAGGTGTCGTTCCAGGACTACTTCGTCCGCCTGCACCACGACGTCCCCGTGAGTGCGGTCCGATTCGCCGGCGCCGAACGGGCGCGGCCGACCCCCGCCGTGATGGACGCGCTCGCCTCGGCCGAGCGCATTGTGGTGTGCCCGTCGAACCCGATCGTCTCGATCGGTCCGCTCCTCGCCGTGCCCGGCGTCCGCGCCGCCCTGGTGGCCCGCCGGGATGACATCGTGGCGGTGTCCCCCATCGTCGCCGGGTCGGCGCTCAAAGGACCGGCGGACCATCTGATGGCCGAGCTCGGAACGGACCCGTCCGTCGTCGGTGTGGCGCGGCTGTACGCGCCCTGGGTCAGCATCCTGGTGATCGATGAAGCCGATCAGGACCTCGCCCGGCAGGTAGAGGCAGAAGGTGTGCGCTGCGTAGTCGCCCCGACCGTCATGGGCTCCCCCGAGAGGGCAGCGGCGTTGGCCCGGGCGGTGATCGACGCCGGTGACTGACGGAATCACGCTCATTCCGCTCACCGGCATCGGCGAAGTCGTGCCCGGGGCCGATCTGGCCCGCACGGTGGCCGCCGCTCTGGCGCCGGCGACGGACGACGGTCCCGAACTGCGCCAGGGCGATGTGGTCGTGATCACCCAGAAGATCGTGTCGAAGGCCGAAGGGCGGCTCGTACCCATCGACCACGACGACCCGGCGGCCAAGGTTGCCCTGGTCGAGCAGGAGTCGGTCCGCATCCTGCGCCGCCGCGGCGACCTCATCATCAGCGAGACGAAGCACGGGTTCATCTGTGCCAACGCGGGCATCGACCTCTCCAATGTCGCCCTCGGCACGGCCGCGCTGCTGCCGGAGGATTCCGACCGGTCCGCCCGGCGGATCCGGGCCGGCCTACGCACCCTCCTCGCCGTCGACGTCGGCGTGATCATCTCCGACACCTTCGGCCGGACATGGCGCCGCGGCGTGACCGACGTGGCGATCGGTTGCGCCGGCGTGGCCGCGGTGGTCGACCTGAGGGGGACGACGGACGCGAACGGCCGGGAGCTCGTCGCCACCGAGGTGTGTGTGGCCGACGAATTGGCCGCGGCCGCCGAGCTCGTGATGGGAAAAGACCGCGGGATCCCGGCCGCCATCGTCCGGGGCGTCCCGACGACCTGGCTACGCCGTGCCTCGGTCAAAGAGGAGATCGTCCGGCCGCCAGGCGAGGACCTCTTTCGCTGAGTCCGGCTTCGCTGAGTCCGGCTCAGGCCGGGTGCTGGCGCACGAAGTCGATGACCGCGCCGGTGCCGTCGGCCAGTTGGGTCCAGGGTCGCCATCCGAGCTGGATGGCGGCGCGCTCGATGTCGAGGCTGGACCGCAGGAGCTCACCGGGTCGCAGAGGGGCCTTCACCGTCCGCGGTTCGGCACCGGCCTGCGTCGCCATGGTGGCGTAGAGGTCGTTCACCGACGTCTCCTTGCCGGTCCCGATGTTGCAGATCAGCCCACCCCCGCGTGACGCGGCCCGCACGAAGGCATCGACGACATCGTCCACATAGACGAAGTCCCGCGTCTGCTCACCATCCCCGAAGATGGTGACCGGCTCCCCGCGCAGGAGCCGATCCGCGAAGATCGCCACCACGCCGGCCTCACCGTGCGGATTCTGGCGGGGCCCGTAGACGTTGGCCAGCGCGAGGGCCGAGAACTCCAACGCGTGGAGCTCACGGTACGCCACCAGGTAGTCGAGCACCGATTTCTTCGCCACTCCGTACGGGGAGAGCGGCTGATGGGGATGCGCCTCGCGCACGGGGAGATCCTCGGGCGCGGGTTCCCCGTACAAGGTCCCCCCGCTGGCCGCGAAGATCACCCGTTCGGTCTCCGCCTGGCGGCATCCTTCGAGGACATGCAACGAGCCGACGATGTTCACTTCGGCGTCGAACGCCGGCCGGGCTACCGACACCCGCACATCGGCCTGGGCCGCCAGATGGAAGACGAGCTCGGGGCGGCGGCGGACCATGAGGTCGATGACTGCGGGAGCGGTGATGTCGAGATGGTGGATCGTGAGCGACCCACCGGCGCTCCCGCGGGCATCGGCCAGATTGGCCAGCGATCCCGTCGAGAAATCGTCGATCACGTCGACCTCGTGACCCTCGACCAGCAGTCGGTCCACCAACGTGGAACCGATGAACCCGGCCCCGCCCGTCACCATTGTGCGCATTTGAGGATCTCCCTAGCCTGCTATTCGTTCGCCGTCGACCACAGTCCCCGAGGCGACCACCGAGCGGGCGCCCAGTACCGACACGGGGCGGACGTCGCCGCGCTGGCCTACGGTGGCGTGCGGCCCCATCACAGAACCCTCGACCTTCGCGTTGGCGGCCACGTGGCACCCTTCCATCAGGACCGAGTCGACCACCGTGGCTCCGGCCTCGATCACCGATCCGGCACCGAGCACGCTGCGCACCACGCGGGCGCCTTGCGCGATCTCACAGTCGCCGAAGATAACCGACGGCCCGACGACCTCCCCGAGAACCACACTCGAGTCGCCGAGGAAAACCCGCCCGCCCCGGTCCTCGAGGCCCGGGGCGAGCGGGCCCTTCCGGGCGCCGGAGACCAGATCACGGTTGGCCTGCAGGTAGGCCGCCGGGGTACCGGTGTCGAGCCAGTAGCTGTCGTCCGCCCGGGCGAAGAGCACGCCGCTGCGCACCATGGCCGGAAACGTCTCGCGTTCGATGGAGACACGTCCGCTCGGGGGGATGCGGTCGAGCACCGAAGCCTCGAGGACGTAGGTGCCGGCGTTGATCTCATTCGTCGGCGCCTCGTCACGAGGTGGCTTCTCGACGAACGCGGTCACCCGCCCGTCGTCGTCGGTCGGGACCACGCCGAAGGCCGACGGGTCGAGTACCGGGTGGAGCGCGATGGTGCCCTCCGCCCCGCTCTGCCGGTGGAAGGCGATGAGAGAACCGAGGTCGAGGTCGGTGAGGACGTCGCCGTTGACGACGACAAATGTGTCGTCCACTCCCCCGTATGTAGCGGCGAAGCGCAGTGCGCCGGCCGTGTCCAGCGGTTCGGCCTCCACGGCGTACGTCAGGCTGACCCCGGCGGCATGGCCATCGGGATACGCCTCCTTGAACGCGTCAGGCAGGTAGCCCAGCGACAAGATCGCCTCGTCGACTCCGTGCGACCGCAGGTGGGCCAACACCCTCTCGAGCATCGGCACCCCGACGATCGGGAGCATCTGCTTGGGCGTGGTCAGGGTGAGTGGGCGGAGCCGGGTCCCCTCGCCGCCCACGAGGACAACTGCCTTCATTAGCCCGACGGTTTGGTCGTGGTCGTCGCGGTGGACGGTTTGGTCGTGGTGGTCGTCGCCGTGGGAGCCGTGGTCGTGGTGGTCGCCGTCGGCGCAGTGGTGGTCGTCGTCACCGGTGCCGTCGTCCCGTTGATCGCCTGGAGGAGAGCCACTTCGGTCGCCGAGGACACCTTGGGCAGGGTCTTGGCCGACGGGCCGAACCCGACGGTCACGAGTTGTGCATTGCGAAGCTTGAGGTCGGCCGCCTTCGTGGTGTAGTTACCGCCGAGGAGCTTGACCTCGCTGCCACTCTTCTGGCTGGCTGTCGACAGGGTCCAGGATCGGGCGCGGACCACTCCCACCTGACCGGCGTCGGGAGTGCCCTTGGCACACTTCTGTCCGTTCTTGTAGGCGGTCCCACCGGGGTACATCACGCTGGTGTTGGTCAGCTTCAGGGTCGAGTACTCCGAGGCGAATTTGCCCAGCGTGGCGTTGTTCCCGGCTTCAGAGCTCGCCTTGGGCGCGATGAGCAGGACGCCGCTTCCGGTGGTGGTCAGGCCGTTCGGCGAGCCGGAGGCCGTGGCGGGAAGAGCGGGTTCGGCGGTCCCGCAGATGTCGATGGCCAGGCCCGCGTGCCAGGTCTGTCCCACTATCGGTGCGACCGCGGTCGTGTGCTTGGTGTAATTGTGCCGGGCGAGGGCGACCGATCCGACGCCGAGAAGCACGATCAACACGAGGGCCGCATACCAGTTCACCGGCATTTGTCCGCGATATGAGGCACCTCCACCTGTCGCGGCGGCGCGTGCAACCGACTTTCCCGTTGAGCTTCTGGCCATGGCGGGACGAAACCCTACAGCCTGGACGGGTCACCTCCGGCTGCGGGTATCCCCCCACGTGCCAGTTCTCGGAAGAGCGACATGGTCTGGGGATGGAGGAAGGAGCGCCACGACTCGGTCAGTGCGCCTGGTCCGGCGGCCCGACACAGGGGGTCACCATCGGCGGCCACCCGGAGGAGCTCCTCCATGGCCGAGCGCAATCCGACCCTGTTTCCCATGACCTCCGTGGCCCGGAGCAGGGCACGATAGAGCCGTTCGTCATAGGGGCTGACCCGGAGGCCCCGGCGGGCCACCCACTCCGCCTCCTCACCCTGGCCGCGCCGCAGGTAGTGCGCCGCGGCTTTCAGCGCGGTGTCGACCACCATTGACTCCACCTGGGCCTGCGTCCCGTCCAGAACCGCCCAATCGCACAGTCCGAGACCGTCGAAGACCCGGCCTCGGACCATGCGGAGGGCGTCCATCCACCGTTCGGGATCGGGGCTCGCGGCGGCACGGGCGAATCTGTCGACATCGGTCCCGACCGTGTCCTCCAGGCGGAGAAGGCGCCCTCGGCGGGGCAGATGGTCGACTCCGCTCTCTGACCGGCCCAACGATCGCCGAGCCACCGAGGACGTCGAGTGGAGGGTGGACTGCGCAACGCGCCGGTCGGACCACAGGGCAGCCGCCCAGACATCGCTCCGGACACCCTGCCGATGAAAGGCCAGGTAGACGACGAGCTCCCGGGCCGCGACACGGTGGAAGGGTTGCGCGGCGCCCCGGATCTCGACCGGGCCCAACACGGCGACGTCGATCTCTGGTGGCCGCTCCGGCGCGACCGGATCTCCAGACCAGGCCGGTTCCGCAGGCATGCCGAAGAACGGTCGCGTCACCTGCCCTCGCGTGCCCGAGGGACGCTAGGACGCGTGCGACCCGTCGAGGGTGCGGGGCTGGGGATCCCCGTGTTCCTCGACGGGAGCCTCCGGCGCCCGGGCCAGGAGGACGGCACCTACGATCACTGCGGCGAAGCTCGCCACCCGCGCCACGCCGGCGGCACCGCCGGGCAGCACCTCATGGAACAGGAAGAGCCCGCCCACTATCGGGATCATGTTGTTAACCAGCACGGAGAGCCCGGCGGTCTCGAGCACCCGACCCCGTTGGAAGGCCAGCTGAAGGGTGACGAACCCGAGAGCCGTGCAGGCGGCGAGCAGGGGGGCGAAGAGCAGACCGTTTCCACTCACGGCGCCTTTGGTCGCCAGGTCCCCGACTCCGAAGAAGAGACCTGCCGCGCACCCCAGCGCCGCGGCGGCGCGTGTGCTTCGGGCCATGAGGCCGGCAAGCAGTCCGGCCGCGCCGGCTCCCGCGGCAATGACGATGAGCAGGGTCGCGGTGTGCGCCGGCGCGGCTCTGTGTACACGAGCCGTCAACGACACCCCCAGGAGCACGAGGCCGGCGACGGCGGTCCAGGCTCCGACGCGCTCGCGCCCCCCGAGTGGCGTCCCCAAGCGGTGGGCCAAGAAGGCCAGGACTCCCACGCCGCCGGCAGCGACTGCTTGCACCAAGGAAAGGGGCGCCAGGCTGAGCGCCGCGATGTAGATGCCCCACCCGACCCATCCCGTGGCGTAGCCGAGCATCCACTGCCGGTTGGTGACCAGAAGCCGGACCGAACGGAACGGGTGCCGCAGCGAGAGTGAGCGCATCGTGTTGGTCGCGCCATGCTGCACGAAGAAGCCGACGTTGAGAACGAGGGCGGCCGCCAAGGCCAAGGCCAGCCCCAGGCCGAGCTTCATCGCCCCCTCGCCCACCCACCCCCGACTGGCGCCGAAGCGTCCGAGGTCGGGGTACCCACGCGGCCCACGCTAATGCCCCAGGAGGAAATCCTTGCCCCTCTTCAGATGTCACTACCCGCGAGCACCATGGATGAGTGCCCCGACAACAACAAGAACCGAAGGTCCTTCACCGGACCGCCCGAATAGAACTGCGAGTGACTACGCCGCAGCGGGAGCGCTGTTTTGCTCTGCTGCGTTCTGGGGGTGACCTATGGTCCGCCGTCCTCGAGTTGAACACCCTGCGCCAGCGGCGTGGCGATGCCCCGGTGGTGGGCTACCAGGCATTGTGCCGGGAGCTGTCCTTATCCGGGCCCGGGTGCTCCGGCGAGCTCTCGGTGACCGGTGCGCGTTCGATCCTGCGCCGGTATTCCGACGCCTGGTTCAACACCAATGCCCGGCGGCTGAGCGGAGATGGTTCGGTCCGCTACCCGAGACGCCGCAGGTCTCTGATGCCCTCGCGCTACTACGCCGGAACTTTCGCCATCGCCGATCGGCACCTCTCGCTCCCGACGGCGCGCCGGTGTCCACCCCTGGCCCTTCGCCTTTCGAGGCCCGTCCCCTACCCCCCAGGCACGGTGCGCTCGGTCACCTTGTTGAACGTGGGCCCCAAGCTGTTCGTCGACGTGACCGCCGAAGTGCCGGTCGCCACCTATGAAGAGGGACTGGGGCCTGATCCTGCCAAGGTGGCCGGGGTCGACCTCGGGATCATCCATCCCTACGCGCTGACTACTGCGGGAGCTGCCTTGTTGGTCTCGGGCCGGGCCATCCGGGCCGAGCACCGGCTCCATCTGGCCGAAAACAAGGCCCGGTCCCGGGCGCTGGCAAGTCGCGCCCCAAAACGGGGTCAGGCCGGCTCGCGCCGATGGCGGAAGTACCGGGCCAGGACGAGGAGGCTCGAAGAGCGCCACAGGCGCCGGGTCGCCCAGGCCACCCACGAAGCGGCCCGGGCCGTAGTCGACTTCGCCGTGAAAGAGCGCATCGGCACCTTGGTGGTGGGGGACCCCAGAGGTCTCCTGAAGAGAGACTCGGGCAGGCGCCAGAACCTGGCCGTGAACAACTGGCGACCCGGGCAGATGATCGCAGCCTTGGCGGACAAAGCCGCTCTGGCCGGCATCGACGTCGAACTGGTCGACGAACGCGGCACGAGTTCCACTTGCCCGCGTTGCGGGGCCAAGGTGGCCAAACCCAAAGGCCGGACATTTCAATGTGGGACCTGCAAGCTGGTGGCGCATCGCGACCTTGTGGGTGCCACCAACATCGCCCCGAGAGGCTCTCGGGGCGGGGATACCTTTGACCTCAGTGGGTTGGAGATCATGCACCGTCGAGCTGGTCGGCATCTGCCCGGCCGGACCCGGCGTGATCCACGACGCGTCTCGATGGATAACCACCGTCGAGAACGGGTGGATCTGTGGCCGGCTGTGGCCCGCTCCGAGACAATCGGGGAGTCGCTCGGTCGGGTCGTCTCGGCGGCCTGAACGAGGAACCGCGAACCGGAGTCCCAAAGAGGGCAAAGGATTGCGGTTGCAGCACTAGAAGATCAATGCAACTGGCGGGGACTCGCGGGCGCCTCCCCCGTGATCAGGCGGCGCAGGAGCGCGTCCAACGAGAGGCGCCCGGTGCCCATGATGGCAACGACCAGGGCGAGCGCCGCCAGCGCGACATTGAGCTCGTAGCCCGATCCTGTGCTGTTCCCGATGATCCCGTGGCCGAAGGTCACCGTGATCATGGCCATCACCATGTCGCCGACGAGACCGACCGCGGCCAGCCGGCCCAGTATGCCGAGGCCCACCGCCGCGCCTCCGAAACATTCGATGATGCCGCCGAGGACGGCGAAGAACGTCCCCGGTCGAAGATGGGCCACGTGGGCGAAGTAGACCGCTTGGGCGTGAATACCCGAGCCCCCGAACGCTCCGAAGAGGGTCCCTGCCCCGTGGTAGACGAAGATCCAGGCCAATCCCACCCGCGCCGCGAGCAGCGCGACGTCGCGGGATGCAGGAGCATCCCTCGTGGTCCTGACCAGCGCGAGAGCGCGGCCGGCGAGTGGTCCGGGTGCCGTCATGACTCCTTCGTAGTCTCTCAACGTCGTTCCCGCCTTGTCTCCTGGTCCCCCCGTAGAGTACGGACGAGGGCCCCGTTCGGATCGAGGGGCATGCCCCGACAGGTGTCATGTCCACCGACGGGTTGACTGTCAAGTGGATTGACCACGCGCCGCCTTCGGTTTACCCTCTTGCGGTGCCCGGTCCCTCCGCCGCTGAAGACGTCGTGATCCCCGCACTGCTCCGCGCCGCCCGCGGCAGCTACGGCCAGGCCATAAAGACCAAACTCGAAGCGGCCGGATTCGGCGACCTTCCCCGAAACGGAGCGTTCGTCCTGGGCGGGATGGGCAATCATGGCGGCACGGCGGTCGACATGATCCGCGGCCTCGGGGTCACCAAGCAAGCGGCGAGCCAGCTGATCGACACGCTCGTCCTCCGGGGTTACCTGACGCGCGACGTCAATCCCGAAGACCGGCGCCGCATGACCATTGCACTCACGGACCGCGGCCGCGCCGCCGCGGCCGCCGTCCGCTCGGGGGTCGAGTCGATCGACGCGGAGCTCGCCCGCATGATCACCCCCTCCGAACTGGCCGGCTTGCGCGCCGGGCTCGAGGCGCTCGGTTGCATACGGGATCGGATGACGGAGGAGCGGTGACGACGGCGCCGCGTTCCCTCGTCCTCCTCCATGGCTTCGCCTCCTCGTTCGACCACAACTGGCGACAGACCGGCTGGGTGGACATCCTGTCGGACTTCGACTGCACGGCTCCGGAGATCGACCTGCCGGGTCACGGTGCGTCGTCACCTCTGACGGACCCCGATGCGTACGCCGACGTAGAAGAGGCGGTGTTCCGCTCCCTGCCGGCGCCGGGGCCGCTGTCCGCCGTCGGGTTCTCGGCCGGTGCCGACGTGCTCTTGCGCATGGCGATCGCCCACCCCGGGCACTTCGACAGGATCGCCCTTCTCGGCCTCGGCGACAACGTCTTCGAGACCCGCGACGCCAGCACCCTGGCCCACGCGCTCGAGAGCGAAGATGAGCCCGAAGACGTCCAGGCCCGCCTCTTCTACCGCCTGGCGGTGTCGAGCGGCAACGACCGCCGGGCGCTGTCGGCGTTCATCAGCCGGGACCGCCCGGCCATCGGGGAAGCGGACCTGGCGACGGTGACGTGCCCCGTCCTCGTCGTCCTCGGCGATCGGGACATGACGACGAGCGCCGCCCGCCTGGTGGCCGCGCTGCCCTCGGCATCGTTGGTGACCTTGACCGGCGTGGACCATTTCGCCACACCCTCGGACTTCGGGGCCATCGACGCCACCATGCGATTCTTCGGCCTCGAATAGGCCTCTCCGTAACGAGCGATATCTCACCAGGTCGCCAACCAACCGCCTCCACAACGGCTCGGGCCGTTGCCGGTCAGGTGCTGGTCGGTTGCAGACCGGTGGCAGAGGGGCGCCGGGGCCCCAAGTCGTACGGAAACCGCAAGTTGCAGCGAAACCCTGGGTTTACGGTAGATGGGAGTGACCGAAAATTACCTGGTCGGAGCGGTTCGCTCTGCCCTCGACGACCGTATGCCAACTGTGGTCCCACGCCGACCGGCGCACGGCGCCGCCGCGCCTCGCCGTAGGGCCGGTCGGCGCGACGCCGCATTGGGGGCCGGCCTGGTCGGTTTTCTGCCCCTTGCCGTCGTGTCCACCTTCTGGCTGCTGGCGCCCAAGAACCTGGCCGCGACGCTGGCCATCGATGTGGGCGCCAGCCTTCTCGCCGTCGCTCTGCTGGGTCTTCCGTGGACTCGGCTCCCGGCGGCCGCGCTCTTGGTTTATCCATCGATCGTCGGCACCACGCTGCTGGCTACGGCGAGCCTCGACCGCCCGTTGACGGCCAGCTATGTCGGGTTTATCGCGGTTTCGTTCATTTTCATCGGACTCACCCAATCGCGGCTCGTCCCTCTGCTGGCTGTACCGATTGCCATCCCCCTGTATTGGTTGTGCGAGATCCATGTGACACCGGCCATTTACGTGAGGCTGCCGATAGCCGCGCTGGTCTGGCTCCTGATCGGAGAGCTGCTGGCCGATCGCACCGCGCGGGACCGCGCTCAGACGGACGGACTGGCGACGCAGGTCAAATGCGATGCCCTCACCGCGTTGAGCAGCCGCATCGAACTGTTTCGTGAAGTCCACCACGCCATACGAGACTTCGACGAATTGGAGGGCGGCTGCTTCCTCTTTCTGCTTGACCTCGACGGATTCAAGAGCGTCAATGACACGTTCGGCCATCACGTGGGTGACGAGGTCCTCATCGAGCTGGCGCAACGCATACGCGATGTCATCCGCGCCAACGACGTGCCGGCGCGGCTGGGCGGTGACGAGTTTGCCATACTGGTCAAAGGAGCCAACGTGGCGATCGCCACCTCAATGGGCCAACGGCTTCTGGCCGCCGCCGCGGCACCGTTCGAACTTGCATTTGGTCGCGTCATCGTCACCGCCAGCGTCGGAGTGGTCCAGGTGACCGAGTCGATGACCGCCTCCGACGTCATCCGCAATGCGGATATCGCCATGTACGAGGCAAAGTCGAACGGGAAGAACCGTCTCGCCTTTTTCCAGGCGAGTTTGCAGCAGCGCATTGCGAGCCGAGTCCGGTTGGGGATAGAGCTCTACAGCGCCCTCGAGCGTCAGGAGTTCGAGCTGCATTGGCAGCCGACACTCAATATCGGGACCGGAAGGACCGTCGGCATGGAAGCCCTTGTGCGCTGGCGCCACCCCGAACGCGGACTGCTGCTCCCGGGGGAGTTCATCAACATCGCCGAGGACACCGGCCTGATCGTGCCGCTCGGGAAATGGGTGCTCGACCACGCATGTGAGCAGGGAAGCAAGTGGCAGCCGAGCAACGTGGGCCGTCAGTTGACCATTTCGGTGAATGTGTCCCCACGCCAGATGATCGACGGCAACCTCTGTCGGGACGTGAAGAGCGCCTTGGCCGCGTCGGGACTGCGCCCGACGGCGTTGGTGCTCGAAATAACCGAGAGAACGCTGATGGTGAACTCGCCGCTGATTCGCCAGCAACTGGACGAGCTGAAGGAGCTCGGTATCCGCCTGGCCATTGACGACTTCGGCACCGGCTACTCGTCCCTCGCCTATCTACGGTCGTTCCCCATCGATATCGTCAAAGTCGACCAGTCGTTTGTGGCGGCACTCGATGAGGACGAACAAGCGGTGGCGTTGGTGCGGGCCATCATCTCCATCGCCGAGGCACTCGACCTCGACACGATTGCCGAGGGGGTGGAAACCGCCACCCAGTTCTCCACTCTGCGGCGATTGGGTTGCCAGGTGGCCCAGGGCCATTACTACTGTTGCGCCCGGCCGCCCGAAGACCTGGTTGGCTTTCTCGGCGAAGACGATCTGGTGGCCGTCGACTGGCCCGCCTCGTAGCGGTCCCGACCGGAGTCAGCGTCCCAGTTCTACCGGAAGCGACTTGAGACCATTGTTGAGGTTGGAGCGAATGCGCTGAGCCTCGCCGGTCTGCTCGACAACGGGGAACGTGGAGAGAAGCTCGTCGAAGAACACCCGACCCTCCAGGCGGGCCAAGTGCACCCCGAGGCAGAAATGTTGGGCGATGCCAAAGCTCAGGTGCGGGTTGGGGTGTCGGTGGATGTCGAAGCGCTGGGGGTCGGTGAACACGTCCTCGTCGCGGTTGGCCGACGTGTACCACATAGCCACCTTGTCCCCGGCCCGGATAGGCGTGCCTCGCAACTCGGTATCGACCGTGGCCGTGCGCCGGAAATAGTGCAGCGGGTTGGCCCACCGCAGGATCTCCTCCACCGTCGAGGGCAGCAGGCTGCGATCGGCCCGCAGCTCGGCCAGCTGGCCGGGGTGTGAGAGCAGGGCCTGCAGGCCGGAGGAGAGCATGGTCTTGGTCGTGTCGTTGCCGGCGGTGACCAGCTGTACGAAGAAGCTGCCGAACTCGATCTCCG